>Ga0070734_10001636_pt1 | contig 31365 bp, 24 predicted proteins | sample Coa_R1_8_FD_66444 | JGI IMG/M metagenome (GOLD analysis project Ga0070734, IMG submission 66444) | Surface soil microbial communities from Centralia Pennsylvania, which are recovering from an underground coalmine fire - Coalmine... | ecosystem: Environmental > Terrestrial > Soil > Unclassified ... | reverse complement strand
GGAGCCAGGCGCGCTGCTTCATCGGCGCCGTGCGGCCTGCGTAGCCGCGACTAGCGGTCGATCCGCTTTTACCTGGTATTGCGGTGCAGCAAGCGACTCGTCGGGCGCGACATAGAAGGGAATCGGGCCCGGAGTGGAATACGTATTTCCGCCTAACTGCATGAGAATAAGACCCGAGCTATAAATAAGTGCGGAGGCGGGGCCGCCGCGAACACCCGGCTGTTCCGGGATAGCGCCAGGACGGGCCAAGAAAACTCCGCGACTGGGAGCGGGATGGAGCCGCGCCTGCTCTGGTTATGCGCCAGTGCGCAATGCCGGCGTCTGAGAAATTGACCGGGCCTTTCCGAAGGAGCCAGGCTTCACCGAAACCATCAGACAATCGCACGCACCCGCGAAGGGGGGGGCACGAAGAATGAACTCTACGAAGGCGCGAAGCTCGTATCGTGTGTCTCGCTCAGTCCGCGGCGCGTCGAATTCAGCGAGCTGCGTCCGGAGACTCGCCGTTTGCCTTATGGCGCTGCTCGGCTGCCTTGGGAGGTTGCCACCATCCTTTGCCGCCGACCAGCCAAATTCTGGGCCTCAAGCCGAAGCGGCCGAGCAATCTCAGTCCTCGAGTTCGAAGAACGCGAAGCCAGAACTTGAGGAAGTCATCGTTACAGGCTCCCGAATACCGCTCCCAGCGAGAGACGGTGCGCAGGACGTTAAGACCTACACCTCAGAGCAGATCGCTAAGACTGGAGTCACAACCGTCAGTGAATTCTTGAATACGCTGCCTGATAACTCGCTGTCTATAACGGAGAACGGCTTTCAAACCTCATCCGGAACGACTCCCCAACTTCACGGCTTACCTGTTGGAACGACCCTGCTCCTTATAAATGGCCGTCGCGTGGAGACCTCGGGCCTCGCGCAAATGACGAACCTGACTTACTTCGACCTCAACACGATTCCTCTTGCAGCAATCGAACGCATAGAGGTGCTTGCGCAGGGTTCCTCGGCAGTTTATGGGAGCGATGCGATCGCGGGCGTGATCAACATTATCCTCAAGAGTCACCTCAACGGGTTCGAGACAAATGTTAAGTATGGTTCCGCATCGGGAACGCACGAGGGTGACATTGATGCCACATGGGGCCGCGATTGGGCTAATGGATCCCTGATGGCGACTGCTACCTACATGAATCGCACCGTGCTTTCCGCGGCCGATCGTGGTCTTACCAGTGATCAAAACTACGTAGCGTACGGTGGTCAGGACGTTGATTTTCCATTGTGTCCAAACCAGCCGAACGTCTATTCACTTACGGGGTCGAACCTGCCGGGACTCAGTGCCCCGTATGCAGCGGTTCCCGCTGGTTACACTGGCGTTCCGAGCCGTCAGGAGTTTGCCGCCACGGCAGGCACACTCAATCGCTGCGGCGTCTTCAAGTACATCAACTTGATTCCCGCAACAGAGCGGACCGGGATTCTACTGGAAGGCACTTATGACTTAACCGCGAAAACCGAGTTTTACAGCAATGTACTGTTCTCGCACGTACAACAGTATTCCTACGGTGTTCCACCGCTGCTCTTTGGCGAGCCTGGTTTTCAACAATACACGGTCGGCGCTGCGAACCCGTTTAACCCTTTCGGCGAACCCGTCGGCGTGAGCGACATGCTTTCGTCTTTCGGGGAATCGCCACAGGATCTTCGGACAAACTACCTAAACGCGGTCGTTGGCCTCAGGGGCGTCCTCTCCAGGAGTTGGAATTGGGATGTTGGCCTTTCCGATTCGCAGGATTGGAATCTCTATACGCAGCCGGACTTGAACGGAGCCAAGGTGCAATCCGCTCTCAATTCCTCAAACCCGGCGACGGCTTTAAACACGTTCATAGCCGGAGCTCCGGCGTCCATGGCGCTCCTGGAGTCGTTTTCCGAAGGTGATGATATCGATTCCATGGGACGTGCCGTAGTCGCGGACGCAACACTTCGAGGCACGGTTATGGGCTTGCCGGGTGGACCATTGCAGCTGGCCTTCGGCGGCGAGTACGAGAGGGATGAGTTGTACCAGAATGAGTTCTTTTTTTCCGGGCCCAAGCAGGTGACTGATTTCCATCGGACCAGTTATGCGCTATTCGCTGAGGCCAGAGTGCCTATACTTGGACCCTCCGCACCAGGCACGCCGGACCGCCTCAATGTGTCCCTGGCAGGTCGGGTAAACCATTATGATGAGTTTGGAACGAAGACCGCGCCGCAATTCGGCGTGGAGTTTCGACCGTGGGAACCACTACTTTTGCGAGCCACCTATAGCAAGGCCTTCCGTGCTCCGGACCTGATTGACTTGTATGCTGCGCAAATTGTCGGTAGCACAGAAGTTATGGACCCATTGCGTGGCAATGCTTTCGAGAATGTGACTGCTACACAAGGTGGCAATCCCGCACTCAGGCCGGAAGAGGGACTCACACGCACGATCGGACTCGTTTACTCCAGCCAGCTACTTGCTGGGAAATTGAGGCTGGTAGTAACGCACTGGGACATCGATGAGACCAACGGCATTCAGCAATTCTCAGCGCAAGTCGTCGTTGACGATGCGGCGGACTTTCCCGGTGCGGTCACCCGTGCGGCAGCGTGTCAGGGACCACCACCGTGTCCGATCACGGCGGTAGCGGCGACGTATGTGAACTTCGGCCGCCTGGACGTTGCGGGGCTAGACTACCAGCTAATCTATGACATCCCCACAAGCGCCGGCACTTTCACGCCTTCCGTCGCAGCGACCCAGACATACCGATACGAAGCCGCGCTGACGCCGAGCGCGGCTGCAGTCAGCGCGGTGAGCGTTGCCCAGGACACCGGGAACTGGGCACCGCGTTGGAAAGGAACCGTTGCCTTGGATTGGCGTCTTGGCGGCTGGACAGTTTATTTGGACGGTCGATATGTAAGCAAGTACCAGGACTATGACTCCAGTGCGGAGATCGGAAATTTCTGGATCGCAGACGCCTCCGTTCGCTACGTCATCGGACGCGCAGTTGCGCCGAGCTCTCGGTATTGGCAAAACCTGTACCTGCGCGTCGGGGGAATAAACCTGTTCAACAAGTTGCCGCAATTCTCGAGGTTCGAATCTGACGTGGTTGGCTACGACCCGACGCAGGCAGACATTCGAGGGCGATTTTTGTACGGACAAATAGGCATCGGATGGTAGGCGTTCTGCCAGTAGACAAAGCGCATGCGATTAGATGCATCAGCGCAATTCTGTCACTCTACTGCCAGTGCGCTGTCGGTTTAGATACGTCCCTCGACGTAAAGCAGTACGCACATACGGCATGGAGAATCGAAGAAGGCTTCACCAGCAGCCCTATCGGACCTATAGCGCAGACGCCCGACGGCTATCTTTGGCTTGGCACGAACACCGGAGTTCTTCGATTCGATGGCATCCGGAACGTACAGTGGCAGCCTCCTGACAATTGGACACTGCCGGATCCGCACATTCGAGCGCTGTTTGGCGCGCGAGACGGCACCTTGTGGATCGGAACCAACGCAGGCTTGGTCAGCTGGAGCGGCGGAAAGCTCGCGCCCTATCCCGCACTCAAGGGATGGAGCATCAACGGTATCGTCGAGGATCGCCCGGGAGTGGTCTGGTTAACTGCCATGAGCGAAGGTCGTCGGGGACGGCTGTGCTCCGTTCAGAATGCAAATATCCAATGCTACGGCGACGATAGCAGCCTGGGTGCGACCTGGCTGGGTTCTCTGTGTGTGACTAACAAGGGCGAGCTGTGGACCACGACGTTGAGTGGATTATGGCGGTGGCACGCGCCCGCCACAAAATTCATTCCCATGTCGCCGCCTCCTTTCGGTGGCTTCCAAACGCTGGCTGAAGCGCAAGACGGTGCACTCCTAATAGTTACACATACAGGGATCGCGCGACTTGTGGGCGATACTCTCGAGTCGTATGCGCGTGGCCTACCGCGTATTCGTGCAGAGTCAGTCTTCCGCGATCGTGACGGCGGCATTTGGATCGGTACTCGTGACCGGGGACTTGTGCACGTGCATGGTGACCGCACTGACACGTTCGGGAGAATTGATGGACTATCCGGTAACGACGTTCATCGGATTTTCGAGGACCATGAGGGCAATGTCTGGATCGCGACCGAGCGGGGGCTAGACCGTTTTCATGATGTTTTAGTGGCCACGTATTCCGTGGAACAAGGACTATCGAATGCTTCAGTCATGTCAGTTCTCGCATCGCGGAACGGGAGCCTCTGGATAAGCACTCTTGACGGTTTGAACCGGTGGGACCGGGGCAATGTGCGGATCTATGGGCCTCGAAATGGTTCTCCCGAGTCGGGACCGGGACGGCGGCTCGCAACGCCGGAGCGTGACGATAGCGGATTGCCCAGTGGTTTGGGTTCCTTATTCGAGGATCAAGACGGCCGACTATGGATTGGGTCGAATAAGGGCCTCGGCTATCTGGAAAACGATCGATACGTGTCTGTTGAGCGTATGCCTGAGGGCAGCGAGCCAGCACACGCTATTACGCAGGATGCCGCGGGAGTTGTGTGGGTAGCGCATGAGCGCGGACTCCTGCGCGTATCACCGGCCCGGATTGTGGGACAGATCCCCTGGATGGATCTCACCGGCGAAGGAGTGGGTCTACGTCTCGTGGCCGATTCGCGGCCCGCGAGTTTATGGATTGCGTTCGCGCACAGCGTCGCGCATTTTGTGGATGGCCACATTCGAGAGTCCTATTCCCATGCGAACGGTCTGCCTAGCGGGCGGGTACACGACGTTCGGTTGGATCCAGACGGTGCGCTCTGGGTGGGCACGGACGGAGGCCTCAGTCGCATCAAAAATGGCCGCATCGCGACGCTCGACAGCCGCAGCGGTTTGCCCTGTGATTCTGTCGATTGGAGCTTGCGTGATGAAGCTGGTGCGATGTGGGTGTATACAGCTTGCGGAATCGCACTCATCGCTCGCACGGAGCTGGCTAAGTGGACAGCGGCCCTGGATCACGACCACCGTGCTCATTCCATCGGCCTAACAGTGTTTGGCTATGCGGACGGGGTCATAAGCAGCGATTTGATCAGTGGCCTCAGCCCGCACGTGACCAAGTCGCCCGATGGGAGGCTCGAATTTGCGACCCCATCCGGCGTCGGCGTTGTGGATCCCGGCCACTTACATGCCAACCCGCTTCCTCCCCCCGTTAAGGTGGAGCAGATCATTGCCGAGCGCAAGGCGTACGGCGCTTCTTCGCTGTCAATACCGCTGCGCCTGCCGCCGCGGCTGCGTGATCTTGAAGTCGATTACACCGCTCTCAGCCTCGTCGCCCCCGAGAAGGTGCGGTTCCGCTACAAGCTCGAAGGTCACGATCGAGCTTGGCAGGACGTCGGCAACCGCCGTCAGGCCTTCTACAATGACCTTCCGCCCGGCAAGTATCGCTTCCGCGTCATCGCGAGCAACAACAGCGGCGTGTGGAACGAGCAGGGTGCAACGCTCGACTTCTCGATTGCGCCGGCCTACTGGCAGACCACCTGGTTCCGCGCGCTCTGTCTTGTGGCTATTGCTGGACTTCTCTGGGCACTCTATCTGCTGCGCCTGAGGCAGGTCGCTCGGAATTTCGAGCGAACCCTGGACGCGCGTGTTGCCGAGCGCACCCGCATCGCGCGCGACCTGCATGACACCCTGCTGCAGAGCTTCAACGGCGTGTTCCTGCATTTAGCAACGGTCGCCCGCCTGCTCCGCTCGCAGCCGGAGGCAGCACAGAACTTGCTCGACGAGACGATCGCTCATGCGCGACGCGCGATGAAGGAGGGTCGCGATGCCGTGCAGGACCTGCGTACCTCTACTGAGGAGCCCAACAATCTGGCCGAGGCGATCAGTCAACTCGCAGCGGAGCTTTCCGGGAGCAACGCGTCCCCGGAACCAGCCGGCGCCGGCGTAGCTCGCCCGATTGAAATCCGAGTCGAGGTCGCGGGTAAGTCGAGACGACTGCACCCGATCGTCCGGGATGAGGTGTATCGAATCGCAGCGGAGGCACTGCGGAACGCGCTTCAACATGCTCAGGCGACGCACATTGAGGTCGAGCTGCGCTACGACGTGCGACGGTTCCGGCTGGAAGTACGCGACGACGGGCGGGGCATCGAGCAGGAACTCCTCGCCACGGGAGGTCGGGAGGGGCACTTTGGCCTCAAGGGAATGCGCGAGCGCGCCGAGCTCGCTGGCGGCACGCTCAAGGTGTGGAGTGCGGGCGGCTCTGGCACCGAGGTGGAAGTCTCGATTCCAGCTTCGCGTGCCTACGTTACCGCCCGTTCATGACGGTCGTTATTCCGAGTAGGTCTACCGGATCGACGTGAGCGTCAATTCCGTGAAAGCCTCAGAGACCCTTTGCGGTGATCATCTTTTCGATCACCTTCGCCTTGTGATCGACGACGAGATGGGAATAACGCTTCACCATCGCGAGGGTCTTGTGCCCGAGCACATCCGCAATCTCGAGAAGCGAAGCGCCCTGCGCAGCCAGCATCGACGCCGTGGTGTGGCGCAGGTCATGGAAGTGAAAGTCGCGGATGCCCGCCTCTGCCAGTGCCGAGTACCAGTGCGCATCGAAATGCGCGTACGGCCCCGGAAGCCCGGAGGGCTGCGGGAATACGTACTCGCTCCGTGCTGAATCCTGGAGCTTCAGATCGCGCAGTGCATCGAGCGCCTTCCCGGCGAGCGGCAAGGTACGCGGCTCGTCGTTCTTGGTCTCACGGACGAGCGCCCGTCCCTTCTTCAGGTCGACGTCCTCCCACTTGAGCGCGACGAGCTCGCCCTTGCGGGCACCGGTCGTGATCGCGAGCAGCACGAGCGCGTGCAGCGCCGGCCATTCCGATTTCCTGCAGGCATCGAGGAGCGCGGTGCGCTCCTCATCTGTCAGGAAGCGCGTCCGGCCGCGGGGCTCCTTCTTGCGGCTGATGTCGCTCACGGGGTTACGCTGCATCAGACGCCGCTCCTTCACCGCAAAGGAAAACACGTGCGACAGCGTCGCAATGTAACGGTTGACCGTAGCGCCGCTGCGCTTGTACTCCTGCGGTGCGATCGGCGCGCCGGTCCGCTTGTCCTTCCGCGGCTTGCCGCGGGTGAAAGTCTCGGCGGAGAGCCGATCGCGCGCGTGCGAGATGCGGTCCGCGGTGAGGTCTGCGAGTGACAGCCCTGAGAATTGACTCGACCACCAACTGAGCTGGCGAACGCGCGTGGCTCTCTCCTTGGCGTCGAACTCGCCAAGTACCGTCTCGATGTAATCCTTCGCCAGCGCGTCGAAGCTCGTGCGCTTCGCGGCCGCATGGGGGAAATGCCTGCCCTCGCGAATTGCGCTCTCGAGCGACTCCGCCCACGCCACGGCCTCCTTGCGATTTGGAAACCGAGCCGACTCGGGAGACCGTCCCTTGCGGCGAACCTGGACGCGGTAGGAAACCTCGCCCGTCAATGGAGAGACGATGCGTTGGATCGAGGCCATGCGTGCGCGGCAGAGTGGACGGCGCGGGGTCCGCAAAAATTGCACCGAGTTTGCACCGAATTTCTTTCGGCGTCATCTCGCGCGTGTAACTTACTGATTTATATGGGGCGTGACGGAATCGAACCGTCGACCAGCGGATTAAAAGAATTAGGGGTTCGGGTTCGCTCGCCAGCCTCGCGCGCGTGCTGCGATCTCGGCCGTCCGATCGAGAGGCTCGCCCGCAATTTGTCCCTGAACCGCGGATAGCACCGCCGGCGCAAGACTCGAGCCGGCTGTCCGGTACTGTGAGAGCTCGCCTTGAGCTGCCGATTCCGGCTGCGACAGAACTTCAATTCGCCACTCGCCCTTGCGGTGGCATGCAAGGCCGGAGCCTTGCGTGCCGTGCTCGATAGAGAATGTGCGGCAATAATCACCGGACTTAGCGACGAAGCTCAATCCGACCGTCACCTTGGAAGCCGATGGCGAGTCTCCAGCGAGCTGGTTGAAAAGACTGCGGGAGAGGGCGCCGCTCGCAACCAGCGCCCCGTCCGACGCTCGAATCATGATCAACTGCGAGTTGCGCCAGAGCAAGAATCCCACCCCCACCGCGAGCAGCACTCCCGCCGCCATCGACGATGCCCAGCGCCAGCGCCTGCTCGTCCAGTGTCCGCGGGTGGGGGCGGCCTGGCGCGCGGCACGCGCCTCCTCGAGATCCGTCACGGGCGCGCTCACCGGTTCACGCAGAGCGGCGAGCAAGCGCTCCGGTACGGGTTCGGCGAGCTCGGGAGCATAGGCGGATTGCAGCCTCGCGCGCAGGTTTCGCTGGCGTTCGACGTGCGCCGCGAGCTCGGGGTCCGTGCGCAGCAATTGCTCCACCTCGGCGCGTGTGCCGGGGTCGAGTTCTCCGTCGACGAAGGCCATGAGTGTTTCTTCGGAAATCCTCACGTCGGTTCTCCGGGCTCGAGTAAGGCCTGCAGGGCCTGCCGTCCTCGGGCGAGTCGGCTCGTCAAAGTGCCGATCGGGATCTCGAGTACCTCGGCGGCCTCCTTGTAGGGCAAGCCTTCAATCAGGACCAGGCTCACGGCGATGCGCTGATCCTCCGGCAGCCGTGCCATCGCCGCTTGCACCGATAAGAGCTCGCCTTCCCGTTCGATGATTGCCTCGCCGACGTGATTCCCCGACTCGGGTGGAAGAAAGATGGTGCTTTGCCGGCGGCGCGAGCGCAGCTCATCGATCCACACGTTTCTGACGATTTTGAACATCCAGCTATCCAGGCGTGCATCGCGGCGCCACTGATCCAACCTCGAGAGCACTCGCTCGAGCGCGATCTGCACCACATCGTCTGCATCGTCGCGGTTGCGCGTCAGATGGCGCGCAAAGCGCCGAAGTCGAGGCAGAAGCGCCGCAAGTTGCTCAGGGACGCTTTTCGACGTCCCGATCGTATTCATCAAGGAAGACGCTCGAGATGTGACCTTTCTTCCGTTCAGTTTACCAACCCGCGATGAATAATATCGGCCAGGGAGCGCACCGACCCATGATGCGATGTCTGTTGTTTCTTTGTGTGCTTGGAGCGGCTTCCGACACGCAGGCCCAGATACGGCTACCCACCTTGCCGGGGCTGCCGTTGCCTGGGGCAACGCAAAGCCTGGCGCAGCCCACGATCCTGAACCCTGGAGGCGACCTCCGGCTTAAGCGCGTCAGGCAGCTTATCCACGAGAACCGCAAGCTCATCGAAGCTGACCCCAACGGCGAGCCCATCGTGCGCGGTGAAATCCTCGTCTCGGCCGCGAGCGATACGGCGATTGCTCAACTGCGCTCGCGCGGCTTTGTGCTCGAACGCGAGCAGGTCATCGCCTCGACCGACATTCGATTGCTGGTATTTAAAACGCCGCCGGGGATGGTGACGCGGAAGGCGCTGCAGGAGTTGCGTAATGCCGATCCGAACGGTCTTTACGACTATAACCATATCTATCTAGAGAGTGGCTCCGGTGCGCCTCCGGAGGGTGAGGGAGCACCGAATGCAGACGCGAGGGCGTCCGGACCCACGCCGCGGGCGGGTATCCACGTGGGACTCATCGATTCGGGGGTCGATGCGACGCATCCGGCGTTCAGCGAGTCGCTCGTGCACCGCTGGGGATGCGGCGGGACGCTGCACCCCGACGCCCACGGCACGGCCGTCGCCTCAATCCTGGCGGCGCACGCACGCGCGGCGATTTATGCCGCGGATGTCTATTGCGGGACGCCGACGGGCGGCTCGATCGATGCCCTGGCGGCCGCCTTCGACTGGCTGGCCGGCGAGCGCATCGCAGTGATCAACGTGAGTTTAGTCGGTCCTAAAAATGCCCTGCTCGAGCGTATCGTCGGCTCGCTCATCGAGCGCGGATACCTCATCGTCGCCGCCGTGGGCAACGACGGGCCCGCCGCCCCGCCGCTTTATCCCGCCGCCTACCCCAACGTGGTTGGCGTAACCGGGGTCGATGCTCACCGGCGCGTACTTCTCGAGGCCGAGCGCGGCCCGCAGGTCATGTTTGCTGCGCTCGGCGCGGACCTCGAGGCGGCTGACCTCAAACATCATTACGTCGCCGTGCGTGGCACCTCTTATGCCGCCCCCACCGTTGCAGCACTCCTCGCTCCGTCGCTTTCCTTGCCGGACCGACAGGCCGCGCTCGCTGCGATCGAGCAGCTCGCGCAAAGCGCCGTTCACCTGGGCGTGAGCCCGGGCAGGGATTTGACATATGGCTTCGGCCTCGTGGGCGGCACGAATCGCTGAGTCTCCCCGGATGAAATTGATCGCCTGGTTCGTATAGCTCCATGAAGGCCGCGGATGTCTGTGGCCCCCAATAGGAGAGCAACGATGAATGCGAAGCAGACGATTTTGAGCGTATCTGTTGCCACCGTTTTGGCGATGGCCACTCCCGCTCATGCAGGACTTCTCGGCGCGGGCGCCGGCGGTGGCCTCGGTGGGTCCTGGGTCGGCGGTCTATCAGGTGTCGGCGCCGGATTCGGGGGACACGGCGGGTTCAATGGTTCGATGGACACCCCCAATATGCAGGCCGTGAAACACGCTGCCGATAAAGCTGATAACAAAACCGATGCGGCCGCCAGGGGCACGACGGGGATCGCCACTGCGGCCGGCGGGAAGGCGGAAACGGCCGGTGACAAGCTCGGGAGTACCACGGCGGGTATCGGCTCGAGCGCCGAGGCCACCGGTCAAGCGGGTGGGGCGAGTACGCTAGGTCTCGCGGGTCAAGCCTCCGACGCAACTCGGGCGTCCCGCGTGGAGCCCGCAGCCTCGTCGGCGCACGGAACGCCTTCGAGCGAGCCCAAGCCGAGTACGCCGGTCACTTCTAAGGGCACTGCGCCGTCGCACGCTGATTCCAAGCCATCGACCGGCGCAGGCCTGACGGGCGCGGCGGATCAGAGCCTGAGCACAGGATCGCGCGACGCCTCCGGCGGAGAGTCCGGCTCGTTCACTGCACACAGTTCTCCAGGCTCGACCTCGATCGCCGCCGCAGGTGACGCTGCGGCATCCTCGAGCGGCCCGGCGCGTTGACGACCATTCCGAGGGGCGTACTTCCCCGAGGAGCTCGGAGAGTACGCCCCCTTTCTCGCGACGCTCACTTCTGCCAACGGGCGGGCACGCCCATCGGCTCGCTCAAAGAGCTCGCTCCTGATCACTTCCAAGTTGACTGCTGGAGAGAGGCTCTGACTGCGACTCTGCGGTAAGTGCTCGCTCGAGCGCCGGCATACTCACGGGCTTGGTGAGGTGCTCGTCAAAACCGGCGGTGAGCGCGCGCTGACGATCGTCCATCTGGCCATAGCCAGTCAGAGCAATCAACCTCAAGCCCTGCAGCTGCGGCATCGCACGCAGCCGCCGCGCAAGTTCGTAGCCATCCATCTCCGGCAGTCCGATGTCCAGCAGCGCCACCTCGGGCTTGAACACCGCGATGCGCTCGAGCGCCTCCTTGGCCGTGTGCACGGTCTCGGCCTCGTGGCCCTGAAGGCCCAGCAACATCGCCAGCGAGACCGCACCATCCACATTGTCATCCACGATCAGCACACGGCGGGGTGAGGTGCGAAATTCCACGCCTTCACGACCGAGTGCCCCGGGCCGAGGGATATGCGGCAGGCGGATCTCGAACGTTGAGCCTTGCCCAAGTCCAGGGCTGCGAGCGCTCACCGTGCCCTCATGCATCTCGATCAACTTCTTGACGACGGCCAGCCCGATCCCCAGGCCACCCTGCGCGCGATCGAGTGTGCGCTCACTTTGCACGAAAAGGTCAAACACCCGTGGCAGGACCTCCGGGGGGATACCGGCGCCCGTATCGCTGATCTCAATGACGGCGCTCGATTCCTCCAACCGTGTCTCGATGCAGATCTTGCCTCGCGGGTCGGTGTACTTGCTCGCGTTGCCAAGCACATTGCAAAGGCATTGCACCAGCCGCGCGTAGTCGCCTTGCACGTACAGTGCACGGGGACCCGAGGTCACAATCGAAATCTCTTGTTGCTTCTCCTGCAGGCTTGGCGCGATGGTCTCAACTGCCTGCGCAATGACACGTCCAAGCTCCAGGGGCTCAAGGCGCAGCTGCACGCGTCCCTGCGTGATGCGTCCGACGTCCAATAGATCATCGACCAAGCGAGTCAGCTGCGCGCTCTGGCGCTCCAGCATCTGAACCGCGAGGTGAAGCGGACTGTCCACGGGGATTGCTCGCGATAGCACCTCGGTGGCGTGACTGATGGGAGCCAGTGGGTTACGCAGCTCGTGGCTGAGGAGCGCAAGAAATTCATTCTTGCGCTGGTCTGCCTCCCGCAGGCCTTGCTCCAGCTTGCATCGATTTACGAAGCTGCTCGCGTGACGCATATAGAGCGCCAGACGATCGAGCTCCTGCTTTGAGGGCCGGTGGACGGAGGAGAAATGCGTCGATACTACACCTTGCACGATGCCGTCGGCGGCAATCAGAGGTGTCGAAATGAGGGCGCGAATGCCGGCGGAGCGGAAAGCAGGCCGCAGGGGGGCGAATGCATCATCGCACTCAATGTCCTCGACGAGAATCTGTTCGCCTGCGCGCAGCGCGCGTCCACATGGAGAAGCATCTCGTGCTGCAACCTCCTTGAAATACTCGAGAAACTCGCGATCGAATCCGCGCTGCGCTTCAATGCGAAGGATCTGGTCCGCCCCGAGCAGCTGCACGTTGCCCTTGTCGGCCCCGAGTAGCTCGATGGCCGCGTCGAGCATCGCTTCAATACCCTGTCGTAGGTCACGCTGTCGCCAAAGCTGACAGCTCCACTCGTTGAGCTGGGCCAGCGCCTCAGCCTCATGGGCGAGCGCTTGCTCGCGATCGCGCAGCAATGCCTCGATGCGCTTGCGGGCGGTGGTGTCAACCGCCGTTCCAATTACCCGTACGCACCGGCCCTGATCGTCAAACTGGCCTCTCCCCTTGGCGGTAACCCAGCGGATCAGGCCATCCTCCTTGCCCACGGTTCGGTATTCCACGTCATACAGCGCGCGTCGCTGCGGATCGATGGCTGCAGCAAAGGCCTCGCTCGTGCGCTCGCGGTCGGCCGGATGCAAACCCGCGTAGAAATCAGCCATCGACACCGGAACCTCGGCGGAAATACCGAACATGGCTTTCACGCGAGCAGGCCAGAACATGGTGTCGGTGACCAAATCGACGTCCCAAAGTCCGAGCTCGGCCGCTTCGGTGGCCAAGCGCAGTTGTTCGTCCCGCTCTCGAAGGGCTCGCTCGCGCTGATTGCGCGGAGTGATATCGCGGGCGATCTTCGAAGCGCCGATCACCGTCCCCGCCGCGGTACGAATCGGCGACACCGTCAGCGAGACCTCGACGCGGCGCCCATCTTTGGCTACGCGTATCGTCTCGAAGTGGTTGATGCGCTCGCCGCGCTTGAGCGTATCAAGAATTCGCTGCTCCTCATGCAGGCGCTCAGGAGGAATGATCAGCGTGATCGGTTGACCAATGGCCTCCTCAGCCGACCAACCGAAGAGACGCTGTGCACCGGCATTCCATGTTTGGATCACTCCCTCGAGCGTTTTGCTGACGATGGCATCGTCGGAGGTTTCGACGATGGCGGCGAGGTGCGCCATCTTTCGCTGGATATCCACCTCCTGCTCGAGTTGCTTCTCGAGCACCAGCGCGCGCTGCTGCAGTTGCGCGAGGGATCGCCGCTGCTCCGCAGAGGATGCGGCCTCTGCGTTCCCTATCGGTATGACGTGCGCGTGGCGTGCGCATACTGCGGCAAATGGCCCGATGTGGTGGGGAGCGACGCAATCGAGCATCGGATAGGCACAGAACAACGTGAACGGCTGCTGGCGCGCGAGCTCGTTCCACAGCTCTTCAAGCTCGACTGCCGCTTCTGCCAGATCCTGCTTCCAGAGCAGCGCCACCATCTCGCCAAAGGCAAACACCTGTCCAAATCGACGCGCGGAGTCGGCGAAGAGGGTGCCGATCTGCGCAAAGAAACGGTCTCGGTCAGGTATCCCCTCGGACAGAAAAGTTGCCAGTGTCTGCTCGGCGTCGAGTAGCAGGAGTCGTTCACTGCGCTGCAGCTGTGCGGTGTCGATCCCATCGGCGCACAAGCGGGTGTGCAACGCTTGTCGATGCGCCTCGGTGGCAATGACGATCGCCGCGCCCTGGGTTAGCCCTTGGCGTATGTAGGTGGCCACGGCGTCGATAAGCACCTGATCCTCGCGGTAGAACTGGACGAAGTGCTGAGGAGCGGGCGGTGGGATCGAATGCGCGGCTGCGGATCCGGTCGGCCTAGGGCTGCCGGCCACAACTGCGCCCTCTGCTGCCATGGTGGAATCCCGGCGTTGGCAAAGAGCAGATTATCCCCGTTATGCTCGATCCGTAGCGCGCCGACGGGTGAGCCTATCGCCTATAGGAATCGTCCGACGGCCGATTAGGGGCACCGACCAAATGCCTCCAACCGGAGGTTTCACCCCGGTCCACTCCTTGGAACAGGGCCGCGCGCTCGCCCTTCGACACTTTGGGTGGGTAACAGAGTAAATGCTGTGTCACCGTATAAGGTTGAAAAGACGTCGTAGGCCCCGCGATCCAGAAAACGAGAAAGTATCGCGATCTTGCCCGAAATGTTGCGGTCGCCCGTCCGGACATGGACGCTCACGATCTCGGCCCTCTAGACTCCGAAGGTCGAAAAAATGCCGAACTCGAGCGAGGACCTCATGAATCGCACCACGCACAGATTTTGGTCGATTTCCGTCTCGCCATCAGCTCACAACCGGGCCCCGCGGTGGGCGCCCTGTGTGATGGTGCTTGCTCTCGGCCCCATCCTGCCCCCCGCAGCGCGAGCCGCGGGCGCTGCGCTCGACGTGATGGCTCCCGGTAAAGGGGATTGGGCCATGCTCGGGCGGACGTCCGAGCAGCACCACTACAGTCCGCTGGATCAGATCAATGATCGAAACGTCGGGTCGCTCGGGCTTGCGTGGCATATCGACCTTCCAACGAAGGATGGTTTGCTGGCGAATCCTTTGGTGGCCGATGGCTTGGTTTACCAGATCGGCGGCTTCTCCCGCGTGTGGGCGATCGATGTTCGCACCGGTCAGTTACGCTGGTCATTCGACCCCAAAGTCAAAGTCGCAAGTCAATTCGCGAGCATGTGGTCTCACCATCTCAATCGAGGCGTGGCACTGTGGGAGGACAGCCTGATCTTTGGTACGAGCGACTGTCGTCTGATCTCTCTCGATCGCCGCACTGGGGAAAAACACTGGGACGTCCGCGCTTGTGAGGATGACGGCACACGCGCGATCAACGGCGCACCTCGTGTGGGCGGGGGGAAGGTTTTCATTGGCAACTCGGACGTCGATACCGGTATCGGACGCGGCTCAATGGATGCCTACGACATTCGCACCGGCAAGCACCTGTGGCGCTTCTATACGATCCCCGGCGATCCGTCGCGTAAAGAGAATCAGACGCGGGCGAATGATATCGCCGCAAAAACCTGGGAGGGTCCCGAGGGGTTGAAGTCGGCGGGCGGCGGTAGCACTTGGGAAGGCATCACCTATGATGCAGTGCTGAATCGCGTCTATTTCGGGGTCGACGGCGCTTCGCCGTGGAATGCCGCCAAGCGACGGGGGGACAACCTGTTCACCGATTCGGTCGTGGCGGTCGATGCGAACACCGGTGAGTACCTGTGGCACTATCAGACCGTACCGAACGACACCTGGGACTTGAACGATTGTTCGCCCATCGTGATCGCTCAGGTGTCGATTGCGGGAAAGAGCACGCGTGTATTGATGCACGCTCCCAAGAACGGCTTTTTCTACATCCTTGAAGCGTCGACCGGCAAATTGCTCGCTGCCGACAAGATCGGCCACCCGACTTGGGCATCCTCGATCGATCTGAGATCGGGACGCCCGATCGAGAATCCCGACGCGCGGTACTACGCGACTCACGATAAGCGTGCGATGGTCAATCCGGGACCGGTCGGGATTCACAACTGGCATGCCATGAGTTTTGACGAAGCCAACGGCCTCATATACATCCCTACGACGAACGTTCCGGTGCTTTACGCCATGTCGGACCAGTCATCGGCGCTCGGCGGGGATACGTTTACCGATTATTACGCTGGCATGTCGAACCCGAACATACAGCACCGAATGGGACGACTGATTGCGTGGGACCCGGTTGCCAAGGCGGAGCGTTGGGGAGTCACGCAGGAAGTTGGAACCAATGGGGGCGTGCTCACGACGGCCGGCAACCTCGTGTTCCAAGGGGCCGGAACCGGAGACGTCACCGCCTACCGGGCGGATACGGGGGAGAAGCTGTGGAACTTCGCTTCCGGCTCGGCAATTCAGGCGGCGCCCAGTACGGTGGTGGTGGCGGATGAGCAGATCGTCCTCGTTCCCGTCGGAGATGGCAGTGGCATCGGTCTCAGTGTTCCCCGCTACTCGTCGACCCTGTCGGCCCGAGGCCCATCCCGACTGCTCGCATTCAAGCTTCACGGTTCTGACCATTACCGGACGGAGCTCGAGCCCATCGTGTTTGCCAGGCCGCCGCTGCCGCGTTCACCCGCCGATGAGGTAGCTCGCGGCAAGGCTCTATATACCGCCTACGCGTGCGATTATTGTCACGGACCGGGCGCCGAACGATGGACCATGTCGATTCCGGACCTCCGGCGGGCGAGCGCTGATACGCATTCAACGTTTCTCAGCATCGTGATCGGGGGAGGGCGTTCGAGCCGCGGCATGCCCCAGTTCTCCGATATGAGCGCGGCGGACGCCGCGGCGATCCAGGCCTTTGTCATCGATCGCGCCTGGGCTGCGTACGAAGGACAGCAGCAATCCGTCCGGTTGGATTGATCATGCAAATCGCAGGCATCGAGTGACGGTCAGCCGCCAGCGCGCTGCTCTCGCTTCCGCTCCTTCGTCATGATGCCGAGAAAGGCCTGGGTTCGCTCGGCATGCTCGCGCAAAAGGTCATCCAGTGTCACGACTCCGAGAATGCGTCCGTGTGCATCGGTGACGGGCAAGCGCCGCACACCGTGGTTGGCCATGCGCTCGAGCGCCGCCGCCGTATCCTCTTGGGCAGAAGCGATGACGATAGGACTCGACATGACATCACCCACACAACTCGTGTTCGGATTGAGGTCGGCGGAGATGACGCGCACCACGATGTCGCGATCGGTGAGGATCCCGGTGGGCTGGCGCTCATTCTCGAGGTCATTGAGAACGACGAGATCGCCCGTGTGATGCCTCAGCATGAGTCGCGCGGCGGCCGCGATGGTGGTGCTGCGTAGACAGCATGCAGGCTCGAGCGTGCAAAGCTCTTCGAGCAACATAGTCATCCTCCGATATCAATTGGGCGCCCAGAGCGAAATATGGTCTTGGAACAATCGGATGTCGAGGGCGCAAAGACCTCAGGCGCTCGAGAGAACCTGACTCGCACGCACCCAGGCGATGCGCGGGCTTTTGCGCGCGACCTTAGGAGGAGGCGATTTGGGTTTGCCGAGGATGATGGGCGCGACCGCAACTGATGCGCTGGGCAGCCCGAGCAGTCTCTTGCCCGCCATCGTGTTGAGATAACCTTGTGCGAATCCGATCCAGCAGGATCCGAGCCCCTGTTCGTACGCGGCCAGCATGAGATTTTCAGCCGCCAACGCGCAGTCCTCTAGGTGCCAAGCAGCGGATGACTCCGCTGATATGAGGATCAGCGCCGGCGCATGATGGAAGATCTGGAAGTCGGGATCCGTGAGCATGTGGAAATGACCCGAGGCGCGCAGGTTCGGTTGTGTTTCCAGCATGAAGGTCTTCGATGCAACGGAGAGCTCATCGAGCGTGTGTTGATCGAGGACCACGCTGAACAGCCAAGGCTGCTGATTGACGGCACTTGGAGCTTGGATCGCCGCGTCAATCAAGCGACGTATCGTCGATTCATCGATGGGCGTTGACAGGTAGTCACGCACTGCACGTCTTTCATAGATGGCTTTGAGCAGTTCCATGATGGTCCAGATTTGCAAGCGACGACGCTTACTATCCGTACGGTGACGGTGCGCCGCCATCCGTACATGCGCGTAAGCCGCCGCGCCGTCGGCAGGACCCCGGGCGCGTGTGCCGAAGTCGGGAGGGCATCGCGCTGTCGCATGCAATATTATTTATATCATGATGTTACGTAGTATTCTTGATATTTAATTGAATAAAGACGTTGAGCCGCGATTGCGGGCAAGGGATCGGTGGGCGATGGGTCCCGTGAGGCGAGCGCCCGCTCGTGTTGCTCGATGGGCATGCACGGGTCTGCGTGGGCCGGCGCACTATAATCACTCGCGGTAGTACGTTCGCGCCCACCGCGGCATGCCATTTTCTAGGGAGGCTCCATGAGGTTTCTAATCCATTGGCTGATCGAGTGGCCGCAGCGGGTCGCGAGGCATTTGACGTGGCTGGCGCCGCTGTTTGCCCGCATCACGGTCGGTTGGGTGTTCATGCTGAGCGGCTGGGGCAAGCTCCACAATCTGCCGCAGGTGACGGAGAATTTCATCGGCTGGGGCATTCCGTTTCCCCACATCCTCACCCCATTCACCTCCGGCGTTGAGTTCTTTGGTGGATTGTTCCTCCTGCTGGGACTGTTCACCCGGATCTCGGCCGGCGCGCTCGGGATCACGATGATCGTCGCCATCAAGGCGGCGAAGTGGGCGGATGTCGATTCGCTCGAGACCCTGCTCGGCTTTGATGAGTTCGAATATCTCGCGCTGTTTCTCTGGCTCGCCATCGCCGGCCCGGGCGCGCTGTCGCTCGATAACGTCTTGCTGAGGTGGGTTCGTGGCAACACCCTTCCACCCATGCCGGAAGTTGCGGCTGAGCACCCGTAGCTGTTCTTCGTTGCGTACTGCGGAGTCGATCTGGTTCACTGAGCGGAGGGTATCGGCAAGAGAGCGTTGCAATCATGTGTCTCATCTTCGTGGCCTGGCGCGCCCATCGGCAGGTGCCGCTCTTCATCGCGGCGAACCGCGATGAGTTCCATGCGCGACCCACCGTGCCCGCGCGCTGGTGGAGCGATACGTCTTCGCCGATCCTGGCCGGCCGGGACCTCGAGGCGGGAGGTACCTGGCTCGGTATCACACGGGCGGGCCGGTTCGCGGCACTCACCAATTTTCGAGACCCCGGCCAAGCGCCGCGGAAGCAGGCGCCGAGCCGTGGTCAGCTCGTCACCTCGCTTCTGACCACCGCCGAGCGCGTCCCTGCTTCGCTCCAGCGGCTCGTGGCCGTTGGACCCGAGTACAACCCGTTCAACGTCATCTTTTCCGATGGCGTGAGCCTCGCCATCTACGAGAGCACGGTCGGGCAGGGGCGCGTATTGCCGGCGGGACTCTACGGATTGTCAAATCATCTGCTCGATACCCCCTGGCCCAAGGTCGAGGCGCTGCGCGAGCGGATGGTCTCTTCCGGCGGGGACTTCCTTGACCGGCATGCCGCGCTCGCGCTGCTGCGCGATGAGGGCCCCGCGCCGGATGAGGCGCTGCCGAGGACGGGCTTGAGTCTGGAATCGGAACGGCACCTGTCGAGCATCTTCGTGCGTGACAGTGTCTATGGCACCCGCTGCTCCACACTGGTGCGCCTCGATGCCGCTTCCAGGGTTCAATTCGAGGAATGGACCTGGGACCGGGAGGGTCTGGAAAGCGGGCACGTGAGTGTGGAATTCACGCTGGAACCCAGCGCGCCGGAGCGCTAGGATTATCGCGTGACGACGCGACAGCGACTCAAAAAGCTGTATTACGGCATGCTGGTGGGCACCGTGATGATCGTGCCAGGCCTCGGCGGAGCGCTCCTGCGCTATGCAAATCCCTTTGACCAGACCTCTTTCATCTCGTTGATTGCTTCGGTGGACGTCGGCATCATGCTGCTGTTCGGTGCACTGTTCCGCTGTCCGCGCTGCCGCTCGAGCCTTCTCGAGTGGACCCACGCTTTACTTAACGCATCGGGCTCCTGCAACTGCCCGCGCTGCGGACTCGATCTCGATCGCTAGAGTCGCGCGCCTGTCGCTCGCTGGCGACGGGAGCGGCGCCCGTACAGTCCCCTCGGTCATAACTGTGAATTTCAGCAAGGCCGGCCGCGCCCGCTCGCGCGAGCGTATGTGCGCGTATCGAGCAATGCGCCTTCAGCAGCGGAGGGGCCATGGACAAGTGGAAATGGGAAGCCGAGGACGCCTACGCAGGTCCCGCCTACGGGGCCTGGGCGTGGATCGCATTCGCCCTGGCCATCTGGGCTCTCGGCCTCTGGGCGGTCTTGCGCCGCCATTGAGCGAGCACCGACCCGGCGCAGGCGCCGGGTCGGTACGACGAGCTGTTCAGGCCGGACTGCCCTCGACCTGAATCTGCAGCTTCACCCACATCTGAAATCCATACTTGTCGCCGAAGTTCAACCCGTAGTCGCTGCGGTCGAAGCTGGCCGAAGCCTCGGCTCCACAAACCTCCTTGTGCGTCATCGGATTTGGCTTGCACAGGAAGGACTCGATCTTGAGCTTGAGGGGCTTGCTCACGCCATGCAGCGTGAAAGTCCCTTCGGCTTCGGTCGGCTTATCGCCGTCCCATTTGCTGAACTTGCCGCTGAAGGTCGCGGTCGGGTACTTGGCGACATCGAACAGCTCGGGGCTCTTCGCGTGCTCGTCGAGTTTTGCGTTGCCGAAATCGACGGAGCTCACGTTGACCGTCACCTCGATCGTGCCCGACTTCGCTTGCTTGTCGTACACGACTTTGCCCGTGGTGTCGGTGAACTTGCCGCGCCATATGGAAAGGCCCCCCATGTGGTCGGCCGCGAAGCTCGGATAAGTGTGCTTGGGGTCGAGCACGTAGGTCACGGGCGCGGCCGCAGCCGCTGCCGTAAATCCCGCGACGACCGCGGCCAGAACGATTCGCTTCATTGAGACTCCTTAAGCCAGGACTGCCTTGGGTATACTTTCCACGCCGTCGCCCAACGCGCCGGCGCGATGGCTGCGCATCATAGCCGATATGATCGCTTCTGCTCTCCGATCCCGGATGACCCGCCCATGGAACTTCTAGAGGCCATCACCACCCGTGCATCCGCCGCGCGGTTGATCCCACCGGGCCCTTCACGCAGCGAGCTCGAGCGCATCCTGCTCGCGGCCAGCAAGGCGCCCGACCACGGTCGGCTGCGCCCCTGGCGGCTGATCGTGCTCGAGGGGGAGCTGCGCGAGCGCTTTGCGCAAGCCGCGGCCGAGGCGAAGCGCACCCGGGTCCCGACGCTCACCGACGAGCAGGTGGGCGCGGAGCGGATGAAGCTGCTCGCCTCGCCCACGCTCCTCGTCGTGGCATGCGCGGTGACGAAGCCGCACAAGATTCCCGAGATCGAGCAGGTGATCGCGACGGGCGCTGCGACGGAGAATCTGTTCCTGGCGGCTCATTCGCTGGGGTTCGGTGTCATGTGGAAGACCGGTGCCGCCGCCTACGATGGGAAGGTCAAGTCGGTGCTCGGCTTGGCGCCCGAGGATCACATCGTCGGCATCATGCATTTAGGCACGCGGCCCGCTGATAAGAGCGCCCGTGGAGCGATGCCGACTTGATGAGCGCCCAGGCGGAAAGACCCGGGACGAGACCGAGCTCGCGAGTCGCCGCCTTGGTCACGCGTGAGAGGATCGTCGCTCCGCCCACCTCGATCGATACGAGATCCGAATAGGCATCATCCGGCTCGATGGCGCTCACGGTGCCCGCAAGCTGATTGCGCACGCTCAATTGCTCGGCGGGGCGCGTTGCCAGAATGACGTCGCGCGCAAGGAGCTGCACGCGCACGGGAGCGCCGGGCGCCCACGGGGCGGCTGCAAGCTTGAGCTCACCACGGCCGACGGCCACCCGCGTGAGGCCGCTCGGATCGTTGCCGATGACGCTTCCGTCGATCACGGCGCCGACCGCATCGGGGCCAATGAGCGTGCGCAGACGCCGATCGAGGCTGATGGTGCCGATGCTCCCCTCAGCCAGCGCGCGACCTGCCTGCATGAGCACGACGTGGGTTGCGAGCCTCAAGACCTCGTCGAACTGATGGCTCACGTACACCATGGGCACCGCAAGACGATCACGCAGCGACTCCAGATAGGGCAGCACCTCTTCGCGTCGCTCCCGATCGAGCGAGGCGAGCGGCTCATCGAGGAGCAGAAGTCGTGGCTGTGAGAGCAACGCGCGCGCGATGGCCACGCGCTGGCGCTCTCCGCCGGAGAGGTGGTGAGTGCGCCGCTCGAGCAGACTCTCGAGCTCGAGCAGTGCGATCACGTCTGCGAGGCTGACGAAGTGGGTCGGCGGCGCACGCTTGAGCGCATAGCGCAGGTTGCCGGCGACGCTCAGGTGCGGAAAGAGCCGCACATCCTGAAAGACGTACCCAATCCGCCGCTGCTCGCTGGGAAGCGACACTCCGCGCACCCGGTCGAGCAGCACCTCGCCGTCGAGCTCGATGCGCCCCGTATCAGGTTCGAGCAACCCTGCGATTGCATTGATGGTGCTCGTCTTGCCGCAGCCGGAAGGCCCGAAGAGCGCTGCGACGCCGGGCGTCGGCAGCTCGAAATCGACATCGAGCTCGAAGGTGGAAAGGCGTTTGCGGACGGCGACGCGCAGCATTCAGGCGGGCGTTCCGCGCCCGAGCATGTGCCACAGGCGCCGTGCAAGCCACTCTGAGAGCAGCAGACCCGCCAGTCCGAGCAGAATCGAGAGCGTCGCCAGACGGGCTGCAGCGTGCTCACCCCCTGGCGCCTGCAGCATCGTATAGAGCGCGAGCGGCAGTGTGCGCGTGATGCCGGGAATGTTACCCACAAAGGTAATGACGGCACCGAACTCGCCGAGCGCGGCGGAGAAGGCTGTGACCATGCCGGCGAGCACGCCGGGGATCACGAGCGGGAGGGTGAGTGTCAGGAATCGATCGAGCGCGCCCGCCCCGAGCGTGCGCGCCACATCGGCAAGGCCCGGGTCGAGCTGTTCCATCGAGACCCGGATGATGCGCACGAACAAGGGAAAGGTCATGGCGGCGGTCGCGAGCGCGGCTCCGTTGGTCGTAAAGGCGAGGTGAGCATGCAGCACACGGTCGAGCCAGGCGCCGAGCGGCCCGCGTGCACCGAACAGCACCAGCAGACCGTAGCCCACCGCAACGGGGGGCAGCACCAGCGGCAGCTGTACCAGTGCATCGAGCAGGATGCGCCCGGCGAAGCGCCGCCGCGCGAGGAGCCATCCGGTGGCGAGCGCGAAGGGCAGGCTCGCCAGCACGCTGCGGCTTGCGACACGTAGACTGAGCAGCAGAGCGTCCTGCTCGCTCGGGCTCAAGCGAAGCCATGCTGCGGCGTTCAAAACGGATGCTCGTCCAGTCTGCGGTACAGTGCGGGGCGCGCCCGGCTAGGCAGTATACTGTGCAAGGACCCCCGCAGGATTTTGATCGATGCACTACTATCGCGCCGTGGCGCAAGCGGCGGCGCCGGAGCGAATCGGCGTATTGCTGGTCAATCTCGGCACGCCGGATGCGCCCAGCTACTTCGCCGTGCAGCGCTATCTGCGCGAGTTTCTCGGCGATCGGCGCGTCATCGATACCTCCCGCGCGATCTGGCTTCCGATCCTTTACGGGATCGTGTTGCCGCTGCGGCCGCTGCGCACCGCCCGCAAGTATCGCAAGATTTGGATGCCCGAGGGCTCGCCGCTCGCCGTCTATTCCCGCGCCCTCACGCAGAAGATCGAAGGGCAGCTCAAGGGCGCTCTCGGGGATCGAGTGCGCGTGGCGCTCGGCATGACTTACGGTAATCCCGGCATCGAGCGGGCGTTGCGCACGCTCGCCGATGAGAACGTGCGCCGCCTCCTGGTGCTGCCGCTCTATCCACAGTACTGCTCCTCGACCACGGGATCGGTATTCGATCGCACGAGCGGGGTGCTCGAGCGCTGGCGCTGGCTGCCCGAGACGCGCTTCAACAACGACTATCACCAGGATGCGGGTTACCTCGACGCGCTCGCGGCGAGCATCGAGGACCACTTCAGGGTGATGGGCGAGCGCTCGCACCTGCTCCTCTCCTATCACGGCATACCCGCGAAGTACGTCGAGCAGGGGGATCCCTACCAGGTGCAGGCCGAGGCGACCACGCGCGAGCTGGTCAAGCGGCTCGCGCTCAAAACAGACGAATACTCGCATTGCTATCAATCGCGTTTCGGCTCGGTGGTTTGGCTGCAGCCCTACACCGTGGACACCCTCAAAGCGCTGGCCGCGCGTGGAGTGAAAAAGCTCACCGTCGTCTCTCCCTCGTTCGCGGTTGACTGTCTGGAAACCCTCGAGGAAGTCGCGATCGAGTACCGCGATGAGTTCCTGCGTTGCGGAGGCGAGCGACTGACGCTCGTGCCGGCCCTCAATGCCGGAGACCGGCACGCGGCGCTGCTCACCGCGATCATCCAGCGTCAGCTGGGTGGATGGGTGGAGGGGACGAGTGACTATTCAAGTTTCAGATGATATATAATCTATAACACTCTATAAATAAAGTGAATATTGTGCTTGTGTCGACGGCGGCTGTTGCCCTGCTGGTGTGGCTGCATCTCTTCTTTCTGCATGGTTGCTTCTGGCGCTCGTTGCCGCAACTCGCGCCGAAGCGGCCGGGCGAGCACCCGCCGGTCGACATCCTGGTGCCCGCGCGCGATGAGGCCGAGAGCATCGGCCCGACGATCGCCTCGCTCCTCGCGCAGGACTATGCGGGCGACGTGCGCGTGCTGCTCATCGACGACAACTCGATCGACGGCACGGCCGAGCGCGCCGGGCGCTCCGACCGGCTCGAGGTGATCACCGGACGTGCAAAGCCGCCGGGCTGGTCCGGCAAGCTATGGGCGTTGCATCAGGGCGTGGCGGTGAGTCGCGCGCCGCTGCTGCTGTTGACCGACGCCGACATCGTGCATGAACCGGCGCACCTGGCCGCTCTGGTCGCACAGCTGGAGCAAAGCGATGCCGACCTCGTGAGCGAGATGGTCGCCCTGCGCTGCGCGAGTCTGGCCGAGCGGGCGCTCGTTCCGGCGTTCGTGTACTTCTTCCAGATGCTCTATCCCTTCGCACGTGTGAATGATCCGCGCTCGCGTCTTGCTGCGGCGGCCGGCGGCACGATGCTCCTTCGGCGCGTCGCGCTCGAGCGGATCGGAGGCTTCGAGGCGATCCACCAGGCCCTCATCGATGATGTTGCGCTCGCGCGCGCAGTGAAACGCGGCGGGCACATCTACCTGGGGCACTCGGTGCTCGCGCGCTCCATTCGACCTTACCCGCATTTCCGCGACGTGTGGCGCATGATTGCGCGCACCGCCTTCACGCAGCTCAGGTATTCGGGGCTGCTGCTGCTCGCGACCACGCTCGGACTGCTCCTCATTGCGTGGATTCCCGTGCTCGCACTTGGGCTCGGGGCGGGCTGGGGACGTGCCGCAGGACTCCTGAGTGCGATGCTCGCGCTCGTCAGCTACCAGCCGACGCTGCACCGCTATCAGCGCTCGCCTCTCTGGGCACTTCTGCTGCCGGTGATTGCGCTTTTTTATCTCGCCGCGACCTGGGGGTCGGCGATCGATCACTGGCGCGGCCGGGGAGCGCGCTGGAAGAGACGCGCCTATGGGTGAAAAGGGGAGGCGCGTTCGAGAATGGCCTCCTCGTCGATCGATGCCGTGCTCGCCCCGAACACAGGGCCCCAGCCGCTCTGCGGCTCGAGGCGCGTGCGGCAGAAGCCCTCGGCCACGGCGCTCGCGCCCGGTGCGCCGGCCGCGGCGCCCTCCAGCAGGAGCTTCGCCTGCACGAGCACGGTGAGCGTCCCGCTAAAGGCGCGCGCTTGCGATTCGGAGGGTTGATCGTGCTTCAATGCGCGCGCCAGCCGCTCGAACGCCGCATCGTATTGCGCCTGGCGCCCGCGCACGGGCTCGAGCTCGGCGAGCAGCACTTCGCGACTCGAGGGCGTGCGCGCCAGGGCGCGCAGCACATCGAGGCACATGATGTTGCCCGAGCCCTCCCAGATCGAGTTCACGGGCATCTCGCGAACGATGCGCGCGAGCGGCAGATCCTCCGTGTAGCCATTGCCACCGAGCACCTCCATTGCCTCGCAGGCAAGCTCGCAACCGCGCTTGCAGACCCAGAATTTGGCCGCCGAGGTGAGCACGCGTCGCCACGCCAGCTCGGCGGCTGACTCGGAGTCAAAAGCGCGCGCCAGTCGCAGAGACAGCGCCGTCGCCGCCTCCGACTCGAGCGCGAGATCCGCGAGCATGGTGCGCATGAGGGGCTGCGCCCGGAGCGGTGCTCCAAAGGCTCGGCGGTGCCGTGCATGATGCAGGGCGTATACCAAGGCAGCGCGCATCAGACCCGCGGTGCCGATGACGCAGTCGAGCCGCGTATAGGTGCCCATCTCGAGAATCGTCGAGATGCCGCGGCCTTCCTCTCCGAGCAACACCCCCCACGCGTCGTCGAATTCCACTTCCGAGGATGCGTTCGAGCGATTGCCGAGCTTGTCCTTGAGGCGCTGCAGTCGGATCGAGTTGCGGGTCCCGTCCGGCAGGATGCGCGGCATGAACAAGCAGGAGAGTCCGGCCGGCGTCTGCGCAATCACCAGATGCGCATCGCATTGCGGCGCCGAGAAGAACCACTTGTGCCCCCGGATGCGATACGACCCGTCACCGGCAGCGACGGCCTGCGTCGTGTTGGTGCGAACGTCCGAGCCGCCTTGCCGCTCCGTCATGCCCATGCCGAGAAGCGCGCCGCGCTTGCGCTCGACGGGCAGATCACCCGGGTCGTATTCGAGGGTGAGGAGCCGTGGCAGCCACTGCGCAGCGAGACGCGCATCGCGCCTCACGGCCGCAATGCCCCCATACGTCATGGTCGTTGGGCAGAGCGTGCCGCTCTCGACCTGCGCCTGCAGAAAATAGCCTGCGGCGCGCCCCACATGTGCACCCGGAATCGTGCGCTCGGTGCCCGCGCTCCACGGCGAGCAGTGATAGCCGCGCGCGACGATGGCGCGCATCAGCACGTGCCAGGAGGGGTGAAATTCGACCCGGTCGATGCGCTCACCCTGCACATCATGGGTGTGCAAGATCGGTGGATTGCGATTGGCGAGTCGCGCGTGCTCGCGCCACTCCGCCGTACCAAGCGCGGTACCGGCCTCCCGCAGAGCTCCTTCATGTCCCGGCGCACCCTCGCGCCGCACGGCCTCCCTGAGCGCAGGATGGGTCGAGTACAGATCGTAGTCGGGGAGGGGCGGCGTTTGGTTCATGGGCCGAGCGATTCTACGGCTTCCCCGGGGAGCCGACCCCCTCGGCGCCGGGGTCGGCTGATCCGGGAGCGGAGCGTTACCGCCTTGCATGCGAGGCGCGGGCGGTGTTAGATTCAAGGCCAAATGTGCCCCCCGGCCCTCAAGTCATCGTCCGGCGCCGCGCCGATCCTGCTCGGTGCGCTGGCGCGACTGCTGCGCCCCTAGGCGCCCACTCACATGCGCCATCGGTCGGCGCGAACAAGACCGAAGCCAACAATCCACACGAGCACGAGCCCGGCCTCATGCGGCAGGTGCCCGTTCTGTTCGAGACCTGACTTGTGAGATGAGCCATGCTGCGTAATTCCTCGAGCAAATATCGAGCCTTCGCCCCCATCGATCTTCGCGATCGACGCTGGCCGAGCCGCGTGATCAGCGCGCCCCCCGTGTGGTGCAGCGTCGATCTTCGCGACGGCAATCAGGCGCTGATCGAGCCCATGGATGCCGCGCGCAAGCGCCGCATGTTCGACATGCTGGTGCGCATTGGCTTCAAGGAGATCGAGGTGGGCTTTCCCGCCGCCTCGCAGACCGACTTCGATTTCGTGCGCGAGCTCATCGAGAAGGATCTGGTGCCCGAGGACGTCACCATCCAGGTGCTCACGCAGGCCCGCTCCGAGCTCATCGCGCGCACCTATGAGTCGTTGAGGGGCGCCCGACGCGCCCTGGTGCATGTGTACAACTCGACCTCCGTCGCGCAGCGGCGCGTCGTCTTTCGCCTCGATCGCCCCGGTATCATCGATATTGCAGTTCGCGGCGCAACGGAGCTGCGCGAGCATGCCGAGCGCAATCGCGACACCGAGTGGCAGTTCGAGTACAGCCCCGAGAGCTTCACCGGCACCGAGCTCGAGTTCGCGGTGGAGATCTGCGATGCGGTGAATGCGGTGTGGGAGCCGACCCCGCAGCGCAAGTCCATCATCAATCTGCCGGCGACGGTCGAGATGGCGACACCCAACATCTACGCCGATCAGATCGAGTGGATGTCGCGGCACCTTGCGCGCCGCGACTCGCTCACCTTGAGCGTTCATCCGCACAACGATCGCGGTACGGCCGTGGCGGCGGCGGAGCTCGCGGTGATGGCCGGCGCCGAGCGCATCGAGGGGACGCTGTTCGGCAATGGCGAGCGCACCGGTAACGTCGACCTCGTGACGCTCGCACTCAATCTTTACACGCAGGGTGTGGATCCCGGGCTCGATTTCTCGAACATCAACGAGGCGGCGCGCTGCGCGGAGAGCTGCAATCAGCTGCCCATCCACCCGCGCCACCCCTACGTGGGCGACCTCGTCTTCACCGCCTTCTCGGGTTCTCACCAGGACGCGATCAAAAAGGGACTCGCCGCCCGCAGCGAGGCGGATCTGTGGGATGTGCCGTATCTGCCGATCGATCCGTCGGATCTCGGCCGCTCCTACGATTCGATCATCCGGGTCAACAGCCAGTCCGGCAAGGGCGGCGTCGCCTTCCTGCTCGAGCGCGACTATCAGCTCGTGATGCCCCGGCGCTTGCAGATCGAGTTCAGCCAGGTGGTGCAGGCGGCCGCCGACATCAGCGGCAAGGAGCTCACCTCGCGCGAGCTGTGGGAGCTGTTCACGAAAGAGTACCTCACGCCGCGCAGCCCGTTCGTCTATCGCTCGCACCAGCTCGCAGCCTCGACCGACGGCGCGGACACCGAGCGGCTCTCGGTGCAGATCGAGCGCGCCGGGCGGCTCGAATCCTGGGCGGGCGAGGGCTCAGGTCCCATCGACGCGATGGTCGATGCGATCGCGCTGCCGTTCGACGTGCTCTCCTACGAGGAGCACTCGCGCGGCCAAGGCAGCAACGCCGTGGCGGTCTCCTACATCGAGATCACCACCCGATCGCGGCGCACGCTTTTTGGCGCCGGAATGCACCCCAACATCATTACCGCCTCCCTCCTCGCGGTGCTCTCTGCGGTCAACCGCGCCATCGCCCAGGGGGCGCTTGCGCCGGAAGGGATCCGGGCGCGCACCGGTACCTAGGAGGGGGATCCAGATAATCCTGCAACTCCTTGATAGCTAGCTGGTCGAATGCAGCTTACGCAGGGCGCCGAGGGCCGCGGCTCGGGCAGCCGGGCACCCCGCCTGCGAGGCGGGCGAGAGGGCCGGTGGATCCCGCAAAAGCAGTTGAACGCTGGGCCGGATCCGCTATAGTGCCGAACTTTACGCCAGAAACCATATCGATCCCATTGATTCGAAGGGCTTTTCTAAGAAATGAGCGAACGAGACGAACATTTCGACCTGGACGAGGAATTCCTGGGCGAGGCCGAGGAATCGCAAGAATTCGAGCCCATGCTCGAGCGCTCGGAGCGCCGGCCCAAGATTCCGCCGCCCGGCAAGCGTGTGAAGGCGGCCTGGAGCCGGGTCGAGGACGTCATGGCCGAGCGCCAACTGGCGAGAGAGCTGCGCGACATTTTCGAAGACGAGTGATTATCTCCCCGTGAAGCACCGGGGCCGCTGCCGTGTTCCAAGCTAGCCGCGGCTGGGTGGTGCTCAAGTTCGGCGGCACGAGCGTGTCGTCGGTGTCCAACTGGCGCCACATCCTCGCCGTGCTCGCTGCGCGCATCGAGGCCAATTTGCACCCGGTCGTGGTGCATTCGGCGCTGTCGGGCGTCACCGATCGGCTCGAGGCGCTGCTCGCCGCGGCGATGGCCGGGGCCCCGGCACCCGTTCTCGCCGCGCTCGATCGCACCCATCGCGATCTCGCCCGCGACCTCGAGATCGCTCCCGGTGCTGCCTACGAACGCTTCTTCGGCGAGCTGACGGGCCTGATCGGCGAGATCGTCGATCGGCGGGCGGTCAGCCATCGCGTCCGCGCCCGCGTCATGGCCATGGGCGAGCTGCTCGCGACGTCTTTGGGCGCGGAGTACCTGAACGCGCAACGCCTCGCCACCGCCTGGGTCGATGCGCGCGAGGTGCTGCATGCCGAGCCGCGCCCGGGCGCCAACGAGCAGGCGAGCCTGCTTTCGGCGACCTGCGATTTCGCACCGGACGCCGCCCTGCAGGCGAGCTGGCGCGCACTCGACCGCATCGTCATCACACAAGGGTTCATCGCCTCGACGCTCTCGGGCGACACCGCGTTGCTCGGACGCGGCGGCTCGGACACGTCCGGCGCCTACTTCGCGGCGAAGCTGGCCGCCGAGCGACTCGAGATCTGGACCGATGTGCCCGGCATGTTCAGCGCCAATCCGCGCGCCGTGCCGAGCGCTCGGCTGCTGCGGGCGCTGCACTATGATGAGGCGCAGGAGATCGCGAGCAATGGTGCGAAGGTTCTGCACCCGCGCTGTGTGTTGCCGGTGCGTCAGTACCAGATCCCGCTGCATGTCTACGCGACGCAGGCCCCCGGACTCGAGGGCACGGTGATTTCCTCGAACGTCGCGAGCAGCGCGGCCCAGTTGAAGGCGATCGCGCTCAAAAAAGGGATCACGCTCATTTCCATGGACAGCCCCGGCATGTGGCATCAGGTCGGGTTTCTGGCCGACGCGTTCCAGGTGTTCAAGCTCCATGGAATGTCGGTCGACCTCATCTCGACCTCCGAAACGAACGTCACCGTATCGCTCGATCCGACCGCCAACACCCTCGATCCGGCGGCGCTCGCACGCCTCACCGGCGCGCTCGGTGCGCTCTGTCGCGTCGAGGTCCTCGGTCCTTGCGCCTCGGTGAGCCTGCTCGGACAAAATATCCGGGGCATCCTGCACGAGCTCGGCCCGGCGTTCGAGCTGTTCCAGGACCACAAGGTCTATCTCGTGAGCCAGGCGGCGAATGATCTGAACTTCACCTTCGTCGTCGATGAGTCGCAGGGCGAGCGGCTGATGCAGCAGCTGCATGAGCGGCTGATCCAGAGCATCGGCTCGGACGAGGTCCTGGGACCCACCTGGCAGCAGCTGTTTGCTCCGGCGGGGCACGAGCCCGCGCCGCGGGCTTGGTGGGAGGAGGCGGGACGGCGAGGGCAGCTCATCGAGATCGCCACCGCCGAGTCGGCCGCCTTCGTCTACGATCTCGCGGCCATCGATGCTTCCATCGAGTCGCTGCGGCGCGTCGAGTCGGTGGCGCGCTGGGCCTACGCCATGAAGGCCAATGCGCATCCGCACATACTGCGACGGGTGCATGCGGCCGGTCTGATGCTCGAGTGCGTCTCGCAGGGCGAGATCGAGCATGCGTTCGAGGC
>Ga0070734_10001633_pt1 | contig 31407 bp, 21 predicted proteins | sample Coa_R1_8_FD_66444 | JGI IMG/M metagenome (GOLD analysis project Ga0070734, IMG submission 66444) | Surface soil microbial communities from Centralia Pennsylvania, which are recovering from an underground coalmine fire - Coalmine... | ecosystem: Environmental > Terrestrial > Soil > Unclassified ... | reverse complement strand
CTTGTTGCAAGGCCAGGCCGTGTCCCGAAAATACGGGCACCGGGTACGCTGGAGCAAGTTGCCGCCCACCGTGGCCATGTTCCGGATTTGCGGGGTGGCGCCGGAAAGCAACGCCTCGGACAGCACCGGATACCGCTGGCGGATGGCCTCGTGATAGGCAAGATCGCTGTTGCGCACCAGGGCCCCGATTCGCACGCCGGCGTCGGTCACCTCGATGTTCTCCAGCGGAAGGGAATTGATATCCACCAGCCGGTTGGGCGTCTCCACGTTGAGCTTCATGAAGTCCACCAGGTTGGTCCCGCCCGCGAGAAACCGAGCCCGGGCATCTCCACTCACCTGCTTGATGGCCGCGGCCCGCTCCTCTGCCCGCACGTATGTGAACGACTCCATATGTTTCCTTTCCTTGCCTGGCCCATGCTCTGGCGTAGCTCAGGATCGTTTTTGCTGGGCAGCCCGGGCGTCCTGGATGGCGGCCACGATGTTGGGATAGGCGCCGCAGCGGCAGATATTGCCGCTCATCTGTTCGCGGACCTCGGCGTCGGAATGGGCATGCCCTTCGTTGAGCAGGCCGATTCCCGAGCAGATTTGCCCCGAAGTGCAGTAGCCACACTGGAAGGCATCGCGTGCAACAAATGCCGCCTGGAGGGGATGCAGCTTATCCCCGTCGGCCATGCCTTCGATAGTCGTGATGCGGCAGCCGGCCGACATGAAGGCGAACGTCAGGCATGAGTAGAGGCGCCGGCCGTCGACCAGGACGGTGCAGGCCCCGCACTGGCCGTGATCGCAACCTTTTTTCGTCCCGGTCAGACCCAGGTGCTCGCGCAGGGCGTCAAGGAGGGTGACGCGCGGGTCCAGCTTGAGGTCGTGTTTTCGGCCGTTCACTTGAAGAGTCAGCGGGACCCCGCCCGTTTCTGTAGATCGCAACGCCTCCGGCTCGGCTTCTCCACGCAATGTCAGGCCCGCGATGCACCCGGCAGCTGCCACCCCGCCGGCAGCATGCTGGAGAAAATCTCGGCGCGAGGGATCGCTGTCCCGAGAATCGGTCAAACCGTGCGCGTCCGGATCCAGGAAACGGCTCGGCTCGGGCTTGCTATCGGTACTCATCGGGTGGATCCCCTAGTGGGCCGAGAGTGGGCCGGCGCATACTTCCAGTGGAGCGGCACCGGCCGAGCGATGGGAACTTGAGCCGCAAATGAGATGCCGCCCGCGGCCAGAGCGAACTCAGGGTCAACCGTTCATTCGCGCAGCGGAGCATGTTCCGGATCAGGGGGGTACGCAACGCTTCGATGACGACCGCTCGGAATTCGCCAGCAAACAAGCCGGAGGCGCGCACGAAGGAGCGCGGCAACTTCGCGCGCGTCCGGCTTGTTTGTTGCGGGATCACGCGCTGTCTTTTAGAGAAATGCCTGAGCCTGTTTCCACATCTCGAGGACAAAATCCCGAGTCGGAATGGACTTTGCCATCCACGCCGATTGGCCTGCCCAGACTTGCATCCGGTGGTAGTCGCTGGCGGCTGCTCCCGCTTGCCGCATCGCGGCCGTGAGCCCTCGTTGCACTGGATAAGGGGCCGCCGGGGGCGCATCGGGCGCTGCCGCAGCCTTGACAAAGTTGGTGGCAATCGCTCGACCCGCCCGCCCGGAAAAGGCGCGGGTCAGCATGGTCTCTTCCGGTTCTCGATCCGCCAGCGCCTCGGCCCATGCTGGGTGTATGGCCGCTTCCGGACAGCGCAGCAAGGCCGTGCCGACCGTGACCGCACTCGCCCCCAGGACCAAGGCCGCAGCCAGGCCACGTCCATCCCCGATGCCGCCGGCGGCGATCAGGGGCAGATCGACCCGGTCAGCCAAACGCGGAAGCAAGGCGAACAGCCCTACCGATTGCCGTTCCGCGGCCGCCGGGTCGAAGGAACCGCGGTGGCCGCCGGCTTCCGCGCCCTGGGCGATGATGGCGTCGGCACCCGCGGCCTGAGCTCGTTGCGCCTCCGCAACGGTCGTGGCGGTCGCGAACCAGGCGATGCCCTTTTCCTTGAGTCGCGTGACGAAGGCGCGCGGGAACAATCCCATGATGGAGGAAACGGCCGTGGGTTGGAGCTCGAGGAATGTATCGCACTGTTCCTGAAAATCGGGTAGCACAGCGTCGCCTGCGCTGGCCGCTACTTCGGATCCCCAGGCAGCAAGGAACGTGCGCATGCGGGCTTCGGCCTTTGGGTCACGGTGCGGCTTCGGGTCGGGAATCCAGAGATTGAGCTGGAAGGGGCCGCTGCTCCCTGCGCGAAATTCTTGCACCCAGTCACGGATGCCGGCCGGTGGGGTCAGCAGCGCCCCCATTGCCCCCATCCCGCCGGCATTGGCGACGGCGATGGAAAGACGCGCGGGGCATGCCCCAGCCATGGGCGCCAATAAGATTGGCAGCTGGAGTCCATGCTTCGCACAAAACGCCGCCGCCCGATCGCGCGGGGAGGAGTTCCTGTTCGGCCACATCGAGGTTGCCATTGCTGCCTCCGTTCCGCACGGCCTGGCCCCTGTTCCCGCAATTCCTGGATTCCGAAGCGAGCCATACGAACTGTCAAACGAACGGCGTGACCCCAGGCATGGCGATCTTCGGCTTGGGTAGCGGCCCCCAGGCGTAGTGGGCCGGCGTCAGATCCTCTTTCGAAGCGAGCGCCTTCTCCCAGGTGATCTTCTGGCCCGTGTAGGTGGCCATGCGTCCGAGGATGGCGGCCATCGTACTCTGAATCATGTAGTCGCCGTTGTTCAGGATCTTGCCGGCCCGCAAGCCGGCGAACAGCTCATCATGCTCCGTCTGGAAGGCATTGTTTGGCTTGCCGGGGTACTTCCACACGACCCGGCCCGCGAGGTCAACAATCACCGCTTTTTCGATGTGGCAGCGTCCCTTGGTGCCCGTGATCCAGGTCGAAATATCATTGGCGCAATTCTTCTGCTGGCGACAGGTGTGCATATGCTTGCGGCCATCGCTGTAATCGTAGAGGACGGCATGGTGATCGAAGATCTGCCCTCGGTCCGGGTTTGCCTGAGAACCGTAGCGCACCTGCAAACCACCCAAGCCGACCGCCGACGCCGGCGCTTGATCGTGCACTGCCCATAGCCCCTTGTCGATGCTATGGACCGCCTGCTCGACGATGTGATCGCCGGAGAGCCACGTCCAGAAGTACCAGTTGCGCAGCTGATACTCCATCTCACTCCAGCCTTCCTTGCGGATCATGGGCCACGGTTTGCCGGGCATGTTACCGTTCCAGGCGGACTGGACCAGGAGCACATCGCCAATGGCCCCGTCATGGATTTTGGCGATGGCGGCGCGGACGTCGTGGGCATAGCGGTTGTGCAGGCCGGAGACCACGGCTACATTCTTGTGCTTCGCCTCGGCGCACGCTGCCATCACCTTATGGATGCCGGGGGCGTCGACGGCCACGGGCTTCTCGGCGAAGACATGCTTGCCCGCCGTGACGGCCGCCTCGAGATGGGTGGGACGGAAATGGGGCGGTGTCGCCAGCAAGACGACGTCCACACCACTGGCAAGCAGCTTCTGGTAAGCATCGAAGCCGACGAAACGGTGGTCGCGGTCCACGGCCACGCGGGCGCCGACCTCGGATTTCTTGAGCGTGTCGTGGCTATACTGAAGCTGATCCTCGAAGGCGTCGGCCATCGCCACCAGCTGCGTGTGCGGATCGGCCTGCAGCGCCTGTTCAGCCGCCCCCGTGCCGCGGCGGCCACAACCAATGAGACCGACTCGCAGGACATCGCTGCCGGCGGCGTGGACAGCGGAATGGCCTGTGAACTCGGCCGCCAAGGTGCCGGCGGCCAATGCGGTAGTGCTCTGCTCGAGGAACTCGCGTCGGGTGGTGCCTTGTTTCATTGCTTGCTCCCGGGGGATGGCCAACCACAGGCGCAGGGCCAGGCCGGCCGCAGTCTGCGGGTAAAGTGGATCTGCCAGATAGGGTACTTGTTCGCGCAGGCCGCGTCAACAAGACGCGCCAATTGCGGTGTATCGAAGCGAAGCGCGTCAGACTCCGCTCTGCCTCCGAGATCATTCCCTCCAGGGCATGGTATCATGGCACCGGCCGCGAGGATGTAAGAAAAGGAATCGGCGGCCGGCAAGGGTTCCCGAAAAGGCAACCGACTCATGTGGTCATCGTGGGATTGGGCGCTCCTGATTGTCTGCCTTGGCGTCACCCTGCTCTCCGCCGCGGTCGCCGTCCGGCTTGTGATCGCCTCGAGACGCATTCGCTGGCATCCCATTCTTCCGGAAGCGGGTGACCAAGCCACGCAATTGACAGTGATTAGCCCCGCGCGGAACGAGGCGCAGGACCTGGGCGCATCTGTGCAATCGATCCTCGATCAAATGGGCGTGAACCTGGAAGTGATCATCGTCAATGATCACTCCACAGACAGCACGGGCTCGATCGCGGATACAGCCGCACAGGCAGACCGGCGCGTGCGCGTGATTCACGATCCGCCGCTGCCGGCCGGCTGGCTCGGCAAGTGCAACGCGATGCACCGGGCCGCGGCCGTCGCGTCCGGGGACTACCTGCTCTTTACCGACGCCGATATCCGCCATCACCCGTGGTGCCTGGCCATAGCGTTGCTCGAACGGGAGCAGCACCAGTTCGATTTCCTCAGTCTGCTTCCCCTCATGCAGTGTGTCTCGCTCTGGGAAAGTGTTCTGACGCCCGGATTTGCCTGGGGGATCATGCCCCGCTTTGCCAGGCCGGGACTGCGGGATGGGACCGCGGCCGAGGCCTATGCCGCGGGGGCGTTCATGCTCGTCCGCCGCGCCGCCTTTCAAGCAGTCGGCGGCTTCGAGGACATCAAAGCGGACATGTGCGACGATATTGCACTGGCGCGGCGGCTGAAGAAGAGCGGCTATCGTGTCGGCGTTCGGGCCGCCCCGGAGTTGCTCCAGGTCCGTCTGTTCAAGAGCGGCTCCGACGCCTTTTGGGGGCCGACCAAGAACGTGCTCTCGGCGCTGCATGGCAAACTGTGGCTTGCTCCGGCGATGCTGTTGGGAACGTTGGTGGTTTTCTGGACGTCGTTGGTCTGTGTCGCGGTAGGAGCATGGCAAGGCAAGCCGGCCCTGCTGCTGGCGGGGACCATCGCCTATGCCGTGCAGTACGCGAGTCTGTGGCCGAGCCGATGGCTGTTCCGATTTCACCCGGCCGGGGCGTTGCTGTTTCCGCTGGCCGTGATTTCCCTGTGGTGTTGCCTGGTGCGGGCCTTGTACCACTACGCCGTCCACGGCGCCATCCTGTGGAGAGGGCGCGCGGTCAAGGTACGCGGCAGGTCCCGGTGACTGAAGGGCGCGACCGGCAAGCGTGTTCCCAGAATCGGTCTGTCGTGACTTCCCCTTCTGTATGATTCGCGTAGGATTGCGACTATCGGGATGATGTCTCCGGGCGAAAGGATGCTGCCCACGATTGCGAGGCTTGCACCGGTTGTTGTCTGCAGCGGAGGAACGAGAGTAATGCAGCGACGTACATTTCTTGGGACGGCTTTGGCTGTGGCAACCACTTCCCCCTTGGTCGCCGCCCTGCGCGGAGGGCAGTGGGACGATGCGGCCAACGCGCTCGAGCGAGCCGCAGCGGCGAAGCAGGTCGATGCAGCCGTACTGCACGTAGTTCACAAAGGGGAGTCGTTTACGCGTCCCTTCGGCACGGCGGTCTCGGACGACGCCATGTTCTTACTCGGCTCCATTTCCAAGCCGATCAACGTGACAGCGATCATGACGCTGTTCGATCAAGGGAAATTTCGGCTCCAGGACCGCGTGCAGAAGTTCTTGCCTGCCTTCACGGGCGCGGGGCGGGACGAGGTGACGATTCGTCACCTCCTGACGCACGTCTCCGGCTTGCCCGATCAGCTGGCCAACAACCTCGATCTGCGTAAGCGGCATGCGTCGCTGACCGAGTTCGCCGACCAGGCGATGCGCACCCGCCTCGATTTCGCCCCCGGTACCCGGTACCAATACTCGAGCATGGGGATCTTGCTGGCCGCGCACATTGCCGAGCTCATCAGCGGCTCGGACATTTGCACGTTCGTCGATCGCATCGTCTTTCAGCCGCTGAACATGAAGCATTCGGCTCAGGGACTCGGACGGTTCAAGCTGGAGGAGATGGTCGTTTGCCAACGGGAAGGGGCCGCGCCCGAATCGGGGAGCGGTGATCCGCAGGCGCGGGAGTGGGACTGGAACAGTCCTTACTGGCGGAAGCTGGGCGCTCCCTGGGGAGGAACGCATGCTTCCGCGCCGGATCTGGGCAAGTTTCTGAGCGAGTTCCTGGGGACCCGCGGCCAAGTCGTGAAGCCCGAGACGGCCCGGCTAATGATCACGAATCACAATCCCGCGGGCTTCCCACCGCGCGGGCTGGGATTTGCCGTGGGCAAAGAGTCCGGGAGTCCCGGTTGTTCGGCGCAAACCTTTGGCCATACCGGATCAACGGGCACGCTCTGCTGGGCTGACCCTGCCAGCGAAACGATTTGTGTCGTGCTGACGTCGCTGCCGCGCCGCGCGACACAGCGCCACCCGCGCGAACTCGCAGCGGAGCGCGTCGCTGCACGGGCTTCGGCGAGAGAGGATCGCCGATGAGTACGAATCATGCCGTGGCACAAATTCATGCTCTCCCAAGAGACTGGCGTCCTCGCCTTACCGACAAGAAAGAATCGGAATTGCTGCCTTCATCGGAAATCCATGCGCCCGCCTTGCAACAGCTCCTTTAGCAGCAAAAGCTACGTGGTGAATTCCGCAAAATTGCGTAGAAACCCGCGTTGACCAGTTCTCATCATTGGTCTATTTTTTCCTCGCAGGTAAGCCCTCTCTTAAAGATTTGCATCCGGCAGATTGTCCATGAACGCGCATGGTCTTTGCATAGGCTCTGGCCTTGGAGTTTTACTCGCGTCCTGGTGACAGCATTGCTGGTGCCGCGTGGCCTGAAGCCGAGATCGAAGCGTGTCTGTCCACGCAGCAGAAGGGGGAAGCATGGCAACCATCTTGATTATTGATGACCATCCCGATGGCCGAGAATTTCTCGTCAAGCTCCTGGGCCACAGCGGTCATCGTTTACTCGAAGCCAGCGATGGCCTGGAGGCTTTGCGCCGAGCGCGAGAGGAGCGCCCGGACCTGATCATCGCCGATGTGCTCATGCCAATGATGGATGGCTACGAGTTCGTTCGCCGGCTCCGCGAAGAACCGTCCATAGCCCAGACGCCGGTGATTTTCTACACGGCAACGTTTCATAAGCGCGAAGCGATTGCCCTGGCCCAGTCGTGCGGCGTCGTCCATGTCTTGATCAAACCGTGCAAGCCGGAATTGATCCTCCAGACGGTCAACGAAGCCTTGAAGACGTGTGCACTGCCCCGACCTTCTGCGCCTTCAGAATCGTTCAGTCGGGAGCACCTGGGTCTTCTCACCGATGCGCTGACGCACAACTCGAAACAGCTCGAAGCAGCCAATCGTGAACTCAAGGCCGCGAATGAGCGCCTGGGCGCGCTCATCGAACTGGGTGAATTGATGACCCGGGAGCACAATCTGGCCCACCTGCTGGAAGTCTTCTGCAAGCGTGTGCGCGAATTGATCGGCGCCGCCTATACCGCGGTGGGCATCCTCGCCGAAGATGGCCAATCCCTGCGTCGCTTCACCATGGCGGGTTTGGATCCGGCCAGCGCCGTCCCCATGGAGGTTCCCTCGCCTAGCACCGGCCTGCTCGCCGAGCTTCTACACCGCAAGAACCGCTTGCATCTCCGTCGCCAGGAACTCGAGCCACAAACCGCGCTCCTTTCGCCCCAGCACACGCCCCTGCAATCCTTTCTCGGCGTACGCATCCAGTCGTGCAGTCAGGTCCACGGGGTGCTCTATCTGGTCAACAAGCTCGGTGCGGAAGAATTCAGCACCTCCGATGAACAGGTGGCGGTTACCCTCGCCGGTCAGCTGGCTGTAGCCTATGAGAATGCATCCTTGTTCGCGCAGACCCGAAACGCCTTACATCGTCTGTCCGCGCTGCGTGCCATTGATCTGGCCATTCTGTCCAGCTTTGATCTGCGTGTGACGTTGGACATGCTGCTTGATCAGGCGACAGCCCAGCTGCGGACCGATGCCGCCGACGTTCTGCTGCTCGATGCGCGTACCCAGACGTTGGAATGTGCGGCTCTTCGGGGATTTCGATCTACAGCACTGGACGGCAAACGCTTGCGGCTGGACGAAGGCCGTGCAGTCCAGGCGTTGCTCAATCGCCGCCATATTCGCATTTCCAATCTCGCCGAACAGGCGTTTGTGCGAAGGTCCCTCTTGGCCGATGAGGAGTTCGTTGCCTACCATGCGGCGCCGCTCATTGCCAAGGGACAGGTCCTGGGGGTGCTCGAGACGTTCCAGCGCACTTCCTTCCACCCCGATCCGGATTGGGTTGAGTCGTTGGAGGCTTTTGCAGGCCAGGCTGCCATTGCCGTCAGCAGCGCCGAATTGTTTCAGTGCCTTCAGCGGTCCAATGCGGAACTCTCATTGGCGTACGATGCGACGCTGGAGGGATGGGTCCGCGCCCTGGATTTGCGCGATAAGGAATCCGAGGGTCACACCCAGCGGGTTACCGAAGCCACCTTCCATTTGGCGGAGGTGATGGGTCTGAATACGGAGGAGCTGGTTCACTTGAGGCGCGGCGCGCTCTTGCACGACGTTGGCAAGATCGGCATTCCCGACCAGATCCTGCTCAAAGCCGGCCCGCTGAACGCTGAAGAGTGGGAGATCATGCGCCGGCATCCTACTTATGCCTATGAATGGTTGTCGCCGATCGCTTACCTCCAGAAAGCCCTGGACATTCCTTACTGCCATCACGAGAAGTGGGACGGCACCGGCTATCCGCGCGGACTGCAAGGCGAGCAGATCCCGTTGGCCGCGCGCGTGTTCGCCGTCGTCGACGTGTGGGATGCGCTCTCTTACCACCGGCCATACCGTCCCGCCTGGCCACAAGACAAGGTCTGCCAACACATCGCAGCTGAATCGGGAAAACACTTTGATCCCAAGGTCGTGGAGCGGTTCTTGAGCCTCGATCGGAGAGCTTGGCAGGAAGCTTGGAAAGTGCAACGGAAGGCCGTTTCCAGCCGGCCCGAGGCTGGGGAATGCGGTGCGCACTTACCGGCGCCGGCAGCTACGAGTTCCTGATCGCACTACGAGACTTCCCTCGTGTGCAGACCATCGCGGAGACGGGAAGATCGCAGTGGCGATCCACCGTGAACTTCGCACCGTCGACTCATTGCGGATCGCCGTACAGGACAAACGCCGCCCAATAATACGGGTGAGCATAAGGCGGGCCATCCGATTCTCCGGGGCGCTCGATCGGCACCACCGGCTTGTGCTTCTTTTCCACCAGCGTGCCGCGCTGTTCCTCGTGCTTCAGTGCTGCGGCCAGTCGGTCGCGCTCTGCACGCGGCAATTCACGCAGCCAGTTCTTGGCCTCGCGCAACGCTTCCGCCTTGGGCATGGGCTTCGGTAAGCCTTCGCGCTTGCCCAGCAAATTCTGGTAGAAACGTACCATGAGCAGTTCTGTCGCGGTGTCATCGACCTTCCATAGACTCAGGACCAAGCTGCGGGCACCGGCCAGGAACAGCGCCTGGGTGAACCCCAAGTAGCCCTCGCCGTCGGCTTGCCTGCCCAGGGCGCTCTGGCAGGCACTCAGCACCACCAAATCGGCATTCAGCTTCCAGCTTTGTAGCATCGCTTTGGCCGTCAGCCGGCCCGCGGCCAGCGGCTGCCCGCCGGGCAATAGTTGGGCAGGATCGGGCGCTGGGTCCGGCGCCAGAATCAAGGCCGAATCCAACGCAATCTGGTTATTGACAATGCCGTGGGTTGCCAGGTGGAGATAGCGGAATTGCCGTAGCTGGTCTGCACCAGCCAATTGGGCCAGCCGCGGCACACTTGCATCGGCTCCGAGCAACACCACCGACTCGGGGAACAGCTGGGCAATGGCGTGGGTCTCGATCCGCGTGCCCGGCAATGGAGCAAAGGCCGGTGCTTGGCCGATCGGCAGAGTGCGGTCGGCAGCGGTAGGAGAAGCTTTAGGATGGGGACCGGACGGCGTAACCGTGGGAAATGCAGGGTCCCCGAGCGCCAGCAGCTTGCCGGCCGGGGAAGGGCGGCTGTCACCGGCGGCCCGCTGTTTCTGCCGCTGTTCTTGTAAGCGAGCGAAGACGGTGGCCGAGGGGGCGTAGCTAACGGTATAGCGGTCGGTGAACGCCTCGATCGGGAGCCCCGCCATTTTCCAGGCGGCGAGCACCACGAGGTGACGGATACCTTGCAGATGGGACTCCAGTGGAATCAGCCGCTGAGCCGCCGTCTGCTGTGCCAACTGCTGCCACTCCTGGAGCCTGGCGCCCGGTGGCTCGGCTAGTGTCTTGCGTAATCGTGCGGGAAGGCTGTCCTCCTTTTCGGTCCATGTGTGTTGCGTTCCATTCCCGGGCAACTGCACCCATACCGGTGTCCCCGTCTGCCGGACCAGGCAAGCCCAATGCGCGCCGCCGGGCCGAGCCGCATGAGGACCGTCGGAAATATCGATCCACGAAAGCAACGCCGTATCGGCCGGTAGGAACGCCTGGATACGCTCCAGGTCGTAGACCTCACGGGCAGCTCGGTCGGAGGCAAAGCGGTCCAGCTCTGCAGTTGCAGTCTCGCGCTGAGCTGCAAGCTCTCGATACCGGGCCATGTCCGCCGCTTTCTGTTCTTTGCTTGCCAAGAGGGCAGCAATCTGCCCATCGAGCTGATCCAGCCGAGCAGTCAACGTGTCCAGCCGTTGTTGCTCATCCGGGCTGAGGAACTGGGCACGGACAGCCGAGAGGTCATCAAGCAGACCACGGGCCAGACCTGCCTCCAGGGCACGCCAGGCGGCGACAGGTTGGCCCAGGCGAGCACGGCATGTTGCCAGGAAACGAAACGGCGAGCGGACCGTGGTCGAAGCCCGTTCGAGACCGGTGCGGCTGCTCCGCCAGCGGGCGATCTCGAAACTCTGGGCCGCCTGGGCCCAGAGCTGCTCTGCTTCGACATAGTTATCCTGAGCCTCCAGGGTCGCGGCCACAATGGTGTAGGCTGCGGCAGTATGGGGGTGAGGATCGCCCAAGTGTTTACGCAAGATGGCCAGTCCTTGTCGAGCGAGTGAATCTGCCTCGGCGTATTTGCCCTGGGCATGCAAGAAGAAGGCCAGGTTGTTGTAGCTCATGGCTGTCCTGGGATGGTCCTCGCTCAGGACCTTGCGGCGGATGGCCAACGCCTGTCGATGCAGAGTCTCGGCCTCGGAATATTTCCGCTGAGCGCCCACGTTCGTGGCCAAATTATCGTAGCTCAAGGCCGTCATGGGATGGTTCTCACCGAAGGCTTTGCGGCGGATGGCAAGTGCTTGTCGGTGCAATGGCTCGGCCTCTGCCTCCTTGTGCTGGGCGTCGAGGTTAAATGCCAGGTAGGTATAGTTCATGGCCAGATCGACATGGTTCTCACCCAAGATCTTGCGCGATGTGGCCAAAGCCATGCGGAGCAGCGGTTCGGCTTCGGCATGTTTGCCTTGATCATCGAGGTTACCACCCACGATCAGGTAGCTGTAGGCTGTATCGGCATGATCGTCGCCTTGGACCTTGCGGCGAATGGCCAGCGCCTGCCGGCCGAAAGGCTCCGCCTCGGCGTATTTGCCCTGGGCATTCAGGTTATAGGCCAGATCCTCGAACATCCCCGCCGTTTCGGGATCCGCTTCGCCCAAAACCTTGCGGTCAATCGCCAGCGCTTGGCGGCAGAGCGGCTCTGCCGCGCCGTACTTGCCTCGGGAGTTTAGGTTGATCGCCATTCTGCCGTAGCTTTGGGCCGTGACCGGGTGATCCTCACCTAAGACCTTGCGGCGAATGGCCAGCGCCTGGCGGTTGAGCGGGTCTGCGTCGGCATATTTGCCAGCGTTGCTCAGCATTGCTGCCAGGTCGCTGAGGGCGGTTGCGACGTCGGCATGTTGCTCGCCCAGATGCCGGCGGCGAATGGCCAAGGCCCGCTGCAACTGCGCGATTCCTTCCGTGTACTGGCGTCGCTCCTTCAGTCTCTCGGCTTCTGTGTCAAGCTTGCTTACCTCGATCAGTTCGGCCTGGGCGCTGGCCGGCAGTGCCGCGATGTGCTCCAATGTCCGCAGCGTGCGCAGGGCGTCGGCCGTTTGCCAATGTGTCTCTCCTTGCACTGTTTTGCGGAGGGCCAACACTTGCACCGCCCGCTTCTGGGCCTCCGCGTACTTGCCGCCTTCTTGCAGCTCCGCGATCTGCTTTTCTAATGTTGCTGCTTTGCTGGCATCTTCTCCGTGGAGCAACCGGCGGTAGGGCGGCTCTTCGGCCACTGCCTCACTCGTGCAAAAAGCCAGCAGAACCAGTACTCCCAATCGGACATGCATCGCCATCGCCCCCACGGCCAATGAGAGTCCAGGAAACCGCTCGTCTTGGAACCCGCGACTTACTGCTCGCCCTTCGCCGGCAAGACCGCAAATGCCTCCACTGCCAAGGCGTCGATGCCAGGGGCATGTCGGAGTTGCTCGCACAGCTTGGCGAGCACGGGAATGCCCTCGACTTCCACGATTGCGCCCCGCTCTCCGCTCCCGCGCATCACCGGCTCCAGCCGCTTGCCATCACCGCGCCAGACCATGCCCGCCTGGGCCGGGAGTTTCTCCCACACCAGGAGCGGACGTTCTGCTTTCCATTGGCCGTAGGAGGGCAATGGCTGCCGCGCGGCCAGGAGCACAAACGCTTGGAGACCGACCCCGTCGTTGAGAGAGAAAAAGGAGTCGGCTTTCGGAGGATAGATGAGTCGGTCCTGGCGCTGGGGTGGTTGGTGCGAATCGGCGGGCCAGCAAAGCTGGTCCTTGCCGTCGGGGTTGAAGGCAAGCAGAAAACAGTAGGCCGGTTCAGAAAACTCGGCCTTTAATTGTACGAGATCATCGAACTGTCCGGCGAAGATATCCGTACCCAGCTCGTAGGAACGATATTCCCGTGCACGCTCCTTGATTACCGATACGCGGAATTTTGGCACCCACAGCGGGGCGAGTGTCTCCACCCCGTTCGCTTTTGGCTCTTCCTGGAGAGACGGTGAGCTGGCCCGATGCTGCCAGAGAACAAGACTCAGCACGATGGCCGTACCTGCTCCCGCCAGCAGCAGCACGCGCGATCGCCGGGACCGCCCAGCAGGCCGAGCCACCGGCCGGGCGACTGTGGGCACCGCCGCAGGGCTGGCAGTTTCCAACTGTCGCAAGGTCTCGGCCACCTCCCGGGCCGAAGCAGGGCGTGCCTCACGATCCTTGTTCAGCAGCTGCATGATCAGGTCCGATAGGCCTGGCGGGATCTCCGGCCGGAGCTCACGGGGAGAACGGGGGTGATGATCGACCACCGCCCGCAACACGGCCGTCAAGGTGTTTCCCTGGAATGGTTGCTGTCCGGTCGTCATGGCGTACAGCACGCAGCCGAGGCTAAACAGATCGCTGCGGGCATCCAACGCCAATCCATCGGCCTGTTCCGGCGACATGAACGCCGGTGTACCCAAACAGGAGCCGCTCTGGGTTAATTGGCCATCCTCCGCTACCGAGCGGGCCAGGCCGAAGTCGAGCACCTTGGCCTGAACCCGCCGGGCCCCTGCGGGTCCGCCCGGCCGTTCATGCAGCCAGAGATTGCTCGGCTTGATATCGCGATGGATGACACCCCGTTCGTGTGCTGCTGCCAGACCGCGAGCGATCTCCTGCCCGATGCGGATCACCTCGGCGAATGGCAAGCTTCCTTCACGCCGCAACCGCTCATGCAGCGACTCTCCTTTCAGGAGCTGCATGGCAAGGAAGGGCACACCCCGGTCTTCGCCGACGTGATAGATCGGCACAATGTGTTCGTCCTCCAGGGCGGCCGCTGACCGGGCCTCGCGCAAAAAACGCTGTCGGGCCGCAGGCGTCCCCGTCCCCGGCCGCATGATCTTGAGTGCGACTTGACGCTGCAATTGCGGATCTTCTGCCTGGAAGACCATGCCCATGCCCCCCTCGCCGAGCAGCCTGAGCACGCGGTACGGTCCGAGGCGTCCGATCTCGTCAGGCTGCTGCGCAGGGGCCAAGAAGTCCACCGACGTGACCGGGAGTGCGACGGAGGACGTGGCGTAAGAATCGCCGGTCTCGGAAGGTCTCACCTCCGTGGAGGCCTGGGCTACCGGGTCCCTCGCCCTCAATGCCTTGATCCGCTGCTGGACTTCCGACAGCAGTTCCGGGGTATCGCGGCACAACTCTTCGGCGGCGAACGTTTGGCCTTGGGCCCGCAACCTCTCCCACCGTTGCACCATCTCGCTGATCTGTTGCTCACTCGACATGCATTTGACCTTTCGGGCTCTGCTTGGGCCGCGGCTCCCCGGTTTCGTGACTGTACGGCCTCCGTGTCGGCTGCAACATGGCCAGCAGAAAACTGGCCGGTCCGTAGGGAAGTCGCTGGCTCATGCGCCGGCGCGGCATCATGCTTGCGGTAATGTTGTGTGGGCATGGCTACCAAATCGGATCGTCTGCTTCTCGTCCTCTCCAGACCAGAAGCTGATCTATGCTATCGTGGCATGTAGCTTATTTCCAGGTTTTCTGAAGCGACTGGCGAGATCCTTGTCCGGTGAAGGTCCGAATTGTGGTTTGGCCAAACGGCGTCCCTTCACGATGTGTACGGACTCAACCAATCCGAGCTTCGGCATCCATTTTGCTAAATCGTACCATCAGTGCCCAGCACGAGTACACGCCGCCAGATGATGAAATTCTGAACAAGGAGTCCCATCCATGGCAGAGCTATCCCAATTTCGTGTCGCCGTCCTCGCAACGGATGGCTTCGAAGAATTCGAGTTGACCGAGCCGGTTCAGGCGCTGAAAAACGCGGGCGCCGAAGTCACGATCGTCTCGCCAAAATCGGGTGAGATCCAGGGTTTCCGCCACGATACGAAGACCATCAAGGTCAAAGTGGACCGCACGCTGGGAAGGATTCGTGCCGATGAGTTCGACGGCGTGCAGCTACCCGGCGGGGCCCTGAACGCGGACGCCTTGCGCATGGTGCCCGAGGTGCAGCAACTCCTACGCGATTTTCAGCAGGCAGGCAAGCCGATGGCCATTATCTGCCATGCGCCATGGGAGTTGGTCTCCGCCGGACTGGTCCGTGGCCGAACGCTTACCAGCTACCATACGATCCAGGATGACATCCGGAACGCTGGCGGGAACTGGGTCGATCGCGAAGTCGTCGAAAATGGCAACTGGGTGACGAGCCGGCAACCGAGCGACCTCCCGGCATTTAACCGCGCCATGCTTCGGCTCTTCGCCAACAGTGTTGCGGTCGTGGAACGGTGAGAGATACAGGCGCCTCGAGCCCACCCATGACCAGGGGTAAGCTTTTCCCCAACGCACCGCTCCATCCGAGGGCAAACCGCTTTTGTGTTGACCATCCGCGGCGCTCGGAGGCTGCGATTGCAGAAGCTCTGGACGTTGGACGGACCATAGAGACACGATGGCTTGCCGATCATAGACGGGCGTGGCTGGATCATCGGGCAAACCAATCGTGGCGGTCCGCCGGCCGGGCATGAGCATTTCGGGATGCCGTACATCGTATCTCGTTCCATCGGTCGTCACGAGCACAAAGGGAAGGAATGGCCGCTGCCGGATGCGCTCCAGAAGATCCTCGGATGACATGCCTGCATTCCTTCTAGGCGTTCAGCCTTGTGGCCCTGTACCGGGTGAATTCGGTTTGCGTGCCAGGAAGCCACAATGCCCCGCCGGAAATCGGTTCTTTCCGTAACCGCGGAGTGTGCGCACCCGAAATCCGCAGCTTCGCAGTTGCCGGACAATCTCCGAAGGCGCATACAGCCGTTGCCGATGAACTTCCTCGTCCCGCCGGTAGAGCGTCCCGACCATGCGGAAGCTGACAATCCGGCGGGTCAAGAGATTGCGCCGCCGGTCTTCATCGATGGCAACGAGTACTGCCCAATCTTCCCCCTCCCACCATTTGCGTTGGGTACCCGGCCCCGGGGCGCGACCCGGTCCGGCCATGTCAAAGATGAAAAGACCGCCAGGAATAAGAACGTCATGGATCCGGTGGAATAATTCCAGCAAGCGTCGCAGGGTATTGCGGCGATCGAACAGATAGTTGAAACCTTCCCCGACTGCCGTCACTGCGACACAAGGGGGCAGCGGGACCGTGAGGAAGGAACCCTGGCGGAATTCTCCCTGAGGCACGCGGTTGCGGGCAATGGCAAGCATGGCCGCCGACTGGTCCACGCCGAGAACCTGGTAGCCGGCGTTCTGCAGCTCCTCCGCCCAGATGCCGGTGCCGCAACCCAGATCAACAACCAGTCCGCTCACCACCCCGTGCTGCCGCAGCATCTTTCGCAACGCCGGCGCCGCATTCTGGGCAAAGGCTCCGAAGCCAACATCGTGGATGTACGCCAAATCCTCGCCGTAGCCGCCTGCCATTGCTTGGTCTCCGCGATCCCTTCACCGGGCCTGCGTTCCCCAATGTTCATCAACCACTCGACCTCGATCAGCCGATATTTGCAAGAGGAGAAACGTTCATCTCTCCTATAGTCTTTCCGCATCTTGTTGGGAAAAACGGTGGCGCAACACTGGCTCAACTCGGCACGCTTACGGACGTTGCTCCTCGGCGCGCTCCTGCTTTTGCTGTACCTTGCGTCGGCTGGGGATTCCCAAACGCTGCTGCCTCCGCCAGTTGCCCAGCCATCCCAAGAACTGCTGCCGCCGTCGGCCGGCCAAGTTTTCGCGATCCCGGTTTCCGAGGGAGCCAATCCGGACAAGCGGCCGGCCTTACCCATCGATTTTCGGACGGCGCTGCGTCTCACGATAACCTCAAACCTGGACATTGCTCAAGCCCGTGAGTTCGTGAACCAAGCGCGGGCTCGGCAACAGGCGGCCGAGGTCATGGCCTTACCGAACTTGAACCTTGGCTCTGCCTACAACCATCACGAAGGAAACATCGCGAAGACAGAAGGGAACATCATCAAGGCCAACCGCGACTCGCTGTTCGCCGGCGGTGGGCCGTCCATGACCTTTCAGGTTGCGGATGCCATTTTTTTGCCGTTGGTGGCGCGGCAGCTGGCCGCCGCCAGCCAGGCTGGCCGGCAGCGGATCACCAACGACACCTTGTTGCTGGTGGCCGATGCGTATTTCAACGTGTTGCGTGCTCGCCGCCGAATCGCGCGGGTCGGCGAAACGCTCGAGTTCCTGACGTCGGAGCGGCCGGCGCCCATACGGGGTCAATCCAAGGGAATGTTGCCGTTAGTGCGCGATGTGGTTGAGCTAGGTGGAAAAGAGGCCCTCCGTTCCGACCTGGCCCGCGTGGAAGTCGAGGTCCTGCGCCGCCGCGACGAATGGGTTGCGGCCGTGCAGGATTGGTACTTGGCCACGGCGGAATTAGCCCGGCTGCTCCGCCTTGATCCGGAAACTCCTCTCGCACCAACGGAAGACTTCCGCCAGCCCTTACCGCTGCCCGGGGAAGAATGGTCCGATCGGCCGCTCGACGAACTGGTTACCCTTGCGTTGATGAACCGTCCTGAGCTGGCTGAAAACCGGGCCTTGGTCGAGGCGGCTCTGGACCGCGTTCGTGCTGCCAAAGTTCGTCCCTTCTTGCCCAACCTGACTCTCAACTATGCCTGGGGAGATTACGGCGGCGGCCCCGATCTCAATCCCCCAATCGTGCTGCCGCCGGCGACGAAGGGCGGGCCGCCGCGGGTCGTTAGCCAACCGGGCTTTGGACCCTCTGACCATATTCACCACTTCAGTCCACGCACCGACCTGGATGTATCGCTATTTTGGCGTCTGCAAAACCTCGGCTTCGGCAATGTCGCCGAAAAGCGCGAACAGGAGGCACTGCATCGCCAGGCGATTTTGCGCCAGCTCCAGGTGCACGATCGCATCGTCACTCAGGTGGTCCAAACCCAGGAGCAGGTGCAAAGCTGGCGGGAACGGCTCACCATCATCCGCACCGCCCTGTTCGATGCCGATGGGGCACCGGCCGGTCCGGTATTTCGCTCGCTCCGCCTCAGTTTCGAGCGCATCCAGGGCGGTGAAGGCCGGCCGCTGGAGGCCCTCGATTCAATCCGCAGCCTGTCCGATACCCTCGAAGCCTACGGCCAAGCCATCACCGATTACGAACGGAGCCGTTTTCAGTTCCTAATCGCTCTGGGCATGCCGTCGACGGGATTCCTCGACCCCAGTCAGATGCCCGTGCCGTGCCCACCGCCAAGCAATGGCGACGGGAAGCCTTGACTCGATGCGCCCTCCTGTGAGAAGTTGGCGGTGGTTGATTCCTGCAATCCGTAGCCAGCCTGCTACGGACCACGGACTACGGACCACGGAATAAAAACCAGGAATGTCTTATGTGGTTAGTCAACGCTGCTTTGCGCCGCCCGTATTCCGTCTGGGTCGGCATGCTGCTCGTCCTCGTCCTGGGGATCGTCAGTTACCAGCGGACGCCGACAGACATCCTTCCGAACCTCAAGGTCCCGGTCGTCGTGGTGTTCGCCTCGTACCGTGGCATGCCGGCTCCGGACATGGAGCAGAGCGTCACCTCCATCCTGGAGCGGGCCTTGACCCACTGCGACCACCTGGAGCACATCGAATCGCGCTCCTTGCTCGGCATCGGCATCATCCAGGTGTACTTCCGATCGGAAGTCGATCCGGACATCGCCGCTAGCCAGGTGGTTTCCCTGGTCAACGGCGAGATGCAAAACCTCCCGCCGGGCATGCTGCCACCCAGCATCTTGAAATACGATGCGTCGGCGATTCCCGTCGGTAACTTGATCATTTCCAGCAATAGCCGCGATGATAAATACCTCCTCGACCTGGCCGATCATGAGCTCCGGGATGAGCTGGCAGGAATTGAGGGCCTGGCATCGGCACCTGTCTTTGGCGGCGTCTTTCGCCAGGTCCAGATCTATGTCCACCCGCGCACCCTGGAAGCGCTGAAGTTGTCGCCCATGGATGTTGCCCGGATCGTCAACAACCAAAGTCAGGTCATCCCGACCGGAGAAATGCGGATCGGCTCGCAGACGTATTACGTCAGCTCCAACAGCATGCTGAGCACGCCCAAGGATTTCGAGAAAATTCCTCTGTGGACGGAGGGACGTAAAGTTGTCTATCTCGGCGACGTTGCCGAGGTGGTGGACGGGACGCGCTGGCGAACGAACACGGTCTGTGTCGATGGCCGTCGGGCCGTGTACATGCCGTTGTTGCGGCAAGCCGGCGCCAGTGCGATCCACGTCGTCGATCGGGTGAACGCATTCTTGCCGGAACTCTACGGGCGCGGCACCATCCCCGAAGACGTCCATATCGAAGTGGCCTTCGATCAGTCGCAGGTTGTCCGGGATGCGCTGACCAACTTACGCCTGGAGGCCGTCGTGGGCGCGGTGTTGGCCTCCTTGGTTGTACTGCTCTTTCTCGGCAGCCTGCGCAGTACCTGGATCGTCGCCTTCTCCATCCCGCTTTCGGTGCTGGCGGCGTTCGTGGGGCTGTATTTCACCGGCCATACGCTCAACATCATGACCCTGGGGGGATTGGCTCTCGTTCTGGGCCGCATCCTCGACGATTCCATCGTCGATGTCGAGAATACCGTCCGCCACCTGCATATGGATAAAACGCCTTTCCAGGCCGCCCTGGACAGTGCGAACGAAATTGCGGTGCCGGTCTTCATGGCGACGCTGACCACGGTGGTCGTGTTCTTTCCCATTACGTTCATGGAAGGCATCGGCAAATACCTGTTCACGCCGCTGGCCGTCAGTGCCGCCATGGCCATGTTCGCTTCCTACTTTGTCTCGCGCACCGTTTCCCCGGTCTGCTGTGCTCGTTTTTTGCGGCCGCACGATCAAACCGAGCGCTTCCCCTGGCGCTTCTTTACCTGGGTGTTGATCTTGGCTCTGTTTGGCCTGGCCGTCTTCTTCGTCACGCACTGGATCGAACCCTTGCTCCAGGATCGTAAGCTGCCGTTCGGCGGCCGATTCTTGCGTGGCTTCACACAAGGGGCGCTCCTGGTCGGCATCGGCAGCGGCATCCTGATTGTGTTGGCGCCGGTGATCGGCTTGTTGTTCTGGATGGCACCGCGTTTCGATCGGCTTTATGAGCATTGTGCCGCGGCTTACGAAGCAGGCCTGCGGTTGTGCCTGCGCTGGCGGCTGGTTGTGATTGCCGGGCTCATTGCCATCGTGGTGCCGGCTATTTGGGGATTTGGCCATGTCGGACAGGAACTATTCCCTGAAGTCGATGCCGGGGAGTTCACCGTGCACCTGCGGGCTACTGGTGGACCGCGCGTCGAGGAGACGGAGCGGCAAGTCGCTGAGATGGAGGAGATCATCCGCGCGGAGGTATCCAAAGACGACCTGGCCTTGACCCTCGCGAATATCGGCATTTCCTCACGCTGGTCGGCCATCTACACGCCCAACAACGGACCCCATGCTGCCTTCATCCGGGTCCAGCTCCGCAGCGGCTTTGCCGGGCGGCGAACGCCCGCTCTGGCCTATGTAGAGCGACTGCGGCAGCGTTTGGCCGACCGCTTCCCCGGCCATGACTTCTTCTTCGAAACCGGCGGGATGATCCGGAGCATTCTCAATTCCGGCGCCGTGGCCCCGATCGAGGTGCAGGTCTATGGCCGCAATGCCGAGGATCGCCGGCGCGTTACCCGCCATCTCGATCAACTCATTGGGCGGTTCCCGCAAGTCCTGGATACGTATTTACCCCAGGCGATGGATCTTCCTCAGCTCCGTGTCGAGGTGGACCGAACGCGGGCGGCCCTGCTCGGGTTCAGCGAGAGCGACGTGATCCGCAACGTCATCAGCACGCTTATGTCCAGCGCCCAGATTGCCCCCAACTTCTGGATCGATCCGCAAAGCGGCAACCCCTACTTCATCGGGGTACAGTACCCGGAATACCTGGTGGAAAACATCCAGACGCTCGAGAATATTCCCATTTCCTCGGAACGCGCCGCACGGAGCATGGCAGCAACGACGGCGGGAGCCCGCAGCCCCACGGTGCGCCTGCTGAAAGACGTCGCCCGGATCGAACGCAGCCAGGGACCGATTGAGGTCCACCATCGAAACGCCAGTCGGATCAACCAACTGTTCGTCAGCGTTAGCGGTAACGATCTAGCCCGCATTGCGGGGGAAATCGAACGCCTCGTGGATCAGCCGCCGCTCGAATATGCGATGACCAATCTCCCCAATGACCGAACCCATTTGGCGGAGAACGCAGACTTTCGCAAGGATTTCGAGTCCTATCTCAAGCGGAGCAAGAAAACCCTCCGTACAGAGATCCAGAAAAAATACGGCGTCGATGCGGAACGGCTCAAGCTGCCACAAGGGGTCCGCGTCCAGGTGCGCGGGGAAGTGAGCAGCATGCGGCAATCGTTTGCCGATATGGGCTTCAGCCTCCTTTTGGCGGTTGTACTGGTCTATCTGGTGATGGCGGCCCAATTCGGTTCGTGGCTCGATCCCCTGATCATGATCGTGGCGGCGCCGCTCGGCCTGATCGGCGTGATCGGAATGCTGTGGGCCACGGGAACGTCACTGAACATCCAGTCGTGCATGGGCATCCTCATGATGGTGGGAATTTCCGTGTCCAACTCGGTTCTGGTGGTGGAGTTCGCCAACCAGCAGCGCGCCGATGGCCTGGAAATCGGGGCGGCCATTGTCCGGGCAGCCCGCATCCGGCTGCGGCCCATCCTGATGACGACCGTGGCGACGATCCTTGGTCTGTTGCCGATGGCGTTGCACTTGCGGCCGGGCGACGAAATGAATGTGCCGTTGGCACGGGCGGTCGTTGGGGGGCTAGCGGGTTCGACGCTGTTGACGTTGTTTGTGGTGCCGGTGCTGTACACCTTGTTCAAACGGCCAGAGTCCGTAGTCCGTAATCCGTAGCGACGAAGAATGGACGGATAGGGAGGAACGCGATGGTCCGCGGTCGACGACAAGCATGGTTGCTGGCGGCGCTTTGGGCCGGTGTTGTCGGGTGCGGTTTCGCGGACAACAAGCGCCGCCCTGCCGAAACCGAGCGGTTACCCCACCTGGAGACCGTCGAGCCGGAACGGTACCGGCTGCCGGTGCGCATCGAGCTGTCGGCCATGATCGAGGCGATGGAGAAAGCCGACCTGTGTGCCCGTGTGCCGGGAGTGGTCGAATCGCTTCAGCCCGATCCGGAAAAACCCGAAGTCGATATTGGCCGGCGCATTACCGCGGGAGAGCCGCTGGTCAAACTGGCGGTTCCCGACCTGGAAGCGGACCTGAAACATAAGGAAGCGCTCCTGGACCAGGCGGAAAAGCAAAAGCAACAAGCCATCGAAGCGCAGAACGTCGCCGCCAAGGATCTGGAAGAGGCCAAGACGCAGGAACAGCGCTACCAGGCGGAATTCCGTCGCAGCAAGGAGAAACACGACCGCACCTCCAACCTGGTCCAGCGCGGCGCTCTCCAGCCGGAAACAGCGGAGGAGACAAAATATCAGCTCGAAGCGGCCACGGCGGCCTGGCAGGCGTCCAAGGCCATGATTGCCTCCAAGCAAGCGCGCCTGGCGGCCACCGATGCCGATCTGAAGCTGGCCGAGTCGCGCATCCGGGTGTCGAGGGCCGAGGTGCACCGTTTGGAAGTGCTCGTCGGTTACGCCACCGTGCGGGCCCCGTTCGATGGCCTGGTTACGAAGCGCTGGGTCGATCGGGGCGCCATGGTGAAAGATCCCGCCATCCCGCTTTTGACTGTGATGCGTACCGATTTGGTTCGGGTACTCGTCGATATTCCGGAGCGCGATGTGCCGTTGGTCAATGCGACGGATCAGAACCCCAATCCGGATGGCAAGGGCGACCCCGTGGAGCTTCGCCTGCCGACGCTCGGGGCCAGGATTTTCACGGGCCACATCACCCGGATTGCTTCGGCTCTGGACCCCACCACGCGCACCATGCGGGCTGAAGTACACCTGGACAATCGTGTCGGTGTGCTGCGGCCGGGCATGTACGGCACCGCTCTGATCACCCTGGACCAGCGCGACTCTGCGCTCACGGTCCCTTCGACCGCCCTGGTCCGGCGTGGCGACAAAGTCGAAGTGTTCTACGTGGCCGATCCCAGTGGCGATCCGCCCCGCGGCGTGGCCCGCCGCATCGAGGTCGAGCTGGGTTTGGACGATGGCAAACGGGTAGAGATCCGCAGTGGGCTGACCGGCAAGGAACTAATCATCGCCAAGGGCAACGGGGTGGTCCGCGAAGGGGACGCGGTGGTCGCAGTCGCGCCACAGGAGCCATGAGAGCCGGCCGGGCCATCCCGGCCGTGGACTTGGAGGAAACATGTTCGACAACAAAGGGGCGCTCGGAATTCTTTGCAGTGGCATGCTGCTGGTCTGTATCGGGACGGCCACCGGCGAGCTCGAGAACACAGGGAAGACGAACGATCCAGGCAAACCAATCCCCAAGCATCCGTTCAACGACAATGTCACGGTGACAGTCACCGACACGCACCTCATCGTGGAAAGCGACGGCATCCCGAACCACGAGACGGGCAAATTCCCCAATCGGGATAACCCCAACCGCATTCTCAAACAGCATTATCGCTTCTACATTCCACTCAAGCCACGCATCGCGGAGCAGCCACGCAAGACGCCGTTCGGGCCGATCGGCGTCGCGATCAACGGCATCCCCTTTTACAATCAGTACAACGCCGAAGGTCAGGACGCCGTGCAAGTGGAGAAGTTCGATTCGTGCTGTGGCCACCCGGACCCGAATGGCCGTTATCACTATCACAAGTATCCGGTGTGTCTCAAATCGCCATTCCACGATGAACCGGGCAAACACTCACCCCCCATTGGCTACGCCTTCGACGGGTTCGCCATCTATGGCCCGAATGGAGAAGGTGGGAAACCGCCCACCGACCTGGACGAGTGCAACGGCCATTCCGACAAGGAGCGGGGCTACCATTATCACGTGACGGCGAAGTTTCCCTATATCCTGGGGGCGTACCGAGGAGTTGTGGAGGAAAAGAATTTAACGCGGCCGGGCCGGTCGCCCTCCGATCGTCCTCCGCGAAAACCGCCCCTGGAATCGAAAGACTAGGGGGATTTCTGTATTTTCTGGTCAGGCTCGCCATCGCCCTTTTTGAACAGGTTGGCTTTGTTTGCGGGGGCGCCTTTGATCGTGATCTTGACACCTTTTTCGCGGGGCCCCGCGCGCATGATCTTCTCAGCCGTCTCTGGATCGACCTCCTTCCCGTTGATGAAGAAGTGGGGTTTTCCGGCTGGCTTTTTCAGGCCGGGGTTTGTATCCGCTACGAGATCTGCCTTCGCCACATTCCCCTCGGTTAGATCGAAAGGCGGCAGGTCCGTGGGCGCCGGGTTAACCACTGCATGCAACCGGGGATGTTTGCGGTCCGCATAATGGCCCTTGAGCCGATCCGTTCCCAGAGGACCCTTGGCTCTCTCCACACGATGCCGCCATTCGATGAAGACATCGTATTCGCCGGGAGGTGCGCCTTCGCCAGAGGAGCCACTCACCAGGCTGAACGATCCATCCTCCCGGACGATGCCCATGATGGTCTGCTCATTCACGAGATCGGCGCCCTGCCGCTGGAAGAAAACGGACGCTCCGGCCGCCGGAGTGCCGTTGACTGTGACCTTGCCGGTGGCGGGGTATAGCTTGGGGGATCGGCCACACGAACTACAGGCCAACGCCAAGAGTGCGGTAATCACGCCGAACAATGCCTTTTGCATATTGGCACCTCAGTAGTCAAAATCAAGGACTTCGCCACCGGCCCTGCTCACTAAGGCGGCTAGCTGGTTGAGGCTAAGCCCGGCTTTCAGGAAACGCACGGACCCGTCCCCGAACACGGTGTTGCATCCGCCAGGATGGAAGGCAAAGATCTCGCCATCATTGCTGCACATCAGTGCGCAGGACCACGGGGCCTGCGGTAGGCCACGGAAGCCGCCGCCGGCAGCGATCCCAGTTCCATTGGGGTCTGCGCCATGCGTCACGATGTAGTTGAACGGATCGGCCCAGCCGCCCCCGCCCTGGGGTGTTGGACCGTTGGGGCCTGCCTCGTAGCTGCCAATGGTAGGGCTCGACGTGACCAGACCCTTGCTCGAATACCAGCTCGGCCGGCCGGCGTCTTCGACAATCATCAGCGTGTTGGAGGAACCGTCCGTGATGTCCGTGAGGCGAACGGGGGGTGAAGGGGGCTGGGCGATGATCGAAGCGGCAGACCTGATATTGAGCCCTGGAACGTCGGCGGAGAACCCAGCGTCGGGCGCGTAGTCGGTTCGCCCAAACGTCAAGGGAGGGGCATAGAAGATCTTCATGTTGAAGTCGGTGATGCTTTGGCCGAGCGCCTCCGAGAAGTCGGCCGTCGGCGCGCCGGACGGTGTGGAAGGACAGACAAAAACCGGGACCGCTGTCGAGTAAGCCAGGTTGGGGCCGACACCCGGCGGCATGTTGGCAGAACTGAATGCACTTTTGTTCGTGTCGATCTGCCGGTAGAGGCTTTCCTGTTCGAGATATGGCAAGATCAAGACGAAGGCGGAGGGGCCGTACTGGCCTGCGAAGTCCGGGTGCGCTGTCGGGTCGGCGTCCTTCAAGAGCTTAAAGGCAGTCGGAAAGGCTTGGTTGGTATCGTGGTAGCTATGGAAGGCAAGGCCGATCTGCTTGAGGTTGTTGCTGCATTTCGCGCGATTGGCGGCCTCGCGCACCTTCTGGATCGCGGGCACCAGCAGGCCGATCAAGACCGCGATGATGGCGATGACTACCAGCAGCTCGATCAGGGTAAAACCGAACCGGGATGGGGCTCGCTCGCTCATGCGTGACTCCTCATGGACGACCATCATAATCAACGAAGCAGAACCGCGGTGGCCCGCCCCGCGCGGTTCTGCGAACCGCCGCTCAACGAAAACGGACACGTTTGGGTTCGTGTTTCTAAGGCTGTACGGCCGGACTTTTTGAGGGCGCCGGATCAACGTCCGGAATGCTTCGTTCCACTGCGAACGTCCGATCACCGCCAAGTCCTTTGAAGTGGTGAACGAGGATCCTGTGATCTTGAGCCAAAATCCTTGCGTCCACCGGTTCGCCGATCATCTCCTTCCAACGCTGCACCTGCGCTGGAGTCAGCACCTCCTGAATGTGCGCGAGCGCGGACGCGCGCACTTCCTCGTACGATTTCTGAGACGACTCGGATGCCAGCGGGCCGGCAGCGATCTTAACCTTTGGGATCGCCTCGAGGCGCGGGGGCGCCGAAGAAAACCAAACGGCAAAGGTGACGGCCGTGTTGGCTTCGATGGCACGAATCCGCTCGTACTGCGCGGAAGTTAGTTTCAGCGCCGCCATCACGTCGGGCTCTCGGAAGGCGGCCGGCCCCAGGCTCTGTAGCACGATCTGCTTAAATCGGTGGAGTTGGTTGGGATCGAGGATGTGCTCGATCCGTTTTTCCTGTTCTTGGCCCAGCTCCAGACGTCGGCGCTCCCAGTCTGGAATGGAGCCGTGGAACTCGCCCACCGCCGTCCGCCACAGCGCATCGATCTCCGCGACCGCCTTCCGCTTCTTCTCCGAGAGCTGAAGCAGATCCTGGACGGCCTCCTGTTGGAGGAGGGTGTACTGGTCCATGCGCATGAGGGTGGTCAGCTCATTCAGGATCTTCTCTGCCTTCGCACGGCTGGCCTCGAGCTCATCGCAAGTCGACGGATCATCATGGCGCTGGTCGATGAAGTTCTTGTAGTAATCCAAGGCCGTCGCCAGCATTCGCCTGCGTGTGGCCTCCAGAAGGGGGTTGCCCGCGAACTCCACCTCACCGATTCGGGCAAACTGGTCCACCGCCTCGCGCGCTTCACGGAAGCTCCGCTCGGCTCGTGCCCGTGCCTGACGCTCCCGTTCGTACGCCTGGGCCACGAGCAAGGTTGTCGCCGACATCCCAGCTGCCAACAACAGCAACACCAAGACGGCTGAGACAACGGCCCGTTTGTGCCGCCGTGCCCACTTCGTCGTCTTCTCCAGCGCGGAAGGCCGCCGAGCCGAGATCGGCCGGTCTTCGCGGAAACGCTGCAAATCCTCGGCCAGCTCCTGGGCCGTGGCGTAGCGCTCGCTGGGCTCCTTGGCGATGGCCTTCAGGACGATTGTCTCCAGCTCCTCGGGCATCATCCTGTCCAGGGACCGCGGTGGCCGCGGCTCAGCGTCGGCAATTTGCTGAAGCAATTCGTGCCGGTCGCGGCCATCGAAGATCGGTTGGAGGGTCAACAGTTCGTACAGGGTCGCGCCCAGGGAATAGATATCGGTGCGCTGGTCCACCAATCCCCGCTTGCCGAGGGTCTGCTCCGGACTGGCGTAGCGGAGCGTGCCCACGAGTTCTCCCGTCACCGTCAAACCGGTGCTCGTGCCACACTGGGCCAGGCCGAAATCGGTGATCCACACCTGTCCGTGCCCATCCAGCAGCAGATTGGCCGGCTTGATATCCCGATGCACGATGCCCCGCTCGTGGGCATGTTCCAGTGCCTGGGCCGCTTGCCGGCCCAGGTCCGCCACCCAATGGAAGTACCATTGCTTTCCTGAACATCGTTGTCTGGAGATCGACGCCGCCCTGAGATGGTCCGCATTCTCCGGCTGGGTTTCCACCCCGGCAGCAGCCATGAGAGGGCTTGTTGTCGGTGCCGCAAGCGGAGGACGATCCGCTGAACCGTTTTCCTGCCGTGGCGGATTTTCTGCAAAGCCGCGCAGTTGCCCAATCAAGCTGGCGAGGCTCTGTCCGTCGACGAATTGCATGGCGTAGTAATGGACGCCACGTTCGCTGCCGACCGCATGGACGGGAACAATGTTCTCATGACGCAGGTGGGCGGCAGCGAGCGCCTCGTTCTGGAAGCGTTGCCGCTGCCGGGAATCGATGGCCGCCGCGAACGGCAGCACCTTCAGCGCTACCCGCCGCCGCAGCGAAATCTGCTCCGCCTCGTAGACGACGCCCATCCCACCGCGGCCGATCTCCCGCAGCAGGCGAAAATCGCCCAGCTGTCCGATGTCGGTGGTGCGACCGTTGGCAGCGCACTCCGGATCGGCGCCGGACACTGCCGGTTCGCGACTCGCCTGGCGGAACGGGGCGGCGATGCGCTCCACCTGGGCATGGCTCGCAAAGAACGCCTTCAACTCGTCCTGGAAGTCCGGGTGTGCGGCCAGCAATTGGCATTGGTCCAGTTCCTGACCGGCTTGCCGCGCCTCCACATAGGCGAGGAGAACTTCGTTGAGCCGGGTTTCGCGGCTGGGGTCATTGTGAAGCACGTGGCTCATGCTTCATCCTCCCGTTCCTGACCGAGCAGCTCACGGAGCCGATTGAGTCCTCGGAAGAGCAACCCAACCACCGCTGGCCTGGACCGATCCATGAGCATCGCCACCTCGGCCACCGGAAGTCCCTTGAGATGGTGCAGCTCGATCACCCGGCGCTGGTCCTCCGGCAGGTGGGACAGTGCCTGGGCCAGTCTCCACAGCTCCTCGCAGCGAACCGCGTGCTCGCTCGGTGACGTTTGCTTCGCCACCAGCAAGCACTCCAACCGGGAGGAGGATTGTTCCAGCTCCACCTCCAAGGAGCGTTCCCTGCGCAAGTCCCGTGCTTCGGTCGAGAACCGGCGTCCGGCGGTGGCCAAGGCGTGCGCCAGGATAGCCCGGAGCCAGGCGAGCCGCTCGGCCTCGCTTTGACCGCGAAACTGTGCCCGGCATTGGTGCGCTTCCAGGATGGTCTGCTGAACGATATCCGAAGCGTCCAGCTTCGCCTGGAGGCGCGGACTGAGTTCGAGCCGAGCGAGTAACCGCAGGTAATCCCGGTACTCTTCCAGAGGCCGTCCGTTGGTATCGGTTGCGTGATCCACAGAGTCTCCTTACCTTCCTAGGTGCGGCAGGATGACGGATGTAGCGCGCCCGACACATTTTTTCGAGCGCGGCCTGCGCAGGACCGTTGCACCTAATATTTTAGGAGAGATGGGTACGGGGAATCCATGTGCCGGAAAGGAAACCGTGTCGGAACGTCACGCCGATCACGGTTCTAATTCGATGTCCCGCACCTGCCCGCCGTGGGTTACGGTATCCGTCAACGCGGAGGTGTCGAATTCCCGGTACCGCCTTGGGATGGGAAGGTACTTGGACGCCGTAGTCGGGACGGGACCAGGCGGAGGGGGAGGATAGGTTGCCACGGCCATCTTGACCCGGCCGCTGGGTACTCGATAGACGATGTAGCGGCCATTGGGGCCGATGTCTCCGGAGCAGACCACGCCACTTTCGCTCAGGATCGAAACCTTGCCCGAGGGCAGCGCTTGGCCCTTGAAAGTTACGGTACCGAAGACGGTTCCTCCGCGGGCATACACAACAGCTCCCGCCAGGGTGAACAAGATCAGAATCAGACCGACATAAGAGCTGGCCAAGAACAAACACTTTTTTCGAGATCTCTCGCCGGGCCACATGGAATACGCGCCCGCAGCAACCATCATCCCGAAAAGTAGGATCAGGGGCAGCGCCGGCCACGCGAGTTGCCGCGGTCTCATGAGCCAGACACCCGACACAAACACCAGCGCCACCGTGGCCGGCACCAGGGCGAGACAGGCCGCAATCTTGCGCACCGCAACCGGCAACTTGACCGGGAACCAAGCGAGGATCGGACCGCCCAGCAGCAGCACCAGCATCAGTCGAAACATGCACGGCCCCCTAGGGATTTCCCTCATCCGCAGCAATGGCCTCGTTTCCCGCGGGCGTGCAGAAAGCCCACCACAAGTTCGGTTGGATGTTGGCTGCCAGCAGACGCACACTGCCGTCGGCCATACAGACCTGCATGCCGCCCGAATGGGCCGTCGAAGCACGGGTGGGATCGCACAGCCCTTCGCCATGAATGTGGTCATTCGTCGGCTGTGTCTGGAACAGCGAGCTCGGGCCGTTATTGAACGAGGCAAAGGTCGGGCTGAAGCTTGCGTCGGCGTTCGGCCAGGCCCATAAGCTCCCACCCGTGTACGAAGACCGTGATGGGCCACCCGTGCAGACAGCGTATTTCTCCGCGAAGAGGATCGTCGTGGACGTCCCATCCGGGAACGAGTCGGGGATCACCGCCGCCCCTTGCCAACGGTTCGGATTCCCATTGGCATCGTAGCGGCCGCCGAAGACCGCGTAGTTGGACGCATAGCATGAAGCGCCCCAGCGGGGCCACTGGGGAAACTGGCCGCTGACATCTGCGACGCCGTCCGCTCCGATGGTCGAATCCGAAGGACAAAGGAAAACCTTGATGGCCTGGCGGTACGCGGTGCTCGGGCTGTTGGGGTCAAAACTGGAATAGTTTCCTGCGGCATCCCGCGGCGAACTCTGGAAGAGGTTGTTCTGTTCGAGGTAGGGGAGCAAGTCAAAGAGCGCCGGGCCATACGCACCGGAAGCCGTACCGGCATACCAACCCAGGGCAGGTGGCAGTTTATGATTTGTGTCCTGGCACAGGTGGGCCGCGATGCCGAGCTGATGCAAGTTGTTTTGGCATTGCGTGCGGTTGGCTGCCTCACGCGCTTTCTGGACGGCCGGTAACAAGATGCCTATCAACGCGCTCACAATGCCGATAACGACCAGCAATTCGAGCAGCGTAAAGCCCGCCTTGAACGTTCTCTGTTTCGAGTCGGTCATCTGTAATCCTTGCAGGTAAAATCGGGTGCCCTGGCGGTGTCATCCCAGCGGGCCCGCGTCGATCAGTATCGCTTTTTGAAGCCGAGGAGGAGGGCATTGCGACCCACGGCGGTTTCGAATTGGTCGGGTCGAAGTCCTCCTTTCGGGTCGTAGCACACTTGGAGAATTTCATCTTTCCGCGTGTAGATTCCCCGCAGCGTTTCGTCGGACTTTCCCGGATCGGACGCAAAGATCAGATCGATCCGGCGCGGACTTCGGGACGGATCCACAGAGTACATGGCCGTCCGTTGTCCGTCGGCCGACTGCATCACGATTTGATCTGCCTGGATGATCCAGACAAGTTTTCGTTGCTTGACCTCCTCGGCGGAAGCGGCCTGGCCATCTTTTTCCAGAGAGATCAAGTCCCAGGTTCCCTGGAGGTTTTCGATATGCCGGTGAAAGGTGTTAGCCCATGCATGGAGCGTCGGTAAGAGGCCGGCTGGCTTGTCCGCTGCCAGCCAGCGTGCTCCAAGGATCATCCCTCCGCCCAGCATGCCGGCCGCGGCCAGGACGATGAGGACCATTTTCAGTTTGCTGAGAATCAAGGCGTTGAGCGTACTCTGTGCCAGAGCCGCGACTTTCGTGGAAAACGCTGCCGCGGCCGCCTGACCTGTAACCACCGCAAGGGCGCCTTTCTGGATCGTGGCGGCGAGAGTGGAAGGCACGAGGTCGGTGGCTTTCGGAGCGATCAACGCCGGCAAGAGCGTACCGGAAAGGGCCAGGCCGCGCGAGGCCAGG
>Ga0070734_10001632_pt1 | contig 31410 bp, 29 predicted proteins | sample Coa_R1_8_FD_66444 | JGI IMG/M metagenome (GOLD analysis project Ga0070734, IMG submission 66444) | Surface soil microbial communities from Centralia Pennsylvania, which are recovering from an underground coalmine fire - Coalmine... | ecosystem: Environmental > Terrestrial > Soil > Unclassified ... | reverse complement strand
TACGACTCCGTCGGCAAGGACACCTTTCTCAAGTCGCTCGACTGCTGCGCGCCGCTCGGCCTCGTGGCGCTCTTCGGTCAATCCTCGGGGGCGGTCGAGCCCTTCAACCTCGGACTGCTCGCCGCCAAGGGCTCGCTGTTCGTCACGCGTCCGACGCTGGGCACCTACGCGGCGGGGCGTGAGGCGCTGAGCGCGATGGCGCGGGAGCTCTTCGAGGTGGTGGCGTCGGGGGCGGTCAAGATCACGGTGAATCAGACCTACAAGCTCGAGGATGCGGCGCGCGCGCAGCGCGATCTCGAGGCGCGTCGCACAACCGGCTCGACGGTGCTCACGCTGTAGAATATCGGGGGCTGCCTCCCGCCCTGTAGGTCGCCGGGGGCCGCCCGCCGCGCGCTCGTTTCAATCGGACGACAACCTGCGCGCCGGCAAAGGGCACACACAGGGGTCCTCATTATTTGAGCGAGTGTCATGCCTATCGATCGCCGGTTCGGGTTCGCCTTCAGTGTGGCCGTGCTCCTCGCGGCCTGCGCAGGCAACGGCGAGGGTCTCGATCAGAACGGCAATCCGATCGGGTCCGGCGGGTCGGGCGGGTCGGGCGGGTCGGGCTCCGGAGCGGTCACGGCCGACCTTCAGTCGATCGAGGAGCACGTCTTCACACCCATCTGCTCGAAGTGTCACATCGGCGGGAGCGCCCCGGAGGGCCTCGAGCTCGATGCGGATCATGCCTATCAGGATCTCGTCGGTGTCCCGAGCAGCGAGCAACCGAGCGTGCTGCGTGTGAAGCCCGGGGATCCTGACTTGAGCTACATGGTGCAGAAGATCGAGGGTGCGCCCGGCATCGTGGGGTCGCAGATGCCGCTCGGCGAGGCGCCGCTCCCCGCCGCCACCATTGCGGCCATTCGCCAGTGGGTTGCGAATGGCGCGCCGAACGTGTCCACGGGCGCCGTGATGTCGCAGGTCTTCGAGCTGCGCAGCACGAGTCCCGCTCGCGGCGCCACGGTCGCTCCACCCGTGCGGCAGATCGTCATTGCCTTCACGCACGAGTTCGACGCGACGCTCGTGAACGACACGACCGTGTGGCTCGAGCGCGCAGCCTCTCCGGATGCGACGCGGCCGGCATCCGCGGAGGACGCGGGCGCGGATGAGCCGGTGCAGCGGATCGCGGTGAGCCTGATGCTCAACCGGCACAATCCGGCCACCCTCATCGTGCGGCCTCTCGAGCCGCTCGCGCCGGGTCGCTATCGCCTGAGGTTGCGCGGCAGCGGGGGTGCGGCTCTCGCCGATCTTGGCGCGTCGACCCTGCAAGGCGATCGAACGATCGTGTTCACGGTGGGTGCGCCATGAGGCGCCTGCTCCTCGGGCTGCTCGCCGTCGCGGGCCTGATCGCGGGCGCCCTCCGGCCGGCCGTCGCCGAGCCGTACCTCGCCGTGCAATTCGGCATGAAATGCAATCAGTGTCACGTCAATCCGACGGGCGGCGGGCTGCGCACGACCTTCGGCGATGTGCTCGCACAGACCGTGATTCCCGCCGAGCACCTCGACACCGGCGCCGCTCCGTGGACCGGCGAGCTCGGCACCCGGTATCTGCGCGCGGGCGGCGATCTGCGCTTCGATGCGCAGGCGACGCAGGTGCCGCACAGCGCCTCGGTGCAAGAATTCTCGCTCGAGCAGGCACGCGTGTATCTCGAGGCGAACGTCATTCCGGATCGCCTGCTCGCGTACATCGATGAGCAGGTGGCTCCTGGGGGCTCGCTCAATCGCGAAGCCTATGTGCTGTTCTGGACCGCATCGCATGACTGGTACGTGAAGGCCGGCCAGATGTATCTGCCCTTCGGCTTGCGGCTGCAGGACCAGAGCGCCTTCGTGCTGACGACTACCGGCATCAACATGACGACGCCCGATCAGGGCGTCGAGCTCGGGTACGAGCACGGTGCGTGGGATGCGCAGCTCGCGGTCAGCAACGGCACCGCCGGAGGTGCGGTGAAGAGCGACGGCAAGCAGTACAGCTTGAACGCCGCTTATGTGCACTCGGCGTGGCGCCTGGGGCTGGCCGCAAACGAGAACAATCAAGCTTCGGGCGCCAAGCGCGCGGAGGGTGTCTTCGGCGGCTTGCGCCTGGGGCCCGTCTCGTGGCTCGCGCAGGCGGAGATCACCGACGATCGCAGCATTCCGAATGGACAGGGCAAGCAGCTCGCGACTCTGCTCGAGGCCGACTGGCTGATCGCGCGTGGCCACAATCTCAAGATCACCGATGAGTTTCTGAATCCGAATCGCGCCGTGCCCAATGGCGAGCAGACCCGCTGGAGCGTGGTCTACGAGCTCACGCCCATCCAGTTTGCACAGCTGCGAGCGGGCTTTCGCCGCAACGACGGCATTCCGCAGGACAACCTCGAGCACCAGCGGCTCTACTTCATCGAGCTGCACGGCTACTTCTGAACGCGCCCGGCGGATGCGTGACTCGCATCGCATGCGTCGTAGCCATCGCATGCGTCGTAACCGCAGCGCGACTCGAGGGCACTTACCCGTCGAGAACCAGCAACCAGCAACTCGGTGGAGAACATGATGTTTGGATCGACGGGAATACTCGTGCGCTATGCGCCTCGACTGCTGCTCGCGACGGCGCTGCTCACGCTCGTCGCCTGCGGCGGGGGCGGTAGCGGCGGTTACGGCGGTAGCGGCGGCAGCAGCAGTGGCAGCAGCAGTGGCGGCAGCAGTGGCGGCGGTTACGGCGGGGGCGGCGGGGGCGGCGGCACCACGAGCGCCACACCCTACTCGATGACGGCGCTCGTCTCCAACGGGGTCGTCTCGGCGGTCACCAAGGACTCGAACCTCGTCAATCCCTGGGGCATCGTCTTCGCGCCCGGCGATGCGGTGTGGATCGCGAACAACGGCTCCAACACCTCGACCCTCTATGACGGCGATGGCAACATGATCCCGCTCACCGTCGCGATCCCACCCGGCTCGAACGGTCCGGCCAATCCGACCGGCATCGTGGCCAACAGTGGCGCGGGTTTCGTCGTGACCTCGGGCGCCCAATCGGCGCCGGCCGCATTCCTGTTCGCGGGCGAGGCGGGTACCCTCGCGGGCTGGGCGCAATCCGTCGATCAGACGAACGCGATCACGGCCTACGATGACGGCGCGGGCGGCGCAGTCTACAAGGGTCTTGCGATCGCAGCCGACTCGAGCGGAGCGCTGCGCCTCTATGCGACGGATTTTCGCAACAACAAGATCGACGAGTTCGATCCCACGTTCACCAAGGTGAAGGCGGCCGGTGGGTTCGTCGACTCCTCGCTGCCCGCAGGCTATGCGCCGTTCGGCATCCAGGCCCTCACCGTGGGGGGCCAAACGCTGCTGTACGTGACGTACGCGAAGCAGCAGTCGCCCGCCAATCAGGTGGTCGGCGCGGGGCTCGGTCTAGTGGACGTCTTCGACACTCAGGGCAACCTCAAAACTCATCTCATCACGGCCGGCGGACAGCTCAACGCGCCGTGGGGTCTCGCGCTCGCGCCGGCGAATTTCGGCACCTACAGCGGCAACTTGCTGGTCGGCAACTTTGGCGATGGCTGGATCAACGCCTTCGATGCCAGCACCGGCGCGTTCAAGGGCACGATCGCCGATTCGAACGCAACACCGATCGCCAATAAGGGGTTATGGGCCATCGCTTTCGGAAACGGCGCCAACCATCAGCCGACGACCACCCTGTTCTTCTCGGCGGGACTCGACGCGGAGGCGGATGGTGTTTACGGCCGCATCGACCTCGGTGCGACCCCGCCCGACCTCACGCCGCCGACGGTGAGCATCAGCGCACCCGCGGCGAATGCGACGGTGAGCGGCACGGTGACGGTGACGGCGAGCGTGACGGACAAATCCGCGATTGCCAGCGTCACCTTGAAGGCAGGCACGAGCACCATCGCGACGGTGACGACCTCGCCCTACAGCGCGAGCTGGAACACGACGTCCGTGGCGAACGGCCCGGTCGAGATCACGGCCACGGCAACCGATGCGGCCGGCAACAGCGCCCTCTCGGCGCCGGTCACGGTGACGGTCGACAACCAGGCGCAGCCCGCGGTCACCTTCAGCGAGCTGCAGTCGCAAATCTTCACGCCGATCTGCTCGGTCTGTCACACCGGCAACGGCACCTCGCTCCCGGGCTCGATGAACCTCACCGCAGGTCACGCCTATGCCTCGATCGTGAACGTCGCAAGCGTCGAGCAGCCGGGCTTGAAGCGCATCAACCCGGACAATCCGACGAGCAGCTATCTGGTCCTCAAGATCGAGGGCGCGCCGGGCATCTCGGGAGCGCGCATGCCCTTCGGTGGACCGTACCTTTCCCAGTCGACCATCAATGAGGTCATCAGCTGGGTCGAGGAGGGTGCGCCTAATAATTGACGGGCCTCCTGGCCCGGAGAGAGCCGGAGGCGCTTGAGGCCCCGGCTCTCTTGTTTTCCTGCCCGCGTTCTCTCTCTCACCTGGACTCGGTGAGCTCGATCTCGATGAAGCGAAACTCGAAATCGTTCGCGTTGATGACGTTGTGTGCGACGCCACGCTCGCGAGCGTAGGAGACGCCGGCCTCGAGCTGCGCCTCGCGCGTCGATGCCGCTTCCTCGAGTCGCAGCACGCCGCTCGTGATCGGCACGACGATGTAATCGTGGGCATGAACGTGAAAGCCCGTCTCGGCGCCCGGCGCGAACCGCCATTCGGTGACCGTGACGCGCTCGGTGCGCACCTGCACGATCGCGCTCGCTTTGAGGGTCATCGATTCCCCGCTCAGCCGCCTACCGCAAGCCCGGCTCTCAGCTTTGCTTGTCCCAGACCTCGGTGAAGGGCTCCTTGCCCTCGCCGTTGGTTCCCTTCATATAAAGCGCTTGTCCGTCCTTCGCCACCCGATAGCGCTCGATCGAGAGCATCTTGTCCTTCTTTTTCTCCACCAGCTTGAAGGTGGTCGGACCGGTCTTCGTGAGGGCGACCGTGAGCCCATCGACGAGCGTCGGACCGCTGCACCCGTGATCCTTGCCGTCCCATCGGGCCTGGCAGCTCGCCTTGATCGCAGAGATGGTCAAGGTGACGTCATCGCCGTCGGTCTTGATGCTGATCGAGTTCGGCGAGCTCAGCTTGACCTGCGTGCTCTTCCAGCCGCCGACGATGCCCTCACCGGGTGCGGTGCGCGTGTAGGTGGTGAAGTCATCGAACGCATCGCCGTTCGGTTTCGTGCCCTTCGACTCAATGGTGAGGGTGTGGCCGTCGGCGGCCACCTTCCAGGTACTGGTGCTGAGCAACGTACCGCGCAGTTTCACCGTGGAGGTGTAGGAGCCGTCAGCGCCCTTCACGAAGGATTGATCCTGGCCCATGGGGGTCGTGATCGAGCTGCCGTCGGGCTTGAAGGTGTAGGTCTGGTCGGAGTCGGTGTACTTGAGAGCGCCGTTGCCGGCATCCTCGATCGTCATGGTATCGCCGGCGAGATTGCTTTTCGCCGCGTTGAGCTTCCAGGTGCCATCGAAGGGGCTTTGTGCAAAGGCCAGCGAGCTCGCGCAGCAACAAGCGACGAGCGCCAGAAACGGTGCTTTCGACGACATGATGTCTCCCTTGGGATTGTTGCTCGAAAGCACGATTATCCGCCGCGCCTCGCGGCGGGTGCAACGAGTCGACAAGCGGCCGGTCGGCGCCATGGCCAAATCGGCGAACCGGCGGCGGGTCGCCGAGCCAGCAGGTCGCCGAGCCAGCAGGTCGCCGAGCCAGCAGGTCGCCGCGTCAGCGAGTCGCCGAGTCAGCGGGCCGCTGCGATGAGCTCGAGCACGGCGGTGCGCGCACCCGCCCCATGCACCGGCATGGCGAGCACGTCGCCCGGTCTCGCCCATTCGAGCACGCGGCGGGCCGCCTCGAGCTCGCTCGCGGCGAACAGGAGCGATGAGTCGGGCACGCCGAGGCGCCGCAGCTCCGCGGCGAGAATCCCGGGCACCTCGCCCACGGCGCGCCCCCGCAGATGCGCCTCGTTTTCCTTGATGACGATGAGATCGGGGCGAAAGTGCGCGGCGACCCGCGCGAGCTCCTCGATGTCCGCATCGAGGCGATTGCCGGCCGTCCCGAGCAACACCGCGAGGCGCGAGGGGTCCCTGCGCAGCCGTGCGGCGACCGCGAGGAAGCCGCGCAAGCCGTCGGGGTTGTGCGCATAGTCGAGGAGCGCGGTGGCGCCGCGCACCGTGTAGCGCATCAGCCGTCCGGGGTTGTCCACGGCGCTCGATCCGAAACGTGCGAACACGGCTCGCAGCGTCGCCGGCGCGATGCCGAGGGCGGCGGCCGCGAGCGCTGCCGCGGCGAGATTTGCCACGTTGTAGCTTGCGAGACCCGCAAGGGTGAGCGGCATCTCCTCGATCGATCCGAGATCATGGCGGCTCTCGTGCCACGCGAGCTGCAGCCGCCCGCTGCTCACCGCGCAGCTCGCTGTCGCGCACTCCGCGCACGCGTCCGATGTCGCACTGAACCAGGCGAGAGCCGGGGTTGCGCCGTAGCGCACCTTCAGCTCGCCGACCTGCGCGCGCAGAGCGGCATCGTCGGCATTGAGGATGAGCAGGCCGTCGGGCGCGAGCGCCGCGGCGACCGCGAGCTTCACGCGCGCGAGAGCCTCGAGGTCATGAATGCCGTATTCGCCAAAATGATCTGCGCTCACGTTCGTGACGACCGCAGCCCGCGCGTGCTCGACCGTGATGCCCCGGCGCAGGATGCCGCCGCGTGCGGTTTCCAGAACGGCCGCCTGGATGCCTGTCTCATCGAGCACCCGGCGCGCACCGGCCGGACCCGAGTAATCCCCCTGCTCGACCGCCTGCTCATCGATGAACACGCCTTCGGTGCAGTTGTAACCCGTGTGCCAGCCGTGCGCGCGCGCGCAGGCCGCGATGAGGCGAACGGTGGTCGTCTTGCCGTTCGAGCCGGTGACCAGCACGGTGGGCACGTCGTGAATTCCGTCCCAGGGGATCTGCTCGGTGGGCGGTGGCGATCCGAGGTGCACGGCGTGGAGACCGGCGCCGCTGCCGAGCACGAGGCGCGATTCCTCGAGCCGGTGCGAGAGTCCGCGCCGCGCCGCCTGCTCGAGCACCGCTCGCAGCGCCGTGCGCCGCTCGAGCCGGGCTAGATGCTCGAAGCGGGCGAGTGCCTGCGCCTCCTCGAGAACCGGGTCGAGATCCGCACCCGCAGGAGCGACGCCCGCAGCGGCGTTGCGCGCATAGACGCGCAGGGCTTGCTCGAGGGCCGGGGCGCGCGCGGGGTCGCGCTCGATGAGCGTCGCGATGAGCGCCCACTCGTTGATCTCGGTGGCGACGAACAGCGCATCCTCGGGGGCGCCGAGCGCGAGTGTGAGGCCGCTCGCGTGCGCTCGAGCCACCACGCGCGGCGCGGCCCAGCCTAACCGGTGCGCCGCCCGCTCGACGCGCGCGCGCCAGCCGCGGATGAGCGCGGCATCGCACGTCTCACCGATCACCTCGAGCGCGGCACCGGCGCCGCGGAAGTAGGGATTGCTTCCCAGAAGACGCCGGGAATCCTCGAACGGCACCATCGAGTGAGCGCCTAGTCCTCGCTCTCGGGCGCCAGACGAATGCCGCGCTCATCGCGGATCAGTCCCTCGAGATGCAGATCGAGCCGGGGCTCGGCGGGCGGTGCGCCGGCGGCCGGCGTGCCCGAGCCATTGGTGCGCGTCGCACTGGCGGGCGCAGCGGAGCGCGGCGCGGCGCCGGCTGCGTCTGCCGCCTGCGCGGCGCTCGGCTTGAACTTGGTGATCTGCTTCCAGGAGCGCACCAGCGCATCGGCGAAGATGACGAGCAGATCACCCGGCTGACCCATGCGCAGGGCCGCGTCCACCGCCTCCTGCTCATCGGGAATGATCGAAAGGGCCGCCTCGGGCACGCCCGCCGCGCGCAGCGCCTCGGCCTGGATGCGCGGAACCTCCTCCGGCGCGCGCTCGCGCAGCTGATCGTCGCGCCGGCAGATGTAATGGTCGAACCGACCGGCGACGGCGCGGGCGATGGCAATCAGGTCCTCGTCGCGTCGGTCGCCCGGGCCGGCGAGCACGACGATACGCCGGCCGGACACGTCGAGCCGACCGGCGAGATCGGCCACCATGCCGACGGCATGCGCGTTGTGGCCGTAGTCGAACAGCACCTTGAACGGATGCTCGTCGAACACGTTGAGACGTCCCGGGGCCTGAAAGAACGTCGAGTCGAAGGTGCGCAGCCCCTGGCGGATCGGCTCGAGCTTGATGCCGAGCGAGAAGGCGAGGGCGGCCGCGAACATCGCGTTTTGCACGTTGTGCGTTGCCCGGCCCTCGAGAGTCGCGGGAATGAGATGCGTCCACAGCAACGGGATGTGGCTGCCGTGATCATAGAGGGTGATCATCTGTCCGTTGACGCCGGCCTCGAGCGCGCAAGCCCGCCCGCCCGCGCGGATGTGCTCGCGCACGAAGGTGTGCTGTGGATTGAGCGTCACGTAGCACAGGCTTTTCGCCTCGGTGTAGCCCGACATCCTCAAGGTGAGCGGATCGTCGGCGTTCAGCACCGCACAGTCGGTCGCGACCTCGACCACGATGCGCTTGAGCTCGGCGAGCTGCTCGAGCGTGTCGATCCCTTTGAGGCCGAGATGGTCCGACTGCACGTTGAGGACCGCGCCGACGTTCACCTCGCGCACGCCCATGCCGGCGCGCAGCAGCCCGCCGCGCGCGGTTTCCAGGATCGCGATGTCGATCTGCGGATCCGCAAGCACCATGCGTGCCGAGACCGGACCGGTCATGTCACCGGCGACCGTGCGCTGGCCGTCGATGTAGACCCCATCGGTGGTGGTCAATCCCGGTGTATAGCCGCCCATCTTGGTGATGTGCGACAGCATGCGCGCGGTGGTCGTCTTGCCGTTGGTGCCGGTGATGGCGGCGATCGGTACGCGCGCGGGCGCACCCGGCGGAAACAGCATGTCGATCACCGGGCCGGCGACGTCGCGTGCCTTGCCCTCGCTCGGCGCCACGTGCATGCGAAAGCCGGGTGCCGCATTCACCTCGCAGATCCCACCGCCGATGGCGCGGTAGCTCTCGGCGATGTTCTTCGACAGGAAATCGACGCCCCCCACGTCGAGCCCGATGGCGCGCACCGCGCGCTCGGCCATCTCGCGATTGTCGGGATGGATGATGTCGGTCACGTCGGTCGCGGTGCCGCCCGTCGAGAGGTTGGCGGTCGAGCGCAGGTACACGATCTGTCCAGCCGCGGGGATGGAGTCCGCCGTGAGCCCTGCGTGCTCCAGCATCTTTTGCGCCTGTGCGTCGAGCTCGAGACGGGTGAGGACCTTCTCGTGCCCGACGCCGCGGCGCGGATCCTGATTGACGCGCTCGATGAGCCGCAGAATCGAGGCCTCGCCATCGCCCACCACATGGCCCGGGGTGCGCCGGGTCGCGGCCACGAGCTCGCCGTTGACCACCAGCAATCGATGATCGTCGCCTTCCAGAAACGTCTCGACGATGACCGAGCGTGAATGCTCGCGGGCCACCGCATAGCCGTGCGCGACCTCCGCCTCGCTCGTGAGCCGGATCGAGATGCCGCGCCCGTGATTTCCGTTGTAGGGTTTGGTGACCACCGGGAAGCCGATGCGCTGCGCGGCGCGCACCGCCTGGCGCTCGCTCTGCACCAGCTCCTGCTGCGGCACCGGCAGACCGAGGGTGGCGAGGATCTTGTTGGTCTCTTCCTTGTCGCTCGCCAGCTCGACCGCGATATGGGAGGTGCGGCTCGTGACCGTCGCCTGGATGCGCTGCTGAAATTTGCCGTGACCGAGCTGCACCAGGGATTGCTCGTTCAGGCGCAGCCAGGGGATCTGACGTTGCTCCGCGGCGCGCACCAGCGCGGCGGTCGAGGGGCCGAGCGCGCGGCGCTGAGCGAAGCGAATGAACTCATCGCGCGCGGCCTCCCAGCTCCAGTCGGGCGCGACCGCATCGGCGGGACGAAGCTCGGCGGGCAGGAGCGAGCAGAGCAGCTTCAGGCCGAGCTCGCCGGCCGCAATGCCCTCATCGCGCTGCGCGTATTCGTAGATGACCGTGTAACGGCCGGGCTCGCCGGCGCTGCGCGTCTTGCCGAAGGTCACTTCCTCGCCGGCCATGTTCTGCAGCTCGATCGCGACGTGCTCGAGCACGTGCCCGAGCCAGGTGCCCTCATCCTCACGCATGCGCCGGAAGAATCCGCCCGGCTCGCGGTACGAGCAGCCGTGCTCGGCAAGGCCGGGCAATGTGGTGGCGAGCGCATCGACGAACCGGGGGCCGAGACGGCCGGAGGGCCAGGCTTCGAGTGCACCGAGGTCGAGCTCGAGTCGAATCACGGGAAATCGGGCGTACATCGAAGGACCGACGTAAACGGATCGATCGAGAATGCGCATGGGCGTTTCCCTCCAGGCCCTCGTGCCCGGCCTTATTCTTTGGACGTGCCTCCCGGACCGGGGCTCGCGCGTCGTGTGTGCAGATTGAATGTCGCACCGGCGATCAGAATGTGCAACTTGAGGCCGAGCATGCACACCGGCTGCCCCTCGGTCGCCTCGGCCATGGACGAGTGGGTGATGTCCGCGGCATCGACCACCGTGACGCCGCCGCTGCCTTCGACCTCGATGGTCTCGTCGGGACCGATGAAGGCCGCCGTGTCCTCATCGAGGCCGATGCCGACGGCGAAGGGGTTATAGGCGAGGGCCGTGATGAGGCGGCCGAGCCGGTCGCGCTGCCGGAAGTGCTGATCGATGATGAAGCGGTTGGTGAGGCCGAGGCCCGGCGCGAGACGCACGCTGCCGGCGACGACCGAGGAGCCCTCATCGCCGAAGGCGATCATGTGCTCGCTCAGAATGCTGGCGCCCGCACTGGTGCCGCCGACCGCAACGCCGTATGCATTGCGGGTGCGGATGAGCTTGGCCACCGGTGTGCCGCCGAGCAGCGTCGACAAGCGCAGCTGGTTGCCGCCGGTGAAGAAGATACCGGTGGCTTGCTCGAGCCGGCGCAGCCGGCCGCTCTCCTGGCAATCGCGCCGCGTGTCGAAATCCATGACGAGCACCTCGGGAGCGCCGAGCTCGCGGAAGAGCTGCTCGTAGCGCGGTCCGGTCTCGTGCAGCCGGCTCGCTGTCGGTATGACGACGATGTGGGCCTCATCCCCGCCGGCGACGCGCACGAAGCGCTCGAGGATGTGGCGATCGTTCTCTTTGTTTTCCGCGCCGCCGATCGGCACGATCCAGCCGCGCGTTGCGCCTGCAGGTACTTTGCTCGGCATTCCGTATGCGCCCTCCTCGAGCGCGTCTTCGCTTCACCAGGGAGCATGATGACGGGTTGCGCACCGGCTGGGTAGCGCGCCGCGCCGACCGTGGGCGCCCCGTCACACACAGCGCGCGCGGGCGCGGGGCGTGCTGCGTGTCGACCGACATGACCTCGTCCCGAAGACTGACGGCCGGCTGCGCCCTGATGATGCCGGGTCGGCTCGTCTCGCTCGAGATCCGACGCGCCCGTTGCGCTCGCTGACAACGAAGCGAGTCATCCTGCCGCTTGGGAGACCCCGCCGCTCGATCGGAGCATGCACGCCCATGGGGGCTGTGCAAACAGCCGCGTCACTCATTGATCCATTGCATGCAGGTATCCAACCATGTCCAATCAATCCAACGGCCCCGGCGAGACGCCACGGCGCGGCGGCGCGGGCAACTTTGCCAACAACCCCGGCCGGGCCAGCGAGGCCGGGCGCAAGGGAGGCCAGGCCTCGAGCGGCAACTTCGCCCACGACCGCGAGCGGGCGAGCGCGGCAGGTCGCAAGGGCGGGCGCGTGTCGGGGGGCAACTTCGCCAATGATCCGGAGCGGGCCAGCGAGGCGGGGCACAAGGGAGGGCAAGCCTCGAGCGGCAACTTTGCCCACGATCCCGGGCGTGCGAGCGAGGCGGGGCGCAAAGGCGGGCACGCCTCGGGCGGCAACTTTGCGAACGACCGGGAACGCGCGAGCGAGGCCGGGCGCAAGGGGGCCGAGCATTCGCAGGGGGCTTCGCGCGGGCGCTAGATGCGTCGTTCGACGCGCGGCGCAAGGCCCGCGGGCGAGAACGACAGCCGCGAGGCGCTCGAGCAGCGCTCGCGCGAGCTCCTGCATCAGATGATGTAGAGCATGCTGAGGCGCGTCGTCGAGCTGCGGGCGACCTGCTTGCCGCGCGGTGCGGGCTCGCTGAGCGGCGCGGGCTCGGCGCTGGCGTGCTCGTGTTTCAGGCCCGCAGCGCACAGGCTGACGTCGCCGCTCTTCGTGTCGATGCGCACGCGGGCATGCGTATCGCCGCTCTTGAACGCAAGGCGCGACCCCGGTCCGTAGTGCGATTCGGTGGGGGCCGGGCCGAAGCAGCTGTCGATGCGACCGCCGAAGGTCTGCACATCGAAGTCCGCCTGCGGCGCCGCGGGAAAATCCAGATGAATGCTGCCGCTCACCGATTGGGCGTCGAGCTCGGCATCGGGCGCGAGGGCAAGCTGGACGCTCAGCTTGCCCGAGATGCTCTTGAAGCGGCCGCGCTCGAGCGAGGCGAGCGCGACCTTGACATCGCCGCTCACGGTGGCGACCTCGACCTCGCCCGAGCCCGCCTCGAGATCGACGTCGCCGTTGATCGTCTTCACCTCGACGTCGCGGCCCTCGCGCGCGCTCATGCGGACCGCCCCGTTGACCGTGTTCGCGCGCAGATTTCCGCCCACCGTGCCGCTCAGATTGCCGCCGATGGTGTGCAGGTTGGCATCGCCCGTGATGCCGCTCACCGTGAGGCTCGCATTCACGAGCGTGGCCGAGACGCTGCTGGCCGCCGGAACGTGGATCACGAGCTTCAGATCGTCGCGGTCGGACATCGAGCCCAACTGAGGCGTGACCCTGATGCGCGTGTGATCGCCGCTCGTCGTCACCTCGATCCGAGCCGCATCGCTGCTGCTCGTGCCGGTGACCTCGACCTCGGGTCGATTCCAACCCGACAGCTCGATCGTGCCCTGAAGGTCGAGGATCTCGACGGCGCCGCGCGGATCGGCCGGGCGACGCTCCTGGATCGTGCGATCCGCGAGCGCGGCCGAGCCGGGGATGAGGGCCAGGGCGAGCATCAGCGGAGCGAGGCGAGAAGTGCCGCCGCGCGTGCAGATGCGCGCGGGCGAGCTCGAAGGTGTATCGGTGATCATGGGGTCAGTTCCTTGCCAGCGTGGGTTGAGTGCCCGTGACGACGTCGTCGTACAGGTCGAATTCGTCGTGCCAGCTGCTCTCGAGGAGATGCTGGAGCACCGGATTTTCGGGGTGCGCAGCCAGCTCGCGCCGCAGATCGGCGCGCGCGGCGCGGATTTGCTCGAGGTTCGCGGCGATCGCGCGGCGCGCCCCCGGATCGAGCCGGGCCACGCGCTCCGCAAAGGTCTTCTCGAGGGCCGCGCGCGTGCGCTGATAGCGCGGATCACGCGGCTCATCGAACGCGCTCTCGCGGCCTGCGGCGCTCTGTGTGAGGTCGGGCGTGCGCCGCTCGTGCGGGCGCAGCTCGGAACGTTCCTGCCATAACATCCAGGTGAGTGCGGCCGCGATACTGATCCCACCCAGGCTCGCGGCGAGCGCGAGCGGTATCCAGCGCGCCGGGCGTGTGCCGATGCGCCGTGCGATGCGCGGCCACAGGTCCGTGCGGGGCGTCACCTCGAGCGCGAGGCGCGCGAGCTGCTCATCGAGCGAGGGGCGGTCGGATCGGCTCATGGGTCCTCCAGGTCGAGCGCGGCGCTGAGCAATGCTCGTGCTCGATGTAGCTGTGCCTTGCACGTGCCCTCGGCCAGGCCGAGCATCTCGGCGGCCTGCGCATGGCTGTAGCCGTACAGCGCCACCAGCACCAGCACATGCCGCGCGCCCTCCGGCAGCCTCAGGATGGCGCGCTCCAGATCGAGGGGCGGCGCTTCGCTCGCGGCGTCGGCCGTCTCGGGCAGGCCGCCCGCCGGCTCGCTCAGCTCGCGGACCACGCGCAGGCCGCGACGCCGTGCGAGCACCGTGCGAATGGCGATGCGCTGCAGCCAGGTCGAGAAGCGGCTGCGCTGCTCGAAGCGGGCCAGCGCGCGCCAGGCCGCGACGAAGGTCTCCTGCGTGCAGTCCTCGGCGCTCTCGCGCTGGCCGGTCAGGCGCAGACACAGACCGTGGATGCGCGGCGCGAAGCGCCGATACAGCGCCTCGAAGGCGACGAGATCGCCGGCCACCGCGGCGCCGATCAGCGAGACGGGCTCTTCATCGCAGGCGCTGGGCTCCGCGATCGACTGTCTCTGAAGTGAGCCCACCCTGCCTCCCCATCACGGGTACCTGTGAGCTTAGAGGCAGGCGGGGCGTGCGAGGTTTAAATGAAGGCGATGGAGGGGAAACCGGCCACAGCCGATGGGGTGTGGCCGGCCAAGAAGACCTCAAGACTCAAGCGCGAGCCCAGTGGCCCTCGCGCAGGCGCCAGCCGCCCTCGGCATGCACCCACTCATGCGGCACCCAGCGATATCCGGGGCGCGGCGCTACCCAGTGGCCGCCGACCCAGACGTGCCGGCCGCCGACCCAGTTCCAGTAGCCGCCGATCCAGACGAAGCCGGGCTGCGGGGGTACACCGATCACCTCCGCCTGCGGCGGAGGCGGTGCAACGCTCACCGCACCGACGTACACCGCCGGGGCGGGCACGGCGACGCCGGCGCGTACGTAGCAGCCACTCAACGCCGCGAGACCGAGCGCCGCGGTCGCCATCGAACCGATCCATAGAGCGCGTTTCATAATCGTTCCATCTGGTTTGAAGTTGACGAGTGAAGCAACGAATCAAACAAGGCTTGGTTGACGGCGCGATGGTAGGACCGCGGCTCCCCCCTTGGCGAGCATAATGCGCGCGGATCGAGACCTGCCTCACATCCGGCGGAGGCGGCTGCTCCGACGGGTCGATCGGATCACGAAGATCTCAAAGTCTTGAACGCGCGCTCAGACGATCGATGGCCGTGACGAGCAGGTGGCTCGCGCGCAGGAGCGGCAGCGACAGCTCGAGGGCGTCTGCGCGACGCACGGCATCGCCGATGGTTTCCTCGAGCTCGAGCGCGCGTCCCGCCGCGAGATCCTGCAGGCTCGACATGCGATGCATCGGCGCACGAGCCATGAGCGCACGGCCTCCCGCGCGCACGATCTCGACGGCCTCGCTCTCGGGACGCGCGCAAAGCGCGGCCACCGGCAGCGTCACCTCATCGGTGAGGAGGGCCCCGGAGGCGACGGCGAGCGTGCCCATCTCCCGCACCAGATGCACCAGCAGCAGCGCGCCCTCGGGATCGTCGAGAAAGGCGCCCGTGTACGCCCGAGTGGTCACCGAGAGCACCATCAATGCGACCCAGGCGACGAACTTGCACCACTCGAGACTCGCGATGTCGGCAACCGCGCGACTGCCGACCCCGGCGCCCGCGAGCGCGGCGGCGATGCGTGCTGCGCGCTGGCCGGACGTTTCCTCGAGCTCCCCCAGGGCAATGCACTCGTTGCGCGTGAACAGCACCTCGCCGTCGGCCTTGAGCTCACCGCTGCTGTCGGCGAGGGCGCCGAGCACGCGCTCGTGCCCGAATACGCGCGCGAGCAGCTCGTTCTTGAGCACGCCGTTTTGCACCGAGAGCACCGCGTCGAAGCGCGCGTGACGCAGCGGCTCCAGGGCCCCCAGGGTGCCCTGTGCCTTGGTGCAGACGATGAGCGCATCGGCATCGGGGCAGCGCGCCGGATCATCGATCACCGTGACCCGCTGATCGAGATGGACGAGCCCGCGGATCCGCAGACCCTGCTCCTGGATGAGCGCGGCGCGCCGGCCCCGTGCGAGGAGCGATACCGGGTGGCCCGCTCGGGTCAGGTGTGCGGCGATGATCGAGCCCAGGGCGCCCGCGCCCAGAATGACGAATCGCAGCCGGGGTTGCGTCACCGCCTCGAGCGGCGCGCCCTGCGACTGAGCGGCCGGCGCCGCAGCGCTCGACGCAGCCTCCGGGGCGGCCGCCGAGCCGGGTCTATTGCGCGAGGTGAGCATGGGCGAGGCGCTCGCGCAGCGCTGCGAGCGATTCGGCGAGATGCGCGCGCGCAGCGTCGGGCCTGACATGCTGCATGCCCCGGTCCACGACTCTGCACACCGTGTCCGTCCGAGCGCGCAGGTGGACGCTGCGCCTGCGGTCGCCGCCGGGGGCACAGTCGAGGAGCGCGTGGCCGAGCATCAGGGCGCTGCGCAGAAACTCACAGGAGGTGCGCTGCGATGCCAGCCGCATCTGGGCATGCTGCTGCGAGGAGCGTGCCCGCACGATCGCCGCCGCCCGCCACGACTCGTAGCAGGTGAGGTGCATGCGAATCAGCTCCGGGGTCGCGAGCGTGCTGCGCAACTCGTACTCGATGTCGCGCGCGCCGACGATCTCGTGGCAAACATCGCAGAACTCACCGCTGCCGCGACCGGCTTGCACGTGCCGCAGGCGCAATTCCGGCAGCTCCTGCACCAGGAGCTGCCGGCCGGGCGTGCGTGCGAGCTTGTCCATGACCCGCTCAAGGGTGCGCAAACGGCGCGCGCATTTCAACTCGGCCGCGGCGTCGGACATGTTTGGGAGGGGGCAGGGCGGGGACGCACGCGCAGGGAACGGGGCGGCGTGTCGGGCCGGGGCACGCGTGCTATCGTTTACGCTCGAGCCGGCAGCGGAGCTGCGATGCCCTTATCCCGAGACCCGCGAACTCATGGCGTGCCCATCATGAGCCTGCGCCCGACGCAGATGACGGTCGGCATGCGCGAGGTGGAGCTGAAGCGCCAGGGCTGGCGCGAGCAGGGAGAGCGGCGCCGCGCCAAGTTTCTCGGCATGCACCTGATTCCGGTGATCTGGGGACCCAAGGAGGAGTTCTACGTCATCGACCACCATCACCTCGCGCTCGCCCTGCATCATGAGGGCGTCGAGGAGATCCTGATCACGGTGGTGGCGGATCTGCGGCGCCTGAGCCGCGGCGCGTTCTGGATCTATCTGGACAATCGTGCCTGGTTGCATCCCTTCGACGATGAGGGCCGGCGGCGCAGCTACTCGGATCTGCCCAAGCGCCTCAACCAGCTTCGTGACGACCCCTACCGCTCGCTCGCCGGCGAGCTGCGCAGGATGGGCGGGTTTGCCAAGGACACGACGCCCTTCAGCGAGTTCCTCTGGGCGGACTTTCTGCGACGACGGATCAAGACGCGGCTCGTGAAATCGGACTTCGCCACGGCGCTCGAGAAGGCGTTCAAGCTTGCGAAGAGCGCGGATGCGGATTTTCTGCCGGGCTGGTGTGGGCCGACCACCTGATGAGCTGAAGGGCGCGACGCTCGAATGACGGCAACGCCTCGCTACTCCTCCGGCGACCTCATCGCCGGGCTCGCCATCGCCGGTCTGCTGTTGCCCGAGGCCGTCGCCTACGCCGGGCTCGCCGGATTGCCGCCGGCCGCGGGCGTCATGGGCATGTTTGCCGGCCTCCTGTGTTACGGGCTGATCGGCCAGAGCGCCTATGCGATCGTGACTCCGACCTCCTCCTCGGCGGCGGTGCTCGCCGCCGCGACCCTTGCGCTCGTCGGAGCCGATGCGCCGCTGCGCATCGCGTATGCCTCCCTTCTCGTCACCGGCGCAGGCATCGCCTTCCTGCTCGCCGGCGCCGCCCGCTTCGGCGCGATCTCCAATCTCATCGCCCGTCCGGTGCTGCGCGGTTATGCATTCGGACTCGCGCTCGTCATCATCGTGAAGCAGTGGCCGCACCTGGTCGCGGTGCCCGTCAGTGGCTCGGGCTTCTTCGGGGTGCTCCTCGAGGAGCTGCGTTCGGCGGCGGCGTGGCACCGGGCGAGTCTCATGCTCGGACTCGGCGCGCTGCTCGTGCTGTTCGCGCTCGCGCGCATCCGGCATGTGCCCGCATCGCTCATCGTCATCGTCGCAGGCGTTCTCGCCTCGCCCTGGCTCGCAGCGCGCGGCGTCGCCCTCATCGGACCGCTGCGCCTCGAGCGTGCGCTCGGCGCCTGGCAACGGCCGGCCGGCCATCAGTGGCTGCCGATCGTCGAATACTCGCTCGCGCTCCTGTTCATCGTGTATGCCGAATCCTATAGCTCGATTCGCACCTTCTCTCTGAAGCATGCGCAGCCCATGCAACCGAACCGCGATCTGATCGCGCTCGGCGTCGCCAATGTCGTGGCCGGGCTCGTGCATGGGACGCCGGTGGGTGCGGGCTACTCGGGCACCTCGGCGAACGAGGCGGCAGGCGCGCAGTCGCGCTTCGCCGGCCTGACCGCGGCGGCGCTCCTCCTGATCGCGGTGTGGCTGCTTGTTCCCTGGATCGAGCGCATTCCCGAGCCGGTGCTCGCCGCCATCGTGATTCATGCGGTGAGCCGCTCGCTGCGGCCGAGCGTATTTCGCCCCTACTGGCGCTGGCAGCGCGATCGGGGCGTCTCGCTGATGGCGGTCGCGGCCGTCCTGTTCTTCGGTGTGCTCAACGGACTGCTGGCCGCCATTGCCTTCAGCCTCGCGGTGCTGCTGCGCTCGCTCGCGAGCCCGCGGCTGTCCGAGCTCGGCCGCTGGGGTGAGCACGACTTCGTGAGCATCGCGCGCTACCCGAGGGCGGAGGTCCTCACCGGCGTGCTGATCCTCAGGCCGGAGGAGCCGCTGCTGTTCGCCAATGTCGACCCGCTGCTGTCGCTCGCCCGGCATGCGGTCCGTGCCCACCCGGACACGCATCTCGTCATCTTGAGTCTCGAGGAATCGCCGGACCTCGACGGCACCTGCCTGGAAAGCCTCGCCGAGTTCGAGGCGTGGCTCGGCCTGCATCGCATCGAGCTGCGCTTCGCGCGCCTCAAGGAACGGGCACGCGAGGCGCTGATGCGGGCACGCGATGCGCACCGCTCGGCGGCGGATCTCGACTACTCGAGCGTCGACGATGCGGTGCGTGGACTGCCCGCTCCGAGCGACAAGCCGCGCGAGCTCGCGTAATCCTCGAGGACGCCGGCCGAGGCGGGCGCCGCGGCGAGGGCGACGTAGCTGTCGGGCCGCAGCAGATAAAGCGCGTCGCGCTCGAGTCCGACCTCGCCGTACCGGGCGTGCCAGGTGAAGACGTGCAACGGCACGGAGCGCGCGGCGCACCACGCCTCGAGATCCGCAGGCGGGGTGCCGTAGAGGTGGACCTGCCAGCGGGGCTCGGCGAGCGGTGCGAAGTTGTCCTTCCCCTCGACCGCCGCCCAGGGCAGCCGGTCGCCGCCGTGCACGCGGCCGGCGATGCCCTCGCTGAGATCGCTCCGCCGGTAATGGATCATGAGCTGCGAGACCGTGCGGAACAACAGCTCGCGCATCGTCTCGAGCCTGAGCAGCGGCGGCGCGAGAAGCGGGGCGAGGCGCGTGCGTGCGAAATCAGCGACCACGCCCTCGGCGGTCGCGAAGGTGAAGACGCGATCGGTGGTGGCGACGAGGCGTCGCGCGAAGGCGCTGCGCTCGGGCTCGTAGCTGTCGAGCAGTTTCTCCTGCGCCCGGCCTGCGATCACCTCCGCAAGCTTCCACGCAAGGTTCACCGCATCGCCGATGCCCGTGTTCATCCCCTGTCCGCCCGCGGGTGAATGAATGTGTGCCGCGTCTCCGAGCAGGAAGGCGCGGCCGCGACGAAACTGCTCGCTCACCCGGTGGTGCACCCGGTAAGTCGAGAACCAGTGCACGGCGCGCACCTCGAGCCGCATGTGCTCGACGGCGCGTACGCTCACATCGTCGAACTTGAGCGTCTCGGGATGCTCGGCGCGCTCATCGCGCACCGTGCCGATCAAGCGCACGCGCCCGCGATCGGCGAGTGGAAACACCGCGAGGAAATCGGCCTCATCGAGATCGATGTGCAGCTCGCCATTGACGGGCGGTCCGGCCGCCTCGAGGTCCGCGACGTAGAACATCTGCCGGTAGGTGCCGCCCGGAAACCCGGTGCCGATGACCGCGCGCACCCGAGAATGCGCCCCATCGCAGCCCGCAACATAGCGCGCCGCGCACTCCTCCTCGCCCGAGGTGCGGCGCAGCCGCGCGATCAGTCCCTCGGGCCGCTCGCTGAAATCCACGAGCTCCACGCAGCGCTCGACCTCGACGCCGAGCTTGCCGAGCCGCTCGATCAGCAGCCGCTCATGCTCATCCTGCGGGAAGATCTCGAGGAACGGGTAGGGCGTCAGGCCGGCGCCGATGTCTGCGAAGGGAACGCGCGCGGCATGCGCACCGCGCGCCCAAAGATTCACGGCCGGCACCCGGTGACCGCGCTCGACCACCGCCTCGGCGAGGTCGAGCTGGCGGTAGAGCTCGAGGGTGCGCGCCTGCACCGCAAGGGCGCGCGAGGTGAGGCCCGGGCTCGCGCTCGGATCGATGATGCGTACGTGCACCCCGAGCCGCGCGAGCCAGAGCGCGAGCGCAAGACCGGTGGGGCCGGCCCCGGCAACCAGAACCTCGGCATTGCCCATGGCCGGATCATGATACCTTGGCCATCCACCCGGCAGCGCGGCCCCTGCGGCCGTGGACGACAGCCATGCATTACCTGCTCTTCTATGACGTCGTGCCCGATTATCTCGAGCGACGGGCGGCGCTGCGCGCGGCGCATCTCGGCCATGCACGGGCGGCCTGCCAGCGAGGCGAGCTGCTCCTCGGGGGTGCGCTGGCTGAGCCCGTCGATGGGGCGGTGCTCCTCTTTCAGGGCGAGACGGCGGAGGTCGCCGAGCGCTTCGCGCGCGCCGACCCGTACGTGACCGCGGGCCTCGTCACTCGCTGGCGGGTGCGCGCCTGGACGACGGTCGTCGGGCCGATGGCGGCGCTGCCCGCGTCCGCTGCACCGCCGGCGCCGGCACCGCCCTGAGAGCACCGGCGGCCGGAGTCAGGCGCCGCGTCACCTCGGGGCGCTGCGCCCCGTCCGGGCGCTGGGTCGAGTCACCGCGCTGCTTCAGCTCCCGGCGCTGTCAACCCCGCGCGCCGCCTCGAATACGGGCGCTGCCTCGATCGAGCACGGTGACCGCGCGCTCGACGCTCGAGCAGCGAAACCGCACGCTCTCACCCTCCACGCACCAGTACTCGGTGCGCAGGGTCTCCCCGGGATACACCGGGCGCGTGAAGCGCGCGCTCATCGCCTCGAGCCGGCCCGCGTCGCAGTCGCAGAGCGCACGGATCAAGGAATGGCCGGCGATGCCGTACGTGCAGAGCCCGTGCAGGATCGGCCGCTCGAATCCCGCCTGGCGGGCGATGTCGGGGTCCGCATGCAAGGGGTTGTGATCGCCGCTCAGGCGATAGAGAAGCGCCGCGGTCTGCGGGGTCGAGATCTCGACGGCGCCGTGCGCCGGGCTGGCCGGCAGCGCGGCGAGCTCGGGGCCGGCCGTGCCCCACGAGCCGCAGCCGCCATCGCCTCGCAAGAGGGTCGTGATCTGCACGGTGGCGAGCGCATCGCCCGCGCCGCTCGATAGCGTCGTCTCGAGATACATGAGCGCGCCGACCTTCACGCCCTTGTCGATCACGCCCGTGATGCGGTAGCGGCTCACCACCTCGCCGGCGGCGGGCAGCGGGGCGTGCAGCACGAAGTGCTGTTCCGCGTGCAGCAGACGTACCCAATCGACTTCCAGCTCCGGCGCTCGAATCCAGAAGCCGGGATGCGCGAGCACGCACACGAAGGAGGGCAGCACCTGCAGCCCGGCGCCCTCGTACACGAAGGACAGCTCCTTCGCGCTCATGACGTCCTGACAGGCGCACAGCCCGAGCGCATACAGCATGGTGTCGCGCTCGGTGTAGCGGTGCCGCACCTCGGGAAAGACGTGAGCCCTGAGGCGCTCGAGATTCACGCGCCGCCCGGTGTCCGGGCGGCCGCTGTGCGGGGGACCGGTGTCCCGGCGGCCGCGAGCAGGCGTTGCGCGGCCTTGAGGTGCGGTCGATCGTACATCTTGCCGTCGATCGACACGGTGCCCGCGCCGGCGGCGAATGCCTGGATCACGCGGCGCGCGTGCGCGATCTCGGTCGCGCTCGGCGTGAACGCCGCGTTGATGATAGAGACCTGATCCGGATGGATCGCGAGCCGCCCGCCGAAGCCGTCGTGGCGCGAAGTGGCGCACGCGGCGGCAAGTCCGGCGCTGTCGCGGAAATCGACGTACACGGTGTCGATGGCCTCGACCTCGAGCGCATGGGCGCCGAGCAGGCACTGCGTACGCGCGTGCTGGTAGGTCGGGCGCCATTCCCCGCTCGAGGTGCGCGGGTCGCCGGCGCCGAGGGCGGCGCTCAGGTCCTCGGCTCCCCAGGAGAGCGCCGCGAGTCGCCCCGGCATGCGTCCGAGCAGCTCGCCGATGCGCAGGAGCCCAGCGGGCGTCTCGGTCACGATCGCGAGCAGCGCGATCGGCGTTGCGTCGTGCTCGGCCTCGAGCGCCTCGAGATAATGCGTGACCTGGACGATGTCCTCGGGTCCGCGGATCTTCGGCAGCACGAGGCCGGCGGGCTGCGCCGGCACGACCGCCGCGAGATCGGCGAGCAGCTCGCCGCTGGCGAGATCATTGACGCGCACCCAGATGCGCGGCCCCGAGGCGGGTGGCCGGGCCAGGAATTCGCGGCTCATCGAGCGTGCGAGCGCTCTGCGCTCGGCGGGCACCGAGTCCTCGAGATCGAGAATCAGGGCGTCGGCCCCGGCTCCCACGGCCTTGGCGAGCTTGCGTTCGCTGTCGGCCGGGACGAACAGCAGCGAGCGCACTAGCGAGCTTCCGCGCGCGCGCTCATGGCGCCGCGGGCTTGCGCAGCATGAGGGCCGAGCGCTTGCAGCTCGCGACCAGCTCATCGCGCTGGTTGAATGCGCGATGGATGAACACGACGATGCCGTTGTCGGCGCGGCTCTTGCTCGGGCGCGCCTCGTGCACCTCGGTCTCGACGTGCAGCGTATCGCCGTGGAACACGGGGCGCGGAAAGCGCACCTCGTCCCAGCCGAGGTTGGCGACCGTGGTGCCGAGGGTGGTGTCGTGCACGGAGATGCCGACCATCAGCCCGAGCGTGAAGACGCTGTTGACGAGGCGCTGCCCGAACTCGGTGCGCGCGCAGTACTCCGCATCGAGATGCAGCGCCGCCGGATTGTGGGTGAGGGTCGTGATCAGCACGTTGTCGGTCTCGGTCACGGTCCGGCGGATCGCGTGCACGAAGCGTTGTCCCACCGAGAATTCCTCGAAATACAGTCCTGGCACGAGCGCGCCCTCACAGCCTCAAGCCGCGATCATAGCGCGCCGCATCGGCGCGCAGTTACCAGGGCAGCGTGCGCCCCAGGTGCACGAAGGTGCCGCTCGGGCCGTCGGGCCCGAGCAGGGCGAGCGCCACTGAGGTCTTCGCGCCCTCGCTCACCTCGAGCGGCGCTCCCTCGCCGCCCATGTCGGTCTTCACATGACCGGGGTGGGCCGCATTGACCTTGATCGGCGTGTCGCGCAGCTCGTACGCGAGGTGCACGGTCCAGGCGTTCACCGCCGTTTTCGACACGTCGTAGGCAACGACCTTGTAGTGGTAGATCGGCGATGACGGATCGGCGTGCAGCGTGATCGAGCCGAGGATGCTCGACAGATTGACGATGCGCGCGGCCTCGGCCTTGCGCAGCAGCGGCAGGAAGGCCTGCGTGACGGCGATCAGCCCGAACAGGTTGGTGTCGAACGTGCGCCGCCACGCCTCGAGCGTTTCCGCCGAGACCCGCGGTCCGCCCGCGTGCACCGAGATACCGGCGTTGTTCACCAGGATGTCGAGGCGGCCGAAGCGCTCCTCGACGCTGCGCGCGGCGGCCGCGATGCTCGCGGCGTCGGTCACATCGAGGGTGAGCGCCTCGACCTCGAGGCCCTCGCCGGTGAGGGTGCGTGCGGCGGCGGCGCCCTTCGCGGGGTCGCGTGCGCCGAGCAGCACGTGGATGCCGCCCGCGCGCGCGAGCTGTCGTGCGGTCTCCAGGCCGATGCCTTTGTTGGCGCCGGTGATGAGTGCGATCTTGCCCATGCGGACCTCGATTCGTGGGAGGGGAGATGGGCATAATAGCCGCCCGAGAGGGGCGCTGCGCGCGCCCAGAGACCGCCTCCATGAGCATCCCTCGAGTCGACGGTGAGCGTCTGTGGTCGCGCCTGATGGCGATGGCGCAGATTGGCGCAACGCCCAAGGGCGGCTGCAACCGCCAGGCGCTCACTGACGGCGATCTCGCCGGCCGCGAGCTGTTCGCGCGCTGGGCGCGGGCGGCCGGCTGCACGGTGCGGGTTGATGCGATCGGCAACCTGTTCGCGCATCGGCGCGGGCGCGCCGCGTCCTCACCCGCGGTGCTCATCGGCAGCCATCTCGACACGCAACCGACCGGGGGCAAGTTCGACGGGGTGTACGGCGTGCTGGGCGGACTCGAGGTGCTCGAGACGCTGAACGATCGCGGCCTCGAGACCGAGCGTCCGCTCGAGCTTGCGGTGTGGTGCAACGAGGAGGGCTGCCGATTCCCGGCGGCGATGATGGGCTCGGCGGTGTGGGCGGGGCGCATGCCGCTCGAGGCCGCCTACGCGCTCACCGACCGGAGCGGCGCGAGTGTGCGCGGTGAGCTCGAGCGGCTCGGCATCGACCTGAAGGCGCCGCTCGAGCGTCAGCCGCTGGCGGCGGCGCTCGAGCTGCACATCGAGCAGGGCCCCGTGCTCGAGCAGCGCGCCAAGCGCATCGGCATCATCACCGGCGTGCAGCACATGAGCCGCCACGAGGTGACGGTGCTCGGCCAGGAGGCGCATGCCGGGCCGACGCCGATGGAGATGCGGCGCGATCCGATCCGCGTCCTCGCCGATCTGCTGCCGCGGCTCTACGCCCTCACCGCCGCACACGGCCCGCAGGCGAAGTTCACCGTCGGCATCATCGAGACCTTCCCCGGCTCACCGAACACCGTTCCCGGGCGGCTGCGCTTCACGGTCGATCTGCGCCATCCGGATCTCGAGTCCTACCGGGCCCTGCGCGCCGAGGCGGAGCGGGAGGTGGCCGCCGCGCTGGCGCGTCATCGGCTCGAGGGCGGCATCGAGTGCGTGTGGCAGGCGCCGGGCGTCGTCTTCGATGCAGGCTGCATCGCGGCGGTGCGTGATGCGGCGGCGGCGCTCGAGCTCGATGCCCTGGAGATGGTGAGCGGGGCCGGCCACGATTCGGTCAACGTCGCCGCGGTCGCGCCGACCGCCATGATCTTCGTGCCCTGCGCCCAGGGCCTCAGCCATAACGAGGCCGAGAGCGCCTCGCCGGCGGATGTGGAGAATGGCGCCAACGTACTGCTCAACGCCGTCCTCAAGCTAGCCAACACCTAGGAAGGAGACCCGCCATGCCGATCCCCCTGCGCCGCGCGCGGCGCCCGCGAGATATTGTCCGGGCCTCGCTCGCTGCGGCCGTCGCGGGCGTTCTCGCTGCCGGCGTTCTCGCTGCGGGTGTTGCCGCCGCCCAGGTCCCCGCGCCGGCCGCGCCGGCCGCGCCGGTCGCGGCGGCGTCGCCCGCTGCGCCCGCTGCGCCGGCCGTGACGGCGCTGCGGTGCGGTCATCTGTTCGACCCGCTCGCGGGCAAGATGCTGGGCGCGACCACCGTGCTCATCGAGGGCGAGCGGGTGCGTGAGGTCGGCGCGGGCACGATCGGGCCCGCGGGGGCTAGGCTCATCGATCTGTCCGGGGAGACGTGCCTTCCGGGGCTGATCGACGCACACACGCACCTCTCGGGGGAGACCAGCCCGACGCGGTACGTCGATCAGTTTCACTGGAACCTGGCGGACTATGTCGTGCGCTCGACGGTCTATGCGCGGCGCACGCTTCTCGCCGGCTTCACCACGGTGCGCAATGTGGGCGATGAGCAGAACGAGACCGTCGCCCTGCGCAACGCCATCAACCAGGGCATCGTGCCGGGGCCGCGCATTTTCACGGCGGGAATCGCCCTGGGCTCGACCGGTGGCCACGCGGACCCGACCAACGGCTATCGCAGGGACCTCGCCGGCGATCCAGGCATCACGGTCGGCATCTTCAATGGTCCCGAGGAGGCCGTGAAGGCGGTACGCCTGCACTACAAGCAGGGCGTCGATCTGATCAAGATCATGCCCTCGGGGGGCGTGCTCGATGAGAGCTCGAGCGGCGACAATCCGCAGCTCACGCTCGAGGAGATCCGCGCGGTGGTCTCGACCGCGCATGATTACGGCTTCACGGTGGCCGCGCACGCGCACGGCGCCGAGGCGATCCGCCGCGCCGTCCTGGGCGGGGTCGATTCGATCGAGCACGGCACCTACATGGACGAGGCCGACATGAAGCTCATGGTCGAGCACGGCACCTGGTACGTGCCCACGCTCTCGGCGGGCGCTTTCGTCGCAGCGAAGGCCCAGGTGCCCGGCTACTACCCGGCGCAGGTCGCCGCCAAGGCCGCGGCGATCGGTCCGCTCATCTTGAATACCGCCGGACGCGCCTACCGCGCGCACGTCAAGATCGCCTTCGGCACCGATGCGGCGGTGTATCCGCACGGCGATAACGCCCACGAATTCGAGCTCATGGTGCAGGCGGGCATGCCGGCCGTGTACGCGCTGCAGGCGGCGACCGTCAACGCAGCGCAGCTCCTCAAGCACGACAAGGACCTGGGAAGCGTGACGGCGGGAAAGTATGCCGACGTCGTGGCGGTGCCCGGCGATCCGCTCGCTGATATCGCGGTGATGCGGCGGGTCAGCTTCGTCATGAAAGCGGGCACGGTGTATAAGTTGAACGGTCACCCGCTGGAGGAGTCTCGCTAGAGGCCTGGACAGGCGCCCCACCATGGATCTCGAGCTACACGACAAGACGGCCCTGGTGAGCGGTAGCACCGCCGGGATCGGCTACGCGATCGCCGCGGCGCTGGTCGCCGAGGGGGCGCGTGTCATCGTCAATGGACGCACGCACCCGGCGGTCGAGGCGGCTGCCACGACGCTCGGCGCCGCTGCGCAGCACGGCGGCAAGGCGCTCGGCTTTGCGGGCGATCTGAGCGAGGCCGCGGTCGCGCAGCGCCTCGCGCAGGAACACCCGCAGGTCGATATCCTCATCAATAACCTGGGGATCTTCGAGGTGCGCGACTTCGAGGCCATCAGCGATGAGGACTGGCGCCGCTTCTTCGAGGTGAACGTGCTCTCCGGCGCACGGCTCGCGCGGCTCTACCTGCCGTACATGAGGCGCCGCAACTGGGGCCGTATCATCTTCATTTCGAGCGAGAGTGGGCTGCAGATCCCTTTGGAGATGATCCACTACGGCATGACCAAGGCGGCCCAGATCGCGGTCGCCCGCGGCCTGGCCGAGCTCACCGCGGGCACCGGAATCACGGTCAACAGCGTCCTCCCCGGGCCCACCCGATCGCGGGGCGTCGGCGACTTTGTCGCTGAAATGGCCGCCGCGGCGGGTAAGACCCCGCAGGCCATCGAGCAGGAGTTCTTTGCGACCGCGCGCCCGACCTCCCTCCTAAAGCGCTTTGCGACCCCGGAGGAGGTCGCGGCCATGGTGACCTACGTGGCCAGCCCCCGCGCCTCCGCCACGACCGGGGCCGCGCTGCGCGTCGATGGGGGCGTCGTCAAGAGCGCATTCTAGATTCCGTGACCGGGGCACTCATCCTCGGCCGGGTACTGACCTTAATCTCGCCGCAATGGAAGCTGCGATCGAGGCGTCGGCGTGTATTGTTGCGTTGCGGGATGAAGGGCCCCCCCGCGGCGAGGGGGAACGGCTTGCCGCGCTGCGCCGCCTGGCTCTGCTCGACAGCCCCCCGAACGAGGCCTTCGATGCGGTGACGCGGCTCGCGGCGGGCTCGCTGCGCGCCCCCTTTGCGATGATTTCCCTCGTGGATGAGCACCGCATCTGGTGCAAGTCGCGCCACGGGCTCGAGGGGTCGGAGTTCGCCCGCCGCGGCTCCTTCTGTAACGAGGTGGTCTCCGCCCACCAGCCCCTCATCGTGCGCGACGCGGCGCAGGATCCGCGCTTCGAGCTCAATCCCTGGGTGCGCGGCTCCAACCGGGTGCGATCCTATGTCGGCGTGCCGCTCTGTACGCGCGATCGGCAGGTCGTCGGGGTCTTTGCGGTCATGGATCGCGACGTCCGCCGCTTCGGTGAGCTCGATCTGGCGACCTTGGGCGAGTTCGCGCGGATCGTCGAGGAGCTGATTGCCGCCCGCGAGACGGCCTCGCGCGCGGGCGTATTGCAGTACGCGATGGAGCGCGAGAAGCTCTTCCGGGAGACCTTCGAGCAGGCGGCGGTGGGCATCGTCCACACGGCGCTCTCGGGCGCCATCCTGCGCATCAACCAGCGGGCCTGTACGCTCCTCGGCTACCCGGCCACGAAGCTGCGCGATCTCACTTTCCAGGACCTGACGCATCCGGAGGATCTGCCGCGCAACGTGCAGGAATTCAAGCGGCTGCTCGCCGGCGACATTGACCGCTATCGCCTCGAGCAGCGCCTGAAGCTCAACGACGGCAGCTTTCTCTGGTGCCTGGTGTCGGTCGCCCTCAAGCGCAGCTCGCGCCAGCCCGACTACGGCATCGTCGTCATTGAGGACATCTCCGATCTGAAGCGCGCACAGAGCGAGGCGCAGAGCGCCCGCGATGCCCTCAAGGACAAGGTGGACCTGCAGGCGCGCCGCTTGAAGGAAAGTCAGGAGGCGTTGCAGCTCGAGGCGCAGCGCACGCAGGAAGCCGAGCGCGCGCGCACCGAGGCGCAAGCGGCCGTGCAGTCCGCTCAAGCCAAGCTCACGGCGGAAAGCCTCACCGATCCGCTGACGGGACTCGCCAACCGGCGCAGCTTCGGGCGGCGCATCGCCGAAGCGGTGCAGGCGCCGCGTGCGACCCGCAAGCCCTTCGGCCTCGTGCTCATCGACGTCGATGACTTCAAGCAGATCAACAACGTCTTCGGTCACGAGGCGGGCGACGAGGTCCTCGCCATGCTCGGGCGCATCATCGGCGCGCAGCTCCCGACCTCCTCGGATGTGGCGGCACGCATCAGCGGCACGGAATTCGCGGTCCTGTGCGTGGGCGATATCACCGAGCAGACGCTGCACGATGTGGCCGAGCGCATCCGCACGCAGGTCAACCGTGAAAGCTTCACGACGGCCAAGGGTCTCGTGCGCTTCACCGCGAGCTACGGCCTCGCCCTGGGGCTCAGCGACGATGCAGAATGGAAGACGGTGTACGGGCGCGCGGATGCGGCGCTCTATGACGCCAAGAAAGCGGGCAAGGATCGCATCTCCTTCGGGCGCTCGGTCTCCAAGGGCGGCAGCGCACGCCTGAAGGCGCTCACCCTTCCGCCGACCGGCGTCTGAGTCCGCGACCTAGCTTGCGTTGCGGTGCGTCGCCCGTCCCCGATCGATCGCCGCCTTGAGCTCCAGCGCCGCCGCGCGGATCGAGTCGCCTCGTGCGCCGCCCGCGTAGATGAGGGCGCGGGCGGAGTTGATCAGCAGCCCCGCGCCCGCGCCATCGAGCCCCGCCGCGAGCGTCGCATCGAGGTCGCCGCCCTGGGCGCCGATGCCCGGAACGAGAAACCAGAGCTGCGGATGCGCCGCGCGCAGCTCCGCCATCTCGCGCGGAAAGGTCGCGCCGACGACCAGCATGAGGTTGCCAGCGCCGTTCCACGAGCCCGCGGCGCGTGCGGCGACGTGTCGATACAGCGGCTGCCCGTCGATCGTGAGATCCTGGAAATCGCGCGCTCCGGGATTGGACGTGCGGCACAGCACGGCCGCCCCGCGCTCGGGCCGTGTGAGAAAAGGCAGCACGGCATCTTCGCCCATGTACGGGTTGACGGTGACGGCATCGGCGCCATAGCGTTCGAAGGCCTCGCGGGCATAGGCCTGCGCGGTATTGCCGATGTCGCCGCGCTTTGCATCGAGGATGATCAGCGCCTCGGGCGCGCGATCGCGGATGTAGCGGATGCTCGCGAGAAGCTCCTGCTCCTTGCCGAGCGCGCTGAAGAACGCAATCTGCGGCTTGTAGGCGGCCACGAGGTCGTGTGTGGCATCGACGACGCGCCGGGTCAGGGCGAGAAACGGCTGCGCTTCGCGGCGCAGTTCCTCCGGCAGCTGCTCGAGCTGCGGATCGAGGCCGACGCAGAGCAGGCTGTCGCGGGCCCGGTGGGCCCGCCGCAGTCGATCGGCGAAGGTGAGCGGCATGGGCGCATGATAGCCGCGCCGGGCACCGTGTGCTCTCCAGAGCGCCGGCTCGAGCGATCCAGGCGGCTCATGAACATGACTCAGAGAGGCTCCTGACGGCCGTGGCACGCAAGACCCGAACCGGGCCGCGGTTGGTGTTGCACCCGGCGAGCCGGCGCGCCGGGCGCCAGAGCAGCCTGCACGCGCTCAAACGCTTCTTCGCGATCGCCGACGCCTGGGAGCTCTCGCCGCTGCAGCAGTGCCGGCTGCTCAAGATTCCCTCGCCGCAGGTGCTGGTGCGTTACCGCTTGGGTCAGGCGCCGCGGCTGTCCGCGGTCCAGCAGGAGCGCGCGGCGTTGATTGCGAACATCCAGTACTCGCTCACCGCCGATTCCGAAGAGCACGCGGACCGCGCCTGGGCCTGGGTGCACGCGCCGCGCGCCGATGCGCCCTTCCGCGGCGACAGTCCGCTTTACTATATGCTCGAGAACGGGTTGCCGGCGCTGCGCGAGGTGGCGCGGCTGCTGGTGCGCGAGAGCTCGCCGCGCTGAGCTATAATTGCGCGTTGTCCCCATGCGAATGTGGCGGAATTGGTAGACGCGCCAGGCTTAGAATCTGGTGGGGCAACCCGTGCGAGTTCGAGTCTCGCCGTTCGCACCAGCACTTCCATTGCAGACGAGCGTGCGTGAAAACCCCGGGGGGCGCGGAGCAGGAGAGGAGCATATGCAGGTTTCGGTCGAAAACATCGGCAAGCTCGAGCGCCGCATGCAGGTGCAGGTGCCCGCCGAGCGCGTCAGCCGCGAGATCACGACGCGCTTGAAGGAGCTGTCCCGCACCGTGCGCTTGAACGGCTTCAGGCCGGGCAAGGCGCCCCTCACCGTGATCCGCCAGCAGTTCGGCCAGCGCGTGCATCGCGAGGTGATCGGCGAGCTCCTGCAGTCGAGCTTCAGCGAGGCCGTGCAGCAGAAGCACCTCGCGCCCGCAGGCGATCCGCGCATCGAGCCCAAATCGGTCGCGGAGGGTCAGGATCTCACCTACGTCGCGACCTTCGAGGTGCTGCCGGAGGTGAAGCTCGCGCCGATCGAGGCGCTCGAGGTGGAGCGCACCGTCGCCGAGGTCACCGAGGCCGATGTCGATGCGATGATCGAGCGGCTGCGCAAGCAGCAGATGCGCTACAGCGTGGTGAACCGCCCCGCGGTGGAACAGGACAAGGTCACGGTCGATTTCGAGGGCTCGATCGATGGAACGCCCTTTACGGGCGGCAAGGGCGAGAACACCCCGATCGTCCTCGGCGCGGGACGCATGCTCGCGCAGCTCGAGGCGGGCCTC
>Ga0070734_10001631_pt1 | contig 31414 bp, 29 predicted proteins | sample Coa_R1_8_FD_66444 | JGI IMG/M metagenome (GOLD analysis project Ga0070734, IMG submission 66444) | Surface soil microbial communities from Centralia Pennsylvania, which are recovering from an underground coalmine fire - Coalmine... | ecosystem: Environmental > Terrestrial > Soil > Unclassified ... | reverse complement strand
CAGAAAATGCACGCCGGACGCGTGGTTTCCGTTCTTACCACCGTCCTGGTTTCCATCACCATGGCGGGCGCCGTCGGATGGACCATCGCGAACCAACTGGTGGACGTCGCCAATCAGCTTCCTCTGTACAGCCAGAATATTCATGCCAAAATCGAAGCGTTTCACCTTCCGGTGACGGGCCAGCTAGGCCAGGCGGCCGAAAGCGTGAAGGAGATCGAGCGAGAACTCACCAGCCCGAGTCCAGTAATCCCGGCTGCGCCTCAGCACGATCAAAATCCCAAGCAGTCCAAGACGCCGCGCGCCCCGATTTCTCCTGTGCCGGTTCGGGTGGTCCAACCGCCCGCCAGCGATTGGGCGGAGCTTCGCGATTTAGGCATGCCGGTTCTTGCGCCGCTGGGGCGTGCGGGAATCGTCATGATTTTCGCGGTCTTCATGCTGTTGAAGAGAGAAGACCTGAGGAACCGTGTTCTGCGGCTCGGCGGGCTCGGCCAGTTGAACCTGATGACACAAGCGCTCGACGACGCCGCGGGTCGCGTCAGCCGATACCTGCTGATGCAGTTCCTGGTCAATGCGGGTTTTGGAACCTTGTTTGGGCTGGGCCTGTACTTCATTGGAGTTCCCTATCCCGTGCTCTGGGGAGCCGTGGCGGCACTCCTGCGGATTGTGCCCTATGTCGGAACGCTGGTGGCCGCGTCGTTGCCCCTCGCGCTTTCGCTGGCGGTGTTCGACGGATGGCTGAAACCGCTACTCGTATTCCTTTTGGTCGCGGGGCTCGAGCTGATCATCGCCAACTTCGTGGAGCCCTGGCTGTACGGTGCGCACGTGGGCATCTCGCCTTTGGCGCTGCTTGTGACGGCCGTCTTTTGGACCGTGTTGTGGGGACCGGCGGGCTTGATCCTTTCCACGCCGTTGACGGTCTGCGCCGTGGTTCTGGGGCGCTACATTCCCCAGCTTTCTTTTCTGCATATCCTGCTGGGAGATGAGCCTGTTCTCGGTGCCGAGGCCCAGCTCTACCAGAGATTACTTGCGATGGACCAGCCGGAAGCCCATACCATTGTCGGCCAGTTTCTCAAGGGAAGGCCCTTGGTGGAGTTGTACGACTCGGTGCTCATCCCGGCTTTGAGCATGGCCGAGCAGGACCGGCACAAAGGAGCGATTGATGCGGCCCGCGAGGAGTTTCTCTTTCTCAGCGTTCAGGAAATGATCACCGAGTTTTCCGAATACCAGGAGGCCAACAGCCCGTCCGGAGACGACGCCGCGCCCGCATCGGATCTCATCGAACATGCCGGTGCACGGATCATTTGCCTTCCGGCGCATGATCAGGCCGATGAGATCACCGCTGCCATGCTGGCTCAACTCCTGGAGCAAAAGGGGTTCGCGACTCTGTCCTTTCCCTCGGTCGGGTCGTCCTCCCCCAATGAGTTGCTCGCCTTGATCGAAGCGGGGCGAGGCGACGTAGTCTGCATCTCGGCGCTGCCTCCTTATGCGTTCGCTCCCGCGCGGGCCCTGTGCAAGCAGATCCGGGAACGGTTTCCGAAACTCAAAGTCGTCGTTTGCGTTTGGGGATTCAGCGGCGATACCCAAAAAGCCAAGGCTCGTTTCGAGCGGACGCAACCCGACCGACTCTGCACCAGTCTCCTGGAGGCCATTGAGTATGTTCAGCAACTCGTTCACCCCACGCCGGAAGCGGCTCCCCGGGTAGCCTAATGACCCTCCTTGGTCATGTGACGCCATCCGGTCAATCCTGAGGCCATTCGGCAGGAGTTCCAGAAGGAATACAAGACTTTTAGCGACATGACAACTGGGCGGCGGATTGCCTGCTTTGTTCCGGGAGTCGATGATGCGGCCCTTCCTCACATTTCGGTGCGCAACCTCTGTGGCGCTCTTGGTTCTGTTTTCAGCCCGCGAGGCAGTTTCTTACTCGGTCCTCACCCATGAGGCGATTATCGACTCGGTTTGGGACACCTCGATCAAAGCGCTCCTGCTCAAACGATTTCCTGATGCCACCGCGGAGGAATTGACCGCGGCACACGCCTACGCCTACGGGGGAAGCATCATCCAGGATATGGGTTACTGCCCGTTCGGAAGCAGGTTGTTCAGCGATCTGCTGCACTATGTCCGGAGCGGCGACTTCGTTCTGAGTCTGATTCGTAATTCTCAAGACCTGAACGAGTATGCCTTTTCGCTAGGGGCGCTGGCACACTATGCCGCTGACAACGCAGGCCACCCCGGAGCCGTAAACCAAGCGGTTCCTCTGCTCTATCCCAAGCTTCGTTTGCAATTTGGAGATCGCGTGACGTACGCCGACGACGCGCTCTCCCACGTAAGAACCGAGTTCGGTTTCGATGTCCTTCAGGTCGCGCAGGGCCACTACGCGCCGGATGGATACCGGGCGTTCATCGGTTTTCAGGTCGCCCGGCCGGTGCTCGAGCGGGCCTTTCAAGAAACCTATGGAATGCATCTCGACCAGGTGTTCACGAGTATCAGTCTCGCCATCGGCTCGTATCGCCGGTCCGTCGGTTCGGTAATTCCGGCCATGACCCGAGTCGCCTGGCGGATGAAGAAAGACGAGATCGTGAAAGATGCTCCAGGGGTGACGCGCAAGAAGTTTCTCTACAATCTATCCCGCTCCAGTTACAACAAAAACTGGGGCAATGAATATGAGCGGCCCGGCAAACGTTCGATGGTCCTCACATTTTTCATGCGGTTGGTTCCCCGCGTAGGCCGCTCCCGGGACCTTGCGTTTCGCACTCCGACTCCGCCGGCAGAAAAGCTGTTCATGGCCAGCTTCAATACCACGCTCGACCGCTATCGCGAACTACTCGCGGCGCAGAAGGAGGGCCGGCTGGAGCTTCCCAATCAGAATTTCGACATGGGGGAACCGACCGTCGCGGGAGAGTACAAGCTGAGCGATCACGCATATGATGTCCTGCTCGGCAAGCTAGTCGGTCATTACGCCGATATCCCTCCCGAATTACGGCTCGACATTCTCGCATTCTACGGCGATCTGAGCGCTCCCATCTCGACCAAGATCGATGGCCCCGAATGGGCCAAGGTGATAAAGGAACTCGAGGAGTTGAAAGCCGCGACCCTTGGAGCCTCGCTACGGCAATGAAACCGCTACGGCCGGCGTTAGCATTGACTTGCTGCTTGATCTCGGGCCTCACGGCGCAAGCGCAGAACGACCCGCCGCCGACGGCGCGGGAAGACGCGTCCTTCCTGACCGAGAGAGAGCCTCTCAAACCGCTCGGGAAGAAGATGCTGACGAACATCTGGCTCGACCAGAAAGCCATCTGGACCAGCCCTTTCCACATGGAACGCAGAGATGCCAAGTGGTGGATCCTCTTTGGCGCCGCCACGGGAGGACTGATCGCGACGGATCATTGGACTTCCGAGCAACTTCCCAATACGAAGGACCAGATAAAGTACAGTGGGCGTGTGTCGGATCTGGGGGCACTCTACACCGTCGCTCCCTTGACGGCCGGGTTCTACCTGGTGGGAAGCATAACCGACAACGCCAAAGCGCGCAAAACCGGGTTGCTCGGAGCGGAGGCGCTGGCGGATGGAGCCATTCTGTTCGAGACGACGAAACTTGCGCTAGGGCGAGATCGGCCGCTCCAGGGTGATGGGCACGGCCATTTCTTCCGCGGCGGCGACTCGTTCCCTTCGGGCCACGCGATGGAGAGCTTCGCCCTGGCGTCGGTGGTCGCGCATGAGTACCGCAACAAGAAGCTGGTGCCGGTGCTGGCCTATGGACTCGCCGCGCTTATCAGCGCATCCCGTGTGAGCGCCCGGCAGCACTTCGCCTCGGACGTGGTTGCATCCGGAGCAGCGGGTTGGTTTATCGGCACCTATGTTTTTGAGAACAGCCAAAAGAAATCGCGTTCCCCAATGAAAGCGGCCCTTTCGCCGCAGATACGGCCGGAAATTCAGCTGGGAGCCCGGAGCTACGGAGTCACGCTGGCTTGGCATCCCTGACGCGAGGGCGACCGCGCCGGAGGACTGAAGAGTCCCGATGAAGGGCACCCCCTCCCCTAAGAAGAGGCAACATCGGATCGTGCCGCGCCGCTTCCGGCGGTTCTTCGGCCGCCTGGGGCCGGGGCTGATCACCGGCGCCGCAGACGATGACCCCTCAGGAATTTCCACCTACTCGGTGACCGGCGCGGCTTTCGGGTACGCACCGCTTTGGACGGCCCTATTTTCATTTCCCTTAATGACCGCGGTGCAGATGATGTGCGCACGGCTGGGCATGGTGACGGGGCGCGGGCTTGCCGGTGTGATTCGCGCACACTATCCCCGGTGGGTCCTGTGGGGCGCCTGCGCGCTGCTGCTGGCCGCCAATACCGTCAACATCGGAGCGGATCTCGGCGGCATGGGGAAAGTGACGGAGATGGTAACCGGCGTCAAAAGCCTGTACTGGACGCCGCTCTACGCGGTCACGATCGGATCCTTCATGATCTGGTGGTCTTACTACTCCATCGCACGAATCTTCAAGTGGCTCACACTCGTCCTGTTCGCCTATGTCTTCGCGGCATTCTTCGCCAAGCCCGATTGGGGCGCGGTCCTCCACGCGACATTGATCCCGCATGTCGAATGGTCGGGAAAGTATTGGGCCACGCTGGTTGGAATCTTCGGAACCACGATTTCGCCCTACCTGTTTTTCTGGCAAGCCTCGCAGGAAGTAGAGGAAGAGAGGGAACAGGGCGAGCTGACGGTCGCCGCGCGTCAAGGAGCCACCGATTCCGAGCTGCGAAAATCCCGCACCGACGTCGTGGTGGGAATGTTCTTCTCTAACCTGATCATGTACTTCATCATCTTGACGACCGCGGCAACGCTCCACGCTCACGGCAAGACCGCCATTAATACCGCTCGGGATGCGGCAGAAGCCTTGCTCCCTCTGGCCGGTAGCGGGGCGTATTGGCTTTTCAGTGTAGGCTTGATCGGCGCGGGCATGCTGGGGGTGCCGGTGCTGGCCGGTTCCAGCGCCTATGCGATCGCAGAGGCTGCGGTGTGGCGGGAGTCGCTAGCCGATCGCCCCAGCCTGGCTCGTGAATTCTACGGAGTAATAGCTGTCGGCTTATTGCTGGGCCTCGGTCTTGATTACGCCGGTTTCAACGCCGTGTCGATGCTGTTCTGGTCGGCAGTACTCAACGGTGTATTGGCGCCGCCGCTCATTGTCATCGTGCTGCTTCTGACAGGCAATCCCAAGGTAATGGGCCGCCGGCGTAATCCTTGCTGGCTGGCGGCACTCGGTTGGGTCACGGTGGTTGTCATGGCCGCCGCCAGCGTTGCGATGTTCGCCACCTGGAAATGAGCCGTCAGGCAACGGCTCCAGGACTCAAGAGGGTCACTTTCGGCTCGTTATCGATTTCTTGCCTCGCGTAGAATGGATCGATTCCAGCCGCAGGTAACCAGCGGCTGCGCGGTCTCGCACGGCTTCATTTTTGTCCTCAAACAGCGGCACTAGCTCACTGGCCAACGCGGGATCGTTTCTCACAGCGATGGCGTGAACCGCGGCCGCCCGTACGGACCAGTCCTTATCGCCGAGGGCGTCCTGAAGCGCCTGCAACACGTCGGGGTCTTTGTCCGTGCTGAGGAGCAGCGCTGTCGCCGCGCGCCCGGAAACGCTGGGGTCGGAGAGGATTCCTTGCAGGGACGAAACACCCGCGCCCAATCCCGGTATGGGCGCGAAGTTTGCGCCTTGCTGCACCGCAAACAGGAACATGGTCTTAGGAGTATGAAGCATCCTGAGCGCCTGCCGCTTTTCCTTGGTGATGAATCCGGATGACGTCTTCGTATCACCGCCGAGAACGGAAATCAGGGCCTCCCGTCCCAGCGGCTCATTGAGCGTCCAGAGCGCTTTGGCAGCCGCGAAACTCACTTCCGGCACGTCACTGTCGAGGGCCTTCCGCAAAGCGGGGACCGTGCGATCGGTTTTCAAATCGACCAGGCTTGTGATCGCAGCCAGTCTCACCTCGACATCTTTGTCGTCGAGCATCGCTTCGAGCTCGGATAGATATGGCTCGCGCGCGCTGACCAGCCCGAGCGCCTGTACTGCGTGCTTGCGGCTGTCAGGGTTTTTGTCCTTCAACGAGTCTTCCAGGAAGCCACGAGCTCGATCCTGGTTGGACTCTGGGACGGGGTCGGCAGTCTGGCCGAAACTTACACCGGCTAAAAAAGCGGGAAGCAGTACAAAAATCGTTCGCATGAACCCTCCAAATCAGTGAAACGCAACGCCTCGTTCGTGTTCGTACAACTCAGTTCCGCGCCGGTACGATCACCGGCGCGGCGAACCGCAGTTCCGGCCACTCGAAGATCGACTATCTAATCTCGACCTTGAACAGCGTATTATCCGGGTGCTCATGGCGCCACCGGAAATATAGCCGCTGATGCTCACGCCTCTCCCTCGAGAAGTCACGATACTCCCGGTGCTGGCCCTGCAGATATACCCGGTAGGCACGATCTTCGTGATCGTCCCATTGATGATAGTCGCGCGCGTCTCGATCGTAGTAGCGCGTTACCCGGTGGTCTCGATCGTCGGCCCGCACTGCGAGCGGAGCGATGAGGGCGGCGCTCAGGAGTAACCCGCCGAATGCTAGAAAACGTTTCATGTCAGTTGGCTCCGCGATCCAGTAGCGCAATTCAAGCGCCGTTGGGCCAACTGCTCGCCGGCCAACAGGAGCGGCCTCTCCGTGGCAGGAGGTTCACCGGTGGACCGGCCGTATTTAGTCACTCGGCAGCCCGCGGTCAGTTTCTCGAGGAAAATGTCAGGCGTTTCAAGCCGCTGTTCCGAACAACGCCCCACGCCTGCGGTGATCGCCATGGCAAGTGCGCCCCAAAACATGACGCGCAGTGCTCCCACCGTAACGCCCGCGCCCCCAACGCGGAATGTTTGGGGTACATTCACATTTCTGGCTGGGCCCGATCCTGTCAACAAAACGGCGCAGCCGGTTGCACAACGAAGAACTGGCTCCCCAGTCTGGACACGTTTCGAACTTTTGCGGCTTGAACCTCCCTCTGCTCGAAGCGATTCATGCCTCACCGCAACGGTATCCTACGAGCGAAAGCGATGGCCCCGTCCAAGATGGGTACCCACCCTGGATGCGTCTCGAACGCGTGTCTCCTTGCTGTTGCGCTTGCAAGTCGGCCACAATACAGCATGGCTCAAATCGTCAATTCCCGGTGCGTACTGGCGGTCCGTGATCTCAAGGCGTCGACTCGTTACTACACGGACATTCTCGGATTCCAAAAGGATCCGATCAACGCGGAGGGGTGGAGCTTCCTTACGCGCGATAGGTTCCGGGTAATGCTCGGTGAGTGCGTGGATGAACGACCGGCAGGGGAACTGGGAAATCATTCCTACTTTGCTTACTGGAATGTTGAGGGCGTGGATGACCTTTACCGAGAGTTCGTGGCAAAAGGGGCACTCGTTTCATCGAAGCCAACGAACAAACCTTGGGGTCTAAGGGAGTTCGGTCTGAGCACACCCGACGGCCACCGAATCGTGTGCGGCGAGGCGATCTGAGCGGATCTGGCAACGGCCCAAGTAGGATTCGAACCTCAAACGAATAGACTTAGGGCTTCGGTGGAATCGGACGCTCAATGCTATCAATACGCGGAGACTTGGCTCCCCAGGAACACGGGTTTCCAACTTTTTCTCTCAAGGTTCTTTAATGTTTCTAAGGCGGGGATCAATTTGAACTCTCCGACCCCGGTGCCAAAAGCGGTTCCCTCGCTGCCGTGAAAGTCCGCTATATTCAACGTATTCCCTTTCCATCAGAGGCAGGCCGCTTAGGGAAGCGTGTTGAGCTTTGTGGAACCTAGGGGATCTCGCATCCTCAGGTGGAGCATGCGCGATTGTCCGCTTATGCGCCCGCATGGGCTGCAGAGACACGGATCGAGACAAGTGCATGGAGGGTCAATCTACGATAACGCCATATCGGGAGCTATCGGAAAATATTCGCGCCACGGACTGCCATTTCGTTTACCGAAATCAGGAGCTGATATCAACACTGGGGCCTTCTCGAGTCCAGTTCGTCATACCGCTATTGCTGCCGAGGACACAAGCCTGTCCCACGGCGGCCTAACGCTTTGCACCGTGCACCTGGGTGCGGTGAGCAAGATCCCTGAGGGGTTTGGCCAATTCGCTGGGATCACGCACTACAAATGTGACGCCCCCTAGCTTGCCGATGGCTTGGCTAATCGCGTCTTGAACCGGGAAAGTAGGCAGCCGAACCTGCGCCGCCATTCGAGGTGGGCACGGCGGCCCGCCAGTCACGCTGTTGATGCCCGGGCAACCTGGGCCGGTGTTGACGTTGCGCGCCGGCCTGAGCTGAAGGTAACCGAAAACCGGATGTGGACGGTCCCCTGTGAGAGCATAATTCCCCGGCGGAACTCGGTCGGGCACGGCGGGCCCCATAAACACCACGAGATCCGCACGATCACTGTCTCGCATCTCGCGATCGATCAAGCCGGCGAGAAACTCCGATGCCAAACGCGATTTCTGTAGAGCTGCGTAATCCACCGTTCCTCCCCCTATCGCCTGCAGCTTCTCCCGGATCTCATTGAGCGCCGCCGGTTCGAATCCGTCGGAGCGGTACAGTTCTTTGCTCTGCTCCAGATTGAAGACAACCAACCGCGTCGAATGAGCTGGGATGAACTGGAGCAACGAGGATAACGAACCGATGAACATTTCGCGGTCCTGTGGCGGAAACTGTCCGTATGCCGAATGGACCGGAGCCGCATCCACCAAAATGGCGAGACGGCGCAATGGCAGGTGGGAATCGGCGCGGGCAGACGCCGGGCTCGGTTTGATCTCCGCGCGCCAGTCTGCCCGGCATACTCTACCATTGCTGTCGATTGCCAGTGCCTCGATACGCCATGTGCCGGTAGCCGCTCCGAAACGCCCCGTCAGCATTCCGTCGTCCTCATGAGGACCTCCTGGGAGGTCATAGCGGGCCGCCAGATAGATCGGTTTCTCACCGGCGGCTGCAGACCGCATGCGCAGGAATACATTTATCATTCCGCTCGGTCCGCGTGTCGGATCCAGCGGGAAGACCAGTCTGAATCCGGCATCGTATTGCAGACTGTAGTTGAGCGTCGGGGCAGAAGGTTTGATTGTGCACTTCATCAGGTTTGCGGTTACGGCGCGCTCGAACGCGGCCTCCGCATGAGTGGCGGCCCACCCCTCGATTGGGACCATCTCAGTCTGAGCGGATGCCGCGGCGGCTAAGACGAGATAAACGCCCAGTGGGACAGCAGACATGTGGGCGAGATCTCCCTTCCGTGGACTCATTGTATTCGAGATGGCTCTGTTCTGCCTGCCGATCATCATTGAAAAACTCGGATACCGGAAAGTGGCCCAGGCACTTGGCCGAGTTGTCGCCGTCTCGTCGATGTAAGCATCCGGCCCACTCGGGACGAATGACGCTATTCGGACCTTGATCGGGCTACCACTGGTCAGATCCTGCCTGACGGTGCGCACCGTTGCAGACGGGAGGCCTTGCCGTCCCAGGCTCGGGCAGGCGGACAGCCACGCACAAACAGAGGTTAGCGGTCATCAGTAGGTGTAGATTTTGGGAGCCTTGCCGGGAGGGCGGCGGCGGCTTGGCGGAGCTTGAGGCGGAGGTAGTCAAGGTAGCTTTCCGGCGTGGGATGGGCGCGGAGTTCGTCGATGACCGGTCGGAAATAGGCTAAGGATCGGATCGGGGAGAGTTTGTGTGCATCTGCGGGACGAATCAGGCGTCGCAACGACCCAAGCATCAGCGCGGTCTCGACCATTTGCAGAGACACGCCTTCGTCATAGAGACAGCGGGCGATCCATTGATCGGAAGCACTGGCGCGCAAAGGGGTGTCTGGTAGATCGACATAGACCGTCAGTACCGGAGAGACGTACAACGCCGGGTTGGAGTCCGGTTGCAATCGTGAACCGGCGGGGGTCATTTCTTTCTCCGCCGGGCCGCTGTCTCCTGCTCGCTTTCACGGACCCGGTAGCTGTCGCCTTCGATTTTGGTTACCTCGGCGTGGTGTAGTAGACGGTCCAGCAGCGTCACGATGCAAGCAGCGTTGGGAAAGACCTCGTTCCATTCTTTGAAGGGCCTATTGGTCGTGAGGATTACCGGCTTTCTTTCGTAGCGCCGGTTGATCCCCTCGTAGAGCAAGTCGGCGGATTTGTCGTCGAAGGAGAGGTACCCGACCTCGTCGATGCAAAGGAGTCCCACGTTGCCGTAGGTGCGCAACTTACGCTGGCGGCCTTCGGGGCTCTGGCGATGGAGTTCCTCGAGCAAAGAGGCATCGGAGCGGAACAGGACAGAGTGGCCCGCCAGCACGGCGGCATCCCTGGCCGCGGCAAACGCGCTGCCGGAGAACCACCTCTCCATGAACCGCCATCCGCCCGTGCAGGCGGACTTTGACAAGGGCAACGGTTCATGCCAGGGTAGAACCAGCTTGAATGGTGACCTTCTCATGAAGGTTGCCGAGCCAGAAACCCCGCTGCTCGAACGGCGGGGTTCTCTAGGTCTTTCAAGCCCACAATACAATTTTCCGCCGGAATGTTTTGATGCTGATGATTGACGGATGATCGCGCCTTCGGCGCGGATGATGTCGCTGGAGCCTCCTACGTCGGCAAAAAACTCAGAAAACGACGTTTTCTGATGACCGACAACATACGACAACTTTCATCAATTCGGTCCCCGGTGTGGGCGGGGATGGGCGCGTGGGGCAAGGGGTTGGCGTTTGAAGCCCCTTGCCCCACGCCAGCAATGGATTGACATGCAGCGCGACTGAGCGCTGCGAACCCTTAGTTGCCGGGGACTCCCAACTTTCGAAGGATGGTCATCATCGGACACCAATTCGTGAAAGCTGACTGTAACAGATTGAGCCCGACGAACGCGGCGAACAGATACCAGTACGGACTAACCCAATGTCCAAGTGCGAGGCTCAAGAGCACGAACGCGCCAGCGATCATGCGCAGATAACGGTCAACATTCATACAGGTCTTCTCCTTTGTTTGTTGAACAGGTAGAACAGGACAGGGACAGTCATTCGCGAGAGCAGCAGGGAGGCGATCTCGCCGGCCATCAGAGCAATGGCAAGGCCTTGGAAAATGGGGTCGAAAAGAATCACGGATGAGCCAACAACCACGGCTGCAGCTGTCAGCATCATCGGCCGGAAGCGTACGGCGCCGGCGTCGATTACGGCTGCGTCGAGCGGCATGCCCTCGGCGAGACGCAGTTCGATGAAATCCACCAGGATGATTGAGTTCCTCACCACGATGCCCGCTCCGGCGATGAACCCGATCATAGACGTCGCCGTGAAGAACGCGTGAAGAAGACCATGCGCCGGGATAATGCCCACCAGCGAGAACGGTATCGCCGCCATTATGATCAGCGGCGTCAGGAACGACTGGAACCAGCCAACCACCAACCCATAGATCAGGATCAGTACCGCCGCGAAGGCTATGCCGAGATCGCGAAACACCTCATACGTGATCTGCCACTCACCATCCCATTTCATGGAGTATCGACTGTTGTCGGAAGGCAGCGCGGCCGTGTACTGCTCGATCCGATAGCCTTCCGGGATCTTGATTTTGTCGATCTCCGGCCCCAGTTTGAGAACCGCGTAAACGGGGCTCTCGATCTCTCCGGCGATGTCGGCAGTTACATACGTCACCGGCATCAGATTTTTGTGGTAGATACTTTTGTCCTCGACAACCTTTGTGACGTGGACCAGTTCTCCCAGCGCGACCAGGTGGTCGTTGCGTCCGGCGATTTTCAGACTCTGGATTCGCTCCAGATCGGAGCGCGAAGCTCGATCTAGCCTTAGGGTGAGCGCTACATCCTCCTTCTCCGCATCCTGATGCAGGAGACCGGCAGCGTAACCGGCGGATGCCACCTGCATCTCGCGGGCAATATCGTCTTCGGATATGCCGTTTAAGGCAGCCTTTTCCTCGTCGACCGACAGGCTGTATTTCGGCTGATCGTCCTCAACGTACCAGTCGACATCGACAACACCTTTCGTCTGTTTGAATAGACCGCGAATCTGGCTGGCCAGTGCAATCCGCCCGTCCATACTCGGCCCATAGACTTCGGCAACCAAGGTCTCAAGAACAGGAGGGCCAGGCGGCACTTCGGCTACTTTGATGCGCGCGCCATAACGATCCGCAATAGGCTGAATCCGGATGCGCACTTGTTTGGCGATCTCGTGGCTTTGCAGATCCCTGGCTCCTTTAGGTAGCAGATTGACCTGAATGTCCGATACATTCGATCCGCGCCGCAGGTAGTAATGGCGGACGAGTCCGTTGAAGTTGTAAGGTGATGCCGTTCCAGCGTAGGTTTGAACGTTCACCACTTCGCGCTGCTTTTGCGTCTCTTCGGCCAACAATTGCGTTACTCGCTCCGTTTCTTCGAGCGTGGTGCCGTTCGGCATGTCGACGATCACCTGGAACTCGCTCTTGTTGTCGAACGGCAGCATCTTGACCTTGACCAAGCCAAAGTAGAAGAGAGTGCAGGAGGCGAGCAGAAGGACCACCACTCCGCCCACGAAGCCCCACCGAAGCGCGGTTCGATGCAGGAGGCTGCCCATGAAGAACCGGTAAAGCCGCGTTACGAAGTCCTCTCGTTCGCCTTCATGATGCTTGCCCGGCTTCAGTATCCGTACCGCTGCCCATGGCGTCACGATGAAAGCCACCAGCAAAGAGAAGAGCATTGCAGCGCTCGCGCCAATCGGAATAGGGCGCATATAGGGTCCCATGAGCCCCCCGACGAACGCCATCGGAAGAATCGCGGCGACAACGGCCAGTGTGGCAAGAATAGTAGGGTTGCCCACTTCGTCCACAGCCTCAAGGGCGACATTGAAAGGGGGCCTCCCCCGGTTGTCGTGCATCCGCCAGTGCCGCACGATATTTTCCACGACCACGATGGCGTCGTCGACCAGTATGCCGATTGAGAAGATCAGGGCGAAAAGGGTAATCCGGTTCAGCGTGTATCCGTAGAGGTAGAAGACCGTGAGGGTCAGGGCCAGCGTCACGGGGATGGCGATAAAAACGATCAGTGATTCGTGCAGACCGAGAACAACGGCAACCAGAACACTCACCGAAATCACGGCGATGAGCATGTGCCACAGCAGTTCGTTGGACTTCTCCTTCGCTGTGTCTCCATAATCACGGGTAATTGTCATTTCGACGGCGGATGGGATGACACTACCCCGCAGTGGCCCCAGACGACGCAGGACATCCTCGCCGACCGTCACTGCGTTGGTGCCTTTGCGCTTTGAGACCGCGATCGTCACGGCCGGGTAAAAGCCCTTGCCGTCGGAAAAGCGCACGTACTGCGAGGGTTCTTGACCGGCGTCGGTTACTTGTGCGACATCCCGCACGAAGACCGGTGAACCGTTGGGGACGGCTGCAACCACGTTGCGAACATCTTCAGGAGTGCGAAGGAACTGGCCGGCTTCCAGTAAGTATTCCTGGTTGCCGCTGGCGAATTCGCCCGATGGCATCCTGCGATTGGAAAGGCTCAAAGCACGCACCACTTGAAGCGGAGAAAGATTGTATGCGCTGAGGCGGGACGGATCGAGAGTAATGTGAATTTCACGGCGTTGGCCGCCGATCAGAGCGATGGCGGAGACGTCCGGCGTCTGTTTAATCGCGTCACTTGCCTGAGCCGCAATACGACGAAGTTCGAGGTCACCGTATCGCTTGCTCCAGAATGTCAGCGCCAGGACAGGAACGTCGTCAATCGAGCGAGGCTTGACCAGCGGAGGCGATGCACCGGGCGGAATGAGATCCAGATTTGCGTTGAGCTTCTGGTTCAGCCTGACGATGCTCTTCTCCTCGTCCTGACCGACAAGGAAGCGCACAATGGCGGTGGACATGCCGGGGCTGGAAGTGGAATAGATATATTCCACGCCCGGAATCTCCCACAGCAGTTTTTCCATCGGTTTGGTGACGCGCTCTTCCACTTCGCGGGCCGATGCGCCTGGCATCTGCACGAAGACGTCGACCATCGGCACGATGATCTGCGGCTCTTCTTCGCGCGGCAGCTTCCATACCGCGAAGGCACCCAGCAGCAGGGAGCCGGCGATCACCAGAGGGGTCAGCTTGGAGTTGATCCAAATGCTGGCGAACTTTCCGGCAAGGCCGAGCGAGTGGTCCGTCTTCACTGGCGGACCTCCGCGCTGCCTACTGTTAGCGCTGTCCCATCTGAAAGGTCCTGCGGAACAGGAAAGATCACCTTCTCCCCGGCACTCAGGCCAGAGAGAACTTGAATCCGGTCTTTGACCTTTTGCCCTGTGGTGATCAGGCGCGTATGGGCAATGCCGTTGTCATCCACGAATACGGATTGCAACTGGCCGTGTTCTGCGACTGCCGCGACCGGCATCGCCATCACCGCTTGGCTTCCCAACTCGAACCCGGCGCGCCCGAAGACCCCCGAGCGCAATGCTGCCAGCATCGGCAGATCGATCTTTACGATATAAGCTCTTGATGCGGCATCGACTGCGGGGACGATTTCGGAGACACGCGCGTCCAATGTATGGTCAAGATTGTCGAGTGTCACAGACACCGGCTGTCCGACTCGGATCATCGACAAACGAGACTCTTCCACTGACGCTTCGAGCCGGTAAGCACTGTCGCGTTCGATGGTGAACATCGGAGTGCCGGGGACGGCCAGGACGCCGGGTTCCACCGACCTTGCAACGACCACACCGGCAAAAGGCGCGAGAACCTCGGCGTAGCTGCGGGTTACTTCCGTGGACCGTACCTCCTGATCCGCCTGAGCAAGCCGAGAGTCGAGTTGAGTGCGCCTGGCACGCGCCATATCGTATGCGGCCCGCGCGGCCTTGAGTCTGCCCGAGGCTTCATCGAACTCCTGGTTTGAGATCGACTTCTTTTGATACATGTCCTGCATGCGGCCAAATGTCACCTGCGCCAGATCGAGATTCGCTTGCGCGGCAGCGACGGCACTGTCAGCCTCCGGTATTCCGGCGCGGACTTCCTCGCGGGCAGACTCGGCACGCCGCGAACTGACATCCAGATCGCGAGGATCGAGAGTAACAAGCAGTTGACCTTCGTGAACGTGATCGCCGATCCGCACTTTCACTTCGCGTACATAGCCCATCAGTTTCGCGGAGATGACAGCGGAAGTGCGGGCGCGAACCGTGCCTGTCGCTTCGTAGATCGAAGGCCACGTCTCGGTGGCTGCCGTGATGACGGATACGGCAACGGGTTTGGCCGAAGAGTTGACTGACGTCGCTTTCGGAGCGTCGCTGCACGCTGCGAGCCACGTGACGACGGGGACTACCAGAAACAATTGCTTTGTCATTTAGTTCAGGACCTCCGAAGATTCCGTCAGCGTCCCTGCTGCCAGGTCGAGCATTGCCGCGGCGATGCGCTGATCGTGAATCGCAGCCAGACGCCGGGTCAGCGCTTCGAGAACCGCCGTCTCCGTGCGAAGCAAGTCCGTGACATTGCTCAGCCCGGTTTCGTAGCGGTTCTGGGTGATACGAAGACTTTCCTCCGCCTCCGCAACGGCGGCATCCGTCACTTCGATGCGCTGCGCAGCGGCACGCAGGTCGGCGTACGCCCGACGCACCTGAAGCTGAATTGCGGAATTGGCACGCGCCTGGTCGGCCTCGCTCCGGCGCAGTGCGGACTTGCTTTCCTCGATGCGCGCCCTGTCACCGAAGCCGTTGAAAAGGTTCCAGCGCAGTCCGATGGAAACCAGCCAATTGGCCCCGCTGTTGTCGTAAGAATTCTGGCGATCCGCCTCGAAAGCCGCGTGAACGCCGACCTGAGGCAGAAGATTGCTGCGTGCAGTGGCAGCTTCATTTTCGGCCAGATTGATGGCCAGCTTCACTTGGCGCAACTCCGGTCTCTCACCGCGCGCTTTCTTTTCGTAGTCCGCAAGCAAGCCATCGGGGAACCGCAAGGGCGTCAACCCGGTGGTCAAAGTGTGTGTGGTGTCGAGCGGCAGGCCCAGAGCATCGTTCAGAGCCGCGCGCGCCACCTCCAGATCGGCCTCCCGGCGAATCTGTTGCTCGCGAACGCCAGCGAGGTGGACGCGGATTGAGAGCACGTCGACATCGGTAGACATTCCAGCCGAGCGGACCGACTCGGCGCGTTCAAGGTCCGCCTGCGCCGAGCGCATTGCCTGGCTGGTCGCATTGAATTCCTCTGCGCCCAAAAGGGCATCGTAATAAGAACGGATCGCGCCAGCGATGACCTGCATTCGGGTCCGCCGGCCGTCCTCAATGGTAATGTCTTTCGTCAATTCGGCGGAGCGCACTGCGTGTCTGGTCTGACCTCCGTCGTACAGCGTTTGATCGGCTGTTACCTGCGATTGGAAGTCGTTCAGGAAATCGGGTCGATTCAGGGGACCGATCTGAAAGTTCTGCTCGCCGAACTGGCGTTGAGTCAGTAGCGACGAGAATACAAAAACCGGGTTGTCGCTGCGGGTCCACGACTCTGAGTACTTGACTTTTGGCAAGTTGCCGCTCTTGGCTTCCGCGATGTGGCTCTCTGCAGCCTTCTGGGAAGCATCGGAAGCTTCCACGGACTTGTTCTTGTTCAGCGCCAGGTGAACTGCGTCTTTTAGCGACATTGGGTCTTGCGCCCAGCCCGTAAGCGGCCACAGAACCAGCACCAGCAGTATTTTCTTCATTGGTCCTGTTTTCGAAGATGCAATCGTTCGGCCGAGGTGACAGAGCGTCACCTTTTTGCGGCGTTTGCATCCTGGGAACCAGGAAGGCAAAAATCATGGAAGTGTCAGCTCACTATCGAGCCGCTGCGAAGTTCGAGGTCGTCGCCCGAGGCCCTCGGCTGATCTGTGATCAGCCGATTCATGACGGCGGTGCCGATGAAGGCATGTCACCGCCGGAGTTCCTGTTGGCGTCGCTCGCGACATGCGCGGGTTACTATGCGGCGCAGTACCTCAAGACGCGCGGATTACCCGCCGAAGATCTGACGGTGCGGGTCACCGCGGAAAAGGCAGCTCAGCCAGCTCGGGTAGCGTCATTCGAGATCGAGGTTACCGCACTCGGTTTGGATGAACGTCACCAGGCCGGTATTGTGCGCGCGGTGAACGCCTGTTTGATTCACAACACCCTATCGGGGCAACCGAGCATCGGGATCACGGTCAATACCGGCGCACTCGCGCTGGCTTAGCTGGAAGCCCGTTACAATCGGAAGCGGTACTGACCATTGGAACGGGAAGCGGAAGTCGATCTCGCGCGACGACTCATGGCCGGAGACTCAAACGCGTTCGACCGCTTCGTGGAGCACTTCCGGGCAAAGATCTTCCATTACAGTTGGCTGATGTGCGGCCAACGCGAGGACGCGGAAGACGTGGCGCAGGACACGTTAATGAAGGTCTTCGAGAGCTTCGATCGACTTCGGGAGCCGGAGCGAGTCCGGCCGTGGGTCTTTCGGATTGCCCGAAACGCTTGCTTGATGAAACGGCGGAAGAGCGTTTTCGCCCCCGCGCGGGAACTGTCCCTGGACGACTTCATGCCGGCAATGAACCATCAGGGCGGCCATGCCAAACTCCAAATCGCGGATTGGTCCGGACTGCCCGATCGTCACGTCATGCAATCGGAAATGAAGCAAGTGCTCGATCAGGCGATCAGCGAGCTGCCCGAAACCTACAAGTCGGTCCTGCTGATGCGGGACGTGGAAGAGCTGTCCACACTGGAGACCGCCCAAGTCCTCGATGTTACGCAGGACGTCGTCAAGACACGGTTGCATCGGGCGCGTTTGGCTGTTCGTCAAAAGCTTGATGAATATCTGCGGACCGATGGCGGGATTCTATCCAGTCACACCCGAGGAGAATGAGATGGAGTCGAATGAGCGCACGGAGAAGTGCAGGGACGTATTTTCGCTGCTATCGGAGTATCTGAACCTGGAGCTTCCGCCCGACGCCTGCCAGGAGATCGAAGCTCACATTGCTGGCTGCCCACCTTGCATCGAATTTGCCGAAAGTCTTCGCAAGACTGTGGAACTCTGCCGCCACTATCAGCCGGCCGAACTGCCCGAGCCGTTGGGGAAGAATGCACGGGAACAACTCCTGGAAGCCTACCAAAAAATGCTCAGCGGGCGGGAAACACACTCGTCAGAAATGTGAAGACCTATGTGCCCCAACAGCGCTAATTTCTTCCATACTTCGCGTAAGGTGGCTCCAACCTTTGGGGTCCGAGAAGTCACTTTTCGGTTTAAACAACACACCGTGGGGACCATCAATGTTGAATTACGATTGAACTAGAGACTGAAATGGGCAGACAGATAGCTATCGTGCTTTACGTGGTGGCGATGGCAGCCGTCATAGTCGGTGTAGATGTCGTGTTCTTCAGAAACCGATTCTGGGAACGGCTGACGGTGAATATTGGAATCGTCTTGGTGTTCGCAGCGTTCTACTTGAGATTCCTGAGGCATCCATGAACAACGGGCGACAGCGCCCTTTCGCTGCGATTGTGCAGACGCACTTCGACGAAGCACTCACCGCGGACGGGTGGTGTGTCGCTTTTCTTGAATTACCGGCTCTGTGTTGACCCTGGAACCAGCCTCATAAACGTTGAAACCTGGTGATTCGCGTTAAATGGCCGCGGCGTTCGCAAGGATGGACAGGATGCGAATGCCGGAATCGGTCGGACTCGCGTCGTGATCCGGAGTGGGGGATTTCGCGCCGCTGGATTTGCGAACAAGCCCAGAAAGAGAACCAACAAAAGGATTGCATGGCGCGCCACGTAAAAACGACCAGATCTGAAACCGCGGGACGCAGGCCCAAAGCTTGAGCCTATCGGATAAGGAGCCAAGCCGGAATACCATGTCATTGGTATGCGGCACAGCAAAGCGCTGGTAGGCTCAGCAAGTACTCAGAGAAAACGAACGGGCGCACCACTTGGGGTTGATTGAGGGGCGTGAGCGCCCGTTCTTGCGGGTCGTAGTTCCATCCTATTTTCAAGCTTCAGTTTCCGGAATCGCATAGAACGAGTATTCAGAGGCCTGCCATTCTAGTAGCCCGGTAAAGCCATGAGCTCCGAGACAGTTCGCCGGCGCGCCAGTGGTTCGTCGGGAACTCCGTCGCGGGTCATAGAGCGGAGAACGCGCTCCTGCGTACCCAAATCGCTCCATTCCGCACCGGCCATGGGCAGAACGCACAGCCTCTCCGCGCGGAGAGACAAGACCTGATCGGAGAAACCACCAGGCGTCAGTTTGCGATACAGCTCTTTCGGGCGCTCTCGATCGACCCTTCCCCCCGACTTCCGCATCATTAAGTCATGCGAATCTGTTCCATAGGACAACCGCGGTCGAATAATTCGGCCAGGCGTGCCTCTGGTCTTTCCCAGAAACGATTCAAGGCAAAGGCGAGGTCGCCGAAAACTCCTTCCAGGGCCCGGCCCGGCTCGATCCAACCGTACTCGGTCTCCGCGTGCGCTGCCTGAACGGCGCCATGGCTCTCGCGGCCGCGATGGACTCCGCCGCCGAGCAGCTCCACGAGGCGGAACCGGCCGTGAGCGCCCTGGGGGCGCCGCCGCGCTAGCAAGGGCGGTTACTGAACGAACTCGCCCAGGTGGCAATACTTCAACGCTCCCGGATGCATCGGAATTACCTTGCAGAACGCAACGGTCTGGGGATCGTAATAACAGGTTGCGGAGGTACTGAGCCCCAAGCAGGGCTAAGTGACAACGCAGCAAGGAAGAACCCTTCCGCTGTCGAAGAGCCGACCAAGCCAATCGGCGCGGCTGTAATGCGGCAGCGTGCCGTCGATATGTGTGCTGGTTCAGCGTGAAATGAAGAGAATCCACGCATCTCCCGCTAAGTTCACATGAATCATTCGTACAATGGTGGCGCGCGTCGAAGAGGGATGACGGCGTCGTTATGATTGCATTCGATGCAGCACACCGAGCTGTTCACTATCCGCCCGATAGGCGGTTTAGGATCTGGATTCGGCCATCAATCCTTGTCGGAGTCGCCGTTGCAATCGTGGCGTCGATTGCAGCGGCCTGGATCGAGGTCGCAGTAACGGGAATGCCGTCTGTTCCGGCTGTTCCCCAGATATACCCCAACAACTTGGAAGGACCCCATGGCTTTCCCGTATGGGTACGCTACTGCCACTTCTTCAATTTTCTTTTTGTGATGATCCTGATCCGTAGCGGGCTGTCAATCCTGATGGACCATCCTCGTCTTTATTTCAATGACGGCTGCACGCCGGGGAGCGAATGGATTCGGTTTACGCCTTTGGAGGTTCCGCGAGACCGTCTCTGGACCGCGAAAGACGATGCGCGCTACATCTCGCCTCTCGTTGGCACGCCAGGCTACCGCCACACGATTGGTCTTGCCCGAGTGTGGCATTTCATTGATGTGCACGGTTTCATTGCCACGGGCATCGTTTTTATCGTCATGCTCTTCACAACGGAACAGTGGAAACGCATAGTGCCTGCTTCTCCGTTGGTTCTCATCCAGGCATGGAATACGTTCGTGCACTACGCGACATTTCATTTGCCACCGGAGCCAAACGGGTTCTATGGCTACAATGCACTGCAACAGATCGCCTATTTCACGGTCGTGTTTGTATTCGGAGTGCTCGCGATAGCGACTGGCATCGCGATGTCTCCGGCGGTGGTCAACAGGTTTCCTTGGTATGCGCGGATATTCGGGGGACGGCAATCTGCCCGTTCTATCCATTTCCTGACAATGTTCAGTTTCCTTGCATTTTTGGTCGTGCACGTGACCCTGATCGTGATGACTGGTTTCGCGCGTAATATGAATCACATTGTGATGGGCACCGACGATCAGAACCCAGCCGGAATGTACTTGGGGTTCATTGGAATCGGTGTCGTCGTGCTCACGTGGATCGTGGCGCACCACATTTCCTGGAACCATCCGCGGGGGGTGCAACATGCCCTGAAGTCGGTGGCCTATCCCATGCAGCTTCTTACGCTGAACCGGCTGTTGCCACAGCAGAGGTATGCGGAGGACGAAATCTCTCCGTACTTTTGGCCGAATGGAAAGATGCCACTCCGGGATGATTGGAAGCACATGGCGGAGAGTGGATTTGACGGCTTCCGGTTGAAGGTGGGAGGGCTGGTCAATAACCCGGTGGAGCTTTCTATCGCCGATTTGGAGCGCCTGGGTGAGGTTGAACACATCACGATGCATCACTGCATCCAGGGGTGGAGTGGCATCGCCAAGTGGGGCGGGATTCCTATGCGGCAGCTGATTGATCTCGTGCAGCCGAAAGCGGAAGCGAAAGTCGTCGCTTTTTTCTCCTTCGGCGAAGCTCTTTATGGCGGACCCTATTACGATACCCAGAGCCTGGAGAACGTGCAAAAGCCCCAATGTCTGCTGGCTTCGAGGATGAACGGGCAGCCGTTGCCGCAGGTGTACGGGGCACCTCTGCGGCTGCGAGTGGAAAACCAGCTTGGCTACAAGATGGTCAAGTGGATCGAGCGGATAGAATTTATCGCATCGGAAAAATCGCTTGGTAAAGGAGAAGGCGGCAAGAACGAAGACGATGAGTATTTCGACCTGCTGCCGAATATTTGATGCAGAACCGCGATTCTTTCGTGCAGCAAGAGGCGAGCGCCGATCATGTCGTTTCGTTCTTCCGAAAACTAAGACTCGACTGGCTGTTGCTCCACTTTCCGCCGCGACTTGTTCGCTCTCTCTACGTGTTTGTGAACGGGTTCGTCACCATCGGCCTGCTAGCGGTTCTCGCGCTTGTGAGCCGGAACCCCTTTGTCTTCCCCTCACTCGGACCCACGGCATATCTTCTGTTCTTCACCCCTCTTGGAAGGACATCGAGTCCGCGAAATACTATCATTGGCCATGTTATTGGCCTCGTCTGCGGTTATGCGGCATTTGCTGTCACCGGCGCTGGGGCACTGCCATTCGGAGAGCATCCGGGAATCTTCTGGCCAAGAGTGCTGGCAGCGGCTCTCTCACTCTCAGCGACAGGCGCCTTCATGGTTCTTCTCGACGTGAGCCATCCGCCGGCCGGCGCGACGACGCTGATCGTTTCCCTCGGAATTATTTCGAAACCGAGCGAACTGGCCATTATCGAGGTGGCGGTGTTCCTGCTCGTTGCCCAGGCTCTCGCGATCAATCGGCTCGCAGGACTGCCATATCCGTTGTGGAGCGCTCCCGCTCAGAACGACAGTGATTGATGCCGCTATATTGAGCTCACCCCTTTCGGGATCGGCTCGTCCGGCCCTCTCGGAACGCCTGGGCTACTCGTGAGATTTTCGTCCTCGGTCCAACGGGCGTGGACAAATGCTTTATAGCCTCGGCGCTCGCATAAAAAGCCTGCCGCGACGGCTACTCAGCGTTCTATTCGCGAGCTGCCGCGCTATTTCGCGAGTTCGCCCTGGCACGCGCCGATGGAAGTTTCCGCCATCTCCTTGCGCGGATCAGCCGCATTGCAGTGCTGGTCGTCGACGACTGGGCGATGACGCCGCTCACCGAAGCCGAACGTCGAGATTTCCGGGAAATTTGCGAAGAGCGTTGTCAAACTCTGAGCGTAGGCATGACTCCACAGATGCCGGTGGCGCGATGGCATGAGCAGATCGGCGATCCCACAGTGGCCGATGGGATCCTCGACCGGCTGGTTCACGACGCTCACCGCATCGAGATGCGCGGCGATTCGATGCGTAAGAATCGCGGCAAGCCGAGCACATAGTTCCGCTCGTTCAAAAGCCGTGAGATTTCAGGAAGCCGCTCACCAGGGAAGAAAAGATCTCTGGCTTTTCCAGATACATTAAGTGTCCTGTATCCGGCACCACAACGCGGGCGGCTCCGGGTATGGCCATGACCAAGGCACCGGCTACGGCTTGGTTGTCTGCAATGTCAGCCGAGCCAATGAGAATCAACGTGGGCATTCTTAGGTCTTTTACATAGGGGAAGACTGGCTTCTCCGGCAAGGGCATATCGTTGTGCTTATGGTCTTGGGGAGCGGCGTTGAGCAGCCTCCGAAGGTGCTCGCGCGCAGCCTCATTGCCTGACGCAATGAAGTAGGTATCCTGAACTCGGATTTCGGTTGGATCCTTCGCACCCTGAAACGCCATTTGAGCCATTGCGAAGTGCTCAGAGTATGGAAAACCCTCCGCCTCCGGTCCGATGAGCACCAGTCCACTTACTTGCGCGGAATAGCGCAGGGCAAAGCTAAGAGCAATGTTGCCGCCATGCGAACTGGCTACGAGAGCGGCCTGCGATACCTTGCGATCGAGAAGGAGCGCCGCAACATCGTCGGCTTCGTAATAAGGCTTCTTCGTAGCCAACGAGCGACCGTAGCCCCGCCGGTCGTAACGAATGGTATGGAACTGTTTGCAAAGAGTCGGCCATACGTCGTCCCAAACAGCCGAATTGACCACCCCGTCGTGGAGCAAGACCACCGCTTTCTGTCCAGTCCCACATTCCTCGTAGTAGAGGCGCGATCCATCGACCTCCACGAAGGCTCCGGGCGAAGTGACGCGGTTCACAGTCTGTGCGAATAATAAACCAGCCCTGAATATCAATAGAATCAGCGATAGGGCCGCGAAGTTTCGCATCCACCTATTATGTCAAAGGCCGCTCGAATCAAACGACGGGCTCGTCGAGGTGTTTGCCGCGCGGGAAACCGGTTACCTCTTTTTCGCTTTTGAATCCCAGGTAACCTTGCTGGACCTGGATGTGTTCCCGTCATCCCAAGATTATGCCAGAGCGTCTTCGCGCTTACTTGACCTTGTCCGGTGTTTCTGTACCGGTCGGATAGAGACTGGAAGGGAGAAGGAACCGGAGAAGGTCACGCGAGCTTGGCGGCTACGATTACTAAAGAGTTCCATGCAGAACTTAAAGTGGGAATGATCGAAGGCGGAGTGACAGGTTCGGATCGGAATTGTCGCCTGTAACAGCATATGGTGAAACTGTCGTTAACGCTCCTGGCTATTTCTGTATTTCCGGCCGCGGCCCAGTTATGCCCGGATCCTGTATTCTCCACCCAGATATTAGCCTGCACATCATATGTGGACTACTTGGGAACGACGACTAACGCAGAGGCAATCGCCGTGGCCGACTTCAACCACGATGGCAAGCTCGATCTAGTGGTCTCGGTAAATGGCGAAGGAGGCGGCAACCTTCAGGCGTTGGAGGTGCAGCTCGGCAACGGCGACGGCACATTTCAGGCGCCCATATACCTGGGATCAAATTACATCAATGCAAACTGGGCCGTGATCGGTGATTTCAATGGCGACGGCAATCTCGATATTGCGGCTGCTCACGGCACCGGCGGTGTGACCATCTGGCTGGGCGATGGAATGGGCAGTTTTACTTTCAAGCAAGAATTTTCGATAGCCGGGACCTGCTGTAGCGGACCTATTGCCGGTGCGGTGGGTGACTTCAACGGCGACGGGAAACTGGACCTTGTAGTTATCAATCAGACCTCCAATCCCGGAGTGGCTCAGATCTACTCGGGTAACGGCGACGGCACATTCAGCACAACATTCGCAGCCGTTGCCGTAGGTACCATGAGTCAAAATTCTCCGGCCTCAGTCGTAGTGGGCGACTTCAACAAAGATGGCTCCCTGGATTTCGCGACAGTGAATAGTGGATGTTGCACCGACTCGGTGTCCGTTGTGCTAGGCAATGGTAACGGCACTTTTCAAGGTGCGGTAAATTATCCCGTCGCGAATGCTGGTGGCAACATCGTCAATGGCGTATCTATTGTGACCGCCGATTTCAACCATGACACCTACTTGGATCTCGCCACGCTGGAGCCGGGCAGCAATGCAATCGCGGTGTTTCTTAATAACGGGAACGGCGTGTTTGGAACACCAACTTTCTATAGCGCTCAAGGCAGCGTAACCGATCCCGCCTTCCCCATGGATCTGGCCGTTGCGGATTTCAACAAGGACGGGAATCCCGATCTGGCTTTTTCTGCAAACTGGCGTGGCAGCGTGGGTGTGATTCCAGGCAACGCGGATGGCACCTTCGGACAGCCCATATGGTACGTGACCGATGTAGCTGCGACGGGGGTTGCAACCGGAGACTTCAACGGCGACGGCAATCCCGATGTGATCGTCTCCACGAACGCCAACAATAGTGCGACCGTGCTGCTTGGAAATGGCAACGGTTCTTTCAAGTCCGGCAGAAACTATGTGCCGTTCATTGTCACGAATGGCTTCCGTTGCAGCATTGGAAACGGCGATCCCAATCCGTCGACGGTAACATTCGCTGATTTTAACGGGGACGGTAAGCCGGACATGGCGGTCTCGGACGCGAACAATTGCAACATCGCTATATTCCTGAATAATGGCGACGGCACGTTCACCGAAAGCGCCAACTACAATCCCCATCTCTACTATACGGGCCAGGGTTACGAGGTGGTTGCTGCTGATGTCAACAACGACGGCAAGATGGACCTGGTGGTCAGTGTGAGCGATACCACTTTTACTGTTCTGCTCGGGAACGGCACCGGGACATTCCAGCCCGCTGTTCCCTATTCGAACGGAACCGGCGCCGGCTCGGCCGGCCCTATGGTCGTCGCTGACGTAAATGGCGATGGCAAGCTCGACGTGATCTCCAATACTTCGAACACCAACCTCAATGGGTCGTTCTACGTGAATCTGGGCAATGGCGATGGGAGCTTCCAACCTGCCACTCCAACTCCCTCCCTATGTCCCACCGGCGGCGGCACCGGCGCGCTCTACCTCGCCGCCGCAGACCTGAACGGCGACGGCAAGCCGGACCTCGTTGGGGCGTGTATGGCAGGCGCCGGCGAGACCACCATTGATGTCCTGCTCGGCAATGGAGACGGAACGTTTGGATCTCCCACCCCATTTGCGGCGGGAGCGCTCCCAGTCTCGATCACCATTGGGGACTTCAACGAGGATGGCAAACCCGATATTGCGGTTGCGAACAACTCGAGCGCCCAGGTTTCGATTCTGCTTGGTAACGGAAACGGAACGTTTCAAAGTCCAGCATCATTTTCTATCTTCCCGAACGGAGGCGCGGGTTGGGGAAGTCCTTATTACCATGCGGCCCCGGTCTCTATCGTGGCTGCCGATCTCAACGGCGATGGCCACGTGGACTTGATCGTCGGAGACTACGATGCGTATCAGGCGCCATACAACGGCGGTAGCTACAACATCGGCGTTCAGCTTTTTCTCGGCAACGGCAACGGTACGTTTCAACCGGTCCAGAATTACCTCGCGGGCAGGAATGCGACCTTTCTAGCGGTAGCCGATCTCAATGGCGACGGACTTCCGGATGTGGGAGTGGTCAGTCCCATCGATGCTTCGGTGAACATTCTTCTCAACCGCTTCTCCAACCCATCCGCCGTACTTCGGTCTATAACAGTCTCGCCGAACCCTGCCCCCGTCCCAGCCGGTCTGACTCAGCAGTTCACGGCGACGGGGCATTATTTAGACGGCTCAACCAAAGACCTAACGGCTTCAGTGGCCTGGTCGTCTTCAGATCCGACCAAAGCGACGATCAACAGCGCAGGTCTGGCAACGGCTGGTGTGACCCAAGGCGGCCCTATAACAATCACGGCAGAGCTGAATGGTATCAGCGGCACCGCTCTGCTGACAGTAGCGGCTCCGGTGCTCCAATCGATCAGCGTGTCACCTGGTACGGCCTCCGTAGCCGCGGGTCTTACACAACAATTCACCGCGACGGGCACCTATTCCGATGGGTCCAAGCAACTGATTATTTCTTCGGTCACCTGGTCTTCTTCAAACACCGCCATTGCGACCATCCGAGATACTGGATTGGCCAGGGGCATTTCGGCTGGCGGGCCAGTAACAATCACCGCGTCTGTGAATTTGATCAACGGTACAGCGAAGTTGACCGTAACGGCTCCCGTATTGACCTCCATCGGGGTGGCTCCGGCCAACCCTTCGGTGCTGGCGGGAAACAGCCAGCAATTCACAGCGACTGGAAGCTACAGCAATGGATCCACGGAAGACCTGACCGGCAGTGTGGCTTGGTCCTCTTCAAATACTTCGGTAGCGACTATCAGCACCTCGGGTCTCGCGTCGGCCCGGTCCAACGGATCTACCACCGTCTCGGCAAGTATAGGCGTCGTATCCGGCTCGACCACGATGAAGGTTGTCACTTTGCAATCGCTGTCGATCGCTCCGTTATCCGCCGTCGTATTCGCGGGTTCAAGTCTCCAGTTCGCCGCAACAGGGCACTATAGCGACGGCAGCACCAAGGATTTAACATCCTCCGCAAAGTGGACCTCCTCAAAGACTACAACTGTCACTATCACTATGACCGGAGGGTTGGCGACGGGACAAAATAACGGGGCGGCCACAATCACGGCGACCTTCAGCAATCTCTCTGCTTCTACAACTCTCACGGTCAATGCGGTTCTTCTCCAATCGATCGCCGTCACACCCTCCTCCATTACCGTTCAACCGTTCGGCCAAGTGCAATTCCACGCAACCGGATACTATAACAATGGTGTCGTGCGGGATCTCACCACGCTTGTCAGTTGGTCACTGGCTCCGAAATGGGTGGCCGATATTAATAGCACTGGTTTTGCCGTCGGCGGCGGCCCTGCCGCCGGATTGGGTTTTCCCGGCGGAACTGCAACAGTTAACGCGAAATACCAAGGGGTTGTGGGATCGGCAAGCCTGACAGTGCTTCCATAGGCGATTCCGTTAAATGCTGCCCCTTCAACAAAAAAGCGGACGCGCTTAAAGTTAATAGCCAAACTGAGCGGAGGTTGCAGAACGTCGGGAACCAATGAGTGCATGCCGTCGTAATGGCCGCCATCAAGATGAGCAATAGCTCGCAAGCGCCGGTCCGTCGCGCGACCACCCGAGTAAAAAGAATCGCAATGGGCATGAGTAACTCGCGCGAAGGCAGTGCCACTTGTGATTCGAACGAAACTCCGATTAGAACTGTTGATTTCCGAGGCTTCGACAAACTCCCTTGGCGTTCGAATTACGGGGTCGCTCGCCATTGAGGTCCTCCCGCAGCTCGTAACCTAACGCTGGCAGTGAACAGGGTGGCGGCAGCGATTTTCCGGTGCGTTGGAGTGCCCGTGATATCTTTTGCACCAGTTTGTCGCTGTACCTTATGGAGGTCGAGATGTCTCCATTCATCCCATCCAGGTCCGACAGCTGGACATGGCGTTTAGTCTGCAAGCCCTCTTTGAGAGCTACTCTCGGCGTGCTGAGACTGGCTTGTATCGTAGTGATCGCCCTCTTTGCAGGCCCACTGTGTTCTCAGAATGTTCCTGCTTGCGTTATGAACGCGACTGCGTACCCGTGCACGATCGGTGGAACCCTCTTGCTGCCGACCGCGCCCACTGGGAACATCTTTGGCGGAGGAGGGGGAGGAGGAGGCGGCGGGGGTGGAGGCGGCACGAACGGTTGGTTTCTTACCGATCCTTCAAACCCCGGCTTCGCGCTTCAGGGAAGCAAAGGTCAATTACTGATGGGCACCGGGCCCGCGCAACTCGCCTTTCAGGAGGTGATCCCGGAAAACTATATAAACGGGGCACGTGCGAACGGCGCGAGCGCGGCGATAACCTGCGGCGTTACGGGAGGCTCGAGCTTAAGCCTCACGTTGACGACGCCAGCAGGCCCGCTAGTGCTCAATTGCCCCAAGGTTGCGTCGCTTGCATCTCTTCAGACCGTGACCGGTCAGATCAACTTTAGCGCCGTGACATCATACACAACGACACTTACCATCGCCGGGTCGGCACCGGCGGCCGGTGATTCCGTGGCGATCGTCGGGTTTTCGTTTCAGGTTTCCATGGATGGAATCTACTCGGCGATACCAAAAAACGGAGTTGTTCCGATTGGCAGCACCGTTCCGGTAGTCCAGGCGGGCTCATGGATATCCATCTACGGGACCAATCTAGCCGCCACCACGGCAACCTGGAATGGGGATTTTCCGACGTCTTTAGGCGGTGCCACCGTGGTCGTAGACGGTAACCAGGCTTATCTTTGGTACGTCAGCCCAACTCAGATCAACGCACAGGTTCCGGACGACACGCATACGGGCGCGGTAAACGTGCTCGTAGATAGTACCACCGGGATCGCGACCTCGACTGTGGTCCTCGGAGTGGTTGGCCCGTCTCTCAATCTCTTCGACGCCAAGTACCCCGCTGGTGTAATCCCGACGCCGAATGGCGAGGGTACTTACGGTGGAGGCACCTATGATTTACTCGGGCCGTCAGGGCATTTTGCCTTCAACACCCGCCCCGTAAGGCCAGGAGAGGTCCTGGAGTTGTTCGGGGTTGGTTTTGGCCCCACGAACCCCCCGGTTCCCGCGGGCAAAGTTGTTACAGCACCGGCAACAGCGATAAACCCGGTTTCCGTCTCAATCGGCAACGTCCACGCCAATGTCTCTTTTGCAGGCATGGTCGCAGCGGGGGAGTACCAGATCAACGTCGTGGTTCCCAACGTTCCGAGTGGCGATCAGACATTGCAAATCAGCGTAAACGGCATGCATGCGCCCAGCGTGTTCATCACGATTCAGTGAAGCGGGACAGACGATATGCTTCCCCTTGGTGTCCCTTAAGAAAAACGCGACAATTCAGGCTCGAAACTGTCGGGAGTAGACGGAGTTGATCGATGACTGGCGACTGAGCGGATGCCGTCTACTCGATCCAGGGGAAGGGCCTGCCCCATGCTGAGTACAGGGATCGCAATCGTTCGCGAGCCTCCCTCGATACTGGACTCTGGGAAACCTGCGAATCCTTCAGCACTCGATAGCCCTCTAGCAGGAGTGCCTCGGCCTCAGCATAGCGCCTTTCGGTGATCAGGCACTCACCCAGATAGCCCTGAGCGATTGCCAAGTCCGCGGCGCGATGCGAATTCTGCTGCCGGATTGATAGCGCCTCGCGCAGTATCGGTTCGGCTTCGCCTGATCGCCCCCGCCGATTCAGGATGCGCCCGAGCAAACCGTAGGCACTGGCGTAGTAATTCGTACCCTTCGGCAGTTTGTCGAGGATCCCCAGCGCGCGGCGAGTCTCCTGCTCTGCCGTTTCGTAGGAGGCTTGGTAAAAGTGGAGGGTTGCCATGCTGAGCAGCCCGAAGGCGACATTCGGATGATCGCCGCCTTCTGTCTCCGCATACAGCCTGGTACCTTCGCGGATCAAGGACTCGGCTTCTGAATAGCGCCCTTCGAAACGCCGGACGTTGCCGAGATCAATTAGGGATTGGGCCAGTGAAACGCGATCGCTGACCGCCCGGAGTTCCCTCGTGGCCTCCGACGCCATCGAATCTGCTTTATCAATATCGCCGCGATCTAGATTGAGTTGGGCAAGAAATGTCTTGACTGCAATGCCCATGGACTGGTTTGTCGAGGGAAGTCGCGGTGCGTAAGAAAGTGCTTCGCGCCACAAATGCTCCGCCTCATCGAGCCGCCCGAGCGCCCTCGCGACAAATGCCGCGTCGCTCAACATGGCCATCATTTGACGGATGTCGAAATCCGGATCGCTGACATGCCGCCTGTAGATTGGCAGGCTCTTCTGAAACCAAGAGTCTGCCGCGGTATAGTCGCCTGTTAGGTAAGCGAGGCCGGCGAGCTGATGCATCACTCCCGCTGTCGGCCGGCCCTCGGGCCCATAGAGTTTCGCGTTGAGATCGTAAGCCCTTTGCAAATAGCTGGCTGATCGATCGTATTTCGCCTGACCGGTATAAGCGCCCCCGATGGTGCCGAGCATCTCCGCTTTCACTTCGGGCTGTTCGGAAAGCTCCGTGTCGATGCGCTCAGCTGCATCGTCGATCATGTCGGAAACCGTGGCCTCGCGCCCACGTTGGTTCGCCGAGCGCCACGTCCTGCCAATCATCTCCTGTAAGAACGCATTGATACGAGCGGACTTGGCTTGTTCCAGGCGTGCCAGATGAGTCTCACGTAGACTCACTGCAATGCCACCCGCGAGCGAAAGGAAAGCGAGCGTTATCATCGCGACCCACGTCCTGTTGCGACGAATGAATTTCGTTGCTCGGTAGCGCCGCGTGTTCGGGCGTGCACGGACGGGCAGACTTGCCAAGTGGCGATCGATGTCTTCTGACAGGTGCTCCGGCGAGGCGTAACGGCGCTGCGGCTCCTTCCGCAGAGCCATGAGCACAATGTTGTCCAAGTCCCCCTGCAGTCTGCTTCGAACTTTTTCGGGTGTTCCCTCGCGGGTCTGGCTTGCGCGCGCGAGGCTGATTTCCTCGAGTTCCGAGCCCTCTCGCATTACCGCCGCGCTTGGTCGTTCAGGCTCTTGCTCGCAAATCGCGCGCTCCAGCTCACTTTGAGACGCTGCCACCAGTGGGCGCCGTCCTATCAGCAACTCGTAGAGTAGGACCCCCAAACCATACACGTCGCTGGCGGTTGTGATGACATCACCGCGCACCTGCTCAGGACTCGCATACTCTGGGGTCAGTGGCCGAACGCCCGTAATTGTCTTTTCCCGGGAAGGCTCAGCCAACAAGACTT
>Ga0070734_10001629_pt1 | contig 31438 bp, 25 predicted proteins | sample Coa_R1_8_FD_66444 | JGI IMG/M metagenome (GOLD analysis project Ga0070734, IMG submission 66444) | Surface soil microbial communities from Centralia Pennsylvania, which are recovering from an underground coalmine fire - Coalmine... | ecosystem: Environmental > Terrestrial > Soil > Unclassified ... | reverse complement strand
CGCTGCATGCTACTGAATCCGCTCGGGTTTCGAAGGAGGCGCGTACTCTAAACCCGAACCGGTCAAAGCGCCAGGAGCGCTCTGCGGGGAACCCGGCGGCCCCCGGCGCAGTCTAGGCGGACGGGATCGAGCAAGCCACGAGCAAGCCAGAAGGATCAAGCGCATGCGCACCGCCCCGCCCGCCGTCCAATCGCTCGCGCTCGCCTGCGTGCTGGGCGCAGCCGCCGGCCTCGCCGGTGCTCCCGGCCATGCGGAAAGCCCGTCGGCGGCGTTGAGCAGCGAGCCGCACATCGGGCAGCCGGCCCCGGACTTCAGTGCGGTCGACAGTCAGGGGCAAACGCGGCGGCTCCGCGACTTCAAGGGCAAGACCGTCGTGCTCGAGTGGACCAATGCCGACTGCCCCTACACCCGCAAGCACTACACGAGCGGCAACATGCAGGCCGCGCAGCAGCTCGCGCGCGATCACGGCGTCGTCTGGCTGTCGGTCATCTCCTCGGCGCCGGGCACTCAGGGCTACGTCACGGGCGCCGAGGCGGATGCGCTCTCACGCACCCGCAACGCCGTGCCGACCGCCGTGCTCCTGGATTCCTCGGGCGCGATGGGGCGCACCTATCAGGCCAAGACGACGCCGCACCTCTACATCATCGATGGGCAGGGCATCCTCAAGTACATGGGGGGCATGGACAGTCTCGCGACGACCGAGGTCGCGGACATCGCCCGCGCCGAGCCCTATCTGAAAGAGGCGCTGCTCGCCGTGATCGACGGTCAGCCCGTGCAGCACCCGGTGACCCGCCCCTACGGCTGCAGCATCAAGTATCGCTGAGGCCTTCCTCATCTGAGGCCGCCGCCCTCGCCGCGGCGGCCGCGCGCCTCATTCCACGGCCACCGGGATCCCGGCGAAGCGCCCGCGATAAGCCTGAGGCCCGCTCTCGTGCACCGATTCACCCGCGGCGCTCACGGCCACCGTCACCGGCATGTCGCGCACCTCGAACTCGTAGACCGCCTCCATGCCGAGCTCCGGAAAGGCCACCACGCGCGCCGCGCGGATGGCGCGCGACACGAGGAACGCCGCTCCGCCGACCGCGATCAGATACGCCGAGCGGTACTTCGCGATCGCCGCGACCGTCTGCGGGCCGCGCTCGGCCTTGCCGATCATCGCGAGCAGGCCCGCCTTTCCGAGCATCGCCTCCGTGAAGCGGTCCATGCGATTGGCCGTCGTCGGGCCCGCCGGGCCCACCACCTCTGCGCCCACCGGATCCACCGGACCCACGTAGTAGATCAGCCGGCCGTGAAAATCGAGACCCGCGGGCAGCGGTTGGCCGGCCTCGAGGAGCTGGACAATGCGCTTGTGCGCGGCATCGCGGCCTGTCAATAGCTTCCCGGAGAGGAGCAGCCGCTCGCCCGGCTTCCAGCTCGCGACCTCCTCGCGCGTCAGCCCATCGAGCGCGACGCGACGCGCGCTCGCATCCGCCACCCACTCGACCTGCGGCCACTGCGCGAGATCCGGCGGCTCGAGGGGCGCGACGCCCGTGCCGTCGAGCGTGATGTGCACGTGGCGGGTCGCCGCGCAGTTCGGGATCACGGCGACGGGCAGGGAGGCGGCGTGAGTCGGGTAATCGAGCACCTTGACGTCGAGCACCGTGGTCAGGCCGCCGAGGCCCTGCGCGCCGATGCCGAGGTCGTTGACGCGGCGATAAATTTCGAGCCGCAGCTCCTCGAGCGGGTTGCCGGGCCCGCGCGCGATCAGCTCGCCGATGTCGATCGGCTCCAGCAGCGAGCGCTTCGCGAGCAGCATCGCCTTCTCCGCGCTCCCGCCGATGCCCACCCCCAGCATGCCGGGCGGGCACCAGCCCGCGCCCATCTCGGGCACCTGCTCGACCACCCAATCGGCGATCGAGTCGGCCGGGTTCAGCATCGCGAACATCGCCTTGTTCTCCGAGCCGCCCCCCTTGGCCGCCAGCATGAGCTCCACCGTCGCGCCCGGCACGAGCTCGACGTGCACGACCGCCGGCGTGTTGTCGCGCGTGTTCGTGCGCTTGAACGCGGGGTCGGACACGATCGACGCGCGCAGCTTATTGGCTGGATCGAGATAAGCGCGGCGCACTCCCTCGTTCACCATCGACTCGAGATCGCGCGATCCCTCGAAGCGTACCTGCATGCCCAACCGCACGAAAACCACGACGATGCCGGTGTCCTGGCAGATCGGGCGGTGGCCCTCCGCGCAGAGCCGCGAATTGGTGAGGATCTGCGCGATGGCATCGCGCGCCGCGGGACTTTCCTCGAGGTCATAGGCGCGGCCCATCGCGCGGATGAAGTCCGGCGAATGGTAATAGGAGATGTACTGGAGCGCGTCGGCCACGCTCGCGATCAGGTCTTCTTCGCGAATGATCGTCATGGGTGCTCGTCGCTCAGAAATAAGAACCGGGCCGCAGTTTTCGGCGATGGCGCTCGGGCATGGGCGTAGCGTACCGCTAGACTGGCGGCCGTGTCTGCGACCGGATATTTCTGGGACCGCTCGAGCGCGCTCGCACGAGCGGGAGGCCAGGCGCTGCTCGCAGCGTGCGCGCTGGGGGCTGCGTGGCCGGCATCGCCCGCGCTCGCCGCCTCGCCGGTCGCCGGCTCGGCGCTGCCCCTGCACGAGTGCCGCATCGAGCACCCGCTCAAGCTCACCTCGATCGCAGCGCGCTGCGGCACGCTGGCGGTGCCCCTGGATCCGAGCACGCCCTCGGGGATGAGTCTCTCGCTCGCGGTGGCGGTCGTGCCCGCGCTCGACCGCCGCGCGCATCAGGCGCCGCTGTTCGTGCTCGCCGGCGGACCGGGCCAGGCGGCGAGCGATCTGTATGCGAGCACCGCGGGCGCGTTCGCGCGCATCCATCGCACACACGACCTGGTATTGCTCGATCAGCGCGGCACGGGCGGCTCCGCGCGTCTCGACTGCTCCTTTCCCGACGACTGGCTCGAGAGCGAGGCCCTGTTGCCCGAGCTCCAGGTGGCGACACGCGAATGTCTCGCGCGGCTCGGGCCGCGCGTGCGCTTCTTCACCTCGAGCGTGGCCGTGCAGGATCTCGAGCGGGTGCGTCGCGCGCTCGGGTACGACGCGATCGATCTGTACGCCTCCTCCTATGGCACCCGCATGGCCGAGCTCTACGCGCGCCGCTTCCCGCACTCGCTCCACGCCATGATCCTCGACGGCGTCACCTACCCCGAGCAGGTCATCGGGCCCGACACGCCCTTCGATGGCGAGCGCGCGCTCGCGCGGGTGCTCGCGCGCTGCGCAGCGAGCAGCGACTGCGCCGCCGCCTTTCCCCACCTCGCGCTCGAGCTCGAGGCGCTGCGGGCCCGTTATGGCAGCGAGCGCACGCGGCTCATGATCGCCGACCCGGTGAGCGCGGCACCGACCCCGGTCGATTTCGGCAACAGCCTGCTCTCGGCCTCGATTCGCCTCCTCTCGTACAATGCCTCGGGCGCATCGCTCCTGCCGATGCTCGTGCACGAGGCCGCAGCCGGGCGGCTGGCGCCGCTCGCCGCGCAAACGCTTCTCATGGCGCACGAGATACGCGCCCAGCTCGCGGTCGGCATGCAGAACAGCGTCATCTGCAGCGAGGACGTGCCCTTCTTCGGCGCGCTCGATCGGGCGCGGCTCGCCGCCACCTACCAGGGCACCGAGCAGATCGATGCGCTCGGAGTGATCTGTGATCTGTGGCCGCGCGGCCCGGTCGATGCGGATCTGCACGCGCCGCTCAGGAGCGAGGCGCCGGCGCTGCTTTTGTCGGGCGAGGCCGACCCGGTCACGCCGCCCGCCGACGCCGAGCAGCTGGCGCACGAGCTCGCGCACTCGCGCCACCTCGTGCTCGGCGGCGAAGGGCATGGCCAGATCGGCACCGCCTGCGTGCCTGTCCTGATGGCACGCTTTCTCGACCATCCGGACCCTGCCGCGCTCGATGCCTCGTGCCTCGATACGCATCGGCCGCCGCCGTTCTTCGTGAGCCCGGTGGGGCCGGCGCCATGAGTCTGGCCGGCCACGGAGCGGCGCGATGATCGAGGCGCGCGCGCTCAGCAAGCGATTCGGCGACCTCGAGGCCGTACGCGAGCTGTCCCTGCGGGCTCGCGACGGCGAGATCACCGGGCTGCTCGGCGCCAATGGGGCCGGCAAATCGACGACGCTGCGCATGCTGTACGGGGTGCTCACGCCGGACGGCGGCACGGCGAGCATCGATGGCCTCGATGTGCGCGGCGAGACCTCCGCCGCGCGCGCGCGGCTCGGGGTGCTCGCGCATTCGACCGGGCTGTACGGCAACCTCAGCGCGCGCGAGAACATCGAGTATTTCGGCGCGCTGCTCGGCGTGCCGCGCGCCGAGCTCGACTCACGCATCGCGAGCCTCGCGCAGGAGCTCGATCTCGACGGCTTTCTCGATCAGCGCGCCCGGGGACTCTCACAGGGCCAGCGCATCAAGGTGGCGCTCGCGCGCGCACTCGTGCACTCGCCGCCCAATCTCGTGCTCGATGAGCCGACCAACGGTCTCGACGTGATGGCGATCCGCAGCCTGCGCGAGCTGCTGCGGCGGCTGAGGGCGCAAGGGCACTGCATCCTGTTCTCCTCGCACGTCATGGGCGAGGTGGCCGCGCTCTGCGATCGCGTGGTGATCATCGGTCATGGCCGCGTTCTCGCCGAAGGGTCGGTGGAGTCGATCCGCGAGCGCAGCGGCGCGAGCTCGCTCGAGGAGGCGTTCCTCAGAGCGCTCGAGCCCGAGGGAGGACTCGAGTGATCGGCAAGCTCGGCATCGTGTTCGCCAAGGAGTTCATCGAGAACCTGCGCGATCGACGCACCCTTCTCTCGGCGTTGCTGTTCGGCCCGCTGTTCGGGCCGCTGCTCTTTGGCGCGATGGTCTCGCGCATGCTGCATCAGAGCGCCGCGGAGACGGACGAGGTGCTCGAGATCACGCTCTCGGGGGCGGAGCAGGCGCCGAATCTCGCGCACTATCTCGAGTCGCAGGGCCTGAAGCTCAAGCTCGCGCCCCTTTCGGAGGCGGCGGCGCGCGCGGAGGTGCGACGCGGCGCCAGCGCCCTGGTGCTCATCGTGCCCGAGGAGTATGCGGCGCGCTTTCGCGCCGGCGAGCCGGCGCCGCTCCTGCTGGTTGCGGACAGCTCGGATTCGCAGACGCGGCGCAGTGCCGAGCGTGTGCGCCTGCTGCTCTCGGCCTACGGCAGCGGCATCGCGCAGCTGCGCATCCAGGCGCGCGGTCTCTCACCGCTTCTCGCCGTTCCGGTCGCCGTGAACGAGATCGACGTGACGACTCCCACGGGTCGGGCGATCGTGGTCCTCGGCTTCATGACCTACTTCATCCTGTTCGCGATGCTGATGGGCGGGCTGTATCTGGCGATCGATGCGACGGCGGGTGAGCGCGAGCGCGGCTCGCTCGAGGCGCTGCTCAGCCTGCCGGTGGCGCGTGGAGCGCTGGTCGGGGGGAAGATTCTCGCAACCTGCGCCTACATGGCGCTCTCGCTCGCGATCAACCTCGCGGCCTTCGTCGTCGTGTTCCGCTTCGTTCCTCTCGAGCAGTTCGGCATGAGCGCGAACCTCGGGCCGCGCACGGCACTCGAGTTTTTTGCGATCTGCCTGCCTTTCGTGCCCCTGGGCGCGGCGCTGATGACGCTGGTCGCCTCCTTCACGCGCAGCTACCGCGAGGCGCAGACCTATCTCACGAGCGTGCTGTTGATCCCCACGCTGCCGATCGCCTTCGCGAGCATCTATTCGCTCAAGACACGCAGCGCCCTGATGCTCATCCCCTCGCTCAGCCAGCACCTGCTGATGACGAGCGTGCTCAAGGACGAGCCGATCTCGGCGCGAGACATCGCCACGTCCGCGCTCTCCGCGCTCGTGCTCGCAGGGCTCCTCATCGCCGCCACCGCGCGGCACTGGCGCCGCGAGTCGATGCTGCGTTGAATGATGCGGCCCGAGGGCTTAAATGGCCGAGAATTGAGGGAAATGCCGTATAGGCGAATTCCGACCTATTTGATATAACGTTCAATTAGGGGTCGGAATATGTCTTCCGGAGGCTGATATGGAGCATGCGGCGCATCATCACGCACGAATGAAGCGGGCCGCTTTTCTCGGCGTTCTGGCACTGTCCGCGCTCACCATGATCTGGCTGTTCTGGCACCACCCCCTCAAGACCGCGATCGCGACCGTCGTGCTGCTCTGCGCCTTTGCAGTGGCTGCGCGGCTCGCCCGTTGGATCGAGGATGCGGGGAGTGAGCTCGACGAGGGCGAACAAAGCACCTCGTAGCGGCGGCCCGGTCCGATCGAACTGTCGCCATTCGGCGACACTCAGATCATTTCCCGATACAGAAGCTCGCGAAGATCGAGCCGAGCAGGTCATCGGGCGTGAATTCGCCCGTGATCTCACCGAGCGCGCGCTGCGCGAGGCGCAGCTCCTCCGCAAACAAATCGAACGCGTCCGGGCGCGAACATGCGCCGGCGGCGCTCTCCACGGCGAGCCGCGCACGGGCCAGGGCATCGAGATGCCGGCGCCGCGCCGCGAGGGCACTGCTCTCGGCGGGCGCATAGCCCACCTGCGCCATCAGGTGCGCGCGCAACTGCGCAAGCCCCTCTCCGGTCCGAGCGCTCAGCCAGAGGGGCGGCGGCCGCGAGCTCAAAAGCGCGCGCGGCGGCGCGCCAGAGAGCAGATCGATCTTGTTGAGCACCCGGATGAGCGCTCCCCGGGAGGAAAGCGCGTCGAGCTCGGCCGGCGGAGCGTGCGACGCGGGCGGCGCGGGCGGCGCGGGAGTGTGCGCGGTGCTCGCATCGATCACCCAGAGCACGAGATCCGCGCGCTCGATCTCGCGCCACGCGCGGCGTATTCCCTCTTCCTCGGCGGCATCCGCCGCGTCGGCGGCCGCGCGCAGTCCGGCGGTGTCGATGAGCTCGACCGGCAGGCCCTCGAGCTCGATGCGCGCGCGCAGCACATCGCGGGTAGTGCCCGGGGCCGGTGTGACGATCGCGACCTGCTCCCCCGCGAGGGCGTTGATGAGCGTTGACTTGCCGGCGTTCGGTCGTCCGGCGATGACCACCGTGATGCCGTCGCGCAGGAGCAGCCCCTGGCGCGCCGCGGCCGCGAGCTCATCGAAATCCTGCAGCAGGCGCTCGATGCGTCCCCTGAGCGCGGCGCGATCGGCGAGGTCAAGGTCCTCGTCCGCAAAGTCGATGGCCGCCTCGACCTGCACGCGCAGCTCCGTGAGGCCGCTCTGCAGCGACTCGACGCGCGCCGACAGCTCCCCCTGCATGGAGCGCACTGCGGCGCGCGCCGCCGCCGCGGTGCCCGCCTCGATGAGGTCGGCGATCGCTTCGGCCTCGGCAATGTCCATCTTGCCGTTCAAGAACGCGCGCTCGCTGAACTCACCGGGACGGGCGGCGCGGCAGCCGAGCTCGAGCGCGCGCGCGAGCAGGCGGTCGAGAACGATGAGGCCGCCGTGGCCCTGCAGCTCGAGCACGGGCTCGCCGGTGAAGGAGTGCGGCGCGGGAAAATAGAGCGCGAGGCCGCGATCGAGAATCTCGCCGTCGGCGGCGCGAAAGGCGGCGAGGCGCGCCTCGCGCGGCGACGGCAGCTCGCCGAGCAGCTCGCGGGCGATGCGCGGCACGTCGGGGCCGGAGAGGCGCACGATGCCGACCGCGCCGCGGCCGCGCGGGCTCGCGAGGGCGACCACGGTGTCGCCGGGAGCGGGACGATGTCGCACGGCGGGTGGGTTTGAGACCTTGGGTTTGAGAACCTCGGGGCGTGCCCGTCAGGTGCGGTACTTCGCTGTCTCGGCCTGCACGACCTGGTTGATGCGCCACTGCTGCGCGATCGAGAGCACGGTGTTGGTGAGCCAGTAGAGCACCAGACCCGCGGGAAACCACATCATGGTCGCCGTCATCACGAGCGGCATGAACTGCATGATCTTCGCCTGCATCGGATCGGGCGGCGGTGGGTTCAGCTTGAACTGCCCGAACATGGCGATGCCCATGAGCGCGGGCAGCACGAAGATCGGGTCGCGCGAGGACAGGTCGTTGATCCAGAGCATGAAGGGCGCCTGGCGCATCTCGACGCTCTCGAGCAGCACCCAGTAGAAGGAGAAGAAGAACGGAATCTGCACGACCATCGGCAGACAGCCGGTGAGCGGGTTGATCTTCTCGCGCTTGTACAGCTCCATCATCGCGCGTCCGAGCTTCTCGCGATCGTCCTTGTAGGTCTCCTGGATCTGCTTCATGCGCGGCGCGACCGCGCGCATCTTGGCCATCGATCGGCCGCTCGCCTGGCTCAAGGGGTAGAACACGAGCTTGATCATCGCCGTGACGATGATGATCGCGAGGCCCCAGTTGCCGGTGACCCGCTCGACGAGACTCAGGAGCGTGAACAGGGGCTGGGCGATGAAGTACAGCTTGCCGTAGTCGACGGTGCGCTCGAGCTGCGGGCCGGCGGCCTTGAGCTGATCCTGCAGCTTCGGGCCGATGAACAAAGTCTCGGTGAACTGCGCGTGGCCGCCCGTCGCGATGTCCTTGAATGGCCCGGTGGCGACCAGCTGATACAGGTGGTCCTGTACCACGAGCTCGACGTCATACGGCTGGTTGGGCGGCGGCACGATGGCGGACACGAAGTGATGCTGGAGCGCCGCGAGCCAGCCGTTGCTGATCGTCTGCTTGAAGTGGCTGTCGGTCTCGCTCTCGACGTTGAGGTCCTTGGTCTTGGTGCCGTCGAAGACCTCGGGGCCCTTGAATGAATAGGTCTCGACGTTGAAATAGGAGCGCGAGGGATGTTCCCAGCGCCGCAGGAGCTGCGCGTAGGAGGCAAGGTGGCGCGCCGTGGCGCCCGCGTTGTGCACCTCGTAGGTCACGCCGATCGCATAGCCGCCGCGCTTGAACAGGAAGGTCTTGGTGACGGTGAGACCCTGCCCATCGCTCCAGGTGAGCGGCACGGCGAGCGTGGCGGCTTTGGGGTCGAGGGTGAAGGAGCTTTGCGCCGAGCTCCACAGCGCCTTGTGCGTGGGGGCGGCCTCGCCGTTCGCGCCGATGAGCCCGCTCTGCAGCACGTAGAGCGTCGCCGGATCGGGATTCTCGAGGACGACCGGCACGTTCGGCGCGTCCTTGCGCAGCGGCCACTTCGGCAGCGCCGCCTGATCGATGCTGCCGCCCGCGAGATTGATCGACAGATCGAGGACGTCGGTCTTCACGTGGACCTGCTCAGCGCCTGCTGCCGGGCTCGTGCCCTCGAGCGAGGCTGCGCCGCCACTGGCCATCCCGGGCGTCGGCACGGTGGCCGCGGCGCCGGTGGTGGGGGCGGTGCCGGTGCCCGTGCCGGGCGGTGCCGAGGCTGCGGCGGGGGATGAGCCTGGCGGCGCGGTCGCGGCGCCGGGCGCGCCCGCCGGTGACCGCGTGGTGCCCGAGGGCACACGGTCGGCGAGTGAGCTCGCGGCGCCCGGGGCTCCGTTCGCGCCCGCGCTCGTGCTCGACTCGGGCCCGGCGACCGGCGCGTAATCGTGGTTCCAGGTCTCGTAGTTGAGATACAGCATGAGCCCGAACGCGACCCAGAGCAGCACGCGCAAATTACCCATGCGAGCCGAGCTCCTCGGGGGGCACCGGGTCGTAACCGCCGGCGGTGAACGGGTGACAGCGGGCGAGCCGCCTCAGGGCGAGCAGCACGCCGCGCACGCTTCCGTGCCGCGCGATCGCTTCGTGCGCGTAGCACGAGCAGCTCGGGTAGTAGCGGCAAGCGCCGCCGAGCATCGGACTCAGCGCGAGCTGATAGGCGCGAACGAGGGCGAGGAGGAGGCCGCGCATGCCCTCATGCCTTGCGCGCGATGCGCTGCCAGAGACGGCCGAGACTCGAGCGCAGCTCCAGCGGGGCGGCACGCGCCGCCGCGTCGCGGGCGGCGACCGTGATGTCGAGGGCTGGCAGGGCATGTTGATGCAAGCGGAAGGATTCTCGCGTGAGTCGTTTGAGACGATTGCGCGTCACGGAACCGCCGCAGATGCGCGTCGCAATCGCCAGTCCGAGTCGCGGATGCGTCTCACCATTGTGGAGCACGGATACGCTGAAAAATTCGTCCGCGAAGCGCTTGCCGCGTTGCTGGCAGGCGCGAAACTCGGCTGCGCTGTGCAAACGCTTGCGCGGCTCGAATTTGAATCTGCGGATCGCTGATGAGCCTCGTTAAGTCCGTGTCACGGACAGAGGCGCTTGCGGCCCTTGGCACGACGTCGCGCGAGCACGGCCCGCCCGCTCTTGGTGGCCATGCGTGCACGGAATCCATGTGTACGAGCACGATGCAGGTTGCTCGGGTTGAAAGTACGTTTCATGGCACGGCTTGAAAATCAGTGGGCTGGATCAGCGAGCGGGAGGTTTTCGAGGGCGGAAAGGGTACTCAAGCGGGGCTTCCTGTGTCAATAGACGCGTGGCCATCCTTGGCGCTAGACTCTCCGCCCCTTTCGTTCTTGGTCCCAGTGCTCAAAGTAGGAGAGCGCTCTTGCCGGAGTCGCTGTGGAATCGCTGTCTGCGCGTGCTCGAGAGCGAGCTTCCGCCGCAGCTCTTCAACACCTGGGTGCGACCTCTGCAAGCGATCGAGCGTGAAGGCGAGCTCAAGCTCCTCGCCCCGAACCGCTATGTGATCGAGTGGCTCGGTGACCATTCACTGACGCGCATCAAGGAGCTCATCGGCGAGTTCGCCGAGGGCTCGGCGCCGGACGTGGTGCTCGACGTCGGCTCGCGCTGCGCGGTCGCGCCGAGCGTGCTCGCCAACGGCACTTCCACGCACGGTGTGACCGCCAACGGCACGCGGGAGTCGAATGCGGCCAAGGCGCGACGGCCGCTCGGACCGATCGTGCTCGGCAGTCGCATCAACGCGGATTTCACCTTCGACAGCTTCGTCGAGGGCAAGAGCAATCAGCTCGCCAAGGCCGCCGCAATCCAGGTCGCGGACAATCCGGGCAAGGCCTACAACCCGCTGTTCATCTACGGCGGCGTCGGGCTCGGCAAGACCCACCTGATGCACGCCGTCGCGAATCAGCTCAAGCAACGCAACGGCGAGGCGCGCCTCGCGTACGTGCACAGCGAGCGGTTCGTCGGCGACATGGTGAAGGCTCTGCAGCACAACACCATCAACGATTTCAAGACCGCGTATCGCTCGCTCGACGCGCTGATGATCGACGACATCCAGTTCTTTGCCGGCAAGGATCGCTCGCAGGAGGAGTTCTTCCATACCTTCAACGCTCTGCTCGAGAGCCAGCAGCAGGTGATCCTCACCTGCGATCGATATCCGAAGGAGGTGGACGGTCTCGAGGAGCGCCTGAAGTCGCGCTTCGGCTGGGGACTCACGGTGGCCATCGAGCCGCCGGAGCTCGAGACGTGCGTCGCGATCCTGATGAGCAAGGCGGCGATCTCGCACGTCGATTTGCCCGAGGAAGTCGCCTTCTTCATGGCCAAGCGCATCCGCTCGAACGTGCGCGAGCTCGAAGGGGCGCTGAGACGCGTGGTGGCGACCGCGCATTTCACGGGTCGACCGATCACGCTCGAGTTCGCCAAGGAGGCGCTGCGCGATTTGCTCGCGCTCCAAGAGCGGCTCATCACCGTCGAGAACATCCAGAAGACCGTGGCCGAGTACTACAAGATCCGCATCGGCGATCTGCTCTCCAAGCGGCGCAGCCGCTCGATCGCGCGCCCGCGCCAGGTCGCGATGGCGCTCGCCAAGGAGCTCACCAACCACAGCCTGCCGGAGATCGGCGATGCGTTCGGCGGCCGGGATCACACGACGGTCTTGCATGCCTGCCGGCGCGTGAAGGCGCTGCGCGAGGGTGAGCGGCGCGTCGGCGAGGACTATATGAACCTGTTGAGAATCCTCGCCGGATGAGGCGTAAAAGCTGTGGAGAATTCTGTGGATAGAATTATCCACAGGTCCATGACAGGTACAGCACGCGCCGCCGACAGGACTCGGGGGGTGGATCGATGATTGTAGTTAATTGATAATAAAGGCAAATTTTGGGTTACCCACGAGGACACGGGTCCTTCATAGTCATAGTCATCATCTCTTCAGAGAAGATTTAAAGCATTAAGATCGGTGGATGGGAGCACGCATGAAATTGACGGCGGAGAGGGAAAAACTGCTCGGACCCTTGCAGGCGGTGATCGGCGTGGTGGAACGACGGCAGACCATGCCGGTGCTGGCGAACGTGTTGCTCAGCGTCGCGGACGGCGAGCTCTCGATCACCGCCACCGACCTGGAGGTCGAGCTGAAGGCCGCAACGCTCGTGAGCGCACAGGATCCGGGTGACATCACCGTCCCGGGCCGCAAGCTCCTCGACATCCTACGAGCACTGCCCGAGGGCGCCTCGGTGTCGGTTGCGGTCGAGGGAGAGAAGGTCGTCGTCAAGGCGGCTCGCAGCCGCTTCAGCTTATCGACCCTGCCGGCCGCCGAATTCCCGGTGATCGAGGACATTCATGCGCAGCAGACGGTCGAGATTCCGCGCAAGGACCTGCGACAGCTGCTCGAGAAAACGCATTTCTCAATGGCGCAACAGGACGTGCGCTATTACCTCAACGGCATGCTACTCGAGATGGATGGCACGGTGCTGCGCGCTGTGGCGACCGATGGGCATCGTCTCGCGCTCGCCGAGGTGACCTTGCCCGCCCGCGTGAAATCCGCTCAAGCCGTCATCGTGCCGCGAAAAGGGGTGCTGGAGTTGCAACGCGTGCTCGATGCGGAAGGTGCTGCGGCGGTAGCGATCGGTACCAATCATGTTCGAGCCCAGATCGGCGACATTCGCTTCACATCGAAGCTGATCGATGGTCGTTTCCCAGAATATTCGAGGGTGATCCCAGCCGCGCCGCCGGCCAGCGTGCGCGCGGATCGCGATCTGCTGCGCCAGGCGCTGCAGCGCACCGCCATCCTGTCCAACGAGAAGTACCGGGGCATTCGAATCACCGTGAAGCACAACGCCATGACGGTGCAGGCGCATAACCCGGAGCAGGAAGAAGCGGAGGAGGAGATCGAAGTCACCTATACCGGGGGCGATCTCGAGGTGGGTTTCAACGTCAACTATCTGCTCGACGCCCTCGCAGCCATTGATGGCCAGGAGGTCGAGATCGGCCTCACCGACAGTAACTCCAGTTGCCTCATTCGCTCACCCGGCGGCGCGGGACCGCGTTACGTGGTGATGCCGATGAGGCTCTAGGCTCGACGCTCCGTGGCGCTCCGGCGCTTGCAGGCGACGGACTTCCGTTGTCTGCACCGGGCGGAGCTCGAACTCGATCCCGCGTTCACGTTGATCAGCGGCCCGAACGCCTCGGGCAAGACCAGCCTGCTGGAGGCGCTGTACCTCCTGGGCCGGGGGCGCTCGTTTCGCACCCGGCGGCTGGATGCGCTGGTGCGAAGCGGCGCCGAGCAGTTCGTGCTCTTCGGCGAGGTCGAGCGCGCCGACCGGCGCATCGCGGTGGGGGTCGAGGGCGCTGACGGGCGGCTCAGAGCGCGCATCGCCGGCGAGCGAGCCACCTCCCTGGCGGAGCTGGCCGCCGTCTTTCCGGTGCAGATCATCGATCCCGAGGTCCACCACCTCATCGAGGAGGGTCCCGGGCGCCGGCGTCGCTACCTCGATTGGGGAGTGTTCCACGTGGAACCGCGCTTCATCGAGCACTGGCAACGTTACCAGCAAGCGTTGAAGCAACGGAACGCAGCGCTCCGGGCTCAGGCGACTCGGCCCGCGGTGACGGCGTGGGATTCGGAGCTCGCGCGCGCGGGCGAGGCGGTGAGCGAGGCACGGGCGCGCTATGTCGAGCGCCTCGCGCCGGTCGCTACGGCGCTCGCGGGGCGGCTGCTCGAGGCGGATCTGTCCCTTCACTACCGGCGCGGCTGGTCTGCGGACGTGAGCCTCGCGGAGGCGCTCGAGCGCGGCTTCGCGAAAGACGTCGAGACCGGGAGCACCCAGGTGGGGCCGCAACGGGCGGAGCTCGTGCTGCGATTGGGGGGCTTGCCCGTCAAGGAACGCATTTCGCGCGGCCAGCAAAAGCTGCTGGCGGCGGTTCTCCTGCTGGCGCAGCTGCCGCTGATTCCACGCGAGGATGCGCTCCGCCCAACGCTGTTGCTGGATGATCCGGCGGCGGAGCTCGACGCGCAGCGACTGGAAGCGCTCCTGCAGACGGTGCAGGGGGAGGACCTACAGCTCGTGGTCACGACGCTGCAGCCGACCTTTGCGGCGCTGGGAGCCCCGGGGCGCCGCTATCACCTGGAGGCGGGGATGCTCCAGGAGGTCTCGGGGTAGATCATCGTTCCACGTGGAACGTGCGACGGGCTCGGATTCCCGACCCCGCGGCCTTCCGCCGGGCCGACTTTGCATTTCGGCGCCGCGCGCCGCCCAATTCGGCCCGGCGCCCTGAAGTGCACCGCCTCGATCCAGGGAAACCCGAAGTGGGCGGGGACTCGGGGCAGGAGGGGCCGCCGCTGGGACCGGCGCTCGCTCACGGGTCGGCACCGCGCAGGCGGATAAATCGGGTGGGGCTCAAGGCCAACGGCCGCCGAGAAGGAGCCAAGGGGGGAAATGGGGCGGGCCGGGAAGGGGACCGGGTGTGCGGGCGGGCGAGCAGATCACCCCGGAAATCCATGACTCAACAATCGTTGAGGGAAGGGTTCGCGAAACTGCATCGCACATGACCTTCGAGCGGCCCCTCGGCCCAATATCCAAGCCTTTGATTATGCTGGCTTAAATAACCAATTTTCACTCGGATTTTGCGGTGGATAACTGCTAGAATGACGGGTCTCCAAACAGGACCCGCCATGGCCGATAACGACGTTTACGATTCAAGCAAAATCAAGGTCTTAAAAGGTCTCGACGCGGTCCGCAAACGCCCCGGCATGTACATCGGCGATACCGACGATGGCAGCGGGCTGCATCACATGGTTTTCGAGGTGGTGGATAACGCCATCGACGAGGCGCTCGCGGGTTATTGCGACCGCGTGGTCGTCACCATCCATGCCGACGAGTCGGTCACGGTTTCCGACAACGGCCGGGGCATTCCCGTCGATATCCACAGCGAGGAGGGCGTCTCCGCGGCCGAGGTCATCATGACGGTGCTGCACTCGGGCGGAAAATTCGACGACAGCTCCTACAAGGTGTCGGGCGGTCTGCACGGCGTCGGCGTCTCGGTCGTCAATGCGCTCTCGGATGTTCTGGAGCTCACGATTCGACGCGAAGGCAAGGTGCACCGGCAGGAATATCGCCTGGGAGAGCCGCAGGCGCCGCTCGCGGTGATCGGCGAGACCACCGAGCGCGGCACGACGCTCAGATTCAAGCCGAGCGCGCAGATCTTCACGCACATCACCTTCAACTACGAGACGCTCGCGAAGCGACTGCGCGAGCTCTCCTTTCTCAACTCCGGTGTACGCATCGAGCTCGTCGATGAGCGCGACGAGAAGTCCGAGGTCTTTCAGCACGAGGGCGGCCTGTCCGCCTTCGTGAGCTATCTGAATCGCAGCAAAACACCCGTGCATCCCACGGTGCTGTGGTTCCAGACGCGCGATGGCAACACACAAGTGGAAGTTGCCATGCAGTGGAACGACTCCTACCAGGAGAGCATGTACTGCTACACGAACAATATTCCGCAGAAGGACGGCGGCACGCACCTCGCGGGATATCGCGCGGCGCTCACGCGGACGCTCAACAAATACATCGAGAAGGAGCTCGCGGCGAAGAAGGAAAAAATCATCACCACCGGTGATGATGCGCGCGAGGGACTGACGGCGATCCTGTCGGTGAAGCTGCCGGATCCGAAATTCTCCTCGCAGACGAAGGACAAGCTCGTCTCTTCGGAAGTGAAGGGAGTCGTTGAATCCGCGGTCGCGCAGCGCCTCGAGGAATTCCTGCTCGAGCATCCACAGGAAGCGCGCGCCATCGTCGGCAAGATTCTGGAAGCGGCGTATGCGCGCGAGGCCGCGCGCAAGGCCCGCGAGATGACACGGCGCAAAGGCGCACTCGATATCGCAGGCCTGCCGGGCAAGCTCGCCGACTGCCAGGAGAAGGACCCGGCGCTGTCGGAGATGTTCTTGGTCGAGGGTGATTCCGCGGGCGGCTCGGCGAAACAAGGTCGAGACCGTCGCACGCAGGCGATTCTGCCGCTCAAGGGCAAGATCCTCAACGTCGAGAAGGCGCGCTTCGACAAGATGCTCGCCTCGGCGGAAGTCGGAACGCTGATCACCGCGCTCGGCTGCGGCATCGGGCGCGACGACTTCAACGTCGACAAACTGCGCTATCACCGCATCATCATCATGAGCGTGGATGGGGACGATCACGTTTTTGTCCGCGACCGGGATGGCGCGCGGATGACGACCATCGGTTCATTCATCGATACGGCCCTCGTCGGGATACAGGCGGACGAAAACGGCGTAACGCGACGTGTAAGGGAGCCGCTGGGAGAGGTGCTCTGCTTCGGGTTAGAAGATCATCTCGTTCGATTCCGCCCCATCAAGGGGGTCATTCGCCACCCACTCGATGAGGTCCTTTACGAGGTAAAGACCGTCTACGGACGCTCAGCCCGCGTGACGGCCAGTCACAGCGTCTTCGTTTATGAGAACGGATCGATCCGACTCAAATTAGGGAGCGACCTCAGCGTTGGCGACCGCTTGGTGGCACCGAAGTCCATCCACCTCCCCGAAGATGCACCGGCGAGCATCGACCTGCTTCGAAAGCTGTACCAAGTACCTGAAGCGCGAGAGCAGATCTGGTTGCGGGGTCCGGCCGTAGAAGCTTGGTACAAAGCCCGAGTTATCAACGAATACGTGGATCGACCGGAGATGTCAGCGCCACGTGTCGAATTCCCGGCCAGGGTTGGGCAACGACTCGCGGCTCTGCGCCGTGCGAGTGGAGTCACCAATGCCGAGCTTTGTCGCAGAGTGGGCATACGCCAACCTGTGACCTTCTATGCCTGGGAGAAAGGACTCTCTCGCCCGACCCTGCCCAACTGGGAGTCGTATCTTGCTGTGATTGGCGCGAACGCAGCCGCGCTCGCTTCCGAGGTCATTGTGGGGCCAAGTCGCCTTGAGCGCATTTGGGCAGAGCAATATCGCGGCTCGCCGGCGAATCGGGTCAGGGATTACGTGCGCCTGTCGGCGCTGGAGGCGGAGGATATCGCTTGGTTTGCGGATCGCGAAGATTTGGAGCTCACTCCCGAGCACTACGGCCATAAGGGCATACCGCGGTTCGTCAAGGTGACGCCGGAGCTGATGAAACTCCTTGGGTTTTATCTCGCCGAGGGATCCTGCTCGGATCGCAACGGTGTCCGCTTGAGCATAGGGAAAGGCAATGCACGCTTTTCTGAGGAAATGGCTGAAGCCTTCATCCAGGTGTTCGGGCTAAACCCCCGGGCGTACGACATCACGCGCGGCGCCGGCGAGCTCAAGCTCATCAATCGCGTGGCTGCGTTGGCTTGGCAGCATGTGTTCGGGTTTTTCGGAGTCGACTCGATTACCAAGAAAATTCCCGATGTGGTGTTCAACGTCAGCGAGACTTTGCGCTTGGCCTTCTTAAGGGGATATTTCCTGGGCGATGGTTGTGCAACGACCGGCACCATCGTGTTCTCCACCTCGTCCCGCGATATAGCGAGCGGTGTTTCTTATCTACTATCGACGATGGGCGTTGTTGCACACCTAACAGAGATCGATGCCGAGCGTGTAGCCAAGCGCTGCGGTGACCACTTGTTCAAATCCACTCATCGCCATTGGCAGATCCGCGTTCACGCCATAGACGAGCTTGCACGTCTACGTCCGGTATGGAGTGATCATGCCGGAGCGGCCACTGTCGAGGAGAGGATTGCGAACGCGGATGTTCCCTGCCGCCGGCGATTTGCTGTTATCGACGGAGACCTCATCGCTCTTCCTATAGTGTCGGTGAGTCCGGTGCAGCCGTCTAACGGAAACGTTTACGACTTTTCAGTGGAAGGCGACGAGAATTTCATCTGTGGTTTCGGAGGCATTGCAGCAAAAAATACCGATGCTGACGTTGACGGAAGCCACATCCGCACGCTCCTCCTCACCTTCTTCTATCGGCAGATGCCGATCCTGATCGAGCGCGGGCACATCTACATCGCGCAGCCGCCGCTCTACAAGATCAAGAAGGGCAAGCAGGAGCACTACGTGAAGGACGACCTCGAGCTGAACGCTCTGCTCCTCAGCACCGCGATCGACGGCGCTGCCCTGCACGTGAATGCCGAGGCGCCGCCGTTGTCCGGTCTGGGGCTCGAGTCTCTCGCCCGCAAGTATGTCGAGGTCCAGAGCATCGTGCACCGCTGGGCACGCCGCTACGATGAGCGCTTCCTCGAGCAGCTCCTGTACGTGCCTCCGCTGAGCGTCGATCGATTCGATCGCCTCGATGAGCTCAAGGACTGGTGCCATAAGCTCGAGACCCAGCTCAACTCGCTCGACGATGTCTCGAGGCGCTATCGCATCGTCGTGCACCCGCTTGCGGCCGGCGGCCATCGCATCGACCTGCAGCGCACCGAGCACGGCCTCACCTCCGAGAAGCACATCCCGCGGGAGTTCTTCGATTCCGCGGAGTATCTGCGCATCGCGGAGCTCTCGCAGATGCTGAGCGATTTGATGGGGCCCGGGGCCTACATCCTGCGGGGCGAGGAGCGCAAGGAAGTGGCGAGCTTCAAGGTCGCCATCGATTGGCTGTTCGAGCAGGCGAAGAAGGGTCAGACCATCCAGCGTTACAAAGGCCTGGGTGAGATGAACGCCGAGCAGCTCTGGGACACGACCATCAATCCGGAGACGCGGCGCCTGATCCAGGTGCGCATCGAGGATGCAGTGGCGGCGGACGACATCTTCACCACGCTGATGGGTGATGCGGTCGAGCCGCGGCGCGAGTTCATCGAGAAGAACGCGCTGCAGGTCTCGAACCTCGACATTTGATCCACGGCCGCGCAGCGCGCGGCCGCGGCTCTCGCCTGCTCAGGCGCCGCGGCGCATGGATCGGATGAGCAGCAGGGCAACGCCCGCCATCAGCGCCATGTCCGCGACGTTGAAGATGCCGGTGCGCACCGGGCCGATACCGACGTTGAGGAAATCCGTCACGAGACCCGCGTGGCGCAGCCGGTCGATGAGATTGCCCACGCCCCCTCCACAGATGAGGCCGAGCGCGAAGCTGTCGAGGCGTCCGACGCTCCTCGAGAGCATTCCATAGATCAGCACGCTCGTGAGCAGCGCGCCCGCCCCCGCGGTAAACACGGCGGCGCGGGCCGTCGGGGTGAGCGAGGCGCCGAGGCTCAAGAATGCGCCCCGATTCTCGGCATACTGCAGCCGCAGGGTGTCGCCGAGGTAGGAGATCCGGGTCCCGGGCCCGGCGTGCGCGCGCACCACGAGCTTCGTCGCCTGATCGACGCCCACCACCAGCACGATCACGAGCAACATCGAGCCGAGCTTGGCGAGGCGGGTCATGGCGAGAATTCTAGGCGAGAGCAGGGCGGTGCGCGGAGCGGCCCATGTTAGGCTCGCCTCTCATGCAGGGATGGGCGCTCGTTGGCAAGGTCATCTCGGTGATCCTCCTTCTGGGGCTCGGCCTCCTGTGCCTCGGCGTCACGGTGTGCGGCCTCGGCTTCGGTGTGAGCGGGTTGCGCTCCCTCTTCACGAAATATCCCGCCCCGGAGCTCGCGGCGCTGGGCCTGCTCTGCGCGGCCGTGGGCGGCACGATGCTCTGGCTCGTGGCCCAAAGAGTGTATCGCCTGGTGCGCGAGCGCTGAGCCATGGCAGCCGATCGCACGCCGTTCCAGCGCTTTCTCATCATCCTTCTGAAAGTGATCCTCATGATCTTCGCGCTGGTGCTGGGCCTCGCCGGCCTGGTGCTCACCTTCTGCGGCGGGCTGCTGCTCAACGCCCACACGACCGCCTTCCCGGGCATGCTGCTCTTCGGGGTCGCTGCCCTGGTGGGCGCCGGGCTTCTCATCGTCTGGGTGTTGCGCGGCGTTTGAGCGCCGCGCCGCGCAGCCCGCATGGCCACGAGTCTCCTCACCTTCACCCAGGCGCATCCCCTCGTGCATGCCGCGATCGACTGGAGCGCCTATGCGGTGGCGGGGCGCGTTTACTTGCGCGCGCGACGCGCCCAGCCGATTGCGCGCCCGCGGCTCGACCAGCTGCTGCTTCTGGGCTGCACCGTGCTCGGCGCGGCCGTGGGTGCGGTGGGGTTGCACCTTCTCGCGAGCGCCTCGACGCTCCTCGCGGCGCCGCCGAGCCACTGGATCGCCGGCAAGTCCGTGCTCGGCGGCTTTCTCGGCGGCGTCCTCGGCACCGAGCTCGGCAAGCGGATCATCGACTGGCCCTTCTCGACGGGAGATGCCTGGGTGTCCGCGCTCGTCGTGGGCCTGTGCATCGGCCGGGTGGGCTGCCAGCTGGCGGGCACCTGGGATATGACCTACGGCTCGCCGACCGGCATCGCGCTTGGATGGGATTACGGCGACGGCGTGCCGCGCTATCCCACTGCGCTCCTCGAGATCCTGGGGGTGCTCGCGATCTGGGCGATGCTGCGGCGGCGAGCGGCGGCCGCGCCGGGCTGGCGGTTCAATGCGTTTTTGCTCGCCTACTGCGTACTGCGCTTCTTCATCGAATTCTTGAAGCCTCCCTACGGGGCGGCGGCGCCCGGCAGCATGCCGATCGACCGCATCCTCGGGCTCACCGCCCTTCAATGGACGGCTCTCGCCGGCGCGCTCTGGATGAGCGCGCGGCTCGCCCGCACGCGACTGCGCGCGCGTCCGCACACCACCGCCTGTACATGAGGAGCCGCTGAACGTCATGCCGAAGACGCGCCCTTATCTCTACTACGATCAGACGGTGTCCCTATGCGAGCACTGCCTGCGCCGCATCGAGGCGAAGCACGTCATCCAGGACGAGGCGGTGTACCTCTATAAATGGTGCCCGGAGCACGGCGCCTCGAAAGTGCTGATCGCACCGGATGCGCGCTACTGGCGCCTGGGTCGCGAGGTCTACATCAAGCCCCCGGAGATGCCGCAGAGGTTCAACACCGAGCTGCATTGGGGATGTCCGTACGACTGCGGTCTGTGCCCGGATCACATGCAGCACTCCTGCCTCACCCTCCTCGAGGTCACGGACTACTGCAATCTCGCCTGTCCGGTGTGCTACGCCGGCTCGGGGCCGCATCGCGCCGGCCAGCACCGCCCGCTCGCGACCCTCGAGCGCATGCTCGATGCCGTGGTCGCCAACGAGGGTGAGCCGGACGTCGTGCAGATCTCGGGGGGCGAGCCGACCGAGCACCCGGAGTTCTTTGCGATCCTCGAGGCGGCGCGGCGCCGGCCGATCCGGCATCTGATGCTGAACACCAACGGCGTGCGCATCGCGCGCGAGCCGGGTTTTGCGGAGCGGCTCGCGGAGCATGCGCCGCGCTTCGAGGTGTATCTGCAGTTCGATTCGCTCGAGCGCGAGCCGTTGATGCGTCTGCGCGGCGCGGACCTGCGCAAGGTGCGCGAGCAGGCGCTCGAGAATCTCAACCGCGTCGGCCTGTCGACGACGCTCGTGGTGACGGTCGCGCGCGGCGTGAATGACGGCGAGCTCGGCCGCTTGATCGAGTTCGCGGCAGCCCAGCCGTGCGTGCGCGGCGTCACCCTGCAGCCGATCCAGTTCGCCGGCCGCACCGAGGGCGTCGAGCCCGGGCGCGAGCGGCTCTCGCTCGGGGAGGTGCGCGCGGCGATCCTCGAGCAGACGGCGCTGTTCACGCCCGAGGATCTCATCCCGGTGCCCTGCAACCCGGATGCGCTCGCGATGGCTTACGCCCTGAAGACGCCGGAGGGGCTCCTGCCGCTCAGCCGTTATGTCGGTCCCGAGGCGTTGCTTGCCGGGCCTCGCAACACCATCGTGTTCGAGTCGGACCCGGTCCTCAAGAGCGAGGTGTTCCGGCTGTTCGCCACGAACTTGAGTCCGCAAGGTCAGGCGAGCCGCCTCTCCTCGCTCCTGTGCTGCCTGCCGAACGTGCAGGCTCCCGAGGATCTCGGCTATCGCCACGTCTTTCGCGTCCTCATCATGGCGTTCATCGATGCGGTCAATTTCGACGTGCGGGCCATGAAGAAGTCCTGCGTGCACATCGTGCAGCCGGACGGGCGCATGATCCCGTTCGAGTCGTTCAACCTTTTCTACCGCGACGCGCAAAGCGCGTTGCTGCGTGAGCGGCGGCGCGAGGCGGAGCACGCATTCGGAGGATGAGCCGAGGATGAGGAGAGCGCTCGGGCCGCGCCGCGGGGCTCTCAAGGCGCGCGCTTGAGCTCGCGGATCCGCTCGAGGCCGGCCTCGATGGCGAGGCGTGTCTCCTCGGTGAGACCTCGGGCATCCTTGCCCGACGCAGAGAGCGGCTGGCCAATGACGACGCGCACCACGCCCGGCTTCTTGAGAAAGCCGCGCCGTGGCCAGAACTCGCCCGCATTGTGCGAGAACGGCACGATGAGCCGATCGGAGGCGATGGCGAGCAGCGCGCCCGAGACCCCGTACTTGCGGCTCTCGCCGGCAACGACGCGCGTGCCCTCCGGGAAAATGATCACCCAGAGCCCCTGCGCCAGACGCTCTTTGCCCTGCTCGACGACCTGGCTGACGGCACGGTGGCCGGCGCCGCGATCGATCGCGATCGGCTTCAACAGCTTCAGGCCCCAGCCGACGAACGGAATCCACAAGAGCTCGCGCTTCAGCACCCAGACCTGCGGCGGAAAGATGATGAACAGCGCCACCGTCTCCCACGCCGAGGTGTGATTGCTCATGATGATGTGGCTGCCCGCCGGAATGTGCTCGCGACCCTCGACCGTGAAGCTGAGCCCACAGAGCCGCTCGAGCAAAAAGAACACGGACCGCGCCCAGCTGCGCGCGAGCGCGAAGTGCGCGCGGTACGGCAGCCAGAAACAGATCGCCATGAAGGCGCCGAACAGGCACGCCGACACCATCAGATAGGTGGTGAAGACGAGCGAGCGAAGCTGTTGCACGGCCCTTGAAGCCCGGACTCAGCCGGGCAGGCGCGAGAGGTCGGCGACCCCGCCGAGCAGGCGCTGCGCTTCGCGCAACAACCCGAGCCGATGGTCACGGCGCCGCGGGTCCTCGTCCATCACCATCACGCCGTTGAAAAAGGCATCGATCGGCGCCGCGAGCGCCGCGGCCTCGCGCAACGATTGTGGATAGCGCCGCGCCTCGAGGAGCGGCGCGAGCGTCGTGGAGAGGCGCTCGAGCTCGAGCGCCAAGCGCCGCTCGACCTCCTCGCCCGGCTCCTCGCCCCGCTCCGCGCGCTGGGGCCTCGCAGCCCCATCGGCCAGGCCCGCCCCCGGCGCCGGCGTCGCCCCCGGCGCCTTTCTCAAGATATTGCTGATGCGCTTGTTGAGCGCGGTGAGCACCGGCGCCTCGGGGATGGCAAGAAAATCGCGCAGCGCCGTGATGCGCGCGAGGGCATCGAGCGGCGAGCGCGGGCGAGCCGCCAGCACGGCCTCGACCATCTCGACGGTCGTTCCCGCCACGCGCTCGAGCAGCAGGCCGCGCAATCGCTCGCCGATGAACGCGACCAGCTCCTCGACGATGCCGGCGCGGACGACGGGCTGTGCAGCCGCGGAGTGCTCGAGCAGCGTCTCGAGGTCGAGATCGAGGCCGCACTCGATGAGAATTCTGAGGATGCCGAGCGTCGCGCGTCGCAGGCCGAACGGATCCTTGGCGCCGCTCGGCCGCTCCTCGATCGCGAAGATGCCGACCAGCGTGTCGATCTTGTCGGCGAGGGCGAGCGCGCGGCCCTCCGCCGTCTCGGGCAGTGCATCGCCCGCAAACCGCGGGCGATAGTGCTCCTCGATCGCGCAGGCGACTTCCCCGGGAAGTCCCTCCGCCCGGGCGTAGTAGCGGCCCATGACCCCCTGCAGCTCGGGAAACTCGCCCACCATCTGGGTCATGAGGTCGGCCTTGGCGAGATCGGCGGCCTGGCGCAGCGCCGCGGGGTTCGCGCCGATGCGCTCACCGATCTCGAGCGCGAGGGCACACACGCGTCGGGTCTTGTCGGCGTAGCTGCCGAGCCGCGCTTGAAAGGTGACCTGGGCGAGCCGTGCCGCATGCGCCTCGAGCGGCACCTTGCGATCCTGCTCCCAGAAGAACTCCGCATCGGCGAGGCGCGGGCGCACGACGCGCTCGTTCCCCTCGCGCACGCGCTGCGGGTCCTTGCTCTCGATGTTGCTCACCGTCACGAATCCGCCGGTCAGGCGCCCATCGCGTCCCTCGATCGGAAAGTAGCGCTGGTGATCCTTGATGGTGGCGATCACGACCTCGCGCGGCAAGGCGAGGAAGCGCGGCTCGAAGTGCCCGACGATCGGCACCGGCCACTCGACCAGCGCCGTCACCTCATCGAGCAACGCCTCATCGATGAGCGCCGTGCCGCCGGCTTCCGCGGCGGCACGGGCGACACCGGCATTGAGCCGCGCGCGGCGCTCGGCGAAGTCCGCAATCACGTACGCGCGCTCGAGGCGCCGTGCGTAGGAGGCGGGCGCGCGCAGCACGATCGGGCGCGGCGCATGGAAGCGATGACCGTGCGTGGTGCGTCCGGCGGTGAGACCGAGCACCTCGGCGGGAACGACCTCGTTGCCGAACAACAGCACGACGCTGTGCACGGGACGCACGAACTCGGCGAGGCCGGCGCCCCAGCGCATGCGACGTGCGATGGGCAGCGCCGCGACCGCGTTGCTCACGAGCTCCTCGAGCACGCTCACCGTGTCGGCGCCCCGCTGTGTGCCTCGATGCACGAGCCAGGTGCCCTTATCCGTCGTCAAGCGCTCGAGGGCCGCCACCTCGACCCCGCAGCTCTTCGCGAACGCGAGCGCCGCCTGCGTGGGCGCGCCCTTCGCATCGAAGGCGCTCGCGAGCGGTGGACCGCGCCGCTCCGTGGCGCGATCCGGGGCCTTGACGGCGACGCGCCGGATCAGCGCCGCGAGGCGCCGCGGCGTGGCGAAGCGCTGCACCGAGCCATGCTCGATGCGCAATCCGCTGAGACCGCCCGCAAGGGTCTCGGCCAGTGCGCTCGAGAGCTGCTCGAGGGTGCGCGGGGGCAGCTCCTCGGTGCCGAGCTCGAGCAGCAGGTCGCGCGTCACCGCCGCTCCGGCGGGGCAGTGGCCGGGGCGCTCTGCGCACCCACGCGCCCGAGCAGCGGGAAGCCCAGCGCCTCGCGGCTCGCGAGGTAGCCTTCCGCGACCGCACGCGCGAGCGTGCGCACGCGCAGGATGAAGCGCTGCCGCTCGGTGACGGAGACCGCGTGGCGAGAGTCGAGCAGATTGAAGGTGTGCGAGGCTTTCACCATCTGCTCATAGGCCGGCAGCACGAGCTTTTGCTCGATGAGCCGCTGGCAGGTGCGCTCGTAGGTATCGAACAGCGGTCGCAGGACCTCGACGTCGGCCTGCTCGAAGTTGTAACGCGACTGCTCGACCTCGTTCTGGTGGAACACATCGCCATAGCTGACGCGGCCGAAGGGCCCTTGAGTCCAGGTGATGTCGAAGATGCTCTCGCGCCCTTGAATGTACAGGGCGAGGCGCTCGAGCCCATAGGTGATCTCGCCCATCACCGGCCGGCAGTCGAGACCGCCCACCTGCTGGAAATAGGTGAACTGGGAGACCTCCATGCCGTTGAGCCACACCTCCCACCCGAGTCCCCACGCACCGAGGGTGGGGGACTCCCAGTTATCCTCGACGAAGCGGATGTCGTGGATCAGGGGATCGAACCCCAGGGCGCGCAGCGATCCGAGATACAGCTCCTGAAAGTCCTCGGGGGAGGGCTTGATCGCGACCTGGAACTGATAGTAGTGCTGCAGGCGGAACGGATTGTCCCCGTAGCGGCCATCGGTCGGGCGGCGCGAGGGCTGCACATACGCGGCCGCCCAGGGCTCGGGTCCCACGGCGCGCAAGAACGTCGCGGTGTGAAACGTCCCCGCGCCCATCTCGAGATCGTAGGGCTGCAGCACGATGCAACCGTGCCGCGACCAGTAGCTCTGCAGGGCAAAGATCAAATCCTGGAAGGTGGCGGGTGCGGCGGGCGCCTGCGGCATGCGGTGCGACGGGCTCCTGGGCCCGGGGTGGATGAATCGGCGGCGCAGTATATCGATTGAGGCCGCCGGGTGTCCCGGGCGGTCCCTCGGCACGCCAGCGGGCCCCCGCGCCCCGGGCGCGCCGCTCGGGGCGACGGAACCGCTTCTCTTCCGCTTGCGCACCCGATAAGTGCACGCTCGCGCGCCGCTGCGCACTATAATGGTGCTCCCTGCACTCTTTGTGACCGCAACTCCTTGATCGCGGGTGGTCCGCGGCGCTGGCACACATCGTGCAAAAAGGCCCGGCGAGACCCCGGGCTGGCCGAGGTCGCCCTGCTCCTATTCAAAAAATCGCGAGGCCGCACATGACTCCCGCTGATGTAGTTAAGTTCATCGCCGAAAAAGAGGCTAAATTCGCCGATCTTCGCTTTACGGACACGCTGGGCAAGGAGCAGCACGTGACCGTGCCCACCCGGCTGGTCGACGAGGGCTTCTTCCAGGACGGGAAGATGTTCGATGGCTCCTCGATCGCCGGCTGGAAGGGCATCAATGAGTCGGACATGATCCTGATGCCCGATCCGGCGACCGCCGTCATCGATCCCTTCTATGAGGAGACGACGCTCAGCCTGCGGTGCGATGTCATCGAGCCGATGACCATGCAGGGCTACGAGCGCGATCCGCGCTCGCTCGCGAAGCGCGCCGAGGCGTACCTCAAATCGACCGGCATCGCCGACGGCGCGCTGTTCGGGCCGGAGAACGAGTTCTTCATCTTCGACTCGGTGAAGGCGAGCTCCTCGATGCACGGCTGCTCGTACGAGGTGGACTCGTACGAGGGCGCCTGGAACTCCGGCAAGACCTACGATGAGGGCAACAAGGGTCATCGGCCCGGGATCAAGGGCGGCTACTTCCCGGTCCCGCCGGTTGACTCGCAGCAGGACATTCGCACTGCCATGTCCATGGCGTGCGAGGAGCTCGGGCTCAAGTTCGAGGTGCACCATCACGAGGTCGCGACCGCGGGGCAGGGCGAGATCAACGTCGCCGCCAACACGCTCACCAAGAAGGCCGACGAGGTGCAGATCCTCAAGTACGCGCTGCAGAACGTGGCGCAGGGCTACAACAAGACGCTCACGTTCATGCCGAAGCCGATCGTCGGCGACAACGGCAACGGCATGCACGTGCATCAGTCGCTGCAGAAGGAAGGCAAGGCGCTCTTTGCGGGCGACAAGTACGGCGGCCTCTCCGACATCGCGCTCTACTACATCGGCGGCATCATCAAGCACGCGCGCGCTTTGAACGCCTTCACCAATGCAAGCACCAACAGCTACAAGCGCCTGGTGCCGGGCTTCGAGGCCCCCGTGAAGCTCGCCTACTCGGCGCGCAACCGCTCCGCCTCCATCCGCATTCCCTGGGTGTCGAACCCGAAGGCACGGCGCATCGAGGTGCGCTTTCCCGATGCCACCGCGAACCCGTACTTCGCCTTCGCGGCGATGCTGCTCGCAGGGCTCGACGGCATCCAGAACAAGATCCACCCCGGAGACCCGGCGGACAAGGATCTCTACGACCTCGAGCCCGAGGAGGACAAGAAGATCCCGACGGTGTGCCACTCGCTCGACATGGCGCTCGAGTACCTCGATGAGGACCGCGCGTTCCTGAAGAAGGGCGGCGTCTTCACCGACGACCTGATCGATGCCTATATCGAGCTCAAGATGAAGGAAGTGACCCGGCTGCGCATGACCACTCATCCCATCGAAATCGAGATGTACTACAGCCTGTAGCCGTTGCCAGCCCAAAGGTGACGGCGGTCACGACGCCGTCACTCCTTTTTGTGGCCGGGAAGCGATACGACTATGCTTTCGATTCATGCACCCCTCGAGGATCTGGATCGTTCTCGGATGCTGGGTGGCCGTCCTCGGCCCGGGCACCGTGTATTCGACCGTGGTCTACCGATGGGTCGATGCGCAGGGGGTGATTCACTATTCCGATCAGCCGGTGGAAGGCGCGGAGAAGGTCACCACCTCGACCGGCAAGAAGGGCATCGGCGGCTCGGTCCCGCAGGTGGTCACCGAGGAGCCGAAGCCGAAGGGGCCGAAGCTCTCCTTCGCGCAGTTCGCGATCACCTCGCCGGGCCCTCAGGAGACGATCACGGGCAATCAACCGGTGCTCGTGCATCTCGCGCTCGCCCCCGAGCTCACCTCGACGCAGAGCATCACCTGGTTCTTGAACGGCCAGCCGCTCGTCAATCAGGCGCCCGACGCGGTGCAGTTCACGCTCGAGGATCTGCCGCGCGGTACCTACTCGCTCTCGGCGACCGTCACCGATCAGAGCACCGGCGATGCCAAGAGCGCCGATCCGGTGACGTTCTTCGTCGTGCGCCCCTCGCTGCTCTCGCCGACACACAAATAGGATCGGATGGGAATGATGGCCGCTGACTGCGAGCGGCCCGGGGCGCCGCCATGGCCACGGCGTTGACAGACCCTCTGCTCGACGTCGAGGGCGCCGAGCTGCTCGATGCGCTCCTGACCGGCGTGTTCGTGCTCGACGCCGATCTCACGGTGATCTACCTCAATGCGGCCGCGCAGACCCTCATCGGCATCAGCCGCAACCAGGCGCGCGGACGGCGCATCGTCGATCTCGCGCGCGGTGCCGAGACGCTGCTGCCGCTGTTCGCACGTGCCCGCGAGGACGGCGAGCCGGTGGTCCAGCGCGAGCTCTCCTGGCCGGTGCCGGGCGGCGCCGACCGCATCCTCGACTGCGCGGTGACGCAGGTTTGGATCGGCGGTGGCGCCGAGGCGCGCGGCGGCGCGCCGCGGCTGCTGCTCGAGATCGAGGACATCACGCAGCACCGGCGGCTGACGCGCGAGAATGCGCTGATCGCGCAGCTCGGCGGCAGCCGGCTGATGGTTCGCCAGCTCGCCCACGAGATCAAGAATCCGCTCGGTGGCTTGCGCGGGGCGGCGCAGCTGCTCGAGCGCGAGCTGCTCGATCCGGCCTTGCGCGACTACACGCGCATCATCATCAGCGAGGCCGACCGGCTGACGCAGCTCCTGAACTCGATGCTCGGGCCCGGCAATCCGCCCGCGAAGGAGCTCGTCAATGTCCATGAGCTCATCGAGCGCGTCTACCACCTGCTGCGCAACGAGGCCTCGCCCGACATCGAGATCGAGCGCGACTACGACCCGAGTCTGCCGCCGCTCACCGTCGATCGGCATCACATCATCCAGGCGATGCTGAATCTCGGGCGCAATGCCTTGCAGGCGCTCGCCGCCGGCGTGGCGGGTGGCCCCGGCTCCGCGGCCGCACCGCCGCGCCTGGTCTTGCGTACCCGGGCCGTGAGCAACGTCAGCCTGGGGGCGCGCCGGCATCGGCTGGTGGCCTCGGTGCAGTTCGAGGACAATGGCCCCGGCGTGCCGGCGGAGATCCGCGACACGCTCTTCTATCCGCTCGTCTCCGGGCGCGCCGACGGCTCGGGGCTCGGGCTCGGCATCGCGCAGGACCTCGTCAGCCGTCACGGCGGACTCATCGAGTTCGACTCGATGCCGGGGCGCACCACGTTCGTGATCTCCTTGCCCATGGATGCCGTATGAACGGAAAGCCGCTGCAGGTCTGGCTGGTCGACGACGATGCCTCCATCCGCTGGGTGCTGGAGAAAGCCCTCAAGGGCAGCGGCATGGCGCCGCGCAGCTTCGACCAGGCGGACCATGCCCTCTCGGCGCTGCGCGTCGAGGTGCCGGATGTGCTCGTCACCGACATTCGCATGCCCGGACGGAGCGGCCTCGATCTGCTCAAGGAGATCCAGGGCTCGCGGCCCGGTTTGCCGGTCATCGTCATGACGGCGCACTCCGATCTCGATGCAGCCGTCGCGGCCTATCAGGGCGGCGCGTTCGAGTACCTGCCGAAGCCGTTCGACATCGACAAGGCCGTGGATCTGGTCCGTCGGGCCGCGCAGCAGGGGACGCTCGCAGCCGACGTCGAGGTCACTCGCCGCAGCATGCCGGAGCTGCTCGGTCAGGCCGCCTCGATGCAGCAGGTCTTTCGCGCGATCGGCCGCTTGTCTCGCTCGAGCATGACGGTGCTGATCACCGGCGAGTCGGGCACGGGCAAGGAGCTCGTGGCGCGTGCGCTGCATCGGCACAGCCCGCGCTCGAGCAAGGCCTTCGTCGCGCTCAACACCGCGGCGTTCACCGCCGACCTGCTCGAGTCCGAGCTGTTCGGCCACGAGAAGGGGGCGTTCACCGGCGCGGACGCCCTGCGCCGGGGTCGCTTCGAGCAGGCGGACGCGGGCACGTTGTTTCTCGACGAGATCGGCGACATGTCGCCTGCGCTGCAGACGCGGCTCCTGCGCGTGCTGGCCGAAGGCGAGTTCTACCGGGTCGGCGGCCAGACGCCGGTGAAGGTCGACGTGCGCGTGATCGCGGCCACGCATCAGGACCTCGAGCAGCGCGTGAAGTCCGGCCACTTTCGCGAGGACCTGCTGCACCGGCTGAACGTCATACGCATCGAGATCCCGCCGCTGCGTGAGCGGCGCGAGGACATCCCGGAGCTGCTGCGGCACTATTTGGTCGTGGCGGGCCACGAGCTCGGCGTCGAGCCCAAGCTCTTGACGCCGGCCGCCGAGCAGGTTCTCGTCGCCTTCGACTGGCCGGGCAACGTGCGCCAGCTCGTCAATGCCTGCCGGCGGCTCACCGTCACCGCGCCGGGCCGCGAGCTGCGCGCTGCGGACATTCCGGCGGATCTGGGCGGCGTCGCCGCCGGACGCGGACCGAATCACGACTGGGCGCAAAAGCTCTCGCACTGGGCGGAGCAGGAGCTCGACGCGGGCACCCGAAGGCTCCTCGATCAGGCGGTGCCGGAGGTCGAGCGGATCCTGATCCGCGTCGCGCTGCGCAAGACCGACGGTCTCAAGCAGGATGCGGCGAAGCTTCTCGGCTGGGGCCGCAACACGCTCTCGCGCAAGATGCGCGAGCTCGGCATGGAGGACGGCGCCCTCTAGCGGCGCATCCCCGCCGGCGCCGCGACGCGGGAGGAGCGCCGGGAAGGGCGCCGTGAGGAGCGAGGCGGGAGGAGCACGCAGGCCCCCGTATAATCGCGCACCATGCCAAACGCGCCGCGCCTGTTCTACGGCAACACCCTGGGCGACTGGATCGCCGCCGGCATCATCGCCTTCGCGGTCTGGACGGTGCTGTCGATCGTGCGCCGTGTCCTCGCGGCCCGCTATCAGCACTGGTCGCAGGCCGCCCGCCATTCGCTGGCTCTGCGACTCCTCTTCTATCTGCTCGGCAACACGCAGCAGTTTCTGGTGCTCGCGCTCGCATTGCGCGCAGGCGAGGACATCCTCACCTTCCCGCCGCGTGTGCAGCACGCGGTGTCGGGCGCGCTGGTCATCCTGGTCCTCTTGCAGGTCGGACT
>Ga0070734_10001628_pt1 | contig 31442 bp, 25 predicted proteins | sample Coa_R1_8_FD_66444 | JGI IMG/M metagenome (GOLD analysis project Ga0070734, IMG submission 66444) | Surface soil microbial communities from Centralia Pennsylvania, which are recovering from an underground coalmine fire - Coalmine... | ecosystem: Environmental > Terrestrial > Soil > Unclassified ... | reverse complement strand
AGCCGGCTCTCTCCCCGGATGGCCGCATGCTGACGTTTGTTCGCGGCGAGCGGACATTCGCCACGGCTGGACAGATTTACGTCAAAATGCTTCCCGACGGCGAAGCAGTGCAACTTACGCACGACAGTAATCTGAAGATGAGTCCGGTGTTTTCGCCTGACGGTTCGCGAATTGCGTACACGGTCACTTCGGGAAACAACTGGGACACGTGGACAGTGCCGGTATTCAACGGCCAAAGCCGGTCTTGGCTGGAGAATGCGTCCGGCCTGACCTGGTTCGGCAAGAACCAAATTTTGTTTTCCGAAATCAAGAACAACGACATCCACATGGCTTTAGTGGCGGCGCGGGAGAACCGGAGCGAGGCCAGAGATATCTACGCACCTGCGAACGTGCGTAGTATGGTGCACCGCTCGAATGTGTCACCGGATGGGAAGTGGGCGCTGGCGGTACAGATGGATCGAGGGGTGTTTCAGCCCTGCCATCTGATCGCTTTGGATGGCACAGCACTGCCGCGCGAGATAGGTCCACCGGGCGCCGCGTGCACGTTCGCGGCATGGTCGCCGGACGGTAAGTGGATGTATCTGAGTTCCAGCGCCGGCGGAAGCTTTCATACATGGCGGCAGCGATTTCCCGATGGCCGGCTCGAACAGATCACATCGGGTCCTACTGAGGAAGACGGCATCGCCATGGCTCCCGACGGACGTTCCTTCGTAACGGCCGTTGCTTTGAAACAAAGGGCGGTCTGGATACATGGCGCGGAAGGAGACCGGCAGGTTTCGCTCGAAGGCTTTGCATACGATCCGCAGTTCACGCCGGATGGCAGGAAGCTCGGCTACCGGATTCTCAAAGGAGCATTGCCCACAGACTCGAGCGAACTATGGATCGCGGATCTGGCCACCGGAACGAGCGAGCCTTTGCTGCCGGGCGTTTCGATAGCCGGCGGAAACGCGATGGCGTACGACATCTCCCGGGATGGCCGCCGGATTATCGCAGCGGAGCTCGACCGCACAGGTCATCGCCGCCTGTGGGTCGTCCCGCTGGACCGGCAAACGGCCCCTGCTCCGATTCCGAATATAGAAGGAGACAACCCGCGTTTCGGGATGCCTGGCGAGGTATTCTTCCGTAAGTATGAGGGAGACCTCGCCTTCCCGTACCGCGCGAAACTCGATGGAACGGGACTGCAAAAGGTGAGCGAAAAACCCATTGCCGGGATCCAGGGGATTTCGCCGGATTTCCAATGGCTGGTGGTGAGAGCCCCCGAAGGGGACGTGCCGAGCGCCGTGATGGCCCTCTCGCTTCGCGGCAAGCCGCGAGTCCGGATCATCGCGCCGCATGCCGAGGATCGGCTCGATGATGCAAATGTGAAGTGGTCACAAGATGGCAAGCTGATGTTCATATTGACGACAGATACGCCTTTTTTCGGCGGCAGCAGCGGAAAGACGTTCGTCCTTCCCGTGGCAGCCGGGCAAGTGTTTCCGGGGCTGCCGCCGCAAGGGTTTCAATCGGCAGCCGAGATATCCCAATCGCCCGGCGCGCGCGTCATCGATTTTTTTGATGTTGCGCCTGGTCTGTCCAGGGATGTCTATGCATTTTCAAGGGAAGCGACGCAGCGCAACCTGTACCGGATTCCGGTTCGGTGAAGCTTCAATCCGGAAGAAATGCCTGTCACTTCACGGAGATTTTCACCGCCGGGCCGGCAATACCGGACACCCTGATTTGCAGACCGGCACTCCCGGCCGCTGTGCCGGAGGGCATAACAAAATCCACTCGATACAGATTGACTAGCCCGGGCCAGCCAAGGGTATCGAAAGCGTCCACGGCCTGGCCGTTCACCAGCACCTCGGCCGGAGCCGTCATCCAGTTGTAGGCCGGGGCGTTGAATGGTGTTCCGGGATCGACGGCGGGAATCGTCAATCCGAGATTCATAGCCTGAATGGTCAACGTTTCTCCCGGGTGCGCCGGATTGGCGTCGGTTACGGGCGCGAAATTCGCGCTGTGAAAGACGGCCGGGCTGTTGTCCGGCTGCGGGGCGACGGCCGGCGGATACGCCGGCGCCACGTGAAAGGTGTGGACCAGCACTCCGCCTCCGAGGGAGCGGCGCAGGGATGGGTCCTCGGTCATCGAGGCCCGCCGGGGCGCCGTGACTGTCTGAACCGTGGACTGCTGTCCTTGCGCCCCGAAGAAGATACCGCTTCCGCCGGTAAGCTGGTGTGGCGCCAGCCCGCCTTCGACGAAGCGGCCCACCAGCTTGCCATCGGCTGACTGGATCTCCCACCGGCACTCTCCCAAACTATTCTGGACATCGGCAATGGCAAAGCCGGCGGCCGCTGTTGGACTGAATCCCATCGCGTACCCCCGGGAACTCCACAATCCCTTGGCGGGCCTGCCATTCACCTTCACGACGTCGCCGATGGTAATGGATTCCGTGAACGCGCGGGTTGCGGCGGGGGTCGTCAAGCCCGCGGTGAGAGCGACCTTGGACGCATCGGTTACATCCCCGACATAGGTCACCACGTTATCTGTTTCTATGGTGAGGATCGAGATCTGCGGCTGCTCCGCCGCTATTAAAGAAATCGCCGCCCAGGTCAGACCGGAAATCGCAAAGTGGAGTTGTGTGAGTCTCATAAATGTGCCCTCTTCTCAGGTAGTGGTCTTTCACTAACAATTCCGAAAAGGCGGGACAAAAACCGTCATCGGAATCATATTTTCGGGGCGGGTTACCACCGGTCGTGGACGAGCGCGCGGATCCGCCGGTTGTAGATCTCCTCGACGGCCGCCATTGTCTCGGGCGGCAGGGCGGAGAAATCGGCGGCGGCGCAGTTCTCGGCGACCTGAGCCGGGTGCTTGCCGCCAGGGATCGCGCAGGAGACGGCGTCGAACATCAGGATCCAGCGGAGGGCGAGCTGGGCCATGGTCATGCCCGCGGGGAGAACGCGCCGGATTTCTTCGACGGCTTCGAGGGCGGACTGGTAGTCCACGCCGGAAAATGTCTCGCCGCGATCGAACCGCTCGCCGTTCCGATTGAAGCTGCGGTGGTCGGTGGATTCGAATTGCGAGCTGGTGGTGAGCTTTCCGGTCAGCATGCCGCTGGCCAGCGGAACCCGGGCGAGAATGCCTATCCGGCGTTTGCGTGCTTCGGCAAAGAACAGCTCGGCCGGACGCTGGCGGAAGCAATTAAAAATGATCTGAACCGTTTGCACATTGGAAAACTGGATGGCTTTGAGCGCCTCTTCCACCTTTTCCACGCTCACGCCGTAGTAGCGGATCTTGCCGGCGTGTATGAGGTCATCGAGCGCGGCGAAGACCTCGGGGCGGTAATAGACCTCGGGCGGCGGGCAGTGCAGCTGGAGCAGGTCGAGGCAATCGGTCGAGAGGTTGCGAAGGCTATCTTCGACGAAAGCGGCGAGATTGCTGGCGTTGTAGCCGCCGGCGGTATGCGGCGCGAGGCGGCGGCCGGCCTTGGTGGCGACGATGATTTCGTCTTTGCGCTCGCTGCGGAGCTGGGCGACGAGGCGCTCGCTGCGGCCCATGCCATAGACATCGGCGGTATCGATGAAGTTGACGCCGCAATCGACGGCGCGGTGCAAGGCGGCGAGCGATTCGCTGTCCATGACGGCGCCCCATTCGGCGCCGATGGCCCAGGCGCCGAAGCTGACGCCGGACACGTTCCAGCCGGTGCGCCCCAGAGGACGGTATTGCATACGCTCACTGTAACGAAGCGCGGGTAGGAGCGGCGGCCCGCCGAGCATGATAGACTCGGCGCCGATGGCCAGCCCTTGCCGGATCGCGCCGGTTCGAGCCGTAGGCGTGGTGAGCCTGTCGGCGCTTTCGGTCAACACGGTGATCGGAGCCGGGATTTTTGCGCTGCCGGCAACGGTGGATCAACTCCTCGGCGCGGCCAGCCCGCTGGCTTACCTCACCGCGGGAATTGCGGTGCTGTTTATCGCGTTGTGTTTTGCCGAGGCGGGGAGCCAGTTTGAAGCATCGGGCGGGCCTTACTTGTACGCCGTGACGGCGTTCGGCGCGTTCGCGGGCTTTGAAGTGGCGTGGATGTACCTGCTGGCGCGGCTGACGGCCCTGGCGGCGGTCAGCAATACGTTCTCCTCCTATCTGGGTTACTTGTGGCCGGGCATGCAGCAAGGCATTGGCCGGTTGGCCGCGATTACGATCATGATTGGCGGATTGACGGCCACGCATTTGGCTGGAGTGCGGCCCGGCAAAGTAGTGAACAACGTCTTCACCGTCGGGAAACTGGTGCCGTTGGTGATCTTCTGCGGGGCCGGCTTGTTCCTGCTGCATCTGCATGCGGCGCCGGTGGGAGCCATCCCGGGCGCGTATCCGCTGCAACAGGCGAGCCTGTTGCTGATGTTCGCGCTGGGCGGGTTCGAAGCGGCTTCGATTCCGAGCGAGGAAGTGATCCATCCCAAGCGAAGCGTGCCAGCGGCGCTGCTCGGCTCGGTGGGGTTGGTGGTGGTGCTGTTCCTGACGATTCAAGTGGTGGCGATTGCGGCGCTACCCGGATTGGGCGCGAGCGAGACGCCGCTGGCGTCGGCGGCGCGGGGTTTTCTGGGGCCGGCCGGCGGGTTGATGCTGACGGCGGGGGCGGTGCTCTCGACAGCGGGGACGAACCACGCCAATCTGTTTACCGGGTCGCGGATCCTGTACGCGATGGGCCGGGACGGGCAGCTGCCGCCGCGATTGGCGTGGCTGCATCCCCGGTACGGCACGCCGGCGGTCGCGATTCTGACGTACGCGACGGTCGCCTGGGTGTTGGCGGTGTCCAGCGCATTCGCCAAACTGGCGGCATTGAGCGCGCTGGCACGGGTCCTGATGTACGCCAGCACGTGCCTGGCGGTGCCGGTGCTGCGCAGGCGCAGGGAGGTTTCGGGCGAACGCGGGTTCCGGCTGCCGGGAGGATTGGCGATTGCGGCGGCCGCGGTGGGTGTGTGCGCGTGGCTGGTGAGCGGTAGCTCGGCGCGCGAGGTGATGGCGGCGGCGGGAGCGCTCACGGTGGGCGCGTTCGTGTACGGGCTCGTGCAATTCCGGAAGCACAGCGGCGACAAGGTCGCCCGCGTTACGGCACCATTTTAGAAAAAATCCTCTTCAGGCCGAACTGCAAGACAACCGCAGCATACTATAGAGAGCGGTGGACGTCTGCGACGAATGGAACGACGATGGGAACCATTGGGAATGACCTGCGGTACGCGTGCCGAATGCTGCGCAAGAGTCCGGCGTTCTCCCTGGCCGCGGTGGCGGCGTTGACGCTTGGGATCGGAGCGAACACGGCTATCTTCAGCGTTGTGGAGAGCGTGCTTCTGCGGCCGCTTCCCTATCGCGATCCGTCGCGCTTGGTGCAACTGTGGAACACGTATCCGCCGATGCTTCCGCAGGCGCCCAATTCCTCCGGCGACTTTCAGGAGTTCCGGAAGCGCTCGCGCACCTTTGCCGAAATGGGGGCGTATATCGATACGCCTCGCGGCTTGAACCTGACGGGCGACGGCGAGCCGGCGCGACTGGAAATGAGATACGCCACTTCCAGTTTGTTTCCCATGCTGGGCGTTCTTCCCCTTGCCGGCCGGAGATTCACCCCCGAGGAGGACAATCCGGGCCAGCCCGCGACCGTTCTGATCAGCAGTCACCTGTGGCGAAGCCGCTTCGGTTCCAACCCGGGAGTGGTCGGCCGAACGGTTACCCTCGACGGGCGCGGCTACGCGGTCGCCGGTGTGCTGCCGGACGACCTGCGCCTGGGGCCGGCAACCGATATCTGGCTGCCGACCGGCGCGTACGATCCTGGCCCCGATCCCTACCGGTTTCATGAGTTCAATATCCTCGGCCGCCTGAAGCCGGGTGTTCGCATCGAGCAGGCACAAGCCGAACTCGCGGCACTAAATGCTGCACAGCAGAAAGCCTTTCCCGAGACGCACAAGAATTTCGGCGTGTTCGTGAGCCCGCTGCAAGACCCTCGGGCGCGCAAAATGCGAACGGGGCTGCTGATTCTCGCAGGCGCCGTTGGCCTGGTGCTGCTTGTGGCGTGCGCGAACTTCATCAACCTGCTCCTCACCCGCAATGCGGCTCGCCACCGCGAACTGGCCGCGCGAGTGGCGCTCGGCGCGAACGGGCGCCGGCTGCTCAGCCACATGCTCTCCGAAAGCGTTCTGCTGTCGTTGCTGGGAGGAGCTTGCGGTATCCTGTTCGCCGTAGCGGCGCTGCACGTCATTCGTGCGCTCGGCCCGAGTGATCTAGCGGGGATGGCGGATGCCGGCTTGAATCTCCGGGTTCTGGCCTTCACTTTAATCTTGAGCCTGGCCGCCGGCGCCGGCTGCGGCTTGATTCCGGCGCTTCAAATGTCAAAGCTCGACGTGCACAGCATGTTAAAAGAAGGAGGCCGCGCGACTGGGGCGCCCGGAAGGCAGGCCGTCCGGCGCATCCTGATAGTTTCCGAGATCGCCCTCGCCATCGTCCTGCTCGCAGGCGCCGGCCTGCTGATCCGGAGCTTTCTGCACGTGATGGAGGTCGATCCCGGCTTCCGGCTCGACCACGTCCTCGCGCTGGAGGTCGACCGGCCGCAACCTTCTCCCGCGGAGCAAAACCAGTTCACCACCGAACAGCGGCTCGCGTATTTGCGCCAGGAATCGTTGAAGTACGAAGCGTTGATGCAGAGGATCCAGGCACTCCCGGGCGTACAGATGGCGGGTGGCATCAGCGTGCTGCCGCTCGGCACGTCGATGCGGTCGGCATCGCGGTTTCTGGTGGAGGGCCAGCCCCTTCCCGCGGATGGCGTGCGCCCGGTGGCCGAAACGCGGAGCATCAGCGCCGGCTACTTCGCAGTGATGGGCATTCCGCTGCGGCAGGGCCGTCTGCTGGATGCGCATGATTACGCCAGCCAGAACGTGGTTGTCAACGAAGCTTTCGCCGAACGATTCTGGCCCGGGGGCGCCGCGCTCGGAAAGCGCTTCGATTTTTGCTCGCTGGAGCCGAAGCCCTGCTGGACCACCGTTGTGGGCGTGGTAGGAAATGTCCATCAGTACGGGCTCGAAGCGGCTCCGACCCTGGATTCCTATGGCGCCGTCGGCTGGGAGCGCTACACCGTGGTTAGAACCGCGCTCGACCCCTCCAACGTTGCACAGGAGGTGATTGCGGAGATCCACCGGTTTGACCCGGGCTTGCCCATTTCCCACGTCATGACTTTGGAGAATCTGCTGTCCGATTCAGTGGCCTCACGCAGGCTGTCCACGTTCCTGCTCGGTTTGTTTGCCGGCCTCGCCCTGCTCCTGGCGGCCATCGGGGTCTACGCGATGATGAGCTACTCGGTCCGGCTGCGAACGAACGAAATCGGGCTGCGCATGGCCTTGGGGGCACAGCCGCGGAATATCTGGTGGCTTGTAATCGACGGCGGGGCGCGTCCCGTGCTGGCGGGAATTGCGATAGGCGTGGGCGGCGCGCTGGTTCTCACGAAGCTGCTTGCGTCTTTCTTGTATGGGGTCACGGCGACGGATCCAATCACATTTGCCGTCGTAGCCCTGCTGCTGGCTTGCATCGCCCTGCTGGCATGCTACGCTCCCGCCCGGCAAGCCATGAGGATCGATCCGGCGACCGCCCTGCGCATCGACTGAGGGGCCGGGCCGGTGGATTCGAGGATCACGAAGGGTTCACTTTGCCAGCCGTCTACGGTGAAGATGAACTGCGGCTCGGGAACTCCCAGCGGCTGGGCAGGCAGACGGAAATTCACCTGGATCGCGCCGGCGACGAGCGCGGGTGCGGGACCGGCATAGAGCACTTCAAGCGGAGCACGGTTGTAAGGATTCCACACACTGACTTCAACCGGCCGAGTTAGCGAAGGCAGCGGGGCGTTCAGAACCTGGCCGTCGACCGGGATGGGCGAGAGGAAACCGAAGCCGGTCGCAAACACCTGCACGATGCTGCCGGGATGGGCCGGATTGACATCACTATTGATGGAGCCGTCCTCGTTGAGGGCCGCGGCCCAAAGGCGGGCGTTTTTCTTGATGGCTTCGGGCGTGGCCGTCGCCACCTCCAGCAGAGCGTCATTCGAGGAGCCGGCGGCGTTGATGACGGTGACTCGCGTTTCGCCCGAGACCAGGACGGGCACGATGGCGTTGATCTGGTCGCTTTGCACATAGAGGATGGGAGCGGGCTTGCCATCGAACAGGACCTGAACGCCGGCGAGCTGCGTGGGGGCTTGGCCGGAAGTGAGGTCGGCGGCGGCGGGCGTGGCGGGGCCGAGGGAGATACCGTAGAGGCTCACGATCTCGATGGGAGAGACTCGGCCGGCCGCCATGGTGGAGGCTGCGTTGATGACGGCGAGCAGGGAGGGAGCGGCGCCGCGCTCGAGCAATGCGGCGACGTTGGCGGGACCGGCGATCGCAACACCTGTGGGGGTGGGCGCCAGGCCGGCACCGGCGCTGCCATCGACGAGGCGTGTGGGCAGGGTAATGGTATGAGCGACTGGATCGACCGCAGCGAGGAAATCGGCGCCGCGGGTAAATCCAGATACCGGCACGGGCAATGAAGATGGCGCGTGGCCGGAGAACCAGACGGTTCCATCGGGGGCGGTGATCAGGTTGTCGATGCTGCCGCCTCCGCTGCCGAAGTAGGTCGCATAAAGAAGCTGATGGGAGGTGGGGTCGTATTCGAGCAGGAATCCGTCGGAGCCGGTCTCGATCCCGGAGTATTGCTTCTGCGCGGCATTGGCGGTGACGGGAAGATCGGGACCGGTTGTGGCGCCGGCCATCCAGATGTGGCCCGCGCGGTCAAAGATCGCCGCCTTGAGGTTGTCATCGCCGCCGAGCGCTGTGAAGAGCTCGGAAGTGCCCAGGTACGTGGCATAGAGGAGACGGGAGCCATCGGGGGTGAACTCGGCGAGGAAGCCGTCGCCGGCAAAGAGGCCGCATCCGCAGGTGGGCTTGAGGGCATCGGCGGTGAGGGGCAGGTCGGTGGTATTCGTGGCCCCGGCGAGCCAGATGTTGCCCTGGGCATCGAGCAGGACCTGACTGGGAGAAGTGAACCGGATGGCGATGCAGTTGGAACCTTGGCACACCTTGTTAAGGCCTCCATAGCGGGCGGAGAAGAGCAGCTGGTCGCCGGCCGCGGAGAAACGCAGCAGATACGCCGGCGTGCTCATGAAACCGAGGGGCGAGGCGTAGGCGCCGGGGGTGGTGGGGAACGTGGGACCGGTGAAGACCGCCGCGCCGGTTACAAGGATCTGGCCGCTGCTATCGATGACGAGGTCGAGCGGCTGAACGCCGGCTCCCCATGAGGTGGAGTAGACGATGGTGCCGTCGCGGCCGCGAAGTTTCATGAGGAAGCCGCCTTCGGGACCGGTGGTCAGCTTCGCGGTGAAAGGAAATGCGCCGGGGATGGCGGTGGCGCCGGCGATATATATGTCATCGTGGCTGTCGATGCCGAGGGCGACCCGGCCGACAAACGGCAGGAGACGAGAAAAATATTCGGCGCCGGAGGAATCGAGTTTTTTTATCGCGGTGTACGCGTAGGCTGCTTTGGACGGGCCGATCAAAGCGGCGACGATCAGATTGCCTTGCGAATCGGTTTTCAAATTGGAGACTTGTTGTCCTTGCTGCGCGGGGATACGGAGGAGGCGCTGCACCTGCAAGGATGGGGCGGCACAGAGGCAGGCGCCCCATGCCGCGAGAAAGAGAATTCGAGGCACTGGAAAGACCCCCACGGGCAGGATGCCCCAGAGTGAGTCTGGACGACTCACCGGTCCTCCGGGCGCGAGCGCGGCGGGAAGGAGATGCGAATTCCGCAGAATCGGAATGGCAATTTGATGACCAATGAGAGGGCGATACGAGTTCGCCAGGCGCTACACTCGGGGTGGGGAGACCATATGCCCGAACATGAGGAGGTACGGCCGCGAACGGCGGTGCTGACGCGGGGGTTCGATCCGAGCCTGTCGGTGGGGTCGGCGCGGCCGGCGGTGTTTCGGAGTTCCACTTACGTGTTTGCGAGTCCCGAGGCGGCGGAACGGGCGTTCGCCATGACGCTGGGGAAGATTCAGCCGCGCGACGGCGAGCGGGCGGACCTAATTTACTCGCGGATTTCGCACCCGAACGCGGAGATTCTGGAAGACCAGGTGGTGCCGCTGGAAATGGGAGCGCGCGAAGCGGCGGTGTTCAACTCGGGAATGGCGGCGATCATGACGGCGTTCTTCACGTTCGCGCGGCCGCATGGGACGATTGTGTACACGACGCCGCTGTATGGCGGCACGACGGGGCTGATCCACAATTTTCTGGAGCCATTCGGGGTAAAGGGCGTGGCGGTGCGGTCCGGGGACGGGCATGCAATTGAACACGCCATCCAAGCGGCGAAGAACTTGTGCATCGTGTATCTGGAGACGCCGGCGAATCCGACGATGAAGATGACGGACATCGAGCGGGTGGCGGAGGCGGCGGGGCGGCACCCGGACAAACCGGTGGTGATGGTGGACAACACGTTTCTGGGGCCGACCTTTCAGCATCCGCTGCATCTGGGCGCGGACCTGGTGCTGTATTCGGCGACGAAATATTTATCCGGGTTCAGCGACATGGTGGCGGGGGTGGCGCTGGCGCGCGATCCGGAAAAAATTCACGCGCTCCGCAGCCGGCGCGTGATGTTCGGGAACATTCTGCAGCCGGACGAGTGCTGGATGCTGGACGGGCGGCTGCCGACGGTGGCGCTGCGCATGAACCGGCAGAGCAAGAACGCGCAGCGAGTGGCGGAGGCGCTGCACGGGCACAAGCGGCTAAGCCGGGTAATTTATCCGACGCTGTTCGAGGATGCGGAGCAGATCCGGATTTTCAAGAAGCAGTGCGCGTACCCGGGGGCGCTGTTTTCGATCGATTTTCATGAGGGTAAGAAGGCCGCGTTCGAGTTTTTGCGGCGCGTGCGGATTGCGCGGAATGCAGTGTCGCTGGGCGGCGTGGAGACGCTGGTGTGCCATCCCAAAACGACCACGCACTCGGGCATGAGCGAACAGGAGCTGGCGGAATCGGGCGTGACCGACGGGCTGGTGCGGGTTTCGGTGGGGATCGAAGACTGGCGGGATCTGCTGGCGGACTTCGAGCAGGCGCTGGCGGGGTAAAACCGGCGGACGACGAGAGGCGATCGTCTGCCGCACAGGTGCACGTTACAATTAAATATCAGCTGATTTTTCGGAAGGAATAGGTGTGACTGGTCACGAAATCAGGCAGCGTTTTCTCGACTTTTTTGCCGGCCGCGGGCATCGCGTGGTGCGGAGCTCGTCATTGCTGCCGGCGAATGATCCGACGCTGCTGTTTACGAACGCGGGGATGAACCAGTTCAAGGACGTTTTCCTGGGGCTGGAAAAGCGCGATTACTCGCGCGCGGCCAGCTCGCAAAAGTGCGTGCGCGCGGGCGGCAAGCATAATGACCTGGAGAACGTCGGATATACGCGGCGGCATCATACGTTTTTCGAGATGCTGGGCAATTTTTCGTTTGGCGATTATTTCAAAGCCGAGGCGATCGAGTTTGCATGGGACCTGATCACCAAGGATTACGGAATTCCGAAAGACAAACTGTACGTGACCGTGTTTCGCGAGGATGATGAAGCGGAGCGGCTGTGGCAGAAAGTGGCCGGTGTGCCGAAGAGCCGGATTTTCCGGCTGGACGAAAAAGATAACTTCTGGCAGATGGGCGAAACCGGGCCTTGCGGGCCGTGCTCGGAAATTCATTACGACATGGGACCGGCGGCGGCCGAGCCGGGGCGGGAGCGCGAGGAATTTCCGAGCGATGCGGGCGGGCGGTTCGTCGAGATCTGGAACCTGGTGTTCATGCAGTACGATCGCGACGCGGCGGGGACACTGACGCCGCTGCCGCGGCCTTCGATCGATACGGGCATGGGGTTGGAGCGGATCGCGGCGGTGCTGCAAGGAAAGCTCTCGAATTACGACACCGATTTAATTCACCCGATCATGATGAAGGCGCAGGAGCTGTTCGGGCCGGCGCGGTCGGACGAAGAACGGTACCAGACATCGCTGCGGATCGCGGCGGATCACGCGCGGGCGACGACTTTTCTGATTCATGACGGCGTGCTTCCGTCGAACGACGGGCGCGGGTATGTGCTGCGCAAGATTATGCGGCGCGCGATGCGGAACGCGCGGCTGGTGGGCGTGGAGGAGCCGTTCCTGTATAAACTGACGGGCTTTGTGGCGGATCTGATGAAGCCGGCGTATCCGGAGCTGCTGGAGAGCGTGCAGCGGGTGGCGCGCGTGGTGAAGGACGAAGAGCACCGGTACGCCACGACGTTCCTGGTGGCGGAGAAGGTGTTTCAGGAATCCATTCAGGCGCTCAGCGACGGGCTGATTCCGGGCGGGGTTTCCTTCAAGCTGTACGACACCTACGGGCTGGCGTTGGATGAGCAGGAGGAGATGGCGCGCGAGCGCGGCCTGGCGATCGATCATCAGGGTTTCGCGCGCGAGATGGAGCAGCAGCGCGAGCGGGCGCGCGCGAGCTGGAAGGGCGCCGAAAAAGGTGCGGTGGTTCCGGCTTATCAGAAGCTGCTGGAGCACGGACGCACAAAGTTCCTGGGATACAGCGAGCTGGAAGCGAGCTCGCGGGTGATCGGGCTGCTGGTAAATCGGGAACTGGTGAACGAAGTTCCGGCGGGAACGAAGGCGGAACTGGTGTTTGACCAGACTCCGTTCTACGCGGAGGCGGGCGGGCAGGTCGGCGACCGCGGCGGATTGTATGCGGCGGATGGAGTGAAGGCGGCGGATGTGGAGACGGCGTTTGCGGGCGTGCCGGGATTGACGGTGCACCGCGTGACGACGCATGCGCCGATCCGGGTGGGAGACGTGCTCGCGGCGCGGGTGGCGACACCGCTGCGCGACGCCACGCGGCGGAATCACACGGCGACGCATCTGCTGCACGCTTCGCTGCGGCAGGTTTTGGGAACGCACGTTAAACAGGCCGGGAGCGTGGTGGAGCCGGGGAGGCTGCGCTTCGACTTCACGCACTACGCGGCGATGGATCGCGCGGAGCTGGAGGAAGTCGAGCGGCTCATGAACGAGCAGATTCTGCGCAACACGGGCGTGGAAACAAACATTCTGCCGCTCGACCAGGCGATCGCCACCGGAGCCATGGCGCTATTCGGCGAAAAATACGGCGAGCAGGTGCGCGTGGTGAACGTGCCCGGGTTCAGCCGCGAGCTGTGCGGCGGGACGCACGTGCAGCGGACGGGCGATATCGGGGTTTGCAAAATTATCTACGAAGGAAGCATCTCGGCGGGGGTGCGGCGGATCGAGGCGATTACGGGCGAGGCGGCGCTGAAACAGTACCAGGAATCGACGGACTCGCTGCGGCGGATCGCGGACATGGTGCGGGCGTCGGAGCCGGAACTGATCGAGCACGTGGAAAAACTGCTGGCGAATGAAAAATCGCTGGAGAAGCAAATCGACCAGTTGAAGGGCAAGCTGGCGCAATCGGCGGTGGGGGATATCGAGTCGCAGGCGCGCACGATCAAGCAAGCCAAAGTGGTGGCGGCGCGGGTGGATGGGATGGACCGGGCGCAAATGCGGGCGGTGGCGGATTCTCTGCGCAACAAGTGGAAGAGCGCGGTAGTGGTGCTGGCGTCGGCTGAAGATTCGAGCGTCTCGATTGTGGCGGCAGTGACGAAGGACCTCACGGGCAAAGTGCAGGCTGGGAAACTGGTGGGCGCGGTGGCGCAGGCGACCGGCGGCAAGGGCGGCGGGCGTCCGGACATGGCCGAGGGCGGAGGCAAGGACGCGTCGGCGCTGGCAGGCGCTCTGCAGAGTGTGTATCAGGATGTTGAGAGCAAGCTGTGACGGAGTCCTGTGACGCTTTGGTGGTAGGCGCGGGGCCGACGGGGCTGGCGTGCGGCATCGAACTGCAGCAGCGCGGCGTGAAGGCGGTGCTGATCGAGAAGGGCTGCGTGGTGAACTCGCTCTACCACTACCCCACCAACATGAGTTTCTTCACCACGCCGGAGCTTCTCGAAATCGGCAATATTCCAATGACGAGCTTGAACGAGAAGCCGAACCGCACCGAAGCCTTGAAATATTACAGGCGAGTGGCGCAGCACTACCGGTTGGACATCCGGCAATACGAGCGCGTGGAGCGGATTGCCGGCGAAGACATGAGCTTCCAGGTGTTCACGACGGACCGGCGCGGCTGCCAGCATGTGTACGAGGCGAGGAAGATCGTTCTGGCGACGGGTTACTATGACGTTCCGAATATGCTTGACGTGCCCGGCGAAGATCTGCCCAAGGTAATTCACTACTACAAAGAACCGCATCCGTATTACAACCATGACGTGGCGGTGATCGGCGCCAAGAATTCGGCGGCGATAGCAGCGCTCGAACTATGGTGGACGGGCGCACGCGTCACGCTCATTCATCGCGGCGGGGAGATTTCGAATTCGGTGAAATATTGGATCAAGCCAAATATCGAAAACCGGATCAAGAACAAGGAGATTCCGGCGTACTTTCACTCGCGCGTCACGGAGATCGGGATTGATTGGATCCGAGTCGCCACACCGGAAGGTGAAATTTCGTTAAAAAACGACTTCGTATTTGCCCTCATCGGGTATCAGCCGGATCTGAAATTTTTGAATTCCACCGGCATTACACTAGAGCCGCAAACACTTAGGCCGCGTACTGACGTAAAAACCCTCGAGAGCGAACGTAAAGGAATATACCTGGCGGGTGTGATTGTGGCGGGTATGCATACGAACGAAATTTTTATCGAAAACGGTCGGTTTCACGGGCAGTTGATAGCAAAGTCGATCGCTTCCATCCTCTTCGCCGGCTAAGATTTGCGCCTGAATGGCGAGGAAATTCACTGTTCGCTGGTGTTGAGAACGTTACTTTTCCATTTACATTTGTGAGGCATCCAACTGAAACTTTAGTTCTACTTGTTGTATCTAAATTGGTGAAGGGGTTACATACACCATGTTGCAGCTCGTTCTAAATTTCCTGTTTGGCTGTTCCCACCAACGGACCACGTTTCCTCTCACACCAACCCGGAAGAGCAACGGCGCTCCAATTCCCGGCGCGGCGCGGTTGGGGACATATGTAACCTGTCTGCAGTGCGGGAAGGAACTAGCCTACAACTGGGATGAGATGCGAGTGGGCGGGCCGGCCACTCCCAAGCAACCCGCGACAGAAGCCCAACCGAGCTTCCGCTAAACGACTTTCAAGGAGTGATATCACCGAGGAGAACTGCGCGCCTCGCGCCGGTAGCAGACGGCAGATTGGCACGGCGGCGGCGCCAGGTCTCGTGCGCCAGGATGGCGAAGGCGATAGCTTCCTTGGCGTCGGGATCGATGCCGAAGCGGGCGGAACTGGCGACGCTAGCGCCGGGCAGGAATGCCGCGAGGTAACCCATGATCAGCGGGTTGTGAACGCCGCCGCCGGAGACGATGAGGTCGGCGGGCGCGGTGCCGGTCTGGCGCACGGCATGCGCAATCGTCGCAGCGGTCAGGACGGTGGCGGTGGCGATCAGGCTGCGAAGCGGGAGTTTCGATCGCTTGAGGCGAGCGACAAATTCGGCGCCGTACTGCTCGCGTCCGGCGCTCTTGGGCGGCTTGCGGCGGTAATAGGGATCGGCGAGCAACTCGTCAAGCAGCTTGGGACTGAGGCGGCCGGATGACGCGATTTTGGCATCACGATCGTAGTTCAGCCGGCCGCGCGTGTATTCGCGCGCCAGAGCGTCGATGACCATGTTGCCCGGACCGGTGTCGAAGGCGATGACATCGCGGGGGCCGGCTGCCGGCGGAATGAGCGTGATGTTGGCGATGCCGCCGATGTTGAGGGCGATACGGGCGCGGCGCGGATGGCGGAAGAGCAGATAATCGACGTACGGGACCAGCGGGGCGCCTTCTCCGCCGGCTGCGATGTCGCGCGCGCGAAAATTCGAGACCACGGGAACGCCGAGCGCCTCGGCGACCACGGCGGGTTCGCCGATCTGCAGAGTATGATGGCCGCCTTCGTGGTAAATGGTCTGGCCGTGACAGCCGATCAGAGCGATCGGGCCGAAGCGGCGGACTGCCTTCCGGACGGCGCGCGCGTAGAGTTCACCTAGAAAAAAGTTGAGGCGCGAGATGGAGGCGGTGTCGAGATGGCCGAGCAGCGCGGCGCGCGTGGTTTCGGGGTAGGGAGTCGATTGAAAGCCGACTGTCCGGATCCGGCGGCCGCGGATCTCGACCACGGCGACATCGATGCCATCGAGCGATGTGCCGCTCATGACGCCCGCGACTCTCACGGGCGCTTCAACTCCTTCTGCAATTCGCTGAGCAGCTGCAGCGCTTCGATGGGGCGCAATTCATCGAGGTTGAGCGCGCGGATGCGCTCGGCGATGCCGTAGCCCACGGGTTCGAAAAGCTGGATCTGCAGCGGGCCGGTTTCCGTTCTGGACAGCTCTTCGGTGACTACATGCTCGCTCGACTCGTGGAGCTTAAGAACTTCGCGAGCACGCTCGATCACCGCCAGCGGTAACCCGGCAAGGCGCGCGACCTCGATGCCATAGCTGCGGTCGGCCTTACCGGGCTCGACTCTACGCAGGAAGATGATGTGGTCGCCGGCTTCTTTAACCGAGACGCGCAGGTTGCGCACGCCTTCGAGCTGCTCGGCCAGATCGGTGAGTTCGTGGTAATGGGTGGCAAAGAGTGTTTTGGCGCGGGTGTGGCTGTGGATGTGCTCGACCACGGCCCAGGCGAGAGCGAGGCCGTCGAACGTAGCGGTGCCGCGGCCGATTTCATCGAGGACGATCAGGCTGCGCGGCGAAGCAGTGTTCAGGATGACGGCGGTCTCGGTCATCTCGACCATGAAAGTGGAGCGGCCGCGCGAAAGGTTGTCGGATGCGCCGATGCGGGTGAAGATACGATCGATAATGGGCAGGCGCGCGGATCCGGCGGGAACGAACGAGCCCATCTGCGCAAGGATGGCGATGAGCGCAGCCTGGCGGAGGTAGGTGGATTTGCCGCCCATGTTGGGGCCGGTGATGACGGCGATCAGGTCGGAGCTGTCGTTGAGATAGAGGTCGTTGGGAATAAAGCGGCCGGATTCGCGCTCGGCAAGGCGCTCGATGACCGGATGGCGGCCGGCCATGATGCGCATTTCGCCGCCCTCGGAAAACGAGGGGCGCTGATAGCGGTTCTCAGCGGCCACCTGCGCGAGCGACGCGGTGACGTCCAGTTCCGCGACGCCGCCGGCGGTGGCGCGGATGCGCTGCGCTTGCGCGGCGGCGCGCTTACGGACATCGCTGAAAAGTTCCTTTTCGAGCGCGAGGATTTTCTCTTCGGCGTCGAGGACCTTGCGTTCGTAGTCTTTCAGCTCGGGAGTGGTGAAACGCTCGGCGTTGGCGAGGGTCTGCTTGCGCTCGTAGTCGGAGGGTGCGAGGTGCAGGTTAGCCCTGGTGATCTCGATGTAGTAACCGAACACATTGTTGAAGCGCACCTTGAGGGATTGGATGCCGGTGCGCTGGCGCTCGCGGGCTTCGATCTGGGCGATGTACTGGCGGCCGTTCAGGCTGAGATCGCGCAGTTCGTCGAGTTCGGCGTGAAAACCGGCGCGGATGGCGCCGCCGTCGGCGAGGTTGAGGGGCGGCTCGTCGGCGATGGCTTCGAGAATGAGGTTGGCTACGTCGGGGAGCTCGTCGAGACGCTCGTGGATGGAGCGAAGGCGGGCGGCCTGCTGCGTATCGAAGCAGCGCTTCAGAGCCGGAATTTTTTCAAGCGAGCGGCCGAGGGCGAGTAAATCGCGAGGGCCCGCGGAGCCGAGCGTCACTTTGGCGAGCAGGCGCTCGATATCGAGGATGCCGGCGAGCTGTTTGCGCAGCTCCGCGCGCAGGATGGTTTGCTGCGACAATTCGGCGACGGCTTCGAGGCGCAGCTCGATTTCGGCACAGTTCATCGAGGGACGGAGCAGGCGCTGGCGGAGGAGACGGCCGCCCATGCCGGTCTGAGTCTGGTCGAGGACAGCCAACACCGTAGCAGCGCCGTCAAAGCCGCCGGTGTCGGCGGAGAAGAGCGGCTCGACCAGTTCGAGATTGCGGACCGTGACGGCGTCGAGCACCATGAAATCGGCGCGGTCGAAGTACGTAGGGCGGTCGAGATGATCAAGCGCCGCGCGTTGCGTGTCCCGCAAGTAGTGCAGAATGGCTCCGGAGGCGCCGACCGCGGCGGGGCGATTGGCGAGCCCGCAGCCATCGAGCGAGAGCAGCTTAAAATGGTCGCGCAGGGTGCGATCGGCGTAATCCTGGCTGAAGATCCAGTCTTCGAGATCGGTGCGGACGAAGCGGGCGGCCGGGCGCGCGTCGCCATTGAGCAGCGGCAACTCGGAAGGAAACAGAACTTCGCGGGCGCCGAGATGCTCGATGGCGGCGGAAACCTCGGCCGGGTCCAATTCGGTGACGCGGAATTCGCCGGTAGAGACGTCGACGTAGGCGAGAGCGGAGCGCTGGCCGGCGCGGGCTACGGCGCCGAGATAGTTGTTCTCGCGCGGCTTCACCAGGCTCGGGTCCATCGCAGTGCCGGGAGTGACCACGCGCGTGATCTCGCGCTTCACCAGCTTCTTGGCCAAACGCGGATCTTCCATCTGGTCGCAGATGGCGACGCGGTAACCCTTCTGAATCAGGCGCGAGATATAGCCCTCGGCCGCGTGATACGGGACGCCGCACATGGGGATGGCGGCGCCTTTTTCCTTGTTGCGGGCGGTGAGGGTGATTTCAAGCTCGCGGGCGGCGGTGACGGCGTCTTCGAAGAAGAGCTCGTAGAAATCGCCGAGGCGGAACAAGAGGAGCGCGTTCGGCGCCTGCTGCTTAATGGCGTTGTACTGCCGCATCAGCGGCGTGGAAGCGTCAGAGGACATCGAGTACTCAGGGCAGGTCCGGGACCTACTCCACCAGCTTACGCGTAAATGCCACGGAGCTTGATGGCGAAGGCGACGCGGTCGAGCGCCAGCATGTAGGCGGCGATGCGGTTATTGACGCCGTGCGTCTCGGCATAGTGCACGACAGCGCCGAAGCTCTCTACCATGATTTCTTCGAGACGATGATTGACGAGCTGCTCGTTCCAGAAGAATCCCTGGCGATCCTGCACCCATTCGAAATAAGAAACAGTGACGCCGCCGGCATTGGCCAGAATATCGGGTATCACGAAGATCTTCTTTTCGGCCAGGATGTGATCGGCTACCTGCGTGGTCGGCCCATTCGCTCCTTCGCAGAGAATCCTGCAGCGCAGCTTCTCGGCGTTCAGGGAGGTGATCACGTTTTCGGTGGCGGCGGGCAGGAGGACGTCGCAATCGAGATACAGGGCTTCCTGCCTGTCCATGTCTTCGCCGTTCTTAAAGCCGGTGATGGATCCGGTTTCCTTGCGGTGCTCCATGAGCGCGGCGATGTCGAGGCCGTGCGGGTTGTAGACGGCGCCGTCGTACTCGATGATGCAGACGATTTTGAAGCCTTTGGCGGACATCAGGCGCGCCGCCATGCCACCGACGTTGCCGAAGCCCTGAATCACCACGCGGCAGTTCTCAGGCGTCATGCGGAAGCGTTCCAGCGCCTTGCCGGTAACGATCATGCAGCCGCGGCCGGTGGCTTCGGGGCGGCCGCGGGAACCGCCCAGCGCGAGCGGCTTGCCGGTGACGACAGCGGTTACGGTGTGGCGCGCGTGCATGGAGTAGGTATCCATGATCCACGCCATGACCTGCTCGTTGGTGTTGACATCGGGAGCGGGCACGTCACGCTCGGGACCGATGAAGTCGATGATTTCCGCGGCGTAGCGGCGGGTGAGTTTTTCGAGCTCGGCAGGCGAAAGAATGTTCGGGTCGCAAATGACGCCGCCTTTGCCGCCGCCGAAGGGGATGTTGACGACGGCACACTTCCAAGTCATCCAGGAGGCCAGGGCGCGAACTTCGTCGAGGGTGACATCGGGCGCGAAACGAATGCCGCCTTTGGCGGGGCCGCGGGCGATGGAGTGCTGCACGCGATACCCGGTAAAAACCTCGAGACGGCCGTCGTCGAGCTGAACCGGGATGTGCACCGTGATCTCGCGGGCCGGCGCGCGCAATACCTTGCACATGCCATCGTCGAGATTCAGCCTTCGGGCAGCTTCATCGAAACGCGCGGCGGCGGCGAGCCAGGGATTTTTTTCGTCCTCGATCGAGATGGAAACAGGCGAAGTCAGCGTCGACACGATACCAGCCTCCGGTTACATTATTACAGGTGGCACGGTTTGGCGCGCTGACCGCACCGGTGCTAGAATTGCCGGCGCCGAGAGGCGGAGCGGACGCAAGCGCCGGCGCCGTTACTGTAACGTGTCGATCGCTTTGAGGACTACCGGGTCGTGACGGATCTCGACTTCGTCGCCCTTCTCGACGCCGAGCGCCTGGTTGAAAATCTCGGTCTTCAGACGAGTCTCGACAAATTCGCGCTCGAGCGACCACTCGCTCACGCCGGGCTGAATGCCGCGTTCCGATAGCCACGCCTTGAATTGATCGATCGTCTGGGGGCTGACTTCGAATTCCGGCGTCACTTTGTGGCTGGAGAGATACTCAGTGGCGTAGTTGGGGAACGAGCCGCTGGCTTCGAGAGCGATGCGGAGACGGTTCATCGCGGGAGGATAGACGACGAAATCGGGTTGAATGCCGCCGCCGCCGGTGACGGCGCGGCCGTTGTCGGTGTGAAAGACCTTGGCGTTGCCGTTGGGGTGGGCGGTGGTGCCGGCGAGCTCGAATTGCGAGGCATCGAGCGGTTTTTGAATGGAGCGGCCGCTGGGCGTGTAGTAGAGAGCCGTGGTGAGCGCGAGCCCGGTGCCTCCGCTCAAGGGGAAGACACTCTGCACGAGGCCCTTGCCAAAGCTCGGAACGCCGAGCACGGTGGCGCGATCGTGATCCTGCATAGCGCCGGTCACGATCTCGGAGGCGCTGGCGGTTTTCTCATTGACCAGAATGGCGAGCTTGAACTCGTACGGCATGGCGGAGGACTTCACCTTATCGGTTTTTTCCGGCACGTTGCGGCCGCGCACGGTGACGATGGGCAAACCGGGCTTGAGGAAGAGCGATGCCGTATCGACGGCTGCGGTCAGCAGGCCGCCGGGATTGTTGCGAAGGTCGAGAACCAAGCCCTTGAGGTTGGCGCCGCCCAGTTTCTCGACGGCCTCCTGGATCAGCCGCGGCGTGCTCTCTTCAAAATTGGTCACGCGGATATAGCCGATGCCGGCGGCGACGAAGAACGCGCGCTCGACGGGCGGCGTTTGCAGCTCGGCCGGAGTCATGGTGAAGCGCAGGATCCGGCTGCTGCCGGGGCGCTTGACGAACAGCTCGGCCTGGCGTTGCCGGGCTTCGCCGAGCAGCTGCTGCAGCTGTTCGGTATCGAGGCGCGCGATTTCATAGCCGTTAATGCCGAGGATCTCGTCGCCGGGCGAGAGCCCCGCTTTGGCGGACGGGGTACCCGGGAGGGTCTGCAACACGATCACGCGGCCCGGCAAGAGCGACACGACGGTGCCGAAGCCTTTTTGGGTGGAGGTCTCGAGTTTCTGGAGCTGCTCGAATTGGCCGGGATCAAAGAAGATGGAGTGCGGGTCGAGGCGGCGCAACAGGCCGGGAATTGCGCCTTGATAGAAAGCCTGCTCGGAAGAGATGGGGTCGGCCGCGTTTTGCTCGACGAGGGAATAGGTATCAATCAGGGACTTCATCTGGGAGTCGAGATCGTCGGCGGCCCACAGCGAGGCGGCGCAGCAGACCAGGACTGCGAGAAGACGCGACAGCGGCATGCAGGCTTCGATGTCTTTATTTTATCGCGTGAATTTGGTGGCCTTCTTGCGCCGGTCGCGCGCCAGCGCCAGCTCGATCAACTCGTCGATGAGGGCGGGGAAGGGAATCCCGCTGTGCTCCCACATCTTGGGATACATGCTGATGGACGTAAAACCGGGAATGGTGTTGATCTCATTAATGTACAGGCGATCAGTGGCGGCTTCCAGGAAGAAATCGACCCGCGCCATGCCCTCGCATTCCACGGCCCGGTAACAACCGACGGCGAGGGCGCGCAGCTCCTCGGTTTTGTCGTGAGGCAGATCGGCGGGGACTTTGGTTTCGGCCGCGTTCAGCAGGTACTTGTCTTCGTAATCGTAGAACTCGCGGGAAGGCAGAATTTCACACGGAAGGGAAGCGACCGGCGCTTCGTTGCCAAGCACGGCGCATTCGAGCTCACGGCCGGCGATACCGCGCTCGACGATGATTTTGCGGTCGTACTCGGCGGCGAGCTGGATGGCTTTCTCCAGCTCTTCCCGATTGCGGGCCTTGGAAATACCGACCGAGGAACCGAGGTTCGCCGGTTTGACGAACATGGGGAACGGCAGTTTCTTGACGATGGCTTCGAGATCCTGCTTTTCGCGGGTGACGGCGACGTAATCTACCACGGGCAACGCTTGTGACATGCAGACACGTTTCATCATCTCCTTATCCATGGAGACGGAAGAAGCCATGACGCCGGCGCCGACATACGGCAGGTCGGCCATCTCGAGCAGGCCCTGAATGGTGCCATCTTCGCCGAAGGTGCCATGCAGGATGGGGAACACGACGTCGATCTCGGGCTGGGCGCCGGGCTCGGGCAGGATCGGCTTCGGGTTCCAGCGGCCGTCCTTGCCGATAAAATATTCGATTTTCTCGTATTTAGCGGGGTCCATCCGCTCCATAATTGCCTGGGCCGAGCGGATAGAGATCTCGTGCTCGCCGCTGCGGCCGCCATACACAACGGCTACGCGAAGTTTCATAGAATTCGTTTTCCCAATCCGGACATCACCAGCTCGACGGCGAGGTCGGCGGTCCGGTTGGCTTCATCGAGCACCGGATTTACCTCGACCACTTCCATCGCCACCATCTGGCCGGAATCGCAGATCATTTCCATTGCCAAATGCGCCTCGCGGTAGGTGACGCCGCCGCGGACAGGCGTGCCCACGCCCGGAGCATCGCCGGGGTCGACGAAATCCATATCGAGCGAGAGGATGAAGCCGGCGGTGCCGTCGCAGGCGAGGCGGATGGCTTCATCCATCACGGCACGGAGGCCCCGTTCATCGATATCGCGCATGGTGAACGCGCGGACGCCGGAATCGCGCACGTGCGGTTTCTCCATCTGGTCGACATCGCGCAGGCCGACGATCGCGGCATTGCGCGGGCTGATCTTGGGCGCATAGGCGGACAGATGTGTGAGCTCAGGCGGTCCCATGCCGACCACGCAGGCCAGCGGCATGCCATGGACATTGCCGCTCGGGCTGGTGCCGGGGGTGTTCATATCAGCGTGGGCGTCGAGCCAGATGATACCGACGGCGTGCCCGTTTTGGCGGAAGAATCGCGAGACGCCGCTGGCGGTACCGACGGCGATGGAGTGGTCGCCGCCGAGCGCCACCGGGAGAGTGCCTCGGGCCAAGGCTTGTTCCACGGCTAAGGCGAGGCGGTTGCACGTTACGGCAATCTCCGGGAGGTACTTGGCCTGGCTGCTGCCCACGGCCGCGGTTTCGGGCTGGACCACTTCCACATTGCCGAGGTCCTCGACCGAGTAGCCCAGGGAGGAAACACGGCGGTTTAAGTTCGCCATGCGGATGGCAGAGGGGCCCATATCGACGCCGCGGCGGCCGGCGCCGAGGTCGAGCGGCGCCCCGATGATGGCGATGTGAGACGGTTTCATGCGGGCACGGCGCTAAAACTCCGCATTGCCGGGCGTGCGGGGAAATGGGATGACGTCGCGAATATTTTTCATGCCGGTCAGGTACATCATCATGCGCTCAAAGCCCATGCCGAAGCCGGCGTGCTCGACGCCTCCGAAACGGCGGAGCTCCAGATACCACCAGTAAGATTCCTCTTTCATGCCGCCGGCGGCATGCTCGCGAATTTTTCCGAGCAGCACGTCGTGGCGCTCTTCGCGCTGGCTGCCGCCGATGATCTCGCCGATGCGCGGGACAAGCACGTCCATGGCGGCAACCGTTTTGCCGTCGTCATTGCTGCGCATGTAAAACGCCTTGATACCGCGCGGATAATTGGTGACGATCACAGGCTTTTTGAAAAGCTCTTCGGTGAGGTAGCGCTCGTGTTCGCTCTGCAGGTCGGAACCCCATTCGGTGGAGAACTCGAAGGCTTTCCCGGATTTTTGCAGCAGGTTGATGGCTTCGGTGTAGCTGATGCGCTCGAAGCTGCCGGCAAGGACGCCTTCCAGACTCTTGAATAAATCCGGTTCGTACCATTTGCTGAGGAATTCGAGATCCGGGCGGGACTCGGCGAGCACCTGCTCCACGAGGCTTTTCAGGAACGCTTCGGCCAGGTCCTGGTCGCCGTTCAGATCACAGAACGCCATCTCGGGCTCGATCATGTAGAACTCGGCGAGATGGCGCGGGGTATTGGAATTTTCGGCGCGGAATGTGGGGCCGAAGGTATACACATTGGCGAAGGCGTGCGCCAAAATTTCGGCTTCGAGCTGGCCGCTGACAGTGAGATAAGTGCGGGTGGCGAAGAAATCCCGGGTGAAATCAGCGGGGCGGGGCTGCTCCAGGTCGAGCGTGGTGACCTGGAACATGGAGCCGGCGCCCTCGGCGTCCGAGGACGAAATAACCGGCGTGTGAATGTAGAGGAAGCCGCGGTCCTGAAAAAATTTGTGAATGGCGCGCGCGAGCACATTGCGCACGCGAAACACGGCGCTGAACGTGTTGGTGCGGGCGCGCAGGTGGCCGAGGGGGCGGAGGGTTTCGAGGTTGTGTTTCTTCTTTTGGAGAGGATATTCTTCGGGATTCGCGGCGCCATGGACGACCAGCGCGCGCGCTTTCAACTCGACGGCCTGGCCTTTGCCGGGCGATGCGACCAACTCGCCTTCGACGCTCAGGCAAGCCCCCGTGGTGATGCGCGCGACGACCTCGGGCGGGACAACGCCTTCATCCAAGACCACCTGGAGATCGGTGGGCGAAGAGCCGTCGTTCAATTGAATGAAGTGGACGTTCTTGCCGTCGCGGCGCGTCTTGACCCAACCGCGAGCGGTCGCGGCGGTGCCCGGCGCAGCACGGATCAGGTCGCGAACGTAGTTTCCCGGCAGGATCACTGGACTGGTTCCTGTTTTTCGAGGCGGTCAAAAATCTCCATCACGCTGTCGAGCGGGTTGGGAAACTCGGGCTGCTCCTTGAGCTCCAGCAGCAGCGGGAATTGCTTTTCGCGCGGGCGGAACAGCGCCATGGTGCTGCGCCAATCGATGGTGCCGCCTTCGGAGAGAAAAGGAAACAGGTGCGCATCCTGCTTCCCGTTGTTGTCGTGAACGTGAGTGGAGCGGATCTTGTCTTTCATCATGTCGAACGCGGCGCTCACGCCTTCGTTCATGTTGGCGTGGCCGGTATCGAAGACGAAATTCAAGCCGATATGGGTCATCTGGACGAACTGCATGAGGCGCTCGGCGCTGGAGAGATCATTGGGGATGTTCTCGAGGAGAATCTCGACGCCGCGCTGGCGGGCGAACAGGCTCAATTCCTCGAGCGCGCTGAAGGCGGCGTCGAATTTGCGCATATCGAACTCCTCGCCGCTGACGCCGATATGCTGGATGAAGAACTTGAACGGGATCACCTCGGAGACTTCGAGGGCGCGCTTGATCTGATCGACCATTTTCAGGCGCTGGCCTTTGACGGTCTCGGTGATGGTGATGATCGACTGCGGGCCGGAGCGGCCCCAGATTTCGTCGTTGTACATGGGCGCGTGCAGCGAGTGCAGCTTCATTTCGGAATCGCGAAACCAGTGGCCCAATTCCGCCACCTGCGATTTGTTGGTGTGATCGAGGTGCTGGCGCGCGCAAAAAATCTCGACGGCTGGAATCCCAGCCTGCTGAATCTTGGCGAGCATCGCGGTGGTCAGGCGATGATTCACGAACAAGTGTGTGGACAATACATGATTCATCAGTGATTCCTGTCCTTTTGAAACGCCGGGGATCTCGCGCTCCGCGCGGCCGCCAGCAGCGCGGTGACTGGCGGGCTACTCTCGATTCTACTATGATGACTTGGCGCGGCGACGCTTCCACTCGAACAGGACGATGCCGGCGGCCACCGAAACGTTGAGAGAAGAGATCTTGCCGGCCATAGGGATCCGCACCAGCAGGTCGCAGCGCTTGCGGACCTGCTCATGCAGGCCCTTGCCTTCACCGCCCAGCACCAGGGCCGTGGGCTCGGTATAATTCACGCGATCGTAGTCTTCGGCGCCGCGCTCGTCGAGGCCGTAGATCCAGTAGCCGCGTTTCTTGAGGCCATCGAGAGCGCGATTGATGTTGGCGACGCGGACGACCGGGAGGTGCTCGAGCGCGCCGGCGGCGGCCTTGGCCACCACATCGGTGAGGCCGGCGGCGCGGCGCTCGGGGATGACGATGCCGGCCGAGCCGGCGGCATGCGCGGTCCGGATGATAGCACCGAGGTTGTGCGGGTCTTCCACACCATCCAGCAGCACGAGCACTCCGGCGGCCGCGACTGAATCCAGGTCTGCGTATTTTTGCGCGGCGCCGAGCGCGACCACGCCCTGGTGTGAGGAGGAGCCTGCCAGGCGGTCGAGCGCGGCGCGCTGCTCGAACCGCACCGGGATGCTCGCCTGGCGCGCCAGATCGATGATTTCCTGAAGGCGGGGCCCGCCGGCTCCCTGCGCGACCAGAACGCGATCAAACGGCCGTCGCGCGCGGAGCGCTTCGGCGACGGGGTGGATCCCGCTCAGTATGGCCATCAGGCTTCGGGCTGCAGCATCAGGCCGTTGTTAAAACGGTTGGTGAAGTTCGCCAGCGCCGCAACCAGGGTGATTTCGACAATCTGCTCGTTATTGAAATGCGCGAACAATTCATCGCGGCTTTGCGGCGCATCGGCGGCGCGGGTGAGCTCGCGCGCGTAGCGGATGGCGGCGCGTTCGGACGCGGAAAAGCCGGCATCCTGCTCGTTTTGAATCGCGCGAATTTCGTCATCGCTGATACCCGCTTTTTTGCCGCTGGCGGTGTGGGCGGCCGAGCAATACGCACAATGGTTAGTGAGCGAGCAAGTCAGGTACACCAATTCCTTGGTGCGCCGGTCCACCGAGCCGGGGCCGACGACGGCTCCGTAAAACGGAATGAAAGTCTTCAGGACCTCGGGCCGGTTGGCCATGGTCCGGAAAAAATGATTGGCGCGCTTCGCCTTGCTTTCGAGGCCGGCGAGGAATTCATCCTGCTGCGGATCCACCATTTTGATTGCAGTTGCCATAGCCACCAGTATAAAAGGACGGGAGGGAAGCCATCAGCCGGTGAGCGCGCGCAGAAAATCGCGATCGCCTTCAAGGAAATCAAACTCGGCGAGCGCGGCGGCCGGCGCCCAGCGCATCTCGTGAAAAACGAGGTTGCGCGGCTCGCCGCTGTACGAGACGACGCGATAGAAAATGAGCTCGATGGGATTCTTGCCGGGGTAGGCGTACGGATAGCGGGTGATTTCTTGGCCGGTGGCCTGGCGAATGCCGAGTTCCTCCTCGAGTTCGCGCGTCAAGGCATGCTCGGGCGTTTCACCGGCTTCGACTTTGCCTCCCGGAAATTCCCACTTGAGCGGATGCGCCTGTCCGGGCTTGCGCCGGCCAATGAGGATTTGCCCGTCCCGTTCCAGAATCGCAGCGACCACCTGGGCCATGGCAATATTGGAACATAGATGTATTCCGAGAAGCTGCTGGATCACTTTCAAAACCCGCGGAACGTGGGTGATCTCGAGGCGCCGGCTGTGACCGTGGAAGTTTCGAATCCGGCGTGCGGCGATATCCTGCGGCTGTCGGTGCGGTTCGAGCAGGAGAAGGCCGTCGAAGCGCGCTACCGGGTGCGCGGGTGTACGGCATCGATTGCGGCAGGTTCGGCGCTCACCGAGTGGCTCACGGGCAAAACACGGGCGGAGATCGCCGCGGTCAATGCGCGGGTCATCGAGGAGGCGGTGGGCGGGTTGGCCAGCGAGTCGAGACACGCGGCGGTATTGTGCGTGGATGGCGTCAAGCAGTTATTGCGTCGTGCTCAGGCGCTACAGTAAGCCGGCCGAGTTGCGCAAGGCCTCGATTTCTTGCGCCAGTTGACCGAGAGCGGTGCTGCATTGCGGAAACTCGTGATTGGCGGCCCGGCGCTCGATTTGCTTGAGAAGATCGGCCGCGACAAGCGCGCCCACATTGGCGCAGGCGCCCTTGGAATAATGCGCCAGGTGCATGCACCGGATGGCGTCCTGGTCACGAATGGCGGTCTCGAGCAAGCGCATCTGGCGGGACGTATCGTCAATCAAGGCGCTTAAGATCTCACGCATCAGGACTTCGTCATCGAGAGTGACATCACGGAGTTGGTCCCGATCCAAGTGCGCAGTGCTCACGCTAGGATCCATAGCCTTATTGTGCAGGGCGCGACCGCCGCGCAAAATCGGCGAAACCACGCGGTCCGGCTTGCGAAAAACCTTAGCGGCCGGGCGGGCGGCCGAACTGGAACGAAGTGGACAGGACGTCTCCACGCGGGTCGACGAGCGCGCTGGCCTTGAAGCCGGCCTGGTTGGGGCTTCCGAACCGCAGATCGAACAGATCAACTCGTTTGGCGTCGTCCGGCTGTCCCGCCGGAGAAACTCTCCAAAGTGGAAACTGGTTGAACTGGAGAAAGGTCTGAAAAGTCGCGGTGCGGCGGGCAGCGTCGAGTGCGGGGTCGGGAGCGGCCTTATAAAATACGATGCCGCGCTCGGGGTGGAAATCGGCCGTGGAATCGACGTCCGAGACCAGGTAAAACTGAGTGGTTTCCACAACCCCACGCCATTGCAGGGGATTTAACCCGGGCACAGCCAGGACACGCGCGGCGGTTTCGCCCTGGTAGAGCCTGGATTCGAGGATGGCGACGGCGCGGCTGTGCAGGACGGCGCGGCCTCCGTCATAGAGGAGCACAAAGAAGAGCGCGAACCAGGCTGCGCCGCGGCCGTAATGGAGCGGCCGCCGCGACTTGCCCGAGGTGATTTCGGAATTCACCAGCCGCGCCAAAAACGGGATGACCAGCGCCAGCAGGAAGGCCGACCAGATCCAGAAATCGAATATGCCGGTCAAATCGAGCCGCAGCCACTCGGCGGAAAACGGCAGCAGCAGCCGGATGCCATAGACATTCGTGAAATCGAGCAGCAGATGGGAGGCGACGGCGATGAGCGCGGCCCAGAACGCGCCGCCCCAGGCAACCGGCTTGCGGGATACGAGGCGTACGAGCAGCACCGTCATTATCGCCATCACCGGCATGGCCGCCAGCGAATGAGTTAAATGCCGATGGAAATGAAGGTAATTGAGTGAGCCGCCGCTGACGGTCACGATATCGATATCGGGCGCATTGGCGGCGAGCATGAGAATGGGCGCGGCCTGCGGAGTCCAACGATTCAGGCCGGCGCGGCTCAAGAACAGACCAGTGGCCGTGTGAGTGAGGGGATCCATGCCGGATTTTCATTGTAAGCCGGGCCGCGTCTGGCTATGCGATAAGCCGCAACGGGGGAGGGTACGAACGCGGCCGGGATGCGGCCACGGCGGGGCGCTTGGCGGCCTCTGGCTGACGGCGAATCATGCCGCTGAAATACTCGTCGAGCGGGAACAAAGCGTATGGCTCCAGTTCGGCGAAGGTGCGTCCCAGCTTCTGCTGGATGTTGTAGACGATATGGAAGAAAGTGCCCCTGTCGATGCGCAGTTGGCGGCAGCACAGCTTCCAGTCGGCGCCCAACAAGAAATGGTAGCGGAAGATCGGCCGCTCGACGTCATCGAGCGCGCGATGGCTGACGAGACAGAAGTCGGCCATGTACTCTTCCCGTTTGCGGGAGTACGTGCGATGCCCTTCGGCACCGCGACAGAACTCCAAAGTTACCGTACTGGTATGGCATCCGTTGGTAACGCATTCTAGAAACCGGCGATAACAGGCGCGGAATATGGCGCGGAACACGCATGGGCACGGCAACTCTTTTCCTTTACGTGCGAAGCGTAAGCCGTAGCCATGGCAATAGCTGCAAGAGATTTTGGCAAGCCCAACCGTTGTTGATCGATTCCACTGCATGAAATGTCCTTCAGTGAAAATTTAAGACATCCGGCAGATCCGTCAAGGAGGTAGTTAGGGGTCGGGAATGAACCTTTGGTCCTGGTACGTGAGGCAAACGTGATAAGCTGCTGAACAAAAAACGCTTAGAGAGTGCGGCGGGAAAAAGTCAAGGCGCTGCCGTGTGGATGGCGACAGGGGAATGTTGTACTCCCCTATTTGCAGGAGGAATATACCTCGACGTGGCGGTGGACTTCGAAGAGTTGCAGCTTCGTCTCGTAAGGCACTTGCAGCAGCGGATTCGCGGAGGAGAAATCACCGAACGGCGGCTGGCGCGAGTCGTGGAGGTTTCGCAGCCCCACTTGCACAATGTATTAAAAGGAAAACACGCATTCTCGATCGCCACAGCGGATAAGATTCTGCGGCATTTGAAGCTCGATCTGTTAGACTTGATCGCTCCGGAAGAGCTGCGCCGCTGAGGAGGGCCGGCGAGTTGGCCAGACCGGGTTTCGGTATTCTGAAGATCGGAGGGACGGAGGGGATTTTGGGTCGCATCAATCAAATGCAGGGGCGGGATGCGCGTTTGAAACGCCTGGCGGAGAGCATCGAAGCGCTGGCTGAGAAGGATCAGAGGCGCCAGGATCACGCACGCGAAATCGCGGATCTGCGGCGGCGTTCGGCGACTGAGCTGCACGCCATCTGCGCGGATTTCGTGGTCTCGTTGAACCGGCTGCTTTCGCGCAGCGAGGTGGGCCTGGACCCACCCGTTTTTGCCGAAGACGGGTTGCGGGAGGAGGCGCCGAACCTGATTCAAATCAATGCGCGCGGTCGCATTCTGCAGATTGAGTTTGCGACGGCCGCGGAGCTGGTTTCGACGGAAGATTTTCGGATTCCGTACACGATGAAGGGCTCGGTGCGCGCCTTCAACCAGATCCTGCTGGATAAAGACCTGATCGAAGAGCAGTTGCTGTTCTACACGCTGGAGAAGGAAAAGAAGCTGTGGCGGTTTTTCGATCCGCGCACGTACCGCTCGGGCCCGTTCGATCAGGAATACCTGGTGGCGCTGATGGAGCAGCTGCTTTAAGGGGGCGGCACTTCCAGGGCACACCCTACATCGAGCCGCTATTGTCTTTCGGCGGTCTTGTCTGGGTATTTAGGCGATGTTACCGTATCCGAAAATGAAGGACGCGTAAAGGTCTTTCAGAGTTCGGAGCGCTGGCCGCAAGCATGTTTCCAGGCAGACATCCCGGATTCAGGACGGTGCAAGGGCTTACGATCAGATCCCAATTTGAGCGGCTGTGCGCCGCGGCGGAAGACGAGCGGCAGCGGTTTGCGCAGTCTTCACGTCGCAACTGGCGGATCAAGACCGTGCAGAATCTGGCTTCAGCCGTCATCACCTCGATTGCCGCGACCGCCGCATTGACCCGAGC
>Ga0070734_10001627_pt1 | contig 31450 bp, 34 predicted proteins | sample Coa_R1_8_FD_66444 | JGI IMG/M metagenome (GOLD analysis project Ga0070734, IMG submission 66444) | Surface soil microbial communities from Centralia Pennsylvania, which are recovering from an underground coalmine fire - Coalmine... | ecosystem: Environmental > Terrestrial > Soil > Unclassified ... | reverse complement strand
GCGTCCGATGCTGCCGCGCTCCGCATCCTGGAACTGCAGCGGGATCGCCAAAAGGTAGCGCTCGAACGCGCGCAGCGAAACTCCGACCGGCTTTCCGTGCACGCCGACATCCCCGGCATGGTGGCGCTGCAGAACACCTGGCGGCAAGGAACGATGGGTCACGCGCAGGAAGGCGATCAGCTCTACCCCGGCCAGCCGTTGCTTCGCATCTTCGATCCGGAAGAAATGGAAATCCGTACCAGCGTGGGCGAACCGGATGGCGCGGTGCTGCTCCCCGACGCCCGCGCTCTCGTCACCCTCGATGCCTATCCGGGATTGACGTTCACCGCCCGTCTACATTCGGCAAGTCCAGTAGCCACCGCGCCCATCGGTAGCCCCATCAAAACGTTCACCGCGATGTTCCGCTTGGACAAAGGCGATCCGCATTTCCTGCCTGACCTTTCCGCCGCAGTCGTGATTTTCCCGCCTGGCGCGCAACTCCCGGATATCTCGGGCAAAGGGGAGTCCAAGCCGTGAGCAACCGGAAGCACCACACCGGGCGTTGGATCAGCGCATTCCTCGTGCTGCTTGCAGGAGTCGGTGTCTTCATGGCTTATCGCCTGAGACCCGTGAATGCGTCCACGACCTTGCCGATGGCACCCGCGCGCAAGGGCGACTTCTCGGTAATCGTTCGCTGCCGCGGCGAGCTCAAGGCCCGCGTGTCCAGGCAAGTGAACGCTCCGGTGAACGTGCCGGATCTGCGCATCGTGTGGGCCGCGCCGCCATCGAGTCCGGTGAAGGCCGGCGACGTGGTGATTAAGTTCGACCCCAGCGCAGCCAAGCAGCAGCTTCAGGAAAAGGAAGCGGCGCTGCGGCAGGCGCAAGCCACGCTCGATCAGGAAGTCGCGCAAGCCCGCATCACGGGTGAACAAGACAAGCTGGATTTAGCGACATCGAAGTATCAAGCCGAAAAAGCACGCCTCGAAGCGTCCAAGCAAGAGATCGTCAGCGCCCTGCAAGGAGAAGAAAACAAAATCGACCTCGCGCTCGCAGAAGAAGACACGAAAGTCAAAGCCGCCGCCGGACGCCTGCACGCGGCTTCGGATACTTCCAAGACTGCATCACTCACCCGTCTGCGCGATCAAGCCCAGTTCGATGTCGACCTCACCAAGAAGCGTCTCAGCCAAATGGAAATCGTGACGCCCTTGAGCGGGATCATCATCTACCTGCCGAACACCTCGCAAGGCTGGATGAACGCCAAGCCGTTTCAAGTGGGCGATCAGGTGTGGCCCGGAGCATCTCTCGCAGAAATCCCGGATCTCACCACGCTCGAAATGGAAGGCAAAGTGGAAGAGATCGATCGCGGCCGCATCGCGGTCGGTAATCCGGCGCGCGTCCGTATCGATGCCCTGCCCGAGCTGACTCTGTCGGCCAAGCTCGTGGGATTCTCACCTTTGACAGAACAGACCTTCGAGTGGCCCCCGAGCAGCAGCTTCCGCGGCTACTCCGCCATTCAAAAACCCGACCCTCGTCTGCGTCCCGGCATGAACGGCAGCATGGATTTGGAAATCGCGAAGATCAAGGACGCGATCAGCGTCCCGGCCAAAGCACTCTTCACGCGCAACGGCAAGCCCGTCGTTTTTGTCGACGGCAAAACCGGATTCCACGCCGTCGAGGTTGAGGTTCTGGCGCGCAATCCGGATGAAATCGCCATCCAGGGCATCGGCCCGGGCGCCATGGTTGCGCTCGTCGATCCGGAAAAGAGCGGACGCCAACAGTGAAGATAAAGACCATCGTGACGCCGTTGGCTGTGCTGGCGCCGCTTGCGCTGATTGCATGGGGCGGCCTGCGCTATTACAAAACGGGATCCGTGGTCCACACCGCGCCGGATGTCCCCGTCACCACGGTCAAAAAGGGCGACGTGACTTTTACCGTCACGGCGAAAGCGGAAGTGCAGGGCGGAAAATCGGAAATGCTCGCCGCGCCGATGATGGGCGCGTCGCAACTCATCCTCACGAAACTCGCGGATTCCGGCGATCTGGTCAATGAGGGCGATGTAGTCGCGCAATTTGACACCACCGAGCAGGAGTTCAAGCTGAAGGAAGCCGAAGCGGATCTCGCGGAAGCTGAGCAGCAGGTAATCCAGGCGCAGGCCGATAGCCAGGCCAAGGATGAAGAAGCGCTGTACGAATTGACGCAGGCCAAGGCGGATCTTCGGCAAGCCGAATTAGAGGCCCGGCGCAATCCGCTGCTCGCAGCCATCACCGCGCGCCAAAATACGCTCGCCGTCGAAGCGGCGCGCGATAAGCTGCGCCAGCTGGAACACGACACTCCCAATCGCCGCGCCAACGCCACGGCCGGAATCGCCATCCAGGAGGCCGCGCGCAACAAAGCCAAGGTGCAGGCGGAAACCGCGCAGCACAACATCGACTCGATGACGCTGAAAGCGCACCGCAAGGGTTACGTCAATGTCCAGACGAACATGGGGTCCGGGTTTTTCATGGGCGGAATGACGCTTCCGGTGTTGCAAGTGGGAGACACGGTCCGCGCAGGCATGCCCGTTGCTCAAATTTTAGATTTGTCGGATTGGGAAGCGAATGCGAGAATTGGGGAACTCGATCGTGGGCATTTGGCCGTCGGGCAAAAAGCCGACATCGAAGTGATCGCGGTTCCAGACAAGCAATATCACGGCCGGATCAAAGATATCGGGGGCACCGCGGGACCGCCCTGGAATCGCCGCTTCGAGTGCAAAATCTCGCTCGACAATCCGTCGCCCGAACTGCGTCCCGGCATGACGGCCAGGATCGTTCTCACCACCGATACCTTGCACGACGTCATCTGGGTTCCGGCGCAAGCGGTTTTTGAAAGCGATGGCCGCGCGTTCGTCTACACGCAATCCGGCGGCGGATTTGTTCCGGCGGATATCAAAGTAGTTCGACGAAGCGAGAGCCAGGTTGTGCTGACCGGCCTCAAGCCGGGCGCCGTGGTTGCGCTCGCGAGTCCGGATCAACAGAAAAAAGACAGCGGCGCGGGCGGCGCATTGCAGGCCATTCCGAAATGATCGCGACTCCGGCGCCACCGCAAGCCGACAGTCAAGCCCATCGCACCGGCTTCCGCATCCTGCGTTATTTCGCCGATCTGGCGCTCGCCGCCGACAATCTGCGCGCGCAAAAAACCAGAACTTTTCTTACCGCTCTCGGCATTGTCTTCGGCGTCGGGTCGGTGATCGGAATGCTTGCAATTGGCGCTGGCGCACGGGAAGAATCGCTCAAATTCATCGAACAGTTGGGCGTGCGCAATGTTCTGATCGATTCGCGCGCGGCGTCCAGCGAAGAGGAGCTCCAGCAGCGCCGCAAGGCCTCCCCCGGATTGACCGAACGCGACGTCCGCATTCTGCAAGCCAATATCGAAGGCCTGGAGATGTATTCGACGCGCAAAGTCCTGATGCCGGCCAAGGTTCTGCCCAAACCATCCGGCGATCTGCCGCAACTTTACGGCGTCCGGCCGTCGTACTTGTCGATTCACAATCTGCGCGTCGCCGAAGGGCGGTTTTTTACGGCGTCGGAAGACACGTCGAGCGCGGCCGTTTGCGTTTTGGGCGAATCCGCCAAAATTAGCATCCTCGGATATGTTTCGGCCGTCGGCAAATACGTGAAGGTCAACGATACGTGGCTCAAAGTGGTGGGCGTTTTGCGCGAGCAACTCACCAGCGGCAGCCAAAACATCGGCGCGCACATGCAGGATCTGAACAATATCGTCTTCATCCCGCTCAATACGTTCCAATATCGTTTCTGGGATGTCAGCAGCTACATCAAAGACGATCTGGATGGCGTTGACCTGCGGCTCAAGGATGGCGTAGACAGCGTCCAAGTGGCCAAAGTCGCGGCTGCGATTCTCAACTCCACCCACCACAACATCCAGGATTTCACCGTCACCATTCCAGCGGCTCTCTTGGCGCAGCAGAAACGCACGCAGACCATCTTCACCTATGTCATGGTGGCGATCGCGGCGATTTCGCTACTCGTGGGCGGCATAGGAATCATGAACATTGTGCTTTCGACGGTGCTGGAACGCACGCGCGAAATCGGCATCCGCAGAGCCATCGGTGCGCGGCGCGCCGATATCGTCCGTCAATTTCTGATTGAGGCCGTGCTGATCTCGGGCGGCGGCGGATTGCTCGGCGTCGCGTTCGGCGGATTCTTGTCTTGGCTCATCGCGCGACTGGCCGAATGGAAAACCATCATCACCATGCCCTCGGTGCTCATCGCATTCGGCGTCTCGGTGGTGGTCGGCGTCGTCTTCGGCATCTACCCGGCCATGAAAGCCTCGCGCATCGATCCCATCGAAGCACTGCGATACGAATAAATATGCGATTTTACGGAGTTCTCGCCCTCTTCACCGTAGTAACCGCTGCTGTAGCGCAAGACGTACAGCCGTTGCTGACCGATCCGTTTTTTCCGAAGCCGTCTTACTTTCGGAAACACTTCCTGAGCGTCCCGACGCATGTGGAGCTGGAGCCGCCGGTGCGCCTCAACGATTTCGTGGTCGGCGGAACTCTGCAGTTGTCGCTGCGCAATTATCTGGAGCTGGTGGTCGCGAACAATCCGGATATCGCGGTGCAGAAACTTGCCGTCCAGTTCAATCGCGACGCCATCACGCGCGCTTTCAGCCCCTTCGATCCCTTTGCCACGGCCAGTTTCAGCGCCACGCGCACCATTACGCCGTCGGGCAGCCTGCTGCAAGGCGCGACCACGTTAAACACACTCACACAGCCGTTCGCGTTGGGTTACGCACAAACGTTTGAGACCGGAACTCAGCTTGCCATCAACTTCAACGAATCCAAATTCTCCACCAACAGTTCCTTTTCCACCTTCAATCCCGAACTGAACTCGAGCATCAATTTCGGATTGACGCAGCCGCTGTTGCGGGGACGCGGCGTCTACATCAATATGCTGCCGGTTACCATCGCCCGCAGCCGTCTGCGCGCCGCCGATTACGCCTTCAAAGATCAACTCATCCAGCTGCTGGCCGCCGCGGAAAGCGCTTACTGGGATGTGGTGGGAGCGCGCGAAAATCTGCGCGTTCAGGAAGAATCCTTCAAGCTGGCCGCAGCCGCGCTCACTCGCGCGGAGAAAGAGCTGGAACTTGGCGCCACTTCTCCACTCGAGATTTACCAGCCGCAAGCCAACAAGGCCAATGCAGAGCTGCAAGTCTCGCAAGCGCGCTATCAGTTAGCGCAAGTTGAAGATGCTCTGCGACGCCAGATCGGAGCCGACCTCGATCCCAGAGCGCGAGAGCTTCCCATTGAGCTCACAGCCACACTGGAGCCGCCCGCCGATGTGGCCAAAATCGATCCGCAGCAAGCCTTGGCTAGCGCTATGCGCATGCGCCCCGATTTGAAAAACGTAGTACAGAATATCGACACCGACGAGCTGAGCATCAAGCAAACCTCCAATAACCTGCTGCCTTCTCTCAATCTCACCGCGCAGTACGGCTCTTCGGGACTCGGCGGCATCTATTACCCGGGAACAAACATTCTCAACCCGACAGCGCCCGTGGTCCCAATCCCCGGCGGCCTCGGTGATGCCCTTGCCGGCACCTTCGGATTCAGCAATCCAACTTATGGCTTTGGCTTGACGCTGCAACTGCCCATCAAAGACCATCAGACCTCGGCGAATCTGGCGGACGCACTGGTGCAGAAGAAAATGGACGCCTACCGCCAGCGCTCGACGGAAGAGAACATCCGCCTGCAAGTCTTGACCGCGATCAATCTGCTGAACAGCAGCAAGGAAGGCATCCGGATCGCGACGATTGCGCGCGACCTGGCGCAAAAGCGCGTGGATGCGGACCAAAAACGCTACGAACTCGGCACCATCACCCTCTTCTTCGTATTACAATCCCAAAACGATTTCATCACCACCGAATCGAACCTGGTGAGCCAAATCATCAACTACCGCCGCAGCGAACTCAATCTGCTCCAACGCACAGGCCAATTGCTGGAAGAACGCGGCATAGTCGCGGAGCCCTAATCCCGAGTCCCAATCCCTAATCCCTAATCCCCAACCCCCCAGCTGTGGTAGCCTTGTTGAGCTAGCAAAAAACCGAGGTTACTCCGTGAAGCTAAATCTCCTGCTATTCAGTTTCATTGGCGCGGGCGCGGTGTTCGCCCAAGCCCCAGCCGCCGCTCCGCCGCCCAACATTCGCCACGTCATTGGACTCGAAACCATCAAGCGGAACGAAAGCGGCCATTTGACCATCCAGAACGGCTCCATGCAGTTTTCCGCGAAAAAGGCCGCGGCCACCGTGCCCACCGCTTCGATCGAAGATATTTTCGTCGGGACCGAAACCACGCAAGCCGGCGGCAAAGCTGGCCGAGCGGTAAAAACCGCCGCCATAGCCGCGCCATTTGGCAGCGGTAAAGTGCTGACGCTGATGTTGCGGACCAAGGTCGACATCCTCACGGTGGTGTATCGCGGAGCAGACGGCGGAGTTCATGGCGTGATTCTTGCGCTTCCCAAAGGTCTCGCCGAAACCACGCGCACGCAGCTGGTGGCTGCCGGGGCGCACACCAGCGCGCCCCAAGCTGAATTGAAGGAACGGACACAACAATGAAGGCTTCACTCGGAATTTTTCTCCTGCTTGCATCGACTGCGGCTTTCGCCGATCAAAAGGGCGCTCCAGCTGCGAGGCTGCACGCCTCGGCCATTCAGATCGATGTGGTCAAGGTCGGCGATGTTTCGATTCCTGCCGAATTTCAATACGCCATCTACGAAAGGCTCATCGAGCAAGTGCGCGCCGCCGGAATCTTCAAAACCGTCTATCGCAGCGGCGATAAAGCGGCTGCGAACGTACCTGACCTGGTCACTTTGAAAACCGCCGTGGATGCATTCCAGGAAGGCAGCCAGACCAAGCGCGAGCTGGCGCCCGTTGTGGTGGGGAACACGCGCGTGGATGTGACAGCGCAAGTCGTCGACAAGGATGGAAAGACTGTTTTCGATCAGAAAGTCGCGGGCAAAGTCCGGATCTTCGGCGAAAACCTGGGCGCCACCAACGATCTGGCCAAGCGCATCACGAAGCTGCTGGTCGCGAACTTCTATTAACAACAAAGACAATCACGCCGGCCGCAAGCGTAGCGGCGCTGATCAGGATCTGGGCTTGGGTGCTGCCCATGAGCAGCCACGCCGAAATCGCAATTGATGCAATCGGAATCGCCCATTTTCCAGGCACTCGAAACAGTCTCTCAGCGTCCGGCATGGTGCGGCGTAAAACCGGCAGCGCAGCGCTGGTGGACATATAAGTCAAAAGTCGCGCGATGGCGCTGATGGCGGCCAGCGATGCGAATCCGCTGTACATCGCGCACAGGCATCCCACAATGGCCGTAGCGATCACCGCGACGTAAGGCGTCCGAAAGCGCGGATGCACGCGGGCGAAAATCTTGGGCAGGTGGCCGCCTTCGGACATGGCGAAAAGGATGCGCGGCGTCACCAGCATCAGCGCACTGTTGGTTCCGGTGGTTGAAAAGACCGCGCCGGCTGTAAGCAGCGCGCCGCCCAGCGGTCCGAGAAAATTGCGGCTGGCAGAAGCCAGCGGTGTTGGGGACGATCCGAGCTCGGGCAGCGTTCCTTGCGCTACGTATTGAATCATCACGTACAGCGCTGCCACAAATCCAATGCCGGTGAGCAGCGCGATTGGAATGTTGCGTCTCGGTCGCTGCACTTCTTCGCCTGGCACTACCGCGAATTCGAATCCGCCGAACGCGAAAATCAGCAGCAGGCTGGCTTGCCGCAGCGCCGATGGCTGCGGGACGGTCCACGCCGGCGGCCGGTGCGGATCGAGAAAGAACAGGCCCACGAATACGAAGATCAGCAGCGGGGCCAGCTTCGAGACGGTGAGCAGATTGACTGTCCACGTGCCATATTGCACGCCGCGGTAATTGATCACGGTGAGAAACGCGATGGATCCAACGATCACCACCACGCGACCGGCGCCCGCTCCGGCCCACGGCCAGAAATATCCCAGGTAGCTTGCAAATGCGTTACAGATCGCGGCCATCGCGGTGAGCCGTGCAAGTAACATCATCCACCCGATTTCGAATCCCACAAACTCGCCAAACGCTGCGCGCGCGTAAAGGTACGGTCCGCCGGATCGGTCGAACAGCGCGCCCACTTCCGCGAAGCACAGCACGATCAAACCTGCAGCAACTCCCGCAACGAAGTACGCGGAGATACCGGCCGGTCCGAGAAGCTTCGCCACTTGCGCCGGCAGCACGAAGATCCCCGACCCAACCATTCCATTTACCGCGATCGCCGTCAAGCTGAATAACCCGACGGCGCGAAGCAACTGCGGGCGCTCGGATTGACTCACCGCGTGGACCGTTGACGAGCCAGGAATCCGTTCGCGATCGCGAACTGTCCGGCATAGTAGGTCGACCAAACCAGGACGTCGCGCAACGGAACCGGCGTCTTGAATTTGTTGATGGCTAGCAGCGAGTCCGAGATCAGGAAGAGAATCGCACCCACCGCGACCCACGGATTCGAGAAGCGCGCCAGAATTGCCGAGAGCACCATCGCGGTGATGGCGCACATGTAGATCGCGACCGGGACAATCAACCCGCCTAGACTCGGCAGCAGCCACGCCGAAACGGACACGCTATAAACCAACACCAACGCGGTAGGCACTATTTGAGCCACGCCAAGCGCGAGCGGACGCGTGCGGTTCCGGATGAATGTCCAAAGATAGATCAGGTGCGCGAGAAGAAACGATCCCAGGCCAAAGACGAACAGCTTCTCAGGATCGAGATCGAGCAGCACATCGCCGAGCGTCGAAACCGCTAGCGCCGCTCCGAGCATCGGGCTGGCGGACACAAACGCCAGCACCGCGAGTGGCCCAACCGCCAAGCCTTTCAACACGACACCGCCGGTGAACAAGTAAAGTACGCCGCTCAGTATCGAGATGGCCCGCAGGATTTTAGCGGGCATGCAATACTCCACCCAGAAGTTCGACAATCCGGCGGCAATCCCGCTCGATGGCAGCCTTCCGTTCTTCGAGCACGATTGGCGTATGCCGCCGGCCGTTTTCCGCCTGGCGCCCTGCGATTTCGAGCGGCGTGAATCCCTGACGCGATCGATGTTGCAGATCCGCGCCTTCGAGCATCAACCACTCCAGGATCGCGACCCTTCCCCAGATGCACGCCGCGTGAGCCACGGTTCCCCATTCCTGCTCGCGCGTCAGCACGGATCGATCGGCGGCGGCGAACGCCTGCAGCCGAAGCAGCTTTCCGAACGCGGCCGCCTCAAAAGGCGTAATGACGGCGCCCTGGGCGAGCAGAAAATCCACCATCGCTTCGCGGCCTTTCTCGTTGGCCCAAGCGGCCGGAGTCATGCCGAACTCATCGTCGGGCGCATCGAGCGCGGCACCGTGTTCCAGCAACCATCGCGCCGCTTCCAACCGGCCTTCGATCGCGGCCACGTGCAGTGCGCTCGCGCCCTCGTGCCGGATGTTGACCATTTCCGGATGGAGTTCCAGCTTCGCGAGATCGCCGCGTCCCGCAGCACGCATGAATTCCTGGATCACTCCAGCTTGTATAACACAGCGATCCGGCGCCGTTGTCACCGCCTGTCACGAAGTTGATATCCTTTGGGCAACAAAGATGGGACCGATACCGAGCGGCAGCGCGGAACGGACCGCCCCCAGCTCGCGGGAAGAGATCCTCGAAAAGCTGCGTGAAAGAATTGTGGCCTTCGCGGCATCCAGAATGCAGAGAGACGCTGCCGAGGATCTTACCCAGGAAGTCCTGATCTTGCTGCATCAGAAATACGGGCACCTCGAACGGCTGGAGGATCTCCTGCCGCTTTCGCTACAAATCGTGCGATTCAAGATGATGGCATTCCGGCGAAAGGCGCAGCGGCGCGGAGAGTACACGCAGGTCCAGGTGGATGGAATCCAGGTGCCGGACGGCTCGGCGGATCCGCTGGCGGCCGCTGAACAGCGCGAGATGCGGGAAAGACTGATTGCGGCGGTCGCGAAGATGGGCGAGCGCTGCCGCAAGATGTTCGCGCTGAAGTTGGAAGGCAAAAGTTACGCGGAGATCCGGATCGCGCTGGGAGTGGGTTCTATCAACACCGTTTATACCTGGGATTTTCGTTGCCGCAAGCATCTGATGGAGCTGATGGGCGGAAGTTGGGAGGCCGGCGAATGACGGACGAAATCCGCAAACTGCTGGGCGGCTACGCCACCAACACGCTCACTGAAAGAGAACGGCAAGTTTTGTTTGAAGCTGCTCTCGACGATCAGGAACTTTTCGACGCGTTGCAGCAGGAGCAAGCGCTGCGGGATTTGTTGGACGATCCGGTGTCGCGCGTGCAAATTCGACAGGCATTGGATCAGCCGAAATCGGCGCCGTGGTGGTTGCGCTGGTGGACGTGGACGGCCGCAGGGAGCGCTGTCGCTGCATCGGTGCTGACGATGGCGATTATCCGCACGCAATTGGCGCCACCCCAGCAGCGTGCGGCCGCGGTTGCATCATCGCAGCCCGCTACTGCCGCGCCTCTACAAAAACAGGAGAGTGATGCGGACACTCGCCCTTCCGAGCCCGCGCCAATCGCATCTCGGCCGGCGCATTCGGCCGCCAGGCAAGTGATCCGAGCCAGCCCGGCTCTGGCGGATAATGAGCGCAAGGATTTCAACGCTCCGACCGCGGCCCCCGCTGCGCCGCCACCGCCCGCAGAGGTCGCCGCGCCCTCGCAACAACAGATACAGCTCGATGCATCCGGCAGAAACACCGAGACCCAGGCGCAAAACCAAGGCGTGGTTGGCGGCGCGATCAGTGGTGCTCGGCAGCAGCAAGACCTACAAGCCAATGCGTCGCAACTGCGCTCGTTTTCGAGCAAGGCGCTAAGTGTCGCCGTTACGCCAGTCCCGTACACGCTGCTCAAGCGCGATGCGGCCGGTGCGGACCAGACGCTCGCCGCCGGCGCCGGGTTGAATCCAGGGGATGCAGTGCGAATTCGCGTGTCGCCAACGAGGTCCGGCTATCTTTTCCTCTCAAGAGAAGATGCTCCGGGACAATTTACGCGCGTGTACCCGGAAACAGGAGCGGGTCTGCCGGTGGCCGCGAATGGGACTTACGTGATACCGGCTTCCGCTATCGATGTCACGGCGAGCCCGCAGAGATTTCGAGTCACGGTAATTCCCGCGTCGGCGATGGAAGTGGGCGCCGCGGGGAACCTCAAGGCGAAGTCCGGATTGGTGAAGAAAGAAGCGAATCCTAACCCGCCCCTCTTCGTTGACGTGGTGATCGGCCCGGCCGTTCGCTAAACTGGGCTTACCCCTGGATCATTTTGCCGAGTACGAAGTTTGTGTTTTGGAATATCAACGGAAAGCCGTTGGCTGATTTGATTGCTGAGTTGGCCCATGTTCATGGCATTCAGGTAATCATTCTAGCTGAATGCACAATCACTGTGCCAGATTTGCTGCTCGCGCTTAATCGCCGGAAGGCTACGCGTTTTCATTATTGTGCCGGACGACAGCCATGCGCAATAACGATCTACTCGAGGTTCTCTTCGTCTTTTCTCACTCCCGTCTTTGAAAGCAAGCGCGTTTCCATTCGCCGGCTATCTCTTCCAGCACAATCCGAGATTCTATTGGCGGGTGTTCACCTTCCCAGCAAGCGATATATGAATCCAGACAGTCAAGCCGGCGAATGCGCAGCACTCGCAAGACAAATTGCGCATGAAGAAGATAGGGTTGGGCACCGTCGAACGGTTTTGGTAGGCGACTTCAACGTAGATCCATTCGAGAACGGCATGGTCTCCGCCGAAGGGTTGCATTCCGTAATGACACGACAAATCGCCAAACGAGGTGTCCGTAGAGTTCAAGGCCGCGACTACAGGCTGTTCTACAATCCAATGTGGAACCATTTTGGCGACGCAAGAGGCTTAACTGCCGGCTCGTATTTCTACGACAGTGCCGAGCACGTTAATTACTTTTGGCATTTGTTCGACCAGGTTTTGATCCGGCCCGAGTTGGCCGAGCGTTTTGATCCCAGCCACCTCAAGATCGTCACGTCCTTCGCGGGTCGCGCCTTGGCGCGAACAGATGGCCGGCCTGATGCCGCAGTAGGTTCAGATCATCTGCCAGTCGTCTTCGAGCTAAACTTTTAGGAGGAGTTCCAATGCAAGCAACAGACTTCTGGGGCGAAATCGGGTCAACGGAGGTCAGAACGCCTCTCTCGATACTGCGAGAGCAAGCCGCCGCTCTCGGACCAAAAACATTGAACCTTGTTGAAGCCAAGGTGGAAACTCGAAGAAGCTACGGACAGTCTATTGTGCACTCCTTCCAGTTGGTCGTTCCCGCGCTTGATGATTACACATATCAGTTGTTTGAAATTGAGCACGGTGCCGATTTGTATCCGCTGACCGTGAAAGACGAGGAGAGGACCTTCGGAAATGAGAAGCAATTCACAGATTGGCTACAGAAGGAACTCTCGTCGGAGAAAACGAAGAAACTCGTGAGCAATTTATTAGCTCAGGTTCGGAGTTGACGTTATCGTCACGGTACGGCTTCCAGCTTCTCCAAAAGCGTGACAATGCGCACCGCCGCTTCTGCTTTGCCCCCGAATCGGAGCTCGTTGTACGCAGCGGTGAATTCCACCACCAAGTTTGAAATGGTCGGTTCCTGCAAAACGCGTGCGAATTCGAATGGAGTCACCCACGCCGGTTTTTCGATGCCGCGCTTGCCCAGCGTTTTCAGCATTCGTTGATAGAGCAGCGTGGCGTCGCTCGCTTCGGCCTCGCCGCGCTGTACCTTCAGCACCTGCTGCCTGGATTTCCACCAGCGCCACCAGTCGCGTCCGAATAGTTGCAGCAAGATCGCCGCCACCACGATGCCAAATAGAACGGCGCCGTAGCGCACCACCCAGCGCGCCGACGCCTGGTAACCGCGAGCCAGCGCCGGGCCTGCGCCGTCGAACCAGTTCAGTCCCACATGCCGGCTCGACTCGCCCACGCGCGAGGCGAGTTGCAACTGGCGATCCAGGTTGTAGTTGAGTACCCAATCCTGCCAGAAAACATCGGCGGCGTCGGCATAAAAACCGAGGCGTGTCCAGACGGACAGACGCATTCCATTGGGATCGGCCGGCGTGGGATCGAATGTGGTCCAGCCGCGATGTGGCAGCCACGCTTCCACCCAGCTATGCGCATCCGAGCTGCGGATCAATTGGGTCCCGCTGATCGGGTTGTAAATTCCACTTTGAAAACCGGTGACTACGCGTGAGGGAATGCCAAGCTCGCGCAGCATCACCGCCATGGAGGACGCGAAAAACTCGCAATGCCCCTTCCTGCGCTGAAACAGAAAATACGCCAGCGGATCGGCCGGTTCAAATTGCGGAAGCTCCAAAGTGTAGCCGAAGCGCGTCCTGAGATACCGCTCGATCGCCCGCGCTTGGCTGATCTGCGAGTTCTGGCCTCGAGCAATCTCACGCGCGAGTTCGCCCACCCGCGGATCGAGGTGCGGGAGCTGCAGGTAAACCAGGCGCCATTGCTGGGTCAACGGGTCCACGAATTCGGTAACACCGTCGGCATCCGACGACGGCAGTTCCAGGCGGCTATAGACCTGATACCAAATGTTGTGCGCATCGCTCAGCCGCACGCGGAAGTTGTCCAGCGAATTGCGGAACACCAGCGAATCGATGCGCAAATATTGAGGAGTGCCGGCGAAGAACAGCGAATCGCCGCTCAGATCTCCCAAATGAACCGCATAAGAAATGTGGCGAATTCCAGGAAGGCGGGGGGGTTCGGGCTCGAGAACCAGCAACCCGGCTTGATCCGGGCGCATCATCTGCGGCGAAGACGGAGGATTGAACCAGGTGCGTCCGTCGAATTCCGAAAGGGCGGCCCCGCGCCACTTCAACGGCAGAAAGCGGTCTTCCGGATGATCCATCTTGATGTGCATCACCGGCGAGTTGTCGCGTTTGATTTCGCCAATTTCGCCCAATGTCACACGGGTTGAAAATCCAGTCAGCCGGTCGCGATGGGAAACGAGATGTTGGAACGCCGCGCGCGCGGTTCGTGGCAGGAAGAAAAACAATCCGGAAGTGATGGCGAGAATCGCGAGCGAAACCGACAAAGAGACGGCGGTGAGACGCAAGGACAGTCCGCGGGCGGAGAATCGCGCAACGGTGGCTCGTTTTCGCGCGGATTGGCAGATTTCGCCGCTCGCGAATGTAGCCACGCCGAGAATCAAGAACAGCAGTAGGAATCCAAAGAAATTGACGCGCGCCGACAAAATGCAAGCCGCCAGCAGCTCCAGGAAAGCGATGACCTTTAGAAAAAGATAGTCGCGGTTGGTCTTCGCGGTCAGAATCTTTACCACCGCGACGAAAAACACCAAATGGACGACAGACGGCAGAAAGGCGCCGGAGATGTAGAAGTAATCCAGCGGGTAAAAACCGACATAGGCAAGCGTAACCGCAGTGACCAATCCGGAAGGGAGCTCAAGCCGAATGAGACCAGCGGCGATCAGCGCGCGCGTAATGAGCGCCGCGGCTGCGATGATCGTCGTGGGTGTGTCGAGATAGCCCGACCCCACCACTGCGAGGAATCCGCTGGCGAGCAAGCCCAATAATGCAAATTCGAAGAATCGGTCCGCTGGAGACACGGGTGCGGCGGATTCCGGCTGCATAATCTTATTCTAATCCCCGGCCGATTGCTATCATTGGAAGTTGCTGGAGGGGTTTTGAGTTCGGTTACGGCTTTGCCCGAAGTGCGGATTGTAGATGCGGATAAGCGCCGGCGGGCGGTGCTGATTGTAATTTTCTGCACGCTGATCGTGGGCGTGGCGCAGTATCTCATTAAGCTGGGCGCCAATCAACTCGCCGCACATCATTCCAACCATGGTGGTTCGGTGAGCCTGACTACGGCAGTCATGGGCATTTTCACCAATCCGTCGATTTTTAGCGGCTATTGTCTCTATGCGGTCTTTACCGTGCTTTTTGTGATCGCGCTGCGGGATGGGGAATTATCTATTCTGTACCCGCTGATCTCGCTCGGATATGTTTGGGTGGCGATCATAGGCGTGCTGGCGTTTCATGAAAGCATGAATCCGCTGAAGCTCACCGGAATCGCGATTATCATGGCCGGCGTGGCTGTGCTTGGGCGCGGAGGCAGCGGCAAATGACCACGCCTGTTTCTTCCATCGTGCTCGTTTTGGTGGGCTCAGTGATTGGATCGTTTGGCGCAATTTTCCTCAAATCCGGGGCGAATGCTTTGAGCAAACACTGGACCAGCATCGCTTATAACTGGCGACTCGCGGTCGGGATTTTGACATACTTGTTGTCTTCGGTGCTGTTCGTGAAAGGCATGTCCAAGGGCGAGCTGTCGCTGCTCTTCCCGATGGTTTCGCTCGGATACATTTGTACGCTGGTGTGGTCCCGCCTCTTTTTCCATGAACCCGTTACCAAAGTGAAACTGGCCGGCGTCGGGTTGATCCTGATCGGCATTGTGTTTCTCGGCTTCGGCAACGCGATGCACTAGACGGGCAAGCCGGAGGCTTGCCACACTTTTTCCGCAAGCTGCGCTGATTCATTATCCGTACTTTATGGCCATGGGATAATGAAGGCGAATGTCCAGAGCACGAGAGTTGGAACAGCGTCTCGATCGCACCGACCAACAACTGCGGTTGTTGCAGAAAATCAGCCGCTGCATGGTGCGCGACATGAAGCTGCAGGATGCGCTGGATATGGTGGTGAGCCTGGTAGTGGAGTTCATGGAATGCGATTCCTGCCTACTCTATCTGCTCGACGACCGTGAATTGGTGTTGCGTGCATCCAATCGTCCGCATTCGCAGACGGTAGGGCGCGTAAAGCTTGCGCTTTCGGAAGGATTGACCGGATGGGTGGCGCGCGAAAAACGGTTGCTGGCTATTTCGCGCGAGGCGTATCATGATCCGCGCTTCAAATTCTTCAGCGATCTTCCCGAAGATACCTACGAAGCTTTTTTATCCGGCCCCATCATTTCGCGGCGCGGAATCGAGGGCGTGATCAACGTGCAGCATCGCGATCCGCATCCGCATTCGGGGATGGAAATGGAACTTCTTACCACCGTGGGCGAGCAGATTGGGTGCCTGCTGATTTTGTCGAGAACGGAGCAGAGGCCGGGCGATCGGGATTTAGTTCTGTCGTCCAGTCCGGATCGTGGTAAAGGCATTTAGCAACTTGACAAGGCTGGGCCTTGTCCTACTTCTTCCCCTTTCACTCACGGCCGCGGACCGGTGGAAGATTCAGTTCTTTTACGACAAGTCCGGTTCCACACTGAGCATCCAGGACCTCGCGTGTCCTTCCATCACACGATGCGTGGCCGTGGGCGTCATCGAGGATCGAAAAGGCCATTCCAAAGGAACTGTGGTTAAATCCGACGACGGCGGCAAGAACTGGAACCTATCGGATTTTGACGAACAGCCGATATCGCTCTTTTTTCTTAATGACGCGCTTGGCTGGATGGCCACCGAGCGCGGTGTTTGGTCGACCGTGGATGGAGCCAGAACATGGAAAAAAGTGGACGGTCTCAAGAAAGGGATTCTGGAAGTCTATTTTTTGAATCCGCAGCACGGCTACGCGATCGGCTTTCCGAAAGCCGTCTACGAAACCGGCGATGGCGGCAAGCACTGGTCGAAGTTGGATGCAGCGGCGCGCCCGCCGACAAATCCTCCGGACACCGTCTACGAGTGCATTGCCTTTCAAGGAGAGCACGGAATTATCGCTGGCAGTGCGAAGCCAGCGGGTACGGACGAAACTCCAGCATGGCTCGATCCGTCGGAAGCGCGCCTGCATCGCGAGCGGCAATCCACTTTGGTGGTCCTTGAAACCAAGGACGGCGGTGCAACCTGGGAATCCTCCGCGTCTTCGTTTTACGGGCGAATGAGCCAGGTGGTCATGTCGAAGGACGGAACCGCACTGGCGCTCTTTGAATATCACAACTATTATTCGGTGCCATCGCGCTTGTACAAAGTGAAATTCCAGACCAGCATGGATGCCGTGTTCGCCGAGCGCGACCGCGCGGTGACGGATGTCGTTCAACTTCCCGATGGATCAACGGTGTTGGCTGCGGTGCAACCTCCTGGCGCTACGAATCAAGTGCCGATCCCAGGAAAACTGCGAATGTTGCGCAGCAACGACTTGACGACATGGAATGAGGTTCCCGCGGATTACAAGGCCGTGGCGCAGCGCGCGATGCTCGCGGCGGCCGATAGCGAGCATGTTTGGGTGGCCACCGATACCGGGATGATCCTGGCGCTGCAAAAATAAGCCGATTTTCAGTTCCGATGGCTCCTTCTGAAACAGTCTTCGCGACTGCTGTTTTATCCACATGTTGTTCACAGTCGCGCTCCTGTAACTTACTCAATCCAGGAAAAATAAAAGCTTTGGAAAACGGATTGTAACCGCGATTTCATCGTTGACTAAAAACGCGTTTCAGCGCAACATGGACATGGTTCCAAGAGGTTCAGAGAGCAGTAAGCCTGGTAGACGGTAGCGAACCTGGAACGATGATCCGTAAGCGGGTAGTTAATAACACTAATTAACGCTTGCGGGGAGCGAAGGGAAAACGGGCCGGAGACAAAGGTAAGTTTCTCAGACCTAGCCACCGACAGAGCGCTACGATCCGGAAGGATGAAAGTCCTGAAGGGGAGCGGAAGTTGGACGGAAGTTTGAGAGCTGTGGGCTTGGATAACGGCAACGGGTTTTGGACGCAGAACATACCCCGAGGGCGTGAGAGCGCAATCGAGGATGGGAGTTCAAGACCGAACGGGCTGGAAGAAGAGTCCAGAGTTGCGTTGAAGAGATAGGGCAGGAGCGTTGACCTCGCTGCGGTGGTTCTCGAAAGAGAACAGTCGATGCGGGCGAGCGAAAGTCTGTTTCGAGACGCGGGCTTCTAGCGGGTAGAAATGCAGATAGGTTCTGGAGCATCGATCCGAGACCGTGCAAAAGCGGTAGCGGGGAGCAAAGGGACAACGTCTCAACTACGCCGCATGCTAAGTTCTGACTGTTGCATGCCAGTCGGAGAACGGGCTGTTCGCTGGGTCACTTGGAACCATTTTTTTGTGCCGATCGCGGGGGGCAGTTACTGGGCCCTGGCCAACGCTCCCGTCCGGGCAGCGAAGGAACCGGTTTCTGTCCCGTCCAAATCCCTAGACCGTAATCTTTTCCCGATTCTTGGGCGAGTTGCGTTTCACATACTCGTTTCGATACGCGGCAAAGGCTTGCGCGAGTTGCTCCACCAGATCTAATCCTTCACTTTTCACTTTCAAGCCTTCGATATGCGTGACCGGCATGAGATCGCGCGTCGTTGAAGTGATGAACACTTGTCCGGCGCGTTCCAGATCCTGAGGGAAAAGCGTTTTCTCGATCACTGTGATTCCCGGTGCGCGAATTTCGCCGAGCAACAGTTCGCGAGAGACGCCGGGCAGGCATCCGGAGCTAAGCGGCGGAGTGAGCACTTCCCCGCCCGTCGAAGCGAAAATGTTAGCGGAGGTACACTCGCTCACTTCTCCGCGCTCGTTGAGCAGAACCACTTCGTCGAATCCTTTTTGATGCGCCTCTTCGTACCAAGTCAGGTTCTGCGCCCACGAGAGAATCTTCGCGCCCGCGAATTCGTTTTGCGCATGGCGGCCGTGCGCCTTTAATCCGAGCCGCGCGCTTTCACCCCAGGGATTGATATCGCTGGTGAAAGCGACCACGTCGTAGGCACGCGGTTGATCGGGACCTTCCCACATCCCGCCGCGATTTCGCACGATGTCGACGCGCAGAGTGGCATTGTGGGCGTGATTGGCTTCCGCCAGCCGGAGCAATGCGCTCTTTAATTGAGAGGGGTCGGAGGGAAACGGTACATGCATGCGCTGCGCGTCGTGCTGCATGCGCTGCCAATGACGCTCGAAGGCGAAGAGCACTCCATCCGCGATCCGGATGGTGCTGAACACGCCCCATCCGCTGAGCAGGCCAACTTGGCCGGCGGATAGCGTTTTCTGGCGAACGTCGAGGATGTCGTCGTTGTGCAGGACGAATCGATGCATGTTTTGATATTAGCTTGTAGCGGGGCGGCTCTTCTGCGTTCGCAGGCTGCAGCCAAGATTGGCTGCTCCACAGCGCGCGCCACACAGCAATTAAATCCTGTAAACTGAAGTTTCATTCCACAAGCGCGCTTCTTCCGAATCACGATGAAGCAGTCGCTTAGGACAGGGGAAAGACATGCCGGTTACACAAGCGGGACTCGAAGGAATTGTTGCCGCCGAGTCTGAGATCTGTTTCATTGACGGGGATCGCGGAATCCTCAGCTACCAGGGCTTTAACATCCACACGCTGGCTGAAAATGCCACCTTCGAGGAAGTCATCTATCTGCTCTGGCACGGCCACCTTCCTAAACAATCCGAGCTGGATGCGTTAAAAGCCGACTTGGTTCGCTACCGGCCGATTCCCGCGGAAGTGATCAGCTTTCTGGGAAATGTCGGCAAGATGCCTCCGATGGATGTGCTGCGCACCGCCGTTTCGATGTTGGGGCTGTACGATGCGAAGGCGCGCGACAACTCCATCCCGGCGAGCGAAGAGAAAGCGGCGCGCCTGATGGCGCAGACCGCGACCATCGTCACGACGTTCGATCGTTTGCGCAACGGGAAGCCGGTGGTGGAGGGAGATCCCAGTCTTGGCTTCGCGGCGAATTTTCTCTACACGCTCACCGGCAAGAAGCCGGACGACGTCATGGAGCATGTTTTCGACATTGCGCTGATCCTGCATGCCGATCATGAGTTGAATGCTTCCACATTTGCTGCACGCGTGACAGCCGCGACACTGTCCGATATTCATTCCGCGGTGACTTCGGCGATCGGCGCGTTGAAAGGCCCGCTGCATGGCGGCGCAAATGAAGACGTGATTAAGATGCTGCTGGCCGCAGGCGACAAGGCGCTCGATCACGTGAAGGGAATGCTGGTGGAAAAGAAGAAAGTCCCTGGCTTCGGGCATCGCGTTTATCACACCGAAGATCCACGCGCGACGCATCTGCGCGCGATGTCGGAAGAGCTGGGAAAGCGAACCGGCCACTTGGATCTTTATCTGACATCGAAGAAAATCGAAGAGACCATCAAGGAGACCAAGGGCCTCAACGCGAACGTGGACTTTTACTCCGCGTCCACTTACTATTCGCTGGGCATTCCGATCGATCTCTTCACGCCTATCTTCGCCGTTAGCCGCATGTCGGGATGGACGGCGCACGTGCTGGAGCAGTATCGGAACAACCGGTTGATCCGGCCGCGCGCGGATTACACGGGTAAGCCTGTGGGGCAGACCTGGGTGCCGATCTCGGCGCGGTAAATCTTTTTGGCCGCGAATGAACGCGGATAAACGCGAATAAGAAACTGCCATGCATGACTTGTCTCAATTTCGAGCAAATCTGGATTCCATCGCGGAACGTTTGGCTACTCGCGGATTCCAGTTGGATGTAGCGCAGTTTCGCGCCCTTGATGTCGAAAGACGGGCGGCGATCACTGAGTCTGAGCAGCTAAAGGCGCAGAAAAAGTCCGCGAGCGTGGAGATTGGGAAACTGCGGCAGCAGGGCGCCGATACCGCGGAGTTGCAGCAAAAGGGCCGTGCGATGGATGAGCGCATGGCGGCTCTGGATGAACGTGTGAAGGAACTGGATGAATCGTTCCGCACCATGCTCGCGGGGATTCCGAATATTCCGCATGAGTCTGTGCCGGTGGGAAAATCATCGGACGATAACGTCGAGGTCCGGCGCTGGGGCCAGCCGCGCGAGTTTGATTTCCAACCTAAACCGCATTGGGATTTGGGCGCCGATTTGAAGATCCTCGATCTGGAGCGAGCCGCTAAAATAACCGGGGCGCGCTTCGCTGTGTACTGGGGCGCGGGCGCAAGGCTGGAACGCGCGCTGATGAACTTCATGCTGGACGTGCAAACGCGCGAACACGGGTACACCGAGGTGTTTCCGCCTTGCATGATCAACTCGGCTAGTCTCTACGGAACCGGCCAGCTTCCGAAGTTCAAAGCGGATCTGTTCAAAGTGGAAGAGCACGACTTGTGGCTCGCGCCAACGGCGGAAGTTCCGGTGACCAATCTGTTTCGTGACGAAACGCTGGAAGCCGGCGCTTTGCCGATTTCTTTGTGCGCCTACACCCCGTGCTTCCGGAGCGAAGCCGGGTCTTATGGACGCGACGTGCGCGGAATCATTCGCGTGCATCAGTTCCACAAAGTGGAAATGGTGAAGTTCGCGCGCGCCGAGCAGAGCTACGACGAACTGGAGAAGATGACGGCGAACGCCGAGGACATTCTGAAGCGGCTGGGACTGCCGTTCCGCACGGTGGTTTTGTGCACCGGGGACATGGGATCATCCGCTGCCAAGACGTACGATGTGGAAGTCTGGCTTCCAGGTCAGAACGCGTATAAAGAGATTTCCTCCTGCTCCAATTGCGAGGCTTACCAGGCCCGGCGCGCATCTATCCGGGCCAAATCCGCAAAGGGCAAGGCGGAGTATGTACACACGTTGAATGGTAGCGGGCTCCCCATCGGCCGGACCTGGGTTGCCATTGTTGAAAACTACCAGCAGCGAGACGGCAGTATTCTGATCCCGGAAGCTCTTCAGCCTTATTTTGGCGCGGAGCGCATCGAAGCCGAGTCACAAACCTTCCACTAATATTTGGGGCTCGCAAAGCCATCCATTTGAAAAACTTGCTGCCAGGCGCCCTCGGAGCAGGACACTAGCGCCGAAAACGCGTGAGCTAACCTGAAGCCGAAATTTGTTTGCGTAATTCCGATAGTCCTTCCTTGGAGGCAGCATGTTCAGTTTCAGACGGTGGCTATTCTGCGTAGCCCTGATCATGGGCGCGCAAATGGCAGCCCAGCCCAGCCTGACAACCATTCAAGACATCCTGTTTACGGCGGATGGGAATCGGTTCAATGGGCTGGTGACCATAACATGGCAGAGCTTTGAAGCCGGAGATACCTCGAACATCGCAGGCCAGGTGACACGGCTTAACATCAGCAACGGCAACTTGTTTGTGCAATTGGTTCCCACCACCACGGCGAACACCCCGGCCACCTACGCGGTTCAATACAACAGCAACGGCCACACCCAGTTCAACGAAGTATGGGTGGTGTTTCCAAGCGTCACGCCCTTACGCGTACGCGACGTGCGTCTGAGCCCCGGCGCTGTCAGCACGGTTGGGCCGCAATCGCAGACGGCGAACGTCCTGATCAGCGATGTGCAGGGATTGCAAGCTGCGTTGAATTTACGTCCCACCCAGGGCACAGCCTACTCCGCCGCGCGCACCGCGGTGATCAACGTATCGGGCGCGATCGACGGCGCCGTTGGAAATCTGTCGGACTGTATGCATGTTGACGGTTCTTCGGGCGCCTGTGGCACAGGCGGTGGCGGCAACCCCATCTTTGTGGACGCCGAGATTCCCGGCGGCACGCTGGACGGCGTCAATGCCGCCTTCACGTTGGCGAATACGCCGAATCCGTCCACCAGTTTGGCGCTCTATCGGAATGGATTACTGCTGAGCCAGAATTTGGACTATATCGTCGCCAGCAACGCTGTTACGTTCCAGGTTGGGGCCGTGCCGCGGGCCGGCGATACCTTGCTGGCGAACTACCGTCTGGCCGGGATAACCGGGGTAGGATTTATCGATGGCGAGATTCCGTCCGGCGCGATCAACAGCGTCAATAACGCCTTTACGCTAGCCCAAGCGCCCAATCCGACATCCAGTCTGGCCGTCTATCGGAACGGCATCCATATGTCTTCCGGTGTGGATTATACGCTCAGTGGCAATGGAATCGCGTTCATATCCGGCGTCGTCCCGCAAACCGGGGACGTTCTGCGATGTTATTACCGGATCGCGCAGTGAACTTTTAGTACTATTCGCCTAAGAGTGTTTGCCAGGGGACCTACGGCTATTTCTCGGTTGCCATACCCGCGCAACGGCTGCAAGATGGATTGTAGGAAGGCAACGATTATGCGTGCACTATTCAAGAAGCTGTGGCGGGAGGAAGACGGCCAGGATATGGTCGAATATGCGCTCTTGGCAGCGACGCTGGTCGTAGTGGTCGCCGGGATTTTTCCAACTAGCCTGATGCCCTCCGTAAGCACGATCTTCTCGAAGATCACTAGCAGCTTCGCGGTCAGCTAGTCCCTACTCCAGATATTTTTGCAAATCAGGGTGCAACTGCGCCTGAATCGCCGCATCGGTCAAGTTTTCGCGGCTGATTAGCCGCGGCTCCATTTCCACAATTCGCGTGACCGGCTGCCCTTGCAGATGCTTTACGGCGCTTTGCACGGCCAGATAACCCATCTGGAACGGATCCTGGATCATCAGCGAATCGATCAATCCGGATTGGAGGTCGTCCAGCAGGGTGGGGCTCCAGTCGAAGCCAACCAACTTTACTTTGCGTGGACGGCTGCGCAGCGCCTGCGTCGCGCCGATGGTAGTGGATTCGTTGGAGGCGAAAATCCCGCTTACGTCCGGGTGCGCAGTAAGCATGTTTTCCGTCACCAGCAGCGATTGAGAAACCAGCGCCATGCCGAAGCGCTTATCCAAAATCTGGATGCCGGGAAACTTTTGGTGGATGACGTCCTCGAAGCCTTTTTCGCGCGCTTCCGTGGATGCCGCGCCGGGCTTCACGGCCACGATCACTACCGTGCCTTTGCCATCCAGAATTTTGCCCATCCGTTCAGCGGCCATTTGACCGGCTTTGTAGTTGTCGGTGGCCACCTGAGCGATGAATTTGTCGGTATCGATTCCGGAGTCGAAAATGACAACGGGAACCTTGCGCTCCGCCGCGCGATTCACTACGCTCACCAGAGCTTGCTTGTCGATGGGGGCAAGAGCAATGGCGTCCACCCGGCGGCTCAGCATGGCGTCCACTTTTTGAAGCTGAACGCCGTAGTCGGTTTCGGTAGCCGGACCGTCCCAGACGATATCCACGTTGTTTTCGCGCGCGGCCTTTACCGCGCCGCCATGCACGGACTGCCAGAACAGGTCGGAATTCCCTTTCGGGATGACGGCGATCACTTTCTTGTGATCGCGATTGCAGCCGGCGGCCATCGCCAGCAGGATGAGTAGAGCGGAGCGCGTTTTCAAAAGATCGCGGTCTCTACTTCTTCACGTAGCCCTGTACGAAGATCGCTTTGTATCCGCCAACCGTTGCTTCGGTGCCGGTGACTTCGATGATCTTGGCAAAGTTTTCGACCGCCGCTTGCCGGAACGTCGTCTGGCCGTCGCGCCGCGGATCGTGCTCTTCTTCCATCAGCATGTAAACGTCGCCGTTTTTGGTGAGGAGCCCGATGGGCTGGTTGTTTGTAATGCACTTGCTTCCGCACGCTTTGTGTTTCTCACCGTGCTTGCCGAGTTGCAAATAGCACGAGAGATCGATGATTTCGCCGACTTCCGTGACGATCTTTCCAGGCTGCGGTTTCTTGTCGACGCCCGCGGCCACGGTTGTCGCGGTCCAGGCTTCGGCGGGTTTCTCGCCCATGCTGCCGGCAGGTTTCGCGTAAGTTCCAGCGTCGGCCGCGACGGTCATTTCCGGATGCAGAATGCTAGCGCCCTGGGCGCTTGCCGCGATCGCGATCCCGGCCACGGAGCACAGGACCATTTGAGTCAGCTTCAACATGTTTCCTCCCCTGGTAATTAAAGTATCAGCCGCGCACGCTAGCTGCTGGAATTTTCCGCAGCAAGTCTTCCATTTCGGCGCGGCTCTCGCTTCCGATGGTAAAACAATCCACGCAATCGAGCGACAATGCAAATTGTAGACTCTCGTCCACGCGATTTCGCAACGCACCCGCTCCTAAAATCTTCATCCCGATAACGCCCTTACCCGCGGCTTTCATTTGCTTCAAAACCGAGATGACCGTAGCCGGATCGGCATCCATCTGCGCCTGCGCGGGATTGATACGCGCCAGATCCACTTCCACCCAGGGATTCCTGGCGGCCGCCTTCAAAGCTCCGAGGGTGTGGCAGGAAGTGCCCTTGGTGCGGACAATTCCCTTCTCCTGCGCTTCGGAGATCACGGCCATCGCGCCCTTCTTGCGCTCCGGCCAGTCGTCATCCATCATGCAATGCAGCAGGAGAATATCGATATAATCGGTGCCCAGCTCGCGGCGGAAACGGTCCAGGTCGGCGCGCATTTCTTTTTCCGTCGATGCATGCGTCTTGCTCAAGATGGTGACGCGCTCGCGCTTGGCGCGCTTCAACGCTTCCTTGACATGCGGATGCGTGCCGTACTGATCGGCGGAATCCCAAAAAGTGACGCCTTGATCGTAGGCGGCGTCGAACAGATTCGCTAATCCGGTGAGTCCCAGCTTACGAGTCTGGTTGGAACTCCCGCCCACGCCATCGGTGCCGGTGCCCATCGCAAGACGGCTCAGTTCGATGCCGCGCGGGCCCAGTTTGATGCGGTCGGTGCCGGATTTCTTGGTTCCTCCGGCAAAGAGGTGATGCGGAAACGAATGCAGCGCGATGGTTCCGGCTGCGGCACTGCGAAGGAAGTTGCGCCGATTCATGGGGCCTCCGTGCTACTCACGAAATTACCACATTCCCGTCGTGGGGCAGCCGATCCCGGCTGCCGCAGGCTTTCAAGCCGGCGCGCCGCGTAGAAACGCGGCGGCGGCCTGAAGGGGCCGCCCCACAATCGTCGCAAAATAGGAACATGCCAAAGACGCACCGCTACCAGACTACGACCACTTGGACTGGCAACCTCGGCACAGGGACCAGTCAATACCGGGCGTACAGCCGGAATCATGAGATCGGCGGCGAGAAGAAAGCTATGCCGATTCCGGGGTCGTCCGATCCGGCTTTTCGCGGCGATGCAACCCGGTACAATCCCGAAGAGCTTCTGCTGGGCGCGCTCTCGGCATGCCACATGCTTTGGGTGCTGCACTTGTGCGCCGACGCCGGAATCGTGGTCGTAGAGTACAGCGATCAGGCCGAGGGCGAAATGGCGGAGCATCCGGATGGTTCGGGCGAGTTCACGTCGGTCACGCTGCATCCGAAAATGAGCATCACGGATGTTGCACGGATTTCCGAAGCGATTACCATGCACGACAAGGCTCACCATGTTTGCGCGCTCGCGCGATCCGTGAATTTTACCGTCAAGCACCAACCGCAAGTGGAGGCTTTTCACGCAGGCGTGGGTGCGTGAAAACGGTCACATCCGTGGTGCGTCCTTACAACTGATTCTCCGCACGGCCCGGCTATTCGGAACCTCCCGTGCAGCATACTTTCGGATTCAGATATCAGCGGAATCCAAAGCAACAAGGAGGATTCTTATGCCCGAAATCATGGTTAAAGAAAACGGCGGAGTGGTGACACACCGTCCGGAAGCTTACTTCCCCACACTCCCGTTCGGTCTTTTCGGAACCAATCCATTTGGGTTGATGAAACGATTCACTGACGAAATGGACCGGAATTTTGCAAACTTCGTCAATCCGCCCGAATTCGAACTCTGGGCGCCGCCGCTCGAAGTGAAGCACAAGAACGGCAACTTCATCGTAACCGCCGAACTGCCCGGAATTCCGAAAGAAGAAGTGAAGGTGGAAGTGATCGATGAGGCCCTGGTGATCGAAGGCGAGAAGAAACTGGTGAAAGAAACCAAGGCGGAAGGCTTCTTCCGGACCGAACGCAGCTATGGCAAATTCTATCGCTCCATCCCGCTGCCCAAAGGTGCAAAACCGGAGCTGATCAAAGCCGAGCTGACCAACGGAGTGCTGGAAGTAGTAATACCAGTCCCGGAGGTGAAACCGGCACTGCGTAATATCCCGATTCACGCGCCGGTGAAGTAGAGCCAACGAGTCCGGCCGTTATCGGAGAGGAGGGTGCGAAAGCGCCCTCCTTTTTTTTGGGTGTCGACGTGCCCGCGAATACACAGAAAGGAGCTCACCATGATTTCCTTCTCACGTATTCTCTTTCCTGTCGATCTGTCGCAACAAAGCCGTGACGCGGCGCCCTTCGTAAAGGCGCTGGCCAAGCGTTGCCAATCGCAACTGTCGTTACTGCATGTCGTCGAAGTCCCCCCCACGTGGTATGGAGCGAGCGGAGAGGCCGCGATCTGCGAATGGATGGATTGGCCGGAACTCCTGGAGACTCGCCGCCGCGAATTGCAAGCGTTTCAGGACCAGGAACTGCGAGACATCGCGGTGGAGCCCTGCGTACAATCCGGCGACGCAGCGGGGATTATCGCAAGAGTCGCCCATCAGAAGCATGTCGACTTGATCATGATGCCTACGCACGGCTATGGACCGTTGCGCGGCTTGCTGCTCGGCTCGGTCACGGCAAAGATCTTGCACGATGCCGAGTGTCCCGTGTGGACCGTGACTCATCCTGCCGACTTTGATGTTCCATCCGAAAACAGTTGGCAGGAAATCGTCTGTGCGATCAGCGGCGATCCGTCCAAAGACCTGCCGCTGGTACGCTGGACACTCGACCTTGCCCGCCAGGAACACGCCAACGTTCAGCTGGTGCATGCGATCCAGGGCTACGAAGAAACGCAGTTTGCCGGCGAGGACGATCCGATGCGCGATTTCATTTTCAACGTTGCGCGGGAGCGGATCAGGACGCTGCAACAACAAGCCGATACGAACTTGGTTGTCACCGTCCAAGCCGGCCGCACGGGACATGTGGTGCGAGAAGTAGCGCTCGGGCAGCGAGCGGACTTAATCGTTGCCGGACGGGGCGTGATTCAAAAGCCGCTCGGACGTCTGCGCAGCAATGCTTATGCGATCGTGCGGGATGCGCCTTGCCCGGTGATTAGCGTCTAGCCGTATCCGCGCCCTGTGATACCGTTATTTTTGGCAAATCGCATCCCGACGGATCTCGAAATCGCGCAAGCGGCCACGCCCATCCCGATCGACAAAATCGCGGCGCAGGCGGGCATTCTTCCGGACGAGTTGGAGCCCTACGGGCGCTCCAAAGCAAAGGTGCATCTCTCGATTGCGAATCGTCTGAAAGATGCCCCCAATGGCAACTACATTGTTGTGACGGCGATCACGCCGACGCCTTTGGGCGAAGGCAAATCGACCACGACCGTCGGACTTAGCCAGGCGTTGGGCGCGCACCTCGGCCAGCGCGTGTTCACCTGTATCCGGCAGCCGAGCCAGGGTCCGACTTTCGGAATCAAGGGCGGCGCGGCAGGCGGCGGATACAGCCAAATCATCCCGATGGAGGATTTCAATCTCCATCTGACGGGCGATATTCACGCGATCACTGCGGCGAATAATCTTCTGGCGGCCGCAATCGACACGCGAATGTTCCACGAAGAAAGCCAGAGCGATGAAGCGTTGTTCAACCGGCTTTGTCCGCCAGCCAAGGACGGCACCCGGCGATTCTCGCCTGTCATGCTGAGACGATTGCGAAATCTGGGGATTTCGAAAACCGGCCCGGATCAACTTACGCCGGAAGAGCGCAGCAAATTCGCGCGCCTGGATATCGATCCTGCGAGCATCACCTGGCGGCGCGTGGTGGATACCTGCGATCGCATGCTGCGCCAGATCACGATCGGGCAAGGTCCTGAAGAGAAGGGCCGCACGCGCGTCACCGGTTTCGACATCACGGTGGCGAGCGAAATCATGGCCGTGCTTGCGCTGACTACCGATCTCGCCGATATGCGCGACCGTCTGGGCCGCATGGTGATTGGAACCAACCGCGCCGGGTCTCCCGTCACGGCCGACGACCTGGGCGTCAGCGGCGCGCTGGCAGTGCTGATGAAGGACGCCATTCTGCCGAACTTGATGCAGACGCTCGAAGGCACTCCGGCCTTTGTGCACGCCGGGCCGTTCGCTAACATCGCGCACGGAAATTCGTCCATTGTCGCGGATAAGATCGCGCTGAAGCTGGTGGGCGCCGATGGATACGTTCTGACCGAAGCCGGATTTGGCGCCGACATCGGCATGGAGAAATTCTTCAATATCAAATGCCGCACCAGTGGGCTGGTTCCGAACTGTGTTGTGTTGGTGGCCACCATCCGCGCGTTGAAGATGCACGGCGGTGGTCCGAAGGTAGTCGCGGGGCAGCCGCTCGATCCGGCCTATACGGAAGAAAATCTGGAACTGCTCGAAAAAGGCTTACCGAATCTGGTCAAGATGATTCAGAATGCCCGTGCCTTCGGGATTCCAGTTGTTGTGGCGGTGAATCGTTTCTCCGACGATACGGCCGCTGAAATCGAACTGGTTCGCCGGGCCTCCGTTGCAGCCGGCGCTGAGGATGCGGTGATGTCGAATCACTGGGCGGAGGGCGGGCGAGGCGCCGTGGAATTGGGTAAAGCGGTGATCGCGGCGTGCACGAAACCGGCCCACTTCAAATTCCTCTATCCGCTGGAAGCCGGCATCAAGCAGAAGATCGAGACGATTGTGCGAGAAATGTACGGTGGCGCGGGCGTAGAATATTCCGCGGAAGCTGAGAAAAAAATCGAGCTGTACACACGAAATGGTTTCGACAAGCTTCCGATATGCATGGCGAAGACGCATCTCAGCTTGAGTCACGATCCGAATCTGAAAGGGGCTCCCACGGGGTTTATCGTGCCGGTGCGCGACATACGCGCCAGCGTGGGCGCGGGCTTTCTCTATCCCTTGCTCGGCGCCATGAGCACGATGCCGGGATTGCCCACGCGTCCCGGATATTACGACGTCGATCTGGATCCGGAAACGGGCCGCGTCGTCGGATTGTCCTGAAATCCATATGGCGGAATCGGTCTGGAAATCGACGCTCGAGGATTTTCGCGACCGGCTGGCTGGACGCGAATCCGTCCCAGCCGGCGTTTCCGTGGCTGCCGTTTCGGCCAGTTTGGGTTTGAGCCTTTTCGTCAAGGTGCTCGAAATCGTGCGCACGCGCAAAGATTTTGCAGGTGATCCGGCGAAGATCGAAGCGCTGCTTGCGCAAGCGCGCGCAGAGTCGGCGAAGCTGGATCGCGCGGCGGACGAGGACATCGTCGCGTTCGCCGATTACATGGCAAGCCGCGGAACCCCGGGCGAAGCAATCGCGTTGCAGAGAGCGATTCAATCGCCGCTAAGAGCAGCGCGCGCAGCGGCTGCTGGCCTGCAACTTTGCTCGGAAGCCATTGCGCTGACCCCCGCCTCTATCGCACCGGACCTTGGCACCGCCGCTCTCATTCTTGCCGGCTCGCTGCGGTCCATGCTTCTCAGCGTGGAATCGAACGCCTTGCGGGTCGGTGATCGGGAATCCCGCGAAGCGATCGGCCGCGAAGCAGACGAATTGAAGCAACTGGCCAAGAACCACCAGCGGTGGTGAAGATCGGCCAAGGCCCTGCGCGCTAGCCTACTGATTTCAAGCCATTTCCTGTTTGGAAAAATGTTTGCATCCCGGGCTCTGCATGAGGAGCACAGAACAATGAAAACAAAATTACTTGCACTGGTACTTTTGGCGGCTGGTTCTATGTTCGCGGGAACTCGCGTGGTGGTTGGTGTTGGCGGATTCGGATTCGGCTATTATGCCGCGCCTCCCCCGCCTCCTCCGCCCCCGCCTCCCGTAGTCGCTTACTATGCGCCGCGCTACTATGCGCGCCCTTACTACTATGCGCGTCCTTATTGGGTTCCAGCGCGCTGGTACGGCCATCGCTACTTCCGCGGCTATTGGCACCGGTAAGCGGCCAGGCTTCTGCGCTACTTTGGGATCATGCACAAGGTCAATTTGGCGCAGAAGCTCTCTTGCTTTAGCGATCATTGGTCGCCCAAGATCGTCGGCGAGCTGAACGGTCAGCAAGTGAAGCTGGTCAAGTTCCAGGGCGAGTTCGTCTGGCACCACCATGAATCGGAGGATGAACTATTCCTGGTGGTCGGCGGGAGTTTCCGGATGGACTACAAAGATGCGGGCAGCGAGAAATCCATGCAACTGGGGGAAGGCGAATTCGTAATCGTGCCGCGAGGAGTAGAGCATCGGCCTGTTGCGGCGGAAGAGGTTCAGGTCATGCTTTTTGAACCGGCGGGCACCTTGAATACGGGTAATGTAATGGATGCAATGACAGTGTCGAATGCCCAGTATCTTTGAAGGTTACCGTTTTATCTTGATGTCTGACGATGGCCGAAGTTCTGGCCATCCATTCCAATCAAATCGAACGCTACGGCGGCACCCACGGCCTGCGCGACCCGGGACTGTTGGAGGCCGCCCTTTTCCGTCCGCAAACCGGCTATTACGCAAGTCTGCTTGAGGAAGCCGCGGCGCTTTGGGAAAGCCTCGCGCAAAATCACGCGTTCCTCGATGGCAACAAGCGCGTGGCATTCGCAGCCATGTACACATTCCTGGCAATCAACGGCGTCCGCCTGACTCCGGATCCAAACGAAACCTACGAGTTCATCGCGGGCCTGTACGGCGCAAACCAATTCCGGTTCGAGAAGCTGGCGACATGGCTGAAAGCCCACACCACGGAGCCGAATCACCGGACAAGCAAATAACCGAGCGAGCCGACTTG
>Ga0070734_10001626_pt1 | contig 31480 bp, 24 predicted proteins | sample Coa_R1_8_FD_66444 | JGI IMG/M metagenome (GOLD analysis project Ga0070734, IMG submission 66444) | Surface soil microbial communities from Centralia Pennsylvania, which are recovering from an underground coalmine fire - Coalmine... | ecosystem: Environmental > Terrestrial > Soil > Unclassified ... | reverse complement strand
GTCGCCGCCACCGGGGGCTCGACCAATGCGTTGTTACACCTGCCGGCGATCGCGCACGAGGCCGGCCTGCGCTTCGGTCTCGATGAGGCGGGCCGGGTCCTGTCCCGCGTTCCCCTGATCGCGGATCTGCGCCCGGGCGGGCGCTTTCTGGCGAAGGATCTGCACGAGGCCGGGGGACTGCGCGTCATCCTGCGCGAGTTGCTCGAGCACGGTCACCTGCACGGGGACACGCCCCATGTCGCGGGAGGAACGCTGGCGGATCAAGTGGTGAGCTCGGCAGCACCCGACGGACAGATCGTGCGCCCGTGTGGCGACGCGCTCGCGCCCGGCGGAGGCCTGCGCATTCTCAGGGGGAACCTGTGCCCGGAAGGCGCCGTGCTCAAGGTCGCAGGGCTGCGGGTGCGCACCTTTCGAGGAAGCGCGCAGATATTCGAGTGCGAGGAGGAGTGCGTCAAAGCGATCGAAGCGCAACGCATCGAGCCGGGCCGCGTGATCGTCATCCGCAACGAAGGGCCCCGCGGCGGTCCGGGCATGCGCGAGATGCTGGGGGTCACGGCGCTGCTCTACGGCCAGGGTCTCGGCGAGCAGGTGGCGCTGGTGACGGATGGGCGCTTCTCGGGCGCGACCCGAGGCCTGTGTATCGGCCACGTGAGTCCTGAGGCGGCGGTGGGCGGGGTGATCGCGTTGTTGCGCGAAGGCGATCTCATCAGCGTCGATGCCGATGCAGGCACGCTGCAGGTGGAGCTTACGGAGCAGGAGCTCGCGCAGCGGCGCGCGCATTGGCGCGCGCCGGCCGATCCGGTTGGAGGCCTGCTCGAGAAATACGCGCGCTGTGTCGGATCAGCGAGCGCGGGCGCCGTCACTCACAGCGGCCCGGTCACCTGGGAGAAGGACGAGGTCGATGAGCGCTGAGAGCGCCTCTCCGATCAGATCGCTGGCATTCATCGGCACCGGGCTCATGGGCGCCCCGATGGTGCGCCGGCTTCTTGCAGCGGGTTTCGAGGTGCGCGTCTGGAATCGAACGCGCGCGAAGCTTGCGCCGCTCGCTGCCCTCGGCGCACGCGAGTGTGCGAGCCCCGCGCAGGCGGCCCAGGGCGCGGATCTCCTGTGCACTTGCGTGACCGATGCGGCTGCGCTCGAGGCGGTGATCTTCGACAATGACGGTCTCGCCAGCGCGCGCGAGGCAGCCGACCTGCTGGTCGATTTCTCCACGGTCGGCCCCGAGGCCACGCGCACGCTGGCGGCGCGCCTGCAGGCGGTCGCGGGGTGCCGCTGGGTCGATGCACCGGTCTCGGGGGGCGCGACAGGCGCTGAGCAGGGTCGGCTCATCGTCTTCTGCGGCGGCGAGGACGCGGACATCCGGCGCCTCGATCCCGTGTTCGGCGCGATTGCTCAGCGCGTCAACCGCGTGGGCGCTCTGGGCAGCGGACAGACGCTCAAGCTGTGCAATCAGCTGATCGTCGCCACCAGCGTGTGCGCGATCGCCGAAGCGCTGCTGCTCGCACGGGCGAGCGGGCTTTCGCTGGCGGCCGTGCCGCCGGCTCTTGCGGGCGGTTTCGCCGATTCCTTGCCGCTGCAGATCTTCGGTCGGCGCATGGCCGAGGATGTCACGACTCCCGTGCTCGGAGAGCTCGGGCTGATGCTCAAGGATCTGAGCGCGGCCGAGGCGCTCGGGCGCAGCGAGGCCATCGAGCTGCCGCTTGCGCGGGCCGCGCTCGATATTTACCACCGGGCCCGAGCGCGCGGGCTGCTCGACAAGGACATTGCGGCCCTGTTCTCGCTGTACCGGGACGCACCGCCGCGCGAGGTGTGACGGCGCGCACGGTGCGCCACAATTGGCGACTTTCGCCAAGCGGCGTGCTTGGAACGGGCTCAATTGGCGAATCTCGCCGAGAAGGCCGGGCTAGGCTTCGATCAGGCTCGCACCCGGAGGCTCAACGCGTTGGCTGCTACCCCCGATCTGCCGATGCCCGAGCGGCGCCGCGCCCTGGACTGGCATCGGATCGTGCGTCTCATCGCGTTGTCGCGCGCGCTCGATGATCTCGAGGAAACGACACTCCTGCCCCAGCGCAAGGTGCTCTATCAGTTCTCGGCCCGCGGTCACGATGTGACGCAGATTCTGCTGGGTGAGCGCCTCACGGGCCGACGGGATGCCGTGAGCGGCTACTATCGCTCGCGCCCGCTCGCCCTCGCGCTCGGGCTCACACCCGAAGAGGCGCTTGCCTCGAGCATGATGCGTACCGGCGGCATGAGCGAGGGGCGCGACATCGGCGTCGTGTTCAATTTGCCGAGCCGCGAGGGTCCGACCCTCTTGCCGGTGTGCGGGGGCGTCGGTACGCAATACACGCCGGCCATCGGTTGGGCGCAGGCGCTGCGTTACCGGCGCGGTGTGCTGCACGATGAGCGCTTCGCCCAAGGTATTGCGGTCGCCCACGGTGGGGAGGCATCCACGGCGACCAACGGCTTTTGGGCCGCACTCAACATCGCCTGCGTCGAGCGCTTGCCGGTGCTCTTCTACATCGAGGACAACGGCTATGGCATCTCGGTGCCGGCCAGCGTCCAGACTCCGGGCGGCAACGTGGCGCGAAACCTCGGCGGCTTTCGCGGCCTGAAGGTCCTCGAAGGCGAGGGCTCAGATCCTCTCGCGGCGGCCCGTCTCATCGAGGCGGCGGTCGAGGGCGTGCGCGGCGGCGAGGGGCCTGCGCTGCTGCGCCTCACGGTGCCGCGGCTCTGCGGCCATTCAGGCCAGGACACCCAGACTTACAAGGGAGCCGCCCTCATCGCGGCGGAGCAGGAGCGCGACCCGTGGCGGCGATTGCGCGCACAGCTCGTGCCCGCGCTCATGAGCGCCGAGCAGTGGGAGCAGGAGACGCGCGCGGCCCGCGAGACGGTGGCGGCCGCGCACGCGCGCATCGAGGAGCGTGCGGCGCCTGACGCGCGTCGCGTCGCGCGCCACGTGTTCACCGAGCGGGCGGACGATGGCACCCCGGAGATCCAGAGGCAGGGCGGGCTGTGGGCCGAGGGCATGCGAGGCCCCGCAGGCATCCGCGAGCCGGTCCAGCAAGGTCCGCGCATCAACATGCTCGCGGCCATCCGCCGCACGCTCGAGCACGAGCTCGAGGTGAACCCGCGCCTCGTCGTGTTCGGCGAGGATGTCGGGCGCAAGGGGGGCGTGCATGGCGCGACCTTGGGCCTGCAGGAGCGCTTCGGTGCCGAGCGGGTATTCGATACCAGCCTCTCCGAGGAGGGCATCATCGGTCGCGCGGTCGGCATGGCGCTCGCAGGGCTCATGCCGGTGCCGGAGATCCAGTTTCGAAAGTATGCGGACCCCGCCGCCGAGCAGCTCAATGATTGCGGCACGTTGCGCTGGCGCACGCACAATCGCTTCGCCGCGCCGATGGTGGTGCGCATTCCGGGCGGGTTCTTCAAGTGCGGCGATCCGTGGCACAGCCAGTCGAACGAAGTGCAGTGGGTGCACGGCATCGGCTGGCGGGTGGCGATGCCCTCGAATGCGCAGGATGCGGTGGGGCTTTTGCGCACGGCGTTGCGCGGCAACGAGCCGACGATCTTCTTCGAGCATCGCGCGCTCCTCGATGGGAGCGGTGCGCGGCGCGCCTATCCGGGCGATGAGTTCGTGCTGGAATTCGGCGAGGCGAAGCGGTTGTCCACGGGCGGCGCGCTTACCGTGGTGAGCTGGGGCGCGATGGTCGAGCGCTGCGAGGCGGCGCTCGCGCGCACGGGCATTGGCGCGGACCTTCTCGATCTGCGCACCCTGTGTCCCTGGGATCGGGCGGCGACGCTCGGCTCGGTGCGCAAGACCCATCGCTGCCTGATCGTGCACGAGGACAATCTCACCGCAGGCTTCGGCGCCGAGATTGCCGCGGTGCTCGCGCGCGAGGCGTTTTTCGATCTCGATGCGCCGATCGAGCGGCTCACGATGCCCGATATTCCGAGCCCGCACAGCCCGGTTCTGCTCGAAGCCGTGCTGCCGAGCGTCGAGCGAATCGCCGAGTCCATGACCCGGCTCGTGGCGCTGTGAGCGCGCCCGAGCTCACCGACATAACTGCTCCTGCCAACCAGGACGGGACCATGGCGCGTGTGCTGCGCTGGTGCAAGGCGCCCGGGGATGCCGTGGCCAAGGACGAGCCCCTCCTGGAGCTCGAGACGGACAAGGTCACCGTGGAGATTCCCGCACCGGCCAGCGGTGAGCTCGCCGAGATCCTGCTGGGCCCGGATGCCGAGGTGACCCCCGGGCAGGTGCTCGGACGGGTCCGTCCCCCGGGCGGCGCCCCGCGGCAAGCCGCCGGTGCCGCCGGTGCCCCCGGCGCCGCCGGCGCCGCAGGCGCGAGGGCGAGCGGCCCGTCGAGCCGCGGCGCAGGCCGGCCCGTGGAGGTCGGCCTGTCGGGCGAAGGCGCGTCCTCTGCAAGCGGGCTTTCCGAGAGCGGTGCCGGTGTGCGCTCGGGATCCGGGCCCTTGAGCCCGGCGGTGCGCGCGCTGCTGCGCGAGCACGCCCTCGAGGCCGCTGAGATCCCGGGCAGCGGCGAGCACGGGCGCATCACCGTCGCCGACGTCGAGCGCCACATCGACCGGCAGGCGCGCGCGGCCTCGGGCGGCGCGCGCGGGGCGGAGGCCACGGAGCGCGCGCGTGGCGCTGAGGCGACGGCGGGCGCGCGCGTGCCGCACACGCCCATTCGGCGCCGCGTCGCGGAGCACATGGCGCGCAGCCTGGCCGAGTCACCGCATGTGACGACCGTGTTCGAGGTCGATCTCAGCCGGATCGAGGCGCATCGCGCGCAGCATCTGGCGGCGTTCGAGGCGCGCGGGGTGCGCCTGACCTATACGGCCTATTTCGTGCTCGCCTGCGCGCGCGCGCTCAAGGCGCATCCCGCGGTCAACGCGACCTATCACGAGGATGCACTCGAGCTGCATCCCGATGCGAACATCGGTGTCGGCACCGCGCTGGGCGAGCGCGGGTTGATCGTGCCGGTCATCCGGCGCGCGCAGACTCTCGATCTCGAGAACACGGCGCGACGTCTCGGCGAGCTGGTCGAGGCGGCGCGAGCCGGAACGCTCAAGCCCGACGATGTGCGGGGCGGTACTTTCACGATCTCGAATCACGGCGTCAGCGGAAGCCTGCTGGCGGCGCCGATCATCATCCATCAGCCCCAGGTGGCGATCCTCGGGGTCGGCAAGGTCGAGCGGCGCGTGCGGGTGCTCGCGAGCGAGGCGGGCGAGTCGCTCGGCGTGCGCTCGATGTGCTATCTCACGCTTTCGCTCGACCATCGAGCGCTCGATGCCTACCAGGCGAACGCCTTCATGGGCGACCTCACGCGCGCACTCGAGCAGTGGTCCTGAAGGAATTTACACGAAGCGTCACGATGCGGCCGGCTGTTTTGGTAGATTCAGTCTGCGCAGCAGCTCATCGTAGCGTTTGTCGCTCGCAAGTGACTTCAGGAGCGGATCCGTTTTGATGAAAATGATGTCTGCATTGCGGTGCAGGTAAGCTCGCTCCAGCCATTCGAATGCGGCATCAGGCTCGCCGCGAAAGGCGTGAATCTGCGCAAGGTAGTACGCCACGGATTCGCCGCGTTGTGCCACCCGCGCGAGCATGCGATCCGACTCTGCATGTCGGCCTAATGCGTGGTATACGCAAGCCAGGCCGCCGTAGTTGGGGCCGCCGTCGGCGTTGTTCTTCTCGTGCTCAAATTCTGCGGAAGCTGCTTTCAGCTCACCGCGGAGCAAGTGGATGATCCCGAGCATGGAGTGGGCGCTGTCAATCGTAGACCTCATCTCCAAGGCCTTGCGAATCGCCGCTTCCGCCTCGTCGAGCCGTCCAGCCCATAGTAGGTGGTATCCCAAAGATTCCCAGTTGACGGGATCGAGGGGGCTCAGTGCGATTGCCTCTTTGTTGTAGCGGACCGCTTCCTCCGACAGACCAAAAACCGCGGCTCTTTCAGACGCCACCAAGATGGGCCACACGTTGTGTGGCTCGAGAGCAAGAGCGAGTCTGAGTTCGCGGTCAGCGGCCGCCCAGTCCCAGTCATAATTGACGTGAATCGAGGCGAGTATCGAATGGGCCATTGCGAGGCTCGGGTCGAGGCGCGCGGCGAGCTGCGCGGCTGTTCGACCGGCTTCGATCGAGGTCGGCGTCGTGTAACTATATTCGGCCTCCTCGGTGAGCGCCCAGGCAAGCCAGAGAGCCGCAGGTGCAAACGTGGGATCAAGCTGCAACGCTTGCTTGAAATCAGCCGCCCCCTCCTCGAAGCCCGCCCGATCGTACCGGTCCACGGCATGACGGCCCTTCAAGTAAATGTTATACGCCTCCGCGTTGCGTAGAGGCGCTCGAGTCAGCGTCGCATTGTCCTCCGCGATCGTCAGATCCATGGCTCGAGCGATTCCGTAGGCAATCTCACTCTGCACCTGCAGCGCATCCTCTACTTTCCGGTCGTAGGTCTCAGCCCAAAGATGCGAACCATCTTTTGCGCTCAGTAGCTGCGCAGTCACGCGAAGGTTATCGGCCGATCTGCGTACGCTGCCCTCGATGATGTAACCGACGCCGAGCCGTGCTTTGAGCGAGGGCAGATTTTCTTCCCGACCGTTGAATTGAAAGGATGAGGTGCGGGTCATGACTCGCAGTCCCGGAACCTTGATGAGTAGATTCAGGAGATCCTCTGCCATGGCCTGAGCGAAATACCCCTGATCGTGCTTCTCGCTGATGTCGACGAACGACAGTACGGCAATCGACTTCTGCGAATCGGGCTTCGGGATTACCCTTTGAACTCGGTCTGCCCTCGGTATCCAGATCAGCAGCGAGGCGCAGGCAACAACGACGGCTAAAGCCATCGCCGTGATGCGCCGCGCTGGTCGCGCTGGAACAGGGACGTTGGCGAGGGGAGGTGTCGTTGCGGATTTCGCGGCCGTGCCGGTTACCACGACCTCGGAAGCCTCCTGCTTGTGCCAACAGTCAGCCGTTGCGACAGCAGCGACAAGCCGATAGCCGCGTCTTGGCAAGGTGACGATGTAGGCGGGGCCGTCCCCACTCTCTTCGAGCGCATGCCGCAGCGCGGCGATCGCCTCGTAGACAGAATGCGGGGTGACCACCGCGGGGCCCCAAACACCTTCCAGAAGATCTGTAACCCGGACAACTTCGCCGGGCCGCTCGGCGAGGAACATGAGGAGCCGCATTGCGCGGGGATCGAGCTGTGTGGTGCGCCCGTTCCGAAACATCTCCCCGAGGGCCGGGTTGATCCGCCACTCCCCGATCTGCCAAATCTTGTGGGAGCCCTCGCGCATGTGCGAATTCACCTGACCGGGAATGGCAGATGGACTGTTCTCGTCGGGGCCCCAGGATTATAGCTGCATCATTGGCGTCGTTTCTGCAAATCTTCACTCAAGTTTGAGCTGAGATTGGACTGCTCTTGAGGACTCCCGGCACCGCGGCGTGCAGGCTGAGACCCTGTGGCCATGGGCTCGCGCCCAACCCCTGTCGTCGTGTAAGCCGTAAACGCCGACTGCACCGGCACTCTCATACTGAATGGCGTGAACATGCGCATCAGTGCGAACGGCAGCAAGATCGACTCCATCGAAACCGATACGAACACAATAGTCAGCGGGAGCGCCTCCCGGGTGAGCGCCAGGGATTGACGCCAAGGACCGGTCGGAATCGACCAGAACGCTGACCCGGTGCAGCGCCGACGGGCGGGAGGGGTCCCTGCAGGCGCGCGGCAGTGGCCGTGAGGTATTCCTCCGACGTGTCGAACACCCGTGCGTACAGTGCGCGACAGAGCGCCGCGGCCTCGAAGCCGGGCCAGTCCGCCGGCAAGAGCCGGGCGGGCAAGAGCGGGTCCCGCAGATGTAGCCGCCGATAGTCGTGAATGAGAAGTGTGCGCAGCACGAACCCGGTCTGCGGAGTGATCGAGGTGCCGTGCGCCGCGCGCAAGGCGGGCTCGAATCGGCTCACGAAGCGCCGATAGCCCAGCGCGAGCTCGTCGAGATTCCATCCGCGCTCGATAAGCTGCGCGGGGGAGGCATCGCCGCTCAACTTCGCCTCGAACACGAGGCTGCGTCGCGCCACGGGGAACGGTGCGAGCGCGCGGCGTACGCCTTCGCGGCTCATCTCGGGGTGCGCGTAGACCCCGCTGGACAGCTCGCCGAAGCCGAGCCAGGTGAGCTCGCGGCGCAGGACCGCGCGGGCCGCCGCGGTGAGCGGCGGCAGAACGAGCAGCGTCCAGCGACCCGACCATGGGGGCGCCGGCCCATAGATGCGCTCGGTCGCCTCCTCGAAGCGCTCGCTTCCTGAGGCGGAGAGGCGGTACTCGCTGTGCTTGCCCAGGCGCCGGGTCTCGAGCCAGCCGTCCTGCGCGAGTCGAGCGGCGGCCGTGCGGACCAGGCGCTCTTGAATGCCGAAGGGCGCGGCGATGCCAATGAGGCTTCTCAAGGTGATGGCGCCGCCGCGCGGCAGGATCGCATCGCCGAACAGGGTCACGATGAGCGAGCCCGCCCGCAGGGGACGCTGGCGCCGGAAGGCGCTCACCAGCCGGGCGGTGGCGGCACCGAGCCGCCGGTCCTCCCGGTCCTTCGTCGGGGTGCTGAACGGCGGCCGCGCGCGGCGCGCTGCAATGACGGAGGACATGACGCAGTGTAGCCCAGATATGACACGTAAAAAATTGAGGCCGCAGGATTTCTGTGTCACGATGGGTGCTTCGATTCCACGACCGCGAGGCGACCATGTATACGCAGGCACTCGATGCGCTTGGTGCGTTGCCGCAGGCTCAGGATGAGGGCGAGCTCGAGCGCCACTTCCAGGCGCGCATCGACGCCGAACGCAAGATCGAAGCGAAGGACTGGATGCCCGCACGTTACCGGGCGACGCTGATCCGGCAGATCTCGCAGCACGCGCATTCGGAAATCGTCGGCATGCTGCCCGAAGGGAACTGGATCAGCCGCGCCCCCACGCTCTTGCGCAAGTGCATTCTCATCGCCAAGGTCCAGGATGAGGGTGGTCATGGGGCTTACCTGTACAGCGCCGCGGAAACGCTCGGCGTGAGCCGCGCCGAGATGATCGAGCAGTTGCTCGCGGGCAAGGCCAAGTACTCGAGCATCTTCAACTATCCCACCCCGACCTGGGCGGACGTGGGTGCGATCGGCTGGCTGGTCGACGGCGCGGCGATCATGAATCAAATACCGCTGTGCCGCTGCTCCTATGGTCCCTACGCGCGGGCGATGGTGCGCATCTGTCGCGAGGAGAGCTTTCATCAGCGGCAGGGCTACGAGATCATGCTGCGCCTTGCGCAGGGCACGGCCGAGCAGAAGCGCATGGCGCAGGGTGCGCTCGATCGCTGGTGGTGGCCCGCCCTCATGATGTTCGGGCCGCCCGATGCGCAGTCCACCCACAGCGGCGAATCGCAGCGCTGGAAGATCAAGCGTTTCACGAACGATGAGCTGCGCCAGAAGTTCGTCGACTTCACGGTGCCGCAGGCGAAGTTCCTGGGCCTCACGGTGCCCGATCCCGAGCTCAGGTGGAACGAGGCGCAGGGCCGTCATGAATTTGGTGCGATCGATTGGAACGAGTTCGAGCAGGTGCTGCGAGGCAATGGGCCCTGCAACGCGGAGCGAATCGCGGCCCGGCGCGCGGCCCAGGCAGAGGGCGCTTGGGTGCGCGCGGCGGCGAGCGCCTATGCCGAGAAACAGCGGGCGCGTGCCGCGAGCCGTGCGGCTTGAAAGCAGGGATCTTGCAAGGAGTGATGCATGAGTGAGCAGGACGACTGGCCGCTGTTCGAGGTGTTCGTGCGCTCCCGCGGCGGTCTCGATCACAAGCACGTCGGCAGCCTGCATGCGAGCGATGCGCGCATGGCCCTCGATCATGCGCGCGATCTCTATACGCGCCGCGAGGAGGGCGTCAGCATCTGGGTGGTGCGCTCGAGCGACATTGTCGCCTCCGATCCGACCGAGGCCGATGCCTTCTTCGAGCCGGCGCGCGATAAGATCTACCGGCATCCGACCTTTTACGAGATTCCGCCCGAGGTGAAGACCTTATGAGCGATCTGCCGAAGGTCGGCGCACGCGAGCGCTACGTGCTGCGCATCGCCGATTTGAGCCTGGTGCTCGGTCAGAGACTCGGCGAGTGGGTGGGTCATGCGCCCGCGCTCGAGGAAGATCTCGGGCTTGCGAACATCGCGCTCGATCTGCTCGGTCAGGCGCGCCTGCTCCTGAGCTATGCCGGCGAGCTCGAGGGGCGCGGGCGCAGCGAGGATGATCTCGCGTTCCTGCGCGAACCGAGCGAATACTTCAACGCAACGCTCGCTGAGCAGCCGAACGGCGACTTCGCCCAGACGATCGTGCGTCAGGTGCTGATCGACGCCTTCCAGCTTCCGCTGTTCGAGGGACTTGCAAGCTCGCGCGACGAGCGTCTGGCCGCGATCGGCGCGAAGGCCGTGAAGGAGACGCGCTATCACCTGCGCTACAGCGCCGATTGGCTGGTGCGCCTGGGTGATGGGACGGCGGAGAGCCACGCTCGAGCGCAGGCTGCGCTCGAGCGGCTGTGGCCGTACACGCGCGAGCTGCTCGAGGAGGATGATCTCGATGGCGAGATGGCGCAGGCCGGCATCGCCCCGCCCTTGAGCGCGGTGCGCGCCCGCTGGGATGCGCAGCTCGACCGCATCCTCGAGGAGGCGACCTTGAAGCGGCCGCCCGATCGCTACCACCGTTGGTTCGGCAAGCGGGGCGAGCACGGCGAGCACCTGGGTTACCTGCTCGCCGAGATGCAGTGGATGCAGCGCGCCTATCCCGGAGCGCGCTGGTGAGCTCGAGCCCTGCAGCGCTCGCGACGGGACGCCTGGAGGCGGCCTGGCGGACGCTCGCGCGCGTCGAGGATCCCGAGATCCCGGTGCTCTCGGTGCTCGATCTCGGCTTGATCCGCACGCTCGAGGAAACCGCCGCGGGGACGTTGCGCGTCGGGGTGTCGCCGACCTACACGGGTTGCCCCGCAACGGAGGTCATTCGCGCGCGCGTGCAGCAGGCTTTGCTGCGTGCGGGGCTCGGCCCCGTCGAGGTGCACATGCAGCTCGCGCCGGCCTGGACGAGCGATTGGATCAGCGAGGAGGGACGGCGCAAGCTCAACGCGTACGGCATCGCGCCGCCCGCTCCACACGGGGATGCGGTGAGCTGCCCGCGCTGTGGCGGTCGGGACACCGAGCTCTTGAGCGCCTTCGGCTCGACGCCCTGCAAGGCGCTGCATCGCTGCCGAAGCTGTCTCGAGCCCTTCGAGTGCTTCAAGTGCGTGTGAGGCCGCCGTGCGCTTTCATCCGCTGACCGTGACCCGGGTCGAGCCCGCCGCCGAGGATGCGGTGTGCGTGAGCCTGCGGGTGCCGCCGCAGATCCGCGAGCAGTTCGACTTTCACGCCGGGCAGTATCTCACCGTGCGCCGCCCGATCGATGGGCGCATCGAGCAGCGCACCTACTCGATCGTCACGCCGCCGGGCAGCGCTCTCGTGCGCATCGGCGTGCGCGCACAGCCGGGGGGGCGCATGTCGCAGGAGCTCGCGCGGCGTCTGCGGCCCGGCGACGTGCTCGAGGTCGGCACGCCGCTCGGGCGTTTCAGGACCGCGGTCGATCCGGCGCGCGCGCGAGGGTATGTCGCATTCGCCGCGGGCAGCGGCATCACCCCGGTGCTCTCGCTCGCCGCGCACATTCTCGAGCGCGAGGCGGGGAGCCGCTTCCTGCTGATCTACGGCAATCGCACCACGGCGAGCACGATGTTCCTCGAGGAGACGCTCGCGCTCAAGAACCGCCATCTCGGCCGCTTCAGCGTGCATTTCATCATGAGCCGCGAGCCGCAGGAGTCCCCGCTCCTCAATGGACGCATCGATCGCGAAAAGGTCGAGGCGCTCGCGCAGTGGATCCCCGAGCTTGCGCGCGCCGATGAATATTTCCTGTGCGGTCCCGGCGGGATGATCGAGTCGGTGAAGGGCGCGCTCGAGGCGCTGAATCCGCGCGCACCGGTGCGCATCGAGCGCTTTGCGAGCGCCTCGGGCAGCACCCTCGCGAGCGTCGCCGCCGCGAGCACCGCACCCCGCACTGCGCCGCGCACGGTGAGCGAGCCGCTCGCCCGCATCGAGATTCTCATGGATGGGCGGCGGCGAGGCTTCACGATGGCCCAGGACGATGTCTCGGTGCTTGCGGCGGCCGAGCGTGCGGGGTTGCACCTGCCCTTCTCCTGCCGCTCCGGGATCTGCGCCACCTGCCGTGCTCGGATCACCGCGGGCGCCGCGGTGATGGCGCACAATATTGCGCTCGAGCCGTGGGAGGTGGAGGCGGGCTTCGTGCTGTGCTGTCAGGCGCGCCCCACCACGGCGACGCTCGAGCTGTCCTACGACGAGAAATAACGCGGAACGCGAGCATGTCCTCATCCACCATTCTGTTCGAGATCGAGGCGGGTGTTGCGCGGCTCACCTTGAACCGGCCCGACAAGCTCAACAGCTTCAACACCCAGATGCATGGCGAGGTGCGCGAGGCGCTCGCCCGGGTGCCGACGAGCGGTGCGCGCGTGCTCGTGCTGGGGGGTGCGGGGAGGGGGTTCTGTGCGGGACAGGATCTGTCCGATCGCGCGGTGGCGCCGGGCGCGGCGCCCGTCGATCTCGGTGAGTCGATCGAGCGGTACTACAAGCCGCTGGTGCTTGCGCTCGCGGCGCTGCCCGTGCCGGTGATCGCGGCCGTCAACGGCGTCGCGGCGGGCGCGGGGGCGAACATCGCGCTCGCCTGCGATCTGGTCATCGCCGCGCGCTCGGCGAGCTTCGTGCAAGCGTTCTGCAAGCTCGGGCTCGTGCCGGATTCGGGGGGTACCTGGATCCTGCCGAGGCTCGTCGGTCCGGCGCGCGCACTGGGTCTCACGCTCCTGGGTGAGAAGCTGCCGGCCGAGCAGGCGGCCGCGTGGGGACTCATCTGGCGCTGCGTCGAGGATGCGGATCTCGCCCCGACGGTCGAGGCGTTGGCTCGCCAGCTCGCGCAGGCGCCGACCCTCGGACTCGCCGCGACCAAGCGCGCGCTGCGCGCCGCCTGGCAGCACACGCTCGCCGAGCAGCTCGATCTCGAGCGCGATGCGCAGCGTGAGCTCGGGCGCTCGGCCGATTACGCCGAAGGCGTTGCGGCCTTCATCGCGAAGCGCGCGCCTGAGTTCCGGGGGCGCTGAGCATGGTGCCCCCGGCCGAGCAAGCCGCCGCCGAGAAGACCGCAGCCGAGCAGACCGTGGCCGAGCGGGCGGTGGCCGCGCTGACGGCCGCGGATACGGCGGCGCGCACCCTCGGCATCGAGGTGCTCGAGGTGGCGCCCGGGCGGGTCGCGCTCTCCATGCGTGTGCGCGAGGACATGCTGAACGGCCACGGCACCTGCCATGGCGGCATCCTGTTCGCGCTCGCGGATACGGCCTTCGCCTTTGCCTGCAATTCTCAGGGGGAGGCGCGGGTGGCCGCCGGCGCGAGCATCGAGTTCGTCGCTCCAGCGCGGGCGGGCGAGGTGCTGATCGCCCGCGCGCAGGAGACCTCGCGCGGCGCCCGGCACGGACTTTATGATGTGGCCGTCGTCGTCGCGGGCTCGGGTGAGGCACGCGCGTTTTTCCGGGGGCGCTGCGCGCGGCTGCGCGGCGCTCCGGCTCCTTGAGCGAGGATGCGATCATGAGCGATGCCTTCTTGTGCGATGCGCTGCGTACGCCGTTTGGGCGCTATGGCGGAGCGCTCTCCACCGTGCGACCGGACGATCTCGCCGCGCTCGTGCTGCGTGCGCTGCTCAAGCGCAACCCCGGCATCGATCCGGAGCGCATCGACGATGTGATCCTCGGCTGCGCCAACCAGGCGGGTGAGGACAATCGCAACGTCGCGCGCATGAGCGCGCTGCTCGCGGGACTTCCCGTGGCGGTGCCGGGCGCAACGCTCAATCGCCTGTGCGGCTCGGGGCTCGATGCGATCGCGAGCGCGGCCCGCATGATCCGCTGCGGCGAGGCCGAGCTCGTGCTGGCGGGCGGCGTCGAGAGCATGAGCCGCGCCCCGTACGTCGTCGCCAAGAGCACGAGCGCGTTCGCCCGCGACGTGCAGATGTTCGACACCACCATCGGCTGGCGCTTCGTGAACCCTAAGATGAAGGAGCTCTACGGCACCGACTCGATGCCGGAGACCGGTGAGAACGTGGCCGCGGAGTTCGGCATCTCGCGCGAGGATCAGGATCGATTCGCGCTGCGCAGCCAGCAGCGGGCGCTCGCCGCGCAGGGGCGCGGCGCACTCGCCCGCGAGATCGTCGCGGTGCCGGTGCCCGCAAAGCGCGGCGAGTCGGTGCTGGTGAGCGTCGATGAGCATCCGCGCGAGACGAGCCTCGAGGCGCTCGCCCGGCTGCCGACCCCGTTTCGCGCGGGCGGCACGGTCACCGCCGGCAACTCCTCGGGCGTGAACGACGGCGCTTGTGCGGTGATCGTCGCGAGCGCTGCGGCGGCGGAGCGCCACGGCCTCAACCCGCGCGCACGCATCGTCGGCGCGGCCGTGGCGGGCGTGACCCCGCGCATCATGGGCGTGGGTCCGGTGGCCGCCACCCGCAAGCTTCTCGAGCGGCTCGGGGTCGGCCTTGCGCAGGTCGACCTGATCGAGCTCAACGAGGCCTTCGCTTCGCAGGCCCTCGCGGTGCTGCGCGAGCTCGGCCTGCCGGACGATGCGGCGCACGTCAATGCGCAAGGCGGCGCCATCGCCCTCGGTCACCCGCTCGGCGCGAGCGGCGCGCGCCTCGCGACGACCTCGCTGTATCAGCTCGAGCAAAGCGGTGCGCGGCGCGCGCTGTGCACGATGTGCATCGGGGTCGGACAGGGGATCGCACTGCTGCTCGAGCGCGTGTGAGGCCATGAGCGGCGCGCAGGTACGCAGCGAGCGGCGCGGGCGCATCGCCCTCATCACGATCGATCACCCGCCCGTGAATGCGCTCGCTCATCCGATCCGGGTGGGGCTGCTCGAAGCGCTGCGCGCGGCCGAGGCGGATGCCGCCGTCGCCGCGCTCGTCATCACCGGGGCCGGCGCGCATTTCGTGGCGGGCGCCGACATCCGCGAGTTCGATGCGGAGCCGCGCTCGCCGCTCCTCTACGAGGTGCTGGCGCGTCTCGAGCGCTCATCGAAGCCGGTGGTGGCGGCATTGCACGGCTCGGTCCTGGGCGGCGGCCTCGAGCTCGCGCTCGCCTGTCACCGCCGCGTCGCGGCGCCCGCGGTCTCGCTCGGCCTGCCCGAGATCCGCCTCGGGCTCCTGCCTGGCGCGGGCGGCACCCAGCGGCTGCCGCGCCTGATCGGCGCGCGCGAAGCGCTCGCACTCATGCTGAGCGGTGATCCGAGGCCGCTCGGCTGGGCGCGCGGCGTCGGTCTCATCGATGTCGAGGCGGGCGAGACCCCGCTCATCGAGGCGGCCGTGCGCGAGGCGGAGACGCTGGCCGCGGGGACCGGGGGTGGGGCGTTGCGCCGCTCGAGCGAGCAGGCGCTGCCGTCGCCGCTCGGTCTCGACGCCGCTTTCATTGCCGAGCAACGCGCCCAGGCGCAGCGCAAGCACCCCGGGGTCGAGTCGGTGGAGGGCATCATCGAGTGCGCCCTGGCGCTCGGCACCGACAGCGTCGATGAGGGCATTCAGCGCGCGCGCCGCTGGTTCGAGCGCTGTCGCCGCTCGACGCCCTCGCGCGCCTTGCGCCATCTGTTCTTCGCCGAGCGCCCAGCCCGCTCGGCGGTTGCCGGGCACCCGGTGCGGGTCGTGGGCGTGCTCGGCGCGGGCACCATGGGGTCGGGCATCGCGCTGAGTCTCGCCACCGCGGGCTACGAGGTTGTGCTCGTCGATACCGATGCACGCGCGCTCGAGGCCGGCGGAAAGAGGCTGCGGGAGACACTCTCGGCCTCGGTCGAGAAGGGCAAGCTCGATGCGAGCCGGGCGCAGGCCGCCGCAGCACGCGTCAAGGAAAGCGTCGAGATCGATGCGCTCGCGGGCAGCGATGCCGTCATCGAGGCGGTGTTCGAGAGTCTCGCGGTGAAGCGCGATGTGTTCGCTCGGCTCGGCGAGCGTCTGAAGCCGGACGCGCTCCTCGCCTCGAACACCTCGACGCTCGACATCGACGCACTCGCCGCGGCCTCGGGCCGGGCGGCGGATGTGCTCGGCATGCACTTCTTCAGCCCCGCGCACGTGATGCGTCTGGTCGAGATCGTGCGCGGCCGCGAGACGAGCGAGGCGGCGATCGCGACGGCCCGTGAGCTGACGCGGCGCATGGGCAAGCTTGGAATCCTGGTCGGCAACTGCTTCGGCTTCGTCGGCAACCGCATGCTTTATGCCTACGGCCGGGAGAATCAGCTCATGCTGCTCGAGGGCGCGACGCCCGCGCAGATCGACGAGGCTCTCGAGCGCTTCGGCATGGCGATGGGCCCGAACGCCGTGAGCGATCTGGCCGGTCTCGACGTCGGCTATCGCATCCGCCGCGAGCGGGCCGACCGGCCGCGCGATCCGCGCTACTACCGGATCGCGGATCTGCTGGTCGAGGCCGACCGTCTCGGCCAGAAGAGCGGGCGCGGCGCCTATCTCTACCCGCAAGGCTCGCGCAAGCGGGTGCGCGATCCCGAGGTCGAGGCCCTGATCGCGGCCGAGTCGGCGCGCCTCAACATCGTGCGTCGCGAGATCCCGGAGCGGGAGATCGTCGAGCGCTGCCTGTTCGCGCTCATCAACGAGGGGGCGCGGCTCCTCGGCGAGGGCATCGCTGCGAGCGCGGACGACATCGATGCGATCTGGTGCAACGGCTACGGCTTTCCGCGCTTTCGCGGCGGTCCGCTCTTTTATGCCGACACCCTGGGACTCGGCGCCGTGCTCGAGGGCATCCGCCGCTATGGGCGCGCGCTCGACGCGCCGGAATACTGGGCGCCCGCGCCGTTGCTCGAGAAGCTCGCCGCGCACGGTGCGCACTTCTGCGACGGCGACGCTCAGGCGGAGACTGCACCATGAAGCTCGAGAGCTATATCTGCGGTGAGTGGGTGCGGGGCCGCGATGCGGGGGTGGTGCTGTGTGATGCGAGCAGCGGGGAGCCCGTTGCGGAAGCCTCCTCGAGCGGCATCGATTTTGCGGAGGCGCTGCGCTTCGCGCGCCGCGAGGGTGGACCGCGGCTGCGCGCGATGAGCTTTCACGAGCGCGCCGGGTTGCTGCGTGGCCTCGCCAAGGGACTGCTCGAGCGCAAGGAGAGCCTCTATGAGCTCTCCTATTGCACCGGCGCGACGCGCGAGGATTCCTGGATCGACATCGAGGGCGGCATCGGCACGCTCTTCGCCTATGCGAGCAAGGGCGTGCGCGAGCTGCCCAATGCGCGGGTGATCGCGGATGGAGCGGTCGAGCCGCTCTCCAAGGGCGGCACCTTCATGGGGCAGCACCTGTACGTGTCGCGCGAGGGCGCGGCGGTGCACATCAACGCCTTCAACTTTCCGGTGTGGGGCATGCTCGAGAAGCTCGCGCCGGCGTTCCTCGCGGGCGTGCCGGTGATCGTCAAGCCGGCGACGCCGACCGCCTATCTGGCGCAGCGCGCGGTGCGCGAGTTGCTGGCGCTCGATCTCATGCCGCGCGGAGCCCTGCAGATCGTCTGCGGAAGCCTCGGCGATCTGTTCGAGCATCTCACCTGTCAGGACTTCGTCGCGTTCACGGGCTCGGCGCACACGGCCGCGAGCCTGCGCACCCATCCCGCCGTGGTGCGCGCGAGCGTGCCCTTCACCGCGGAGACCGATTCGCTCAATGCCAGCATTCTCGCCCCCGAGGTGCCGCCGGGATCCGCGGAGCTCGATCTGTTCGTGCGCGAGGTGGTGCGCGAGATGACGGTCAAGGCGGGACAGAAGTGCACCGCCATCCGCAAGGCGATCGTGCCGGAGGGGCTGGTGGAGCCGGTGACCGAGGCGCTGCGGCTAGCTTTAAGCGAGGTCGTGGTGGGCGACCCGCGGGTGGCGGGCGTGCGCATGGGACCGCTCGCAAGCCTCGCACAGCGGCGTGACGTGCTCGCGCAGGTGGCCGCGCTCGAGCGCGAGAGCGAGGTGCTCGTGGGCGACCCCGACGCCTTCAGCGTGCGCGGTGCCGACCGGATGCGCGGCGCATTCGTGCCCCCGCTGCTGCTCAAGTCCCGCGATCCGCGCACGGCGCGCTGGGTGCACGAGCTCGAGCCCTTCGGCCCCGTGGCGACGCTCATGACCTACGCCGATCGCGACGAGGCCGTCGAGCTCGCGCGCCGCGGCGGCGGCAGTCTCGTCGCCTCGGTGGTGAGCGCCGATGCGCGCGGCGCGGCCGAGCTCGTACTCCGGCTCGCGCCCTATCACGGCCGCATTCTCGTGCTCGATGCAAGCTGCGCGAAGGAGTCGACCGGCCACGGCTCGCCGCTCGCGCCGCTGGTGCACGGCGGCCCGGGACGGGCGGGTGGCGGCGAGGAGCTCGGCGGGGTGCGCGGGGTGCTGCACTACATGCAGCGCATCGCCGTGCAAGGCTCGCCCGACACGTTGACTGCCTTTGGATTGCGATGGGTGCGCGGCAGCCGGCGCCGCGATCCGGGACGCCACCCCTTCCGGATCGCATTTCACGAGCTCGAGCTCGGTGACACGTTCGAGTCGGGCGAGCGCGAGGTCACGACCGAGGACATCGAGCGCTTCGCGGCGCTCTCGGGCGACCGGTTCTATGCGCACATGAGCGAGGAGCAGGCGCGGCGCAATCCGCTGTTCGGCGGGCGCGTGGCGCATGGATATTTCCTGATCTCGGCGGCCGCGGGCCTGTTCGTCGATCCCGATTACGGACCGGTGCTCGGCAACTACGGCATCGATCAGCTGCGCTTCGTGAAGCCGGTCAAGCCCGGCACGCGCATCCGGGTGCGCCTGACCTGCGCGGCCAAGAGCCTGCGCGCCGACAAGGGCTGGGGCGAGGTGGCCTGGGATACGCAGATCACCGATCAGAACGGCGACACCGTCGCCTCCTACGACGTGCTGACCATGGTGAGCGTGCATGAGGTGCCCGACCAGGCGGAGCGTCCCCGTGCCGGTTGACCTCGCGCGCTACGCGCGCGAGCACCCGGGCCTGCGCTTTGCGGCGCCCGAGCCCGGCGTGCTCGAGATCGTGCTCTCGAACGAGGCGCGCTTGAACGCGGCGAGCGAGACCATGCACCGGGACCTCGCGCTCGTGTGGCGCACGATCGACCTCGATGAGGCCGTGCGTGCGGTGCTCGTGCGCGGCGCGGGCAAGCATTTCTCATCCGGCGGGGATTTCGCGATGATCGAGCGCATGATCGCGGACGAGGCGACGCTCGTGCGCGTGCTGAAGGAGGCGCGCGATCTCGTCTTCAACCTCATCGACTGCTCGAAGCCGGTGGTCTCGGCCATCCGCGGCCACGCGGTCGGCGCGGGGCTCGCCGTGGCGCTGCTCGCGGATGTGTCCGTCGCGGCTGATAACGCACGGCTGCTCGATGGCCATACGCGCCTCGGGGTGGCCGCGGGCGATCACGCGGTGCTCATCTGGCCGCTGCTCTGCGGGCTCGCCAAGGCACGCTATCACCTGCTCCTCAACCAGCCGCTCTCCGGGGTCGAGGCCGAGCGCATCGGCCTGGTGTCGCTGTGCGTGCCGGACGCCGAGGTCGAGCCGCGCGCGCTCGAGCTCGCGCGCACGCTCGCCGCCGCGAGTCCGACCGCGGTGCGCTTCACCAAGCAGGCGCTCAACAACTGGCTGAAGCTCGCCGGGCCGAGCTTCGATGCCTCGCTCGCGCTCGAGTTCCTGGGGTTTCGCCTGCAGGATGCGCGCGAGGGGCTCGCCGCCGCCCGCGAGAAGCGCACGGCGCGCTTCGCGCCACCCGATGAGCCGGCGGCGCCATGACTGCGGCGATGGCATCAGAGCGGCGATGGCATGAGAGCGGCGACGGCATGAGAGCGGCGACGGCATGAGAGCGGCGACCTCGCTCGAGGAGCTGAAGCGGCTCGAGCCCATGCTCGATATCGAGCGCGGCGCGCTCGAGGCTCTGCAGCTCGAGCGGCTGCGGGCGACCGTTGAGCACGCCTACGCGCACAATGCGCGCTACCGCTCGCTGTGCGAGCTCCACGGCGTCGAGCCGCGCGCGCTGCGCACGCTCGCGGACCTCGCGCGCTTTCCGCTGATCTCCAAGAGCGAGCTGCGCGAGGCGTATCCGTTCGGCTTCTTCGCGGTGCCGCTGGAGCGCATCGCGCGGCTGCACGCCTCTTCGGGCACGACCGGCAAGCCGACGGTGGTCGGGTATACCCGCCGCGACATCGAGACCTGGAGCGCGCTGGTGGCGCGGTCGATCCGGGCCGCCGGCGGTCGCGCCGGCATGAAAGTGCACGTGGCCTACGGCTATGGTCTTTTCACCGGCGGCCTCGGGGCGCACTACGGCGCGGAGGCGGCGGGCTGCACGGTGATTCCGGTGTCGGCCGGCCACAGCGAGCGGCAGGTGCAGCTGATTCTCGATTTTCGCCCGGACATCATCATGCTGACGCCGAGCTACATGCTTGCGCTGCTCGATGAGTTTCGGCGCCTCAAGATTGATCCGCGCTCGACCTCGCTGAAGATCGGCATCTTCGGCGCCGAGCCGTGGAGCGAGGGCATGCGCCGCGAGATCGAGGAGGCGCTCGACATCGAGGCCTGTGACATCTATGGGATCTCGGAGGTCATGGGACCGGGCGTCGCGCAGGAGCTCGGCGGTACGCACGAGGGACCGACCGTGTGGGAGGATCACTTCCTCGCGGAGATCATCGACCCCGAGAGCGGCGAGGTGCTGCCGGAAGGCGCCTTGGGCGAGCTCGTCTTCACCTCGCTCACCAAGGAGGGCATGCCGGTCGTGCGGTACCGCACGCGCGATCTCACGCGGCTGCTCCCAGGACAGCATACGGTGATGCGGCGTCTCGCGAAGATCAGCGGCCGCTCGGACGACATGCTGGTCATCCGCGGCGTCAACCTCTTTCCCTCGCAGATCGAGGAGGTGATTCTGAGCTGTGAAGGGCTCGCGCCGCACTACGAGCTCGAGGTCACGCGGCCGCACCGGCTCGATGAGCTCACCGTGATCGTCGAGGCACGCATGGAGCTCGCCGCGGCTCATCATCCCGAGCATGCGCGCCACCTCGAGGAGCGGCTGCGGGCGCAGATCGGATTGAAGGCGCAGGTGCAGGTGGTCGCGCACGGCACGCTCGGCCGCTCGAGCGGCAAGGCGGCGCGGGTGCGTGATCTGCGCTCGCCTTGAAGCGCTGACTGCTCGCAGTCGCCCAGATAGACCCGTCACTCGACTTCATGACGCCTCACCCGGTGCCCACAACAATATGTGAATTTTGCCTTGGAGGCGGCCGCCGAACGGTGTAGGGTCGGCTCGACGTTTGGCACAAAACGAAAGTCCGGATGCGCCATCGAGCACAGAGTGCACCTTTGGATCGCGAGGGTCGTCCCGAATGGGAATACGATGAATTCCCGCGTTCCGCCCTCGACGCCTCGATCTGGCATCGCTACGAGGCGGTTGCCGGCCGCTATCCCGATCGCCCGGCTGTGCGTGACTCGACCCATTCCTACACTTATGCCGCGCTCGCCGCAGAGGCTCGACACATCGGTGCGAAGATCGCCGCCGCCCACGCGGAGGCAGGTCCGGTCGCGATCTTCGACTCGAACGAGGCACGCTATGCGGTGCTGCTGCTCAGTGTGCTGCGAGCGGGCCGCATCGCTCTCTTGCTCGATGCCAACCATCCGCTTGAACGCAATCGCAAGATCATGGCTCACGCCCAGGCGACCCTGGTGGTCACCACCGGCGCACACTGTGCTCAGGCGCACCGTCTCGCGTCCGCATCCTCGATATTGAACGTGGATGAGCAGCGTGGCGCTTCCGAGGACACGCACCAGCCCACAACGACCTTGCCCGATGCGCCGGCCTGCATCGTCTATACCTCGGGATCGACGGGCGTGCCCAAGGGAGTGGTGCAAAGTCATCGGGGTGTGCTGCACGACGTGATGCAATCGGTGAACACGTCGCACATGGGTGTTACCGACACGATTGCGGTGTTCTATTCACCGGCCGTGATCGCGGGTTTTCGAACGCTGTTAAGCGGACTCTTGAGCGGCGCGGCGATGGAGGTCCTGCCGCCGCTGGCCTATGGTCCCGAAAAGCTTGCGCAACAGATCGATGCGCTTGCGGTGACGGTGCTGCGGCTGTCGCCGTCCCTCTTCCGCCACTTGGCGGCCGCGCGCACCGGGGGCTTTTTCCGGCACGTCCGTCTGGTCTCTCTCGGCGGCGATCGGGTCGACTGGTCGGACTTCGATCTGTTCAAGGCCGTGTGCCCCCGCGACGCGAAATTCTACGTGCACCTGGGCGCCACGGAATGTTGGACGGTGTACTCTCAATGGTGCGTCGATGCATCGGTGCGAGACACCACGAGTGCGCTGCCGGTGGGTTACAGCATGCCGGAGCGCCCTGTCGATGTACTCGACGCCGACGGGCACGAGACCCCGATAGGCGAAACCGGGGAGATCGTTGTCTCCAGCCGCTACGTCGCGCTCGGTTACTGGAACGAACCGGAGTTGACGCGCAGCGCCTTTCGGTCGGATGCCAACGATCCGTCGTTCCGGATCTACAAAACCGGCGACCTCGGGCGCCGGCGTGCCGACGGCCTTCTCGAGTATGTCGGCCGCAAAGATCAGCAAGTGAAACTGCACGGCTATCGGGTCGAACCGAACGAAGTCGAGGCGGCGCTCAAGGCGTGTACGGGCTTGCGCGATGCCGCCATCGTGGTGCGCAGGAATGCTGAGGGACTGCCCATGGCATTGATCGGCTACGTAACCCGAGAGGTATCCCAGACCCATCTCTTGCCGCGGCACCTGCTCGCGATGTTGAGCGGGCGCTTGCCGCCCCACATGATGCCGGCGCAAATCGTGTTGCTCGAGGAGTTTCCATGGCTGCCGAATTTCAAGATCGATCGGCAGCGCCTGGCGGCCATGGACGCCGCGATGGTCTTGGATGCATCGAAACGGCAAAATCCATTGCTGATTGAGAGACTGATCGATCTGTTTCAGGAAATTACCAAGACATCGAGCGCGACGCCGGAAGACAGCATGTTGTCGCTGGGCGGCGATTCGTTGCAGTTCATGGAAGCGGTGCTTCAGATCGGCGCGCAGTTCGACGTCGTCATCGAGCCGGACGGCTACCAGTCGGCGCGTTCCATCGCGGATTTGGCTCGCGAAATCGCGGACAAACAACGCGCCAAATCGCTGGCACCCGCGACATGATGGGCATTCCATTGCCGGCGGGCGTGCAAGCAACGGCCGAGCACATCGTTGAGTGCGCCGGCAAAACGGCCAGGCTCAATACCGAGCGCGGCGATGTCGCTCACTGGGCCGCCGCCGTGAACCTGCTGCTCGATCAGGAGCGGTTCGCCGCCGCGCACTACGCGGTAGGCCAGCTGCGTGTGCCGTTCCCCGACGCCGAGTTCGTCAACAACTTGACGGTCGTACTGGAGAATCTTCCTGCCCAAGCATCCTTGACGCCGTTCTTCGACGATCCGACCCGGGAAATTCAGATCGCGAAGCGGCAGAACGCGGATACCGTCGTGCTCCTGTTCTGCGGCGGTGGCACCTATCGCCTGGGCATGCCGCTGAATGCGTTTCATCGCTGGGGCGGCCAGATGCACGCGCACTTGATCTACCTTCGCGATTTTCGCGACGAATTCTTTCTCGACGGGGTGGGCGCCATCGGCGGCGGTCTTGGGCGAACGCTGGAGTTTCTGCGCCACGCCGTCGATGAGCTCGGGGCGCGCCGCATCCTATGCTACGGATTTTCCGTGGGTGGATTCGCAGCCCTGCATTACGGTCTTCTGCTGCACTCTGAACGCGTGCTCGCGCTCGGGGCGCCTGTGAATCTACAGCCGGGCGCCAACCTGTTCTTGAGGTGGGCACGCGCAGCGCGCCGTCTCCACAAGAATCACCCCGGGTTAAGCCTGGACATGGTCCAGCATTATCGCGCCGCCCCGACCCCGCCGCGGGTAACCCTGATGTATGGTGAGGACAATTGGGACGACCGCCTGCACGCCGAGCGCATGCGCGGCTGTGCCTTCGCCGGCCTGCGGCCCGTCGCGAAATTCGCAGGGCACAACCCGGTGATCGAACTCATCCGCCGGGGAGAGTTTCAGCCCGTCCTGCAGGAGTTCTGTCGAGTCTGAATCCGCTCGGGCATCGGACGCGTTGCGCGCCCCAGGCTAGGGGGAGGCGCTGTTCTGCGTCTGCAATGCCGACTCGCGCGCCTGCGTGCGATCGACCTCGGCCGGCGGCGTGGGCAGCTCGACGACCGCGACCGTGACCGGGTTGACGACCGCCGGATTGTCACGCAGCCTCAAATAGAGATTGCCGGTCTTGGGATGCGGGACGGGCAGCGCGGCGCCGAGGAATCCGTCGGGCACCTGCACGGGTGCGGTGAACTGCGGATCGGCGGACACCGAGTCGATAAGATACAGATCCTCGCCCGAGAGCTTGCACGCGAGATCGCGGGTCGGTGGACACTCGAGCGAGCGCAACGCGGGCAGGCGCACGAGAGTGGCGAGCGGTTGCCACTCGCCGGCCACGCCCTTCACCGCGACCCGAAACTTGAGCGGTCCGAAGGCCGCGGGTCCGAACATCTTGCCGGGCACGAGGGTTGCGACCGCGATGTGCGCGTTCTCGAGCGTGAGAGCGCCGTTCGCGAGGCTCAAGCTCGCGGTGAAGGAGTCATCCACGGTGGCGACGTCGACGGTCTCATCATGCGCGAAGCTCGCCGGCGTCTGGCTGCGCATGGCGAACACCAGCGTGCCGCCCTGCGGGAGCTCGGCCGGATCGGCGAGCGTGATGTTGCTCGAGCGCAGCGCCTCGGGAAGCTGCAAGGTCTTGTTGATGAGCGTGACGCGCGGCCGCGGGGCATCGATGGTCGCGCTCAGCGGCAGCACCCGGCCGTCCTTGAGGGTGACGTGCGCCTCGAGGCCGTGCTCGGGCTTCAAGGCCGCGGCGGCGGCGGCATCGGCCGCCACCATCGGCAGCTCATCGCTCCCGAGGTGACTCGCGAGGTCCCCCGCGGAGAACACGAGTCCCTTGACGGTGAGGCTCGCGACCTCATCGAGGCGGCTGCCCTTGAGCACGCCCTGCGCATCGCCGGCGTGCAGGGTGAAGCCCTCGAAGCGCCCCGCCTCGGCGAACGTCTGCACGGGCACCGCAGCCGGATGCTCCGCGCCGTACTGCTGCACGAGCAGCGTCATCGCGCCGGGCGTTGCGTCCTTGAGCGGCAGCTTCACCTCCACCTCATCGCTCTTCACGCGCTTCCATTCGGTCTTGAGCTCCTTGCCGCCCGGATCCTTGAGCATGATGCTGTCGATGCAGCTCACGCTCTCGGCGCGCAGATGGATCGTGTCCTGCCGGCCGACGATGAGCGCCGCATCGCCGGAGGCGAGCTGCCAGGTCGCGGCGTGCGTGTTCATCAAGCGGAAGGTGGGCCCCGCATACGGCTCGAACCCCCATGCGCCGTGCAGCTGTGCGCTCACGCTGTCGCCGAGCTGCGCGGCGCCGAGCGGCTGGGTGTCGACGACGAAGCCGCCGCGCGCCGCATCGGCCTTCGCCGGCAGGTCGAGCGCGAGCCCGCCGTTCGCCGCCGTGAAGCGCAGCGCCATGTCGTGGGCGTAGCCGGTCGAGAACACGAGCGGCGCCCCCTCCACCGGCAGCACGAGCGTGCTGCGCTTCGAGCAGTAAATTTCCTTCGGATCAACGGCGTGCAGGGGCGGCAGCTGTGCGGCCTCGACGGCGGGCAGAGCGACCACGAGCACCGACTTGGGGTTGTGAAAGGAGGGGGCAGCGTTGAGCGTGAGATGCAGCTGCGCGCCTTGTGCGGAGGCGAGCGCCGGAATGTACGCGTACTGCGCGGTGCGGAACGAGTCGAGGATGCGCGCGATGTCGAACACCGAGGCGAGGTAGGGGCTGTAGTAGCCGTAGCTGAGCTGCGGGGTGTAGCTCGCCTGCATCGCGAGGTCGGCGCCCGGCCCGGAGGTGAGGGCCTCGACGATGGAGGTGCTGTGCCCGTCGTTGAGGATGAGGGACTCCTGTCCGCTCATCAGGCAAGGCGCCTGCAGCTCGGGCAGCCGGTCGAGGCACTTCTCGTCCACCTTGATCGCGAGACTGCGCGCGAGGAGCGGTGCTGTGGCGGCGATCTGGGCGGGATCGGAATCGTTGAGTGCGCGCACGCGGGACAGATAGGACTCGAGCCGCGAGCGATCGAGCGCAGCCTGATTGAGGTCCTGCGAGGTGCGCACGAACGCGCCGGGCCGGCCGCGCACGGCGCCGATGAGCGTGCGCAGGTCACCGCCCGTCTCGGGTGCGAGGAACAGCAGGGTCTGCTGCGCGCCGGATGGCACGGTCACCTTCAACCCCTCATGCGAGCAGCGCTCGCTCCAGGCCTTGCAGGCCGTGAACCACTGCTCGCTCGGGGGGTTGGTCGAGCCGCTGAGGAAGGCAACCACCAGCAGGTAATGCGCGGACTGCGAGGCGGGCAGGTCCGCATGGATGGCCAGGCGGTCCCCCGGAGCGAGGTTCGGGACCTCCCCGATCGGCAGGGTCGTTGCCCCGCGGGTGACCGTGACCTCGAGGACGGGCCCCGCCAGGTCGAACGGCGCAGCGCCTGCCTGGGCGCCGGCAACGAGAGTGAGAGCGGCGAGCGATGCGCAGGCGCGTGCTATCAGGGAGCTTATGGTCGTTCTCCTCACCTGGTTGACGCGTTCGTTGGACTCATCGAAGCGCGACGGGTTCACTTTGCGGGGACGCCCGCCTGGGCGAGGAGCTGCTCGGCCCGCTCGAAGAGCTCGTGCGACACGAAGTGTCCGCTGGCGGCGACATTCTCATCGACCTGCTCGGGACGCGTGGCGCCGATGATGGCGGAGGCGACATTGGGCTCGCGCAAGATCCAGGCGAGCGCGAACTGCGCCAGCGACAGGCCGGCATCCGCCGCCAGGGCGCCGATCGACTCCACGGCGCGCAGCACCTGGGGCTCGAGCCACTCGGGATGCACGAAATCCTTCATCGAGTCCTGCGCCGCGCGGCTGTCCTTCGGTATGGGCTCACCGGGCCGGTACTTGCCCGTGAGCACGCCCTGTGCGAGCGGCGACCAGACGATCTGCGAGATGCCGAAGCGCGTGCACAGGGGAATCAGCGCGCGCTCCGGGTCGCGATGCAGGAGCGAGTACTGCGGCTGGCTCGAGACGAAGCGCTCGACGCCGCTCAGGGCGAGAGCGGCCTCGATGCGATCGATGGGCCATTCCGAGAAGCCGATATAGCGGACCTTGCCGGCATGCACGACCTCGGTGAGCGCCTGCATCGTCTCCTCGAGCGGTGTCTGCGCGTCATAGCGATGACACTGGTAAAGATCGACGTAGCTCACGCGCAGGCGCTCGAGCGAGGCATCGAGCTGCTTGTGGATCTGCGCGCGCGAGAGGCCGCGATCGGTGTCGCTCATCGGAAAGAACAGCTTGGTCGCGAGGACGTAGCTGTCGCGCCGACGCCCGGCGAGCGCCTCGCCGAGCACGCGCTCGGCGGCTCCCCGGCCGTAGACGTTGGCGGTGTCGATGAGGGTGACGCCGAGGTCGAGCGCGCGCTGCACGCAGGCGATCGCCGCTTGCTTGCGGGCGCCGCTCGAGAAGGTGAGCCAGGAGCCGAGCGCGATCTCCGACACCCATAAATTGCTGTTGCCGAGCTTGCGATATTTCAATGGGAGCCCCTTGCGGTTCGGGGTGGGAGCGAGGCCGGGAGCGATCCCGACGGCAGAGCCGGTATGATGCCAAACGCGAGCCTGACGCGCATGAAGCATCTGCTGATCGTCTATCACTCCATGACCGGGGGCACCGAGCAAATGGCCCACGCGGCCGCCGGCGCCGCCCGGGCGCAGGGCGGCGTGCGCGTCACGCTCAGGCGAGCGGTGGATACCACTGCGGAGGAACTGCTCAGCGCCGACGGCTATTTGTTCGCGACGCCGGAGAATCTCGCGGCGATGTCCGGGCTCATGAAGGACTTTTTCGATCGCACCTATTATGCGGCGCTCGATCGGCTGAATGGGCGCCCCTATGCGGTCCTCATCTGCGCGGGCAGCGACGGGCGCAATGCAGCGCAGCAGATCGATCGCATCGCAACGGGCTGGCGGCTGCGCGCCATCGCCGCGCCCCTCATCATCCTCACGCAGGCGACCGCGCCCGCGGACATCCTGCGGGCGAAGCACATCGGGGCGTCCGATCTCGCGCGTTGCGCGGAGCTCGGCGCGACGCTCGCTGCGGGGCTGACGCTCGGCGTCTTCTAGGAGCGCGCCTGCGCGTTCTCGCGCTCCTGCAGCTCGCGCCACAGGATCTTGCCGGCGGCGGACTTCGGCAGCACGTCCTTGAACTCGACGATGCGCGGTGCTTTGTAGTGGGCCATGCTGGAGCGGCACCAATCGATGATCTCGCGCTCGGCCACGCGCCCACGCCACTCCGGCCGCGCGACCACGAGCGCTTTGACGGTCTCGCCGCGATGCGCATCGCGCGCCGCGATCACGCACGCCTCGAGGATGGCCGGATGGTGATACATGTGGTTCTCGACTTCCGCGGGCCACACCTTGAAGCCCGAGGCATTGATCATGCGCTTCAGGCGATCGACCATGAAGAAGTAGCCCTCCTCGTCGATACGGCCGAGATCACCCGTGCGCAGGAAGCGCTTGCCGTCGATCTGCGCGGTGGCGTTCGCCGTCTCCTGCGGCTTGTTCCAGTAGCCGAGGAAGAGCTGCGGGCCGTGCGTGACGATCTCACCCACCTCGCCCGTCGGCAGCGCCTCGAGGGTCTGCGGATCGACGACGCGCGAATCGACATCGTAGATCGGCACGCCGAGACACTGCGGCTTGGGACGCTCGAGCGGGTTGATGTGTGTCGGCGCTATCGTTTCGGAGAGACCGTAGCCCTCGACGTACGGCAGACCCATCTGCTCGAGCCGCTCGGCCACCGCGGCCGGCATGGCCGCGCCGCCGCCGCTCATGCGCGTGAGCGAGGAAAGATCGTAATCGCCCAAGCACGGATTGCTGAAGAAGTCGATCACCATGGTGGGGATCGCCTGGAAGGCGCCGACCCGATAGCGCTCGATGCACCGGGCCGCGGCGTCCCGATTCCAGCGCGGCAGGAGCACGAGGGTATTCCCCCCGTACAGCGGCCCGCTCATGCTGCCCTGCATGCCCATCACATGAAAGAAGGGTGCGAGCGCGAGCAGGTTCATCTCCGGCTGCATCTTGAACCAGCGCATCCCGGCGACCAGCGTATGCATGGCGGTGCGGTGCGTGTGCATGCAGCCGCGCGAGGTGCCGGTGGTGCCCGAGGTGTAGGGCATCACGCACAGGTCATCGGGCCCGGCGAGGTGCGGGGCGGGCTTGAGCGCCGCCGCGCGCATGCGGCTCCAGAGCGTGATGCCGGCGCCCGCGAGCTCGAGACGCGGTGCCGCGATTTCAGCCGGCACCGGAATCTCGCTGCTCGCCGCCAGATGATCGGAATAGGCGGCAACGAGCACACGATCGAGGCCGGGGCTGCGCCCGATGAGGGGCTCGATGCGCTCGAAGAGCTCCTGGGCGACGATGCCGACCCGCGCGCCGCAGTCCTCGAGGAAGCGTGCGAGGTCCTCGCTCGTCGACATGGGATTGACGGGCACCACCACCGCATCGGCGCGCAGGATCCCGTAGTAGGCGATGACGAACTGCGGGCTGTTCTGCATGTCGAGCAGCACCCGGTCGCCCCGGCGCACGCCGCATTCTCGTTGCAGAAAGCCCGCGAGCCGCTCGACCTCGCCCAGGAACTGCGAGAAGCTGAGCGTCGAATCGTAGAACACGAGGAACGGCTTGTCGGGATAGCGCCGCGCGGACACCTCGGCGTTGTAGACGAGCGAGGTCGCGGGAGCACACAGCTTCGGTGCGAGTGGGCGCCCTGTGCTCCCCGCCATAAAGTCCCCCAGGAACGAATTCTCAAGCGTTACGGCTATACTAGAAGCAATTGCACCCCGACGAAAGCCGGCACCGGCCCACGCGACACACACACATCGCTCAAGACAGGCTCACAAGCCCATGAATCTGGAGTTCACCCCGAAAGAGCAGGCTTTTCGCGCCGAGGTCCGCGAGTTCCTGCGCAGCAAGCTGCCGGCCTCGATTCGCGACAAGGTGCTCGCCGGGCGGGAGCTGTCGCGGGATGATTATGTTTTGTGGCAGCGCCTGATGCACGAGCGCGGCTGGGGTGGCATGAGCTGGCCGAAGTCGGTCGGCGGGGTCGAGTGGAACGCCATCGAGCAGTACATTTTCGAGGAGGAATCCTCCCGCGCGGGCGCCCCGCGCCTGATTCCCTTCGGCATCAAGATGGTCGCGCCGGTGCTCATCGCCTTCGGCACCCCGGCCCAGCAGCAGCGCTTCCTGCCCGATATCAGCTCGGGCGCTGCCTGGTGGTGCCAGGGCTACTCGGAGCCGGGCTCGGGCTCGGATCTGGCCTCGCTTCGCACCCGGGCGGTGCTCGAGGGCAACGAGTACATCGTCAACGGCCAGAAGACCTGGAACACGCTCGGCCAGTTCGCCGACTGGATCTTCTGTCTGGTGCGCACCGACACGAAGTCGAAGCCTCAGGCGGGGATCTCCTTCCTGCTGATCGACATGAAGAGCCCGGGCATCACCGTGCGGCCGATCGCGCTGCTCGACGGCGGCCACGAGGTGAACGAGATCTGGTTCGAGAACGTGCGCGTTCCGGTCGAGAATCGCATCGGTGAAGAGAATCGCGGCTGGACGTACGCCAAGTTCCTGCTCGGGCACGAGCGCACCGGCATCGCCGGCGTCGGCATCTCCAAGCGCGAGCTGGAGCGCTTGAAGCACATCGCGCGCGAGCAGCGCGGTGAGGGGGGCCGGCCGCTCATCGAGGACGCGCTCTTTGCCGCGCGCATCGCGCGGGTCGAGCTCGACCTGCGGGCGCTCGAGATCACGAACCTGCGCGTGCTCTCCGCCGAAGGGGTGGAGCGGGCGCCCGGACCCAATGCCTCGATCCTGAAGATCAAGGGGTCGGAGATTTTGCAGACGATCTCCGAGCTCATGATGCGGGCGGCCGGCCCCTGGGCATTGCCCTTCAGGCGCGAGGCCATGGAGGCGGGCTGGCAAGTCGATCCGGCGCGCGATGGCGCAACCCCGGAGTATGCCGCGACCGTCATGTCGACCTATCTCAACTTGCGCAAGCTGTCGATTTTCGGCGGCACCAACGAGATCCAGAAAAACATCGTCGCGCAGATGCTGGGGCTCTAGGGCTGCCGCCCCGACTTATCGTCAATTCGTCAACAGGTCCGAAGCCATGGATTTCGAGCTGAGTGAGGAGCAACGACAACTGAAGGAGACCCTCGCGGGTTTCCTCGCGCGCGAATTCCCGTTCGAGCGCCTGAAGGCCCTGAAGCGCTCCGGCGAGGCGCG
>Ga0070734_10001621_pt1 | contig 31515 bp, 26 predicted proteins | sample Coa_R1_8_FD_66444 | JGI IMG/M metagenome (GOLD analysis project Ga0070734, IMG submission 66444) | Surface soil microbial communities from Centralia Pennsylvania, which are recovering from an underground coalmine fire - Coalmine... | ecosystem: Environmental > Terrestrial > Soil > Unclassified ... | reverse complement strand
GGAAATCAGATCTAAGTTTTTTTCAGCCAACGGTTCTTCCGGCTCCTGAGTCTCTCTGGGTCTTGGGCGGCTCCCACTAGCTTTTTACCTTTTCGCGCGATGTGCGGGCGTTGCATGTCCGGTGCCTGCGTAGCTACGTACGGTATAATACGCAAGAAGACATGCGCGTTTTCCCCCGGCTATCCCATTTTCCACTTACGACTCGCAATCCGCCTTACGAATGCTAACAGAAGAGCCTCGCATTCCGATTCGCTCGATCCTCCTGTATGGATTGTGGCCCGGATTCATCAAGATCTTTCTTTACCGGCTCAAAGGTTATCGTATCGGCAAAGGAGTCTCGATTGGTTTCGGCGCCGTGGTTTCCGGCGACGAAGTGGAACTCGGCGATCACGTTTCCATAGGCTTTCTCACCATCATTCGAGGTAAGAAGATTAAGTTAGGCTCACACGTTCGGATTGGCGCGCTCACGTTCTTCGACACTCCCCACATTGAAATCGGCGAAGGCACCAAGATAAATGAACAGGTCTTCGTCGGGGGCCTACAGTTCCCCGATTCCAAGATAATCATCGGGCGCAATTGCACGATCATGCAGCTTTCGTTTATCAATCCAGCCCGCCCGATTACCATCGGGGACGGGTGCGCGATTGGTGGTCATTGCTTGATTTTTGCGCACGCCTCGTCGCTGAACCACTTTGACGGTTATCCAGCCGAATTTGCGCCGATCGAGATCGGCAACGGGGTCGGGCTCGCCTGGAGGGTGTTTGTCCTTCCCGGCGCCAAGATCGGTGATGGCACGATGGTGGGTGCGAACTCTCTGGTTTCCGGCGTTCTTCCCCCCTGCTCCATGGCTGTCGGGTTCCCCGCTCGCGTCGTGGGACGGCCGCCTGTTTTTCCAAAGCAAGTCTCTCCCGAAGCGAAAACGGAGCTGTTTGGAAAGATCGTCGGCGAGATGATCGAGTTCCTCACCGGCTCGGGCTTCGATTGCGTGAAAACTGAACCCTACTATGAGATTCGTACCCGGAACGCGTCCCGCCGGCGCTCCCGGATATGGAAGCTGCTGGTCACGAATGGAGACGCTGGCGAGGCGGTGAAGAGCCTCGGGTCCCCCTTTCCGGATGTATTTCTGAGCCTCTGGGACATACCTCCCGACGTGCGCGACTTCCTGACGGCCCGGCAAGTCGTTTGGATTGATGTGATTGGTAAGGCCCAGTCTCAGCTGGGCAACGATTTGGGTGACGAGATCCTGAGCTTCTTTAAAAGATATGGCGTCAGGACTTTACGCTACCCCCGTTCTGATGCTTAAAGGCTTCCACCGGCGCTGGTACCAATCCGCCATTTCTCCCGCCCCGCCTTGTTAGAGTACTAGCCATCACTAAACCGAAATGCCCCGGGGCATTACCCTCACATCTTTCTTACGCTGCAATCGTCCGTTAATATACTTACGTACCGATCAAAATCGATGTCCTTGAAAAACGAGATTCTTGCACAAATCGCCCAGGTCGCCGAGGAGCACAACAAGCCGCTCGTCTCGCTGACCGAGGATTTGCCCCTGTTGCATACCGGCCTGGATTCGCTCTGCTTGGCAGTTGTGGTTGCCCGTCTGGAAGACGCGCTAAGCGTCGACCCTTTTACGAACGATGACGGGACGGGGTTTCCTGTGACGGTTGGCGACTTTATTCGCCTTTATGAGAACGCGCTGGCCGCAACAGTCCCAGATGTTCGTAGTCGTCAGTTTCTGATTGAGGAATCCACTTTATAGCCAGGCTAGCCCCTATTTCCGATCCGAGAAAGGTAAACGATGGCATCAGCGACTCCCGCTTTTATTACTTCGAATCCGATGCAGTTGCAACCCATTCAGCAGCATATCGAGTCTGCGATTGACGAGTTGATGGGCACGCTGCCCGACCCGGCAACGCTCTCTGCACAGCAGCGGCGCGGAATCATTGCGCGTTATTCGGCGGTTCTGGAAGGCAACTTCATATACTGGATGACGGCCACGTTGCTGTCGGTCAAGTCTGATGAGTCGCGTTCCATCGTGATCGAGAACCTCAGGGAAGAGGTGCGTGACTGCCATCCCGGAATGTTGCGGCGGTTCGCTCTCGCCGCCGAGGCCGCTCCCACTGATCATGATTTCAAGGCCGTGTACGAGATGCTTACCAGTGTTCGTCTCTTCCTCGGCCGCCTTGGCGGTGTTCAGAATCTTGTCACGATGGGTTTCTTCGAAGGATTCATCCAGCGATTTATGGCGTACCTGGCGGATCTCGCCCACCGGCAAGGTTCGATCGACATGGAATACACCGACGTCCACGGTATTTGCGATATCACCCATACTCAGGAGCTCTTCCGCGCTCTCACCGCGGAGATGGTGCTCAACCCGCCTCAGCCCGGAACCGATCTCCTCGAAGGCGTGGAACTCCTGCGGTCGCTGATGCAGAGCGTTATCCACTTCGACGTAGCTCCACGAACGGCCGCTCGGATTGTCGCGAACTGATTTTTTCTCAAGGATACGTATGGACAATAACCCATGCGTATCCTAAATAGCTATCGCGAAGCCCAGACATTCGCTGCTATCTAACTTCTGTCGAGTAGGGCGAGTCGCCACATGTGCCGGATGCACCAGATCCCTCGGAATTCCCTTTGGGCCGCTCTTAACTCGGAAGCGAATAACTCGCTCCGGTTCCTTGCCGATGACAAATCCATCGTCAAGTTGCCTGAGCTGGTGCAGGCGTCCTGCCTCGGACCGGGCCGCGAAGCTCTTCTAGGTCGCTCAATTCTGCTCACGACCAAAGACCAGCTCGCCACGGCGTTGGCTCTCATTGAACTTGACGGTATCGCCCGGCAGGTGGTCTTGTGTCCCCCCGACCTTCCGCGCGAGCACTTCCCCTTCATCATCCAGTCGCTGCCGGTGAACGCCATTGTCTCCGACCAGCCTGAACCCCTGGCCGGGCTTCCATCCGTGGATTGTGTCGTCGGCTGTGGTTCAACCTTAGCCCCGGCTCCCGGCAACCGGGCCCCTCGCTTCCAGACGGAATGGATTCTGTTGACTTCAGGAACCACGGGCCGTCCCAAACTGGTCGTCCATAATTTGACAACTTTGGCGGGCGGCATTGATTCGTCCGGGACACTGGCCGGCGGGCGCGTGTGGAGTACGTTTTACGATATCCGCCGCTATGGCGGCCTGCAAATCTTCCTCAGGGCAGTCCTTACCGGCGGTTCGCTTGTGTTATCGAGTCCGCGGGAGACGCCGGCGGACTTCCTGACCAGGGCGGCGCGTTTCGGAGTGACGCATATCTCCGGTACGCCGTCGCATTGGCGCAACGCCATCCTGGACCAGTCGGCGCAGGCAATTGCTCCGGCATATGTTCGTTTATCCGGCGAGATCGCCGATCAGTCGATTCTTGACTGCCTTCGTTCCGTTTACCCCACGGCGAAAATTGCGCACGCTTTCGCCTCAACCGAAGCCGGCCTCGCATTCGATGTCGCCGATGGCCTCGCGGGATTTCCTGCTTCCCTCATCGAAAATGGCCCCGTCCAAATGAAGGTGCGGGACGGTTCGCTTTGTATCCGCTCACCTCGGACGGCGGTCCGCTATCTGGGTCAAACCAACGGGGTCGTTGCCGGTGCGGACGGATTTGTCGATACCGGCGATTTGCTCGAGCTTCGCGGCGATCGCTATTACTTTGTCGGACGCCGCGACGGTGTAATCAATGTCGGCGGGCTGAAGGTCCACCCGGAAGAGGTGGAAGCTGTTATTAATCGCCACCCGCGCGTTCGCATGTCCGTCGTGCGGAAGAAGAAGAACCCGATTACCGGTGCCGTCGTCGTTGCCGATGTGGCCTTGTGGAGCGCAGCCGAAAACGGCCAGAGTGCCAGGGTTGAGCAAGAGATTCTCGGCCTTTGCCGCCAATCCCTACCGCCGCACAAGGTGCCTGCCGTAGTCTCTATACTTCCGGACTTGCCGGTCGCCGCGACAGGCAAGCTGGTGCGGCATCATGCGTAATGTGATTGTTACCGGCGGCAGCCGCGGCTTGGGACTGGGCATCGCCAGCAAGCTCGCGGGCCGGGATTATCGCGTGATCGCCATCGCCCGCAAGGAAACTGAGCAACTTGCCGCCGCGATCGCGCAGGCCGATCGGCTCTCCCCCGGATCTTTTCGTTTCGCCCCGTTTGACTTATCCGATATCGAACACATTGGTCCCTTCGTCAAGGATTTGCATAAAGAGTTCGGCGCGTTCTATGGTCTGGTGAACAATGCCGGCATCAGTTTTGATGGCGCGCTTCCACTCATGCCCGATTCCCAGATCGAAAAGCTCGTGCGCCTGAACACCCTCTCGCCAATCGTTCTGACTAAATACGTGGTGCGATTTATGATGGCGGATGGCGGCGGCCGCATTGTCAATGTGGCTTCCATCATGGGGTTCACCGGTTATAAAGGCCTGGCAGTTTACGGAGCTACAAAGGCATCTCTGTTGGGCTTTACCCGATCCCTCGCTCGTGAGGTCGGAACCATGGGCGTCAACGTCAATTCCGTGGCTCCAGGATTTGTTGATACCGATTTGACCCATGCGCTCAAAGAGGAGCAACGCCAGCAGATTACCCGTCGCAGCGCCTTGAAGCGCTTTGCCGAAGTGGAAGACGTTGCCAATGCCGTCGAGTTCCTCCTCGGCTGCCAATCCAAAAACATCACGGGAACCGTGCTCACAGTCGATGCAGGGGCGACCGCATGAGGGCCGGACCCCAACCGGGCGGTCTCCCATCGAAGGGATCGAATGCCAAGGCTTGGGTGAACGCCATTGCCATGACATCCAAGATTGGAGCGCATCCCGGTCGCGTTTTACCTACTGTGATCGACGAACAGGCTGTAGCCCTCGGAGACGCTCCCGCTCTGCTCTCCGACCTGAGTTGCATGAGCTACCGCGAACTGGCGCGGCGGTCAAATCGGTATGCGCGGTGGGCACTCGCACAGGGCCTTGGACCCGGAGAACCAGTCGGGCTGCTGATGCCGAATGAGCCCGAATATCTGGCCGCTTGGCTCGGTCTCACGAAGGTCGGAGCCGTTGTTGCCCTCCTGAATACCTCGTTGAGTGGTCTTTCACTGGCCCATTGCCTCAACGTCGCCGGCCCAAAGCATCTGATCGTTGCCGCCGAACTTGTCGACCCTCTCGAAACGGCACTTCCCGCTCTGAAGCGCCCCGTCACCATTTGGATCCGCGGTGCGGCCCCGCGGTCCTTGCGCCGGCTGGATCTGGAACTCGAAGAATTCTCCGGCGACCCTCTGAACGACGGCGAGCGCAGGGCCGTCACGATTGAGGATCCGGCTCTCTACATCTATACCTCGGGCACCACCGGCTTACCGAAAGCCGCGTCGATCAGTCATGGCCGCCTGATGCAGTGGAGCCATTGGTTTGCCGGCATGATGGATACACGGCCGTCCGATCGCATGTATTCCTGTCTGCCTATGTATCACAGCGTCGGTGGTGTGCAGGCGCCGGGGGCCGTTCTGGTTGCCGGTGGTTCCGTGGTCCTCGCCAAAAAGTTTTCCGCGAGCCGCTTCTGGAATGATATCGTCCGGTGGGATTGCACCATCTTCCAGTACATTGGCGAGCTCTGCCGGTATCTTCTTCACACCGAGCCTTCTCCAGCCGAGCGGAAGCATCAGCTGCGCATGGTCTGCGGAAACGGGCTTCGGGGCGATATCTGGGATGACTTCAAAGACCGCTTCCGAATCCCGCGCATTCTCGAATTCTACGCCTCGACCGAGGGCAACGTCTCCCTGTTCAATGTCGAGGGCGAACCGGGCGCCGTGGGCCGCATCCCGCCTTACCTCGCGCACCGGTTCCCCGCGGCGCTCGTGAAATTTGATGTGGCGGCCAATGAGCCGCTCCGCGATGAACACGGATTCTGCGTTCGAGCCGCTGCCAACGAAGTTGGTGAAGCCCTCGGCAAACTCCAGGCCGATCCGGCTAACATCGGCAGTCGGTTCGAAGGCTACACCAGTAAAGAGGCCACCGAGAAAAAGATTCTCCGCAACGTCTTTCAGCCCGGAGATGCCTGGTTTCGCACCGGGGATTTGATGCGTAAAGACGAGCGCGGTTTCTTCTATTTCGTCGATCGGATTGGCGACACGTTCCGGTGGAAAGGCGAAAATGTAGCCAGTTCCGAAGTTTCCATGGCCTTGTGCGAATTCCCCGGCGTCACCGAGGCCAATGTCTATGGCGTTGCCATTCCTGGTACGGACGGCCGGGCCGGCATGGCCACCCTGGTCGCCGATCCCCTCCCTGACCTGAAAGCCTTGCGGGTACATCTGAGCAACCGGCTCCCTTCGTACGCCTGTCCGCTGTTCATCCGTCTCCGCGCGGCGTTGGACGTCACCGCCACTTTCAAACACACGAAGACGCGCCTGGTCGAAGAAGGATATAATCCGGCGGCAACCCCCGATCCGATCTTTTTCAATGATCCCGCGCTGGGCGCATATGTTCCCCTCGACGATGCTCTTTATCAACGCATTCAGAGCGGCCATCTCTGGCCCGGCGGCAGCTCGCCGAGGCGGCCCGATTCCTTTGGGGAGACCGCGCCCGCCCCTGAACAAACCGGCATTCACTCGCTGGAACGTGTCGCCGCCGAGGTGAAACGTGTTTGAAGAACTGCAGGACGCCATCGCCGGCATCCAGTCGGATATCGCGGCCGGCCCGATTCTCCCCATGGTCACTCCGCAGGAGATTCGGAACCACCTCGCACGCTATGATTTCACTGCTCCCATCCGCCTCGAAGAAATCTCCGCGGATATTGCGCAAATGTTACGAACCTGGCACGTGCAGGTGACGCACCCTCGCTACTTCGGACTCTTCAACCCGAGCGTGACGATGGCGTCGGTCATTGCGGATACGCTGGTTGCGGCCTTCAATCCGCAGCTTGCCACCTGGCGCACATCTCCCGCGGCCAATGAGATTGAGCGCCACACGCTTTCCTGGCTTGCCGGCAAATTCGGTTTGCCGCCTCAGGCGAGCGCCAGTTTTACCACCGGAGGCGCCGAGGCGAACCTCACGGCTGTCGTCGTCGCGCTCACTCACGCCTTCCCTGGCTACGGCGAGCACGGCCTGCGCCATCTCAAAGCTCAGCCCGTAGTTTACGTCAGCGGCGAAGCCCATCATTCTTTCAATAAGATCGCCCATTTAACCGGCCTCGGTCGAGCCGCTGTTCGCCACGTGGCCACCGGCGCCGACCTTCGCATGGATATTCAGGACCTGGCGCGACAGGTTGCCGACGACCGCAAACTCGGCTTCGCGCCCTTCATGGTCGTCGGCACCGCCGGCACTACCGGCGCCGGCGCGATTGATCCCCTCTCCGAGTTAGGCCGCTTCTGCCGATCCCAGAATCTCTGGTTTCACGTGGATGCCGCCTGGGGCGGTGCGGCTGCTATCTCTCCAACCCTCCGCCACCACCTTGCCGGAATCGAAGCAGCCGATTCGATCACCTGCGACGCTCATAAGTGGTTTTCGGTGCCGATGGGCGCGGGCATGTTCTTTTGCCGCCATCCGGAAACCGTCGCCGCGGCGTTTCATGCCGAGACCTCCTATATGCCCCCGCGCACCCCTGGCTCGGTCGCGGACCCGTACACGACTTCGGTGCAGTGGTCCCGCCGCTTCATCGGCCTCAAGCTCTTCTTCGCCCTCGCGCACCATGGTGCGTCCGGATACGTTGAAATGATCGATCGGCAGACGCGTCTGGGCAATTTCTTGCGGCAATTGTTACAGGATTTCGGTTGGCGCATTGTGAACTCGACGCCGCTGCCGCTGGTCTGCTTCACCCGTGAGGGGCTTGATATTAACAAATTCCTCGCCTCCCTGCATGAGCGGCAGATTGCCTGGATGTCGCAAGTGCAACTCGCGGGCGGCGCACCCGTCCTTCGCGCCTGTATTACCAGTTTTCGAACCACCGAGAAGGACATTGAGTGGGTAGTGCAGCAAATGAATGGGCTCATTGAATCGCATGGCTTTGAACCACAACTCGGAACGACGGTCTCAGCTTAAGCCGATGCGGCGCGAGACGATTGCAATTCACGGCGGCTACGAAACGGATCCGACTACCAAATCGGTCGCGGTTCCCATCTACCAGACTGTCGCGTATGCCTTCGACAGCGCGGATCATGGCGCGGCGCTGTTCAACCTCGAGGTGGAAGGCTATCGCTACGGCCGCATCGGCAATCCGACCACTGCCGTCTTGGAACGCCGGGTTGCGGCCTTGGAAGGCGGGCTCGAAGCCCTCTGTGTCAGTAGCGGTCAGGCGGCAATCAACTATGCCATCTCGAATTTGACCGAGATGGGAACCAACGTCGTCTCCGTTCCCCAGTTGTACGGCACAACGCATACGCTTTTCGCCCACCTTTTGCCAAGACAGGGGGTTACGGTTCGTTTCGCGGCGTCGGACCAACCGGATGCCGTGGAAAATCTGATCGACGACAAGACGCGGGCGGTGTATTGCGAAACCGTGGCCAATCCGGCGGGCAACATCTGCGACGTCGAAGCCATGGCCCGCGTCGCCCATTCACACGGTGTGCCGCTCGTCGTTGACAACACCGTCGCCACGCCCATCTTGATGAGGCCCATCGAATTCGGCGCCGATATTGTCGTGCATTCACTCACCAAGTTCATGGGCGGCCACGGCACCACGCTCGGCGGAGCCATTGTTGATAGCGGCCGATTTCCTTGGAAAGAACACGCGCGCCGCTTTCCCATGTTCAGTGAGCCCGATCCTTCTTACCACGATTTGGTCTACACCGACCATTTCAAGGAAGCCGCCTACATTGGCCGGTGCCGCAGTGTCTACCAGCGGACCACGGGCGCCGTGTTGGCGCCGCTCAGCGCTTTTCTGCTGCTGCAGGGAATCGAGACTCTTCCGCTACGCATTGAACGGCATATTGAAAACGGCAGACGAGTGGCCGAGTTCTTGCGCAACGATCCCAGGGTCCAGTGGGTTACCTACGCTGGATTCCCTGATAGCCCGTATTATCGCCTCGCCCAAAAATATCTGTCCGGCCACGCCTGCTCGCTCATGTCCTTCGGCATCAAGGGCGGATTCGAGGCGGCTAAGAAGTTCTACGACGCCTTGGGCCTGTTCAAACGGCTGGTCAACCTTGGCGATGCCAAGTCCTTGTCCTGTCATCCTGCTTCCACTACCCATCGTCAGATGTCGGCGGAAGAACAGCGCAACGCCGGGGTCACCCCGGACTTGATTCGCCTCAGCATCGGCATCGAGCACATCGACGACCTCATTGCTGACCTGGATCAAGCCCTCGATTCAGCCGCCTCGTTGCAGGCGCCCGCCGGGCGGCGCGCTTCGGAGGAACTCTAATGCCTGTTTACCTGGAGCAGGTTCTGTCCAGCGACCTTTTGAAGAATGAGAGGGTCCGCTACGCTCCGCCGTCGAGCGAGGTTCGTGAATTCGAGGGGCCGTCTCTCGACATCGGCATCATTAATAACATGCCCGATGGTGCCATGAAATCGACCGAGCGCCAGTTCTTGCGATTGCTCGATTCCGCCGCCGATTCCCTCATCGTAAATGTCACGTTTTATGCCTTGGCCGAAGTCCCCCGCTCCGAACGCGCCGGCCGTCATATTCAGAGTTTCTACGCCGGCGTTGACAGCCTCTGGGACCGCCACCTTGATGGCCTCATCGTGACGGGCGCCGAACCGCGAACTCCTGCCTTGAACGAGGAGCTGTACTGGAATAGTCTGACTGGGTTGTTGGAATGGGCGGACCACAATACGTATTCCTCCATTTGGTCCTGCCTGGCGGCGCATGCCGCCGTTCTCCATCTGGACGGCATCCGGCGCCGCCGCCTCCCCGATAAGCGCTTCGGCCTCTTTCAATGCCTCCCTGTCGCCGGGCACGCGATGACCGCCGGACTCCCCGCACGGGTAGTCATGCCCCACTCCCGGTGGAATGATTTGTCCGGCCGTGAACTGACCGCGCGCGGCTATGAGATTCTGACCCATTCGGAGCACGCCGGCGTGGACACGTTCGTGAAGCAAAATAACAGCCTCATGCTCTTCTTTCAGGGGCATCCGGAGTACGAAGCCAACACTTTGCTGCTTGAGTATCGCCGCGACATCGGCCGTTACCTCCGACGCGAGCGCGACACCTATCCGTCCATGCCTGAGAACTGCCTGAGCCCGGCTTTGACCGAGGCGCTGGAAGCCCTGAAATATCGAGCGATGCGCGATCGCCGGGAGGAATTGGTCGCGGATTTCCCCGCCACCCTGGTTGAGGGAAATTCGGCAGCCGCGTGGTCTTCCACGGCAAGCTGCATCTACCGGAATTGGCTTCGTTGGTTGTGCGCCGCCAAGCAGCGCCAACCCGTGCCGGCGAAACCTTGGCTCCAGGTCCGCCCGCTGGCTGCGGGCGCCTGATGAAGTGCAGCAACGTTCAGCTAAGCACGGCTTTGGCCGCGTCCGCTGCGATAGTGACCAGCCGGTCGACTTCCTGCTCGGTGATCACGAGTGGAGGCGCAAACAGAACGGCGTCACCCAAAGCCGGGTGTGCCCCGCCCGCGCGAAGCGTCCGCGTCACCAGGCCGCGTTTCATCATCTCTGCTTGAATCCGCGGCGCAACCTTCCGCTCCGCTGCCAGGTTCTTCTTCGTCCCTCGGTCCTCCACGAACTCCACGGCTGCCAGCAGCCCCTTCCCTCCGCGCACCTCTCCGGTATTCGGATGATCTTCGAACGCCGCCTTCAGTCCGGCATGGAGTCGTTTGCCCATCTTCTCTGCATTCGCGCAAAGCTGTTCCCGCTCGATGATTTCGAGATTCTTCAGTGCCACCGCGCAGCAGGTCGGGTGTGCCGAGTAGGTGTACGCATGCATCCAGCGATCCTCCGGCTTCACGCAATCCACCGCCTCTTTGATCGCACGGTTGACGAGGATGCCTCCCAACGGGAGATAGCCCGATGTCACCCCTTTCGCAAACGAGACCATGTCCGGCTCCACATTCCAGTGCGACAGCGCGAACCACGACCCGGTTCGCCCAAAACCGGTAATCACTTCATCGGCGATCAGCAGAATTTCATGCCGCGTGCAGATTTCCCGAACGCGCCGCCAGTAGTCATCCGTCGGGTAGATCACCCCGCCGGCGCCGTGGATCGGTTCGCCGATGAAAGCCGCAATCGTGTCGGCGCCTTCCCTCAGAATCGCCTCTTCCAGCTCCCGGGCGGCCGCTTCGCCGACCCCCTCGCCGGATTGCGCGCCCTGAAATCGGTAGGGGTTACACGTCTGGATATGTACGAATCCCGGTACCCGCGGCTCGAACATTTTCCAGTAAGACCCCATTGAGGTAGCGCTCATCGCCTGCAGCGTTACCCCGTGGTAGCCTTGGTGTCGGGCGATCACCTTTACTTTGTTCGGCTTCCCTTGCGCTTTCCAGTAGAACCGCGCGGTCTTCAAAGCGGATTCATTCGCCTCTGCTCCTCCGCAGGTGAAAAAGACAGCCTGCATGTTGTCGTACGCGATTTCGATCAGTTGGTTCGCCAGCTTTATGGCTGGAATGTTCGACGAACCCACGTACCCGGAAAAATAAGCAAGTTCGTTCATCTGCGCGGCTGCTGCTTCGGCCAGTTCCCTGCGCCCGTGACCAATGTTGACATTCCAAAGGCCGGAGAGCCCGTCGAGATATTTGCGCCCGGTTGCGTCTTCAACCATCACTCCGCAGCCTCGCACATAGACGATCGGCTCCGTGTGGTCGACGGGATGATGCAGCGGATGGATTAAATGCTCTTTGTCGAGTCTTATCAGTTCAGCGAGGTCCTGCGCAAGAGTGTCCACGATTCACATCCTGAGGGTCTTGGTTAACGTCGGGATTTGTTCCAGCGGACTGCGTGCGTCGGCGGCCAACGCTACTTCCGCGCCGCTCCTAAAAAGCGTATCACGTTGTCCAGGCTGCGCCGGAAGCAACTTTAGTAAATATATCTGATTACACCAAGGTGACGTGAAACCTTGACGGGCGTTGGAGCGGCTATTTCTTAGAACATTTCCTCTACCGCCGCGGCCGCGCCGCGGTGTGGATTCTTCTCCGACGCCTGCTCTGGCGCTGTGTCCGGGCGTTCCCATATCTCGGAGTGCTCATGCCTTCGTTCGAAATCGTTTGAGTAGCCTCCGAGGTAGTAGCGGACGGAAGGAATACCGGTTACCGAAAGAGGTACGCCCGCCTCCATCAACGCTTCCAGCAATTTGTCATCTTCGGTCAGATTTGCGAGCCAGTCCTCCTCAGTAAACTTTTCCGGCATCGCGCATCGGAGCAGGAGTTCTCGGCGCAGCAACCACACATTCATATCGATGTGAGTGGGCTCTTCCTCTGAGCCCTTAGGCGCGTTTTTCTCGCGGACCACATTCGAACCGGGCCGCAGGATACCCCGGCTCACGTAATCCCAATATCGCCGTCGAGCTTCGTTTCGCCCCCGGCACCACGGCCAGAATTCCTCTAAGAAAGGTGTGCCGTCGAAATGGAATAGCTTGCGATAAGAATGCACCGCCGGAGATGAGCTCTCAGCGGCACAAGTCAGTAAACTCCGGATGTGATTTGGTTCGAACTCATTATCGTCATCGAGAAACGCAATCCAGTCGGAATCCGTCAGCAGGCAAGCGAGATTCCGGAGGCGCGCCAGCCGCGATGGTCCGCTGGCTTCGTGCGGTTCGCGTTCGATCAGCCGCCAAACAATCTTTCTGTCGGCGCCGGCGTGCCTCGATAACCATCCTGCGCTTTCTTTGCAATCGTCCACGATAATGAGATGCTGCAGAGTCCCTCCGCCCCAATCCTGGCGCTTGACAGATTGGATCGCGCGCTCCAGTAAGTGAACCCGGCGCCTGGTCACAGTGACGACTGTCACGCTTGTTTGCATTGAAATCGTCCTCCCAGACGACGCGAAGCCTCGATGCCAGTTTACTCTGAAGTGATAGTGTTATTTCCTCCGGCCGCACGAACTGGTACTGGTAGATTTTCCCCCTTCGGTACTGCCATTTCGCTGGTTCCGATTCGCTGTTTTCTTGAATGAACGGTCCGATCTCCCGCGCGTCTTTCCATCGGCCGGGCAATCGAGGAAATAGTTCTAGTCGTACTGAATCTGCAGCTTCGTCCCCCGCGTGAGATCGTCGTCCACGCTCGATGTAAGATTGGGGCAGTATGCGCGTGACGGTCGTTGGGACTGGATACGTAGGATTGGTGACCGGGGCCTGTTTGGCATACCTCGGACACCGCGTATCTTGCGTGGACTCCGAATCGGTCAAGATCGATCTTTTGCGAAGCGGCGCCCTACCGATTTATGAACCACATCTGGAGGAACTCCTTCTCTGCGCGCGTAAGAACGGCGGCATCGACTTCACCACCGATCTCCGCGGGCCCGTGCTCGAGAGTGATGTCATTTTCATCGCTGTCGGGACCCCGTCGTTGCCCAATGGCTCGCCCGATTTGAGTTTCCTCCACACTGCCGCACGCGAAATCGGCGGAGCCATGGATGCCGGCAAGTTACGCGTGGTCGTTAACAAATCAACGGTCCCTGTGGGCAGCGGCAACCTGGTGAATGCGCTAGTTCGCGAGGGCATCGCCGAGGCGGGCAATTTGCCGGCGCGCGTCGATTTTGCGGTAGTAAGCAATCCGGAGTTTCTGCAGGAAGGCTGCGCCATCGCCAATTCGCTCTACCCGGACCGCATCGTAGTGGGTGAGGACGATCAACGGGCGGTCGGTATAATGAAGCAGCTATACGCGCCGATCGTAGACCAATCGTTCGCGCCACCCGAATTCCTTCCGCGCCCGGCGCAGCTTCGGAACGTTCCCTTTCTCGCAACCACGCTCACCAGCGCCGAGATGATCAAATACGCCGCCAACGCTTTCCTGGCCATGAAAATCAGTTTCGCCAATGAAATGGCTAATATCTGCGAGCGTGTGGGCGCGGAGATTACCCAGGTGTCGGCGGGTATCGGTCTGGATTCCCGCATCGGCCCGCGTTTTTTGAATGCCGGCATCGGTTGGGGCGGCAGTTGCTTTGGCAAGGATCTGCGGGCGCTGACCCAGACCGCACTGGAATATGGTTATCGCCCGGCGCTTCTCGAAGCGACACAGGATGTCAACTCGGGCCAGCGTCAAGTCGTGGTCCAAAAACTCCAGGAAAAGCTCTTCGTCCTGAAAGGCCGCACCATCGGTTTGCTAGGCCTGGCGTTTAAGCCGGATACCGATGACTTGCGCGATGCCCCCAGCCTCACCATCGCTGCGCGGCTCCTGCAACTGGGCGCCCGCATACGGGCCTATGATCCCGTCGCAATGACTGCATGCAAGCTGCAGCACCCGGAACTGAACCTTCGCTATTGCCCTTCCGCCGCAGCAACCGCAGAGGGCGCCGATGCCTTGGTCGTAATTACCGAGTGGAGTGAATTCCGAAACCTCGACCTGCCTGCTCTGGCGGCCAGCATGGCGCGACCAGTCCTCATCGATGGTCGCAATCTGTTCGATGCCGCTGAAGCCTGTCAAGCCGGATTCGATTATTCCGGCGTCGGCTGTGCTCCGCCCCGGCAGACGCGCTCCGGATTCATGCCGGCGGCGCCACAGCTGATAGCAAGCGGGGTTTAGATTGGATTCTCGCCGCGGGATTTCAAGCGGCGAGCGTTGATCCGCGGAAGGCCGTGCGCGTCCAACGCTAGCAAATATATTTCTTCCAAACCAAATAGGGAAGCAGAACGATCTCCGCCAGGAAAGGCAGGGGATCTTCTTTCGAGAATACCGATTCAATCCGCGTCTGCCGGAGCGAGTTGAAATAGCGTTTCCAACTCAAATACCCTCCGGCAAGGTCCGATATCGCGACGGGGATATCGGTGAGCAATCGAAGCCAACCGACTCCGGAGCGGCCCCGGCAGGACGGCACAGTCTGGCCGATTTGATCCGCAAACAACAGATACGGAAAATCTACTCCCGCTGCCATGCCAAGCGTATGAAAGCCCCACGTTCTGGCGTTGACGTCGAGCAGTTTGAACTCTCCGTCCCGGGGGTCCTGCTTGAACTCCACTTCCACCAGTCCGTAGTAATCAATGGCTTTTAAGAAACGCTTCGCCAGGTCTTCAATCCCCGGAACCTCAGTCGTCTCCACGTAGCTGGCCGCTCGCCCGAATTCCCGCGGGTGCTGGCGAGCTCTGCGCGCCTGAAGGCTGCTGTGAACTTTGCCGCCCTGGTAGAAGGCGCAATACGAAAGTTGCTGGTCTCCGCCGCCCGGGATAATCTCTTGAATTAAGATATGCTCGGGATCGATTTGGTTGCAGGCCTGTCGGTATAATTCGCGCAGTTGCGCGGGAGTCTCGGCGCGCCACGCCTTCGCCCCCGTTGCGTAAAAGAAATTTTCTTTCACTGCGGGCTTGACTGCCAGCGGTAGGAACCGATCCAGTTCCGCGAGTTCGTCGATGCTCTCGGGTGTGAAGGTTCGGGGGCAAGGTATGCCCAGCTCGGTTGCCAGCTGGTACGTATTCCGCTTATTCCACGCCCACTTGATTGATTCCCACCCCGGCGTCGTTACACGGAAAAACGCTTTCAACTCATCCCGGTGCCGCGAAAAAGCAGCTACGGTTTCATCACGCGTCGGAAACAGTACCCAATCCCGAAGGTTGAAACGCCGGCCGACCTCGAGCACACTGTCGATCGTCTTCTGCTCGTCCCGCAAGTCCGGGACCCGGATCGTGTGCGTCGCATAACGAGAGAACGCACACACCGACCGCTGGTCATCGATGATAAATACCGGAATTCCGCGGCGCCCCAAGCTTCGCGCAACGCCCAGCCCGGGATGTTCACCGCCGATCACGAGAGCACCGGTGGTCTGGTTCGAGCTTGTTCGTCCTATCATGCGCTCGTCGATGCTAATGGCAGCCAACTGACCCCTCCATCGTGCGTTGCCTCGTGTACCGGCGTTCCCGCCTACCGGCGCCCGAACCGTCCAATCACCATAGCGTCCAGTATAACGACAACCGGCACCCGGTCCTAAGAGTTTTCCAAGTGGTGTTCGTACTAGACCGTAACACCACAAGCTCTTTGCCCTCAGGTGGGTACATACGTTCTATTACCACAGAGCGAAGGAAACACGCGATTTAACAGCCCGGATGTCGTATTATCGAGATCGCAAGGATTAGCTCCCGGGCCGTGCGGCCGGGCTTTGAACGCGGAACAGGTACATCGCGTTTGCTGAAAAGAACCGGGAACCGTATAAATGTCGGGTCTTAAAGCGAAGCTGGCAGAACGTCCCAAGCCTGCCGCGGCCGAGGTGTACGAGATCGATCCGTTACAGGATCCGCGTTGGGTCGAATTCGTTCGCACCCATCCCGATGCTTCCGTGTTTCACACCAGGAACTGGCTGAGCGCGCTGCGCGCCGAGTACGGCTACTTGCCGTCCGTGTTCTGCACTTCCCGCGGCGGCGCGCGGATTACCGATGCGGTTGTCTTTTGCCGGATCCACAGTTGGCTGACCGGAAAGCGAATCGTCTCACTACCCTTCTCCGATCACTGTGAGCCGCTCGTCAGCTCGCCTGAGTGCTTGGACCCGATTCTGCAGCGGTTGAGGGCTGAGCTGCAGGCAAAGGGTTTGAAATATCTGGAACTTCGGCCTATTAACCAGGGAGTGGGTCCCAATCGGGGATTTCGCGAGTCCTCCACTTATGTCTGGCACTCAATCGATCTCTCCCGGACGGGCAAGGCTCTCTTCCAGAGCTTTGACAAGGACTGTGTCCAGCGCAGAATCCGCCGCGCGGAGCGGGAAAGCTTGGATTATGAGGTTGGAAATTCCGAGGAACTCCTCAAACGATTCTTTACCTTGTTCGTGACTACACGGCGCCGGCACTATCTCCCACCCCAGCCCTATAGCTGGTTTCGGCATCTGAGTCGTGCCTTCGGAAATCAACTTCAAATCCGGTTAATCTCCTATAAAGGTCGCCCGATTTCGACCACTCTGACCTTGGCACACGCTCAAACGGTAGCCTACAAGTACGGCGGTAGCGATGCTCGTTTTAACTATTTGGGCGCAACGCCGTTACTGTTTTGGAGAACGATTCAAGAGGCTCAAAGCCAGGGCTTCACTCGAATGGATCTGGGGCGGTCGAATCTCGATAGTGCTGGTTTGATCAAATTTAAAGAGAATTGGGGCGCTCAACGCCGGACCTTGCAATATTTCCAGGCCGGAGCCCTCACCGGCTTCGAGTTGGGACCGGCCGCTCGATTTTTAAGGCGCCTCGTGTGTCCCGTTGCCCCTCAGTGGTCTTTAATCGCTCTCGGAAATATGCTGTATCGCCACCTCGGATAGTATGTTCGGAACCCAATGATTTCGTTCGCGCGATAAGCCAACATCTCATGAATTTTGCAAGCACAATCAACTCGGCAAACAAGCAGATCGAACATCTGGGCGCGCGGCTGGCGCTCCTCGCGCTTTGTGTCGCCGCGCTACTGCTGTTCTTCCCGTTCGTGGCGAGCGCCATCGCTCTTGCCGCTCACGATGACCGCTATCTTCAGATCGTCTGTGGCCCCCTCATCTGCCTTTACCTGATCTATTGGGACCGGAAAAATGTCTTTTCAAAAGTAGCCTATGCCCCGCGCGTCGGAATCCCGCTGCTGTCGGTTGGCGCGCTACTCTGCCTGGCCGTGGCGGCCCTGCCCCCCAACCCGGACCCCATCATGCGGCTCGTTCCCGTCATGTTTGCTTTGATCGTCGTCTGGCAAGCGGCGTTCCTTTATTGTTTTGGCACTCATACCTTCCGAACTGCGCTGTATGCGCTGTGTTGTCTATGGCTGTCGGTTCCGCTTCCTCCCGGGGTCCTCGACCGCTTGACGGCGGCATACCAGCAGGGATCCGTTTCCATCAGCTTTGCCTTGCTCGAGCTCGTGGGTGTTCCGGTGTTTCATGATGACACTTCCTTCTCGATTCCCGGACTGGATTTCAGAATCGCCCCCGAATGTAGCGGAATTCACTCGGGTTTGGCTTTCTTAATGGTCGCTCTTCTGGCGGGACGGCTCTACCTGGGCTCTGGTTGGGGAAGAGCAATCCTGATCTTGTCCACGATACCCATTGCAATGTTCAAGAACGCCGTCCGGATTGTGGTCACGACTTCACTCGGTGCCTACGTGGATCGCTCCTTCATCGACGGCCCCTTTCACCATCGTTATGGCGGGATTATCTTTTCCCCGCTGGATTTCTTGTTGTTTATTCCGCTGATGCTTGGGTTGCGCAAGTTGGAGCGGCTGGGTCTCAATCGCAAGCGGCAGCCCTCCCAGCCGGTCCTTGCTCACTAAACCCCTCGGGCCTTCTGTCATGGCCCTTTCTGGCGCTCCCTTGGGTACTGCTGGAACCACTCTCCCAGTCGACTTGGCCCTTTGAATTCAATGACATAAATGTTGTATAATCTCTGGTAACTTGCAAATTCAGCGCAGTTGGGTGTCTAATTGACTCGTACTCTCTGGGCATCTCGAATGCTTAGAGCAGTTTAGAGGCTTACGAAGATGCGATTAGCTCCTTTCGGGTCACATTCAAGTCTTATATTGTCCGCACTGGTGCTTTTTTCCCAATCCGCTTGGTCCCAGACAGCCACCTGCGACCTGAACGGAGACGGGTCGATCAACGTTGTCGACGTTCAGTTGATCACCAACATGGAAATCGGCGCCACTGGATTCGCGTGTACCGCAAACGTCGGTGGGGTCTTGGGATGCAGTGACGGGGCACGCCAGGTAGTTATTAAGGCTGCGCTAGGCGGAGGGTGTCACTTCATTAGCGTGAATTGGACTGCCAGTCCGTCTGCAGGGGTGACCGGATATAACATATACCGCGGTACGTCGCCCGGAGGTGAATCCGCTACCCCCCTCAATGTCGGCGGTCCCGTTTCGGGCACGACATTTACCGATACGACTGCCGTTAGCGGCACAACCTACTATTACTTCATTAAAGCAACTGACGGCATCTCTGAGAGTGCCCCTTCACTCGAAACTTCGGCGACGGCTTTATAGCGGCTTTCGGGGCGCGAGCTTTCCGCGGGTGAAAGCTCGATCAAGCCCAGGACCCGTCAGCGCTAACTTGACGGAGCCTGTCCGGCCGCAAAGACGCACTCCTCGGGAGGAAGGCGAAGGAAGCTTATCGAAGGATTCCTCCGAAAACCTACATCGCCGGTGGAACATACTCAGGGGGCAGATCACTGCCTTTGCCCTCCTGGCGCTTACCCAGTGACAGTTCTCGCTTAGCAACCAACTTCCCCGTCGCATTTACGATAAGATCCTAGGAGGAGTTGATTTGGGACCATGGATGGACTCGCATGAAGGGTGTCGTTTTGGCGGGAGGCACCGGGAGCCGCCTTTTTCCTCTGACCAAGATTACCAATAAGCACCTGCTCCCGATCTATGATCGGCCCATGATTTACTACCCCATCCAGACCCTCGTGGATGCCGGCATTCAGGACATTTTGATCGTTACCGGCGGCCGCAATTCCGGCGATTTTCTGCGGCTCTTGGCCAATGGCAAGGAATTTGGCCTCAAACACATTAATTACACCTACCAGGAGGGCGAAGGCGGTATCGCGGACGCTCTGGCGCTGGCCGGGCACTTTGCCGATGGAGATAAGATTTGCGTGGTGTTAGGCGACAACATCATTGAGAAAGACATTCGCCGGGCCGCCGATCAGTTTCGCCGGCAGGATCGCGGCGCCCATATCCTCCTCAAGGAAGTGCCGGACGCGGAGCGCTTTGGCGTCGCCGAAATCAGCGGAGATCGCATCGTCGCGATTGAGGAAAAACCTAAGCGCCCGAAGACCAACTACGCCGTCACCGGCATCTACATGTACGATTCCACGGTTTTCGACAAGATCCAGACGTTAGTCCCCTCCGGACGCGGCGAGCTCGAAATCACCGATGTGAACAATGCGTACATCCGCGAAGGGACGATGACCTTCTCTCATCTCGACGGCTGGTGGACCGATGCCGGCACCTTTGAGTCGCTCCTCCGGGCGGCCAATCTGGTCGCCGAGTCCCGATCGCGCCAGGCCTCCTTAACCCTGGAACAGGCCGAAGGAGTGGCGCGAGGGTGATGGCACAGGAGAAATTGGCGCCCAGCCCGGAGCGCCGCATTGCCGCTGCCGGCGAATTGGAGCTGGTCCTGCCCGAGTGTGAAAAGGGCTTGGGGAAGATTATCACTTCGGTGGACTCGTCCGATCTGATTGCCGGCGTTCGTCTCGCCGTGTTGCCGGTTTTCCCGGATGATCGCGGCTATTTTCTCGAGGTGCAGCGTTTCGGCCGCGGGCTCGCCGCCGCCTTTCCCGCCGAGACGACCCAGGTGTCCGCGGCCTTGAACTATCCCGGCGTCATTAAGGCGTTTCATTTTCACCTTCATCAAACCGATTGCTGGACGCCGGCCCGCGGCCTCATGCAGGTTGCGCTCGTCGACCTCCGCCGCGGATCGCTTACCTTCGGGCTCCGCAACACCCTCTACGTCGGCCCGCTGCGCCCCTGGCAGGTCCTCATCCCGCCGGGCGTAGCCCACGGATACAAGGTTATCGGCGGCCAGGAATCGATGCTTGTCTACCTCACCGACCGGTTCTATAATCCGCAGGACGAAGGGCGCATTCCCTACGACAATCCGTCCATCAACTACGACTGGGAGACGCAGCATAAATAGCGCCGCTGGCTTTCCATGAACATTCTTGTGACAGGAGGAGCTGGTTTTATCGGCTCCGCGTTCGTGCGCATGCTCGTCCTTGAAACCGCGCATCGCGCCGTCAACCTCGATAAGCTCACGTACGCAGGAAACCTGGACAATCTCAAGCCGGTCGAGAGTCACGACCGTTATCGCTTCGTCGAAGGCGACATCTGCGATCAAGCTCTGGTCGAAACCCTCGTTGCCGAAGAAAAACCGGATGCCATCGTCCATTTCGCTGCCGAGTCCCACGTCGACCGCAGCATCCTTTCCCCTGAGCCGGTGATCCGGACCAACGTCTTTGGCACCTTCACGCTTCTCGAAGCCGCCCGCAAGCTTCGCATCGGCCGGTTTGTCCACGTCTCCACTGACGAAGTGTATGGCAGCCTCGATGCCCCTCGCGAGGCCACCGAGGATTTTCCCTTGAATGCCAGCAGTCCCTATTCCGCCTCCAAGGCCGGATCCGACTTGCTGGCGCGTTCCTACTTTGTCACCTATCGGGCGCCTGTATTGATTACCCGGGCCTCCAACAATTACGGCCCCTATCAGTTTCCCGAGAAACTCATCCCGCTCATGATCGCGAATGCTCTCGAACAGCGCCCCCTCCCGGTTTACGGAGATGGCTTGCAGGTGCGGGACTGGCTCTATGTCGACGATCATTGTCGCGGAATTCTCGCCGTTCTCGACCGGGGCTCCGAAGGGGAAATCTACAACATCGGCGGCAACCGCTCGCTCCCGAACCTGGATGTTGTGCGCCAGGTGCTTGCTTTGACCGGTCGCCCGGAAACGTTGATTCAGTACGTTGCCGACCGCCCCGGTCATGACCGCCGCTATGCGCTCTCCAGCGAGAAGCTGATGCGCCAGACGGGCTGGAGTCCGCGGATGGACTTTGAAACCGGCCTTGCCCGCACCATCGAGTGGTATCAAGTCAATCGGGAGTGGGTCGACCGGGTCCGCAGCGGGGCATACCGCGATTACTACGAGCGCAACTACGGCCATCGTGTTGTGCCCTCTTCCTGAACGCTCAAGCCCACCGGATCACGCTCATGCAACGGGTGCTCATCCTCGGGTCCAAAGGCACGCTCGGCGGCCAGCTCCTGATACTGTTCCCGGCGGCCGTCGGTTGGGACCGCGACGATGTGGACGTCCTCGATTTCGCGGCTCTGCGCGCCAAAATAACAGGGCTCGGGTTCGTTCCCGACGCGGTAATCAACTGCGTCGCTTTCAATGATGTCGATGGCGCGGAGGATCGTCCCGCTCAAGCCTTCGCGCTGAACGCGGATTTCGTCGGATCCCTGGCGGAGTTTACGCGCCAGCTTTCCATCCCTCTCGTCCACTACAGCACCAACTACGTATTTGATGGCGAGGTGGGTGAGTACCGGGAAACCGACACTCCCAACCCCCTCTCGATCTACGCGGAATCGAAATTGCGCGGCGAACAACTGCTCGCCGTCCATGGCGGCGAATGGTATGTCATGCGGACAGCGGTAATCTTCGGGCCTAAAGGCGAGAGTGATCTCTCGAAGAAAAGCTTTGTGGATTTGATGCTGGACCTGTCCTCGAAGCGGGACACGCTCCAGGTCGTTTGCGACGAGGTCAACAGCATTACCTACGCGCCCGATTTGGCATCCCAGACCCGTTACCTGCTCCAGGCGCGCCCTGCGTCCGGCGTTTATCACGCGACCAATGCCGGCTCGGCCAGCTGGCTTGAATTTGCGGCCGCCGTCTTCCGCCTCGCGGGAAGAAGCGTGAACCTGGTCCCAGTCTCGTGCTCTCATTTTCCCCGGAAGGCGAAACGCCCTGCCCGCGCCGTTCTTCTGAATACGAAGCTGCCCCCTTTGCGTAACTGGGAGAGCGCCCTCGCCGAATTTCTACGCAACGCCCATCCGGCGTCCCCGCAGGCCCGGCCGACGCGCGCCCCGGACGGGAATCTCGGGTAAGATCAAGAATCCGTCGTGCCCACTCCTCGCATCTCAATTGTCGTTCCCTGCTTCAATGAGGGACGCCGCCTTCGGACGGACGCTTTCCGTCAGTTCCTGCCCACCTTCGCCGCCGACTTCATCTTTGTCGATGACGGCAGCACCGATAACACCTGCGACGTCATCGAGAATCTCCGCCGCGCCTATCAAGACCGGATCTTCCTTCTTAAAATGCCCCGCAATCTGGGCAAGGCCGAAGCCGTCCGGGGCGGAATCAACTGCGCTTTCCAACAGGGCGCCGAGTACGTCGGCTTTTGGGACGCCGACCTGTCCACCCCTCTCGAATCCATTCCCCGATTCGCGGCTGTGTTGGCCGAACGCCCGGCTCTGGATATGGTTTTCGGCTCGCGCGTCCAGTTGTTGGGCCGGAATGTGAAGCGCCGGCCTCTGCGCCATTACCTCGGCCGCGTCTTCGCTACCGCCGTGTCCGTCGCCTTAGGAATGCCCATCTATGACACTCAGTGCGGAGCCAAACTCTTCCGCGTGCGCCCGCAAACGCCCTGTTTGACGGCTGAGCCGTTCCGGAGCCGATGGGTCTTCGACGTGGAGCTGATCGCCCGCTACATCCGTCAGGTCGGCAGCCCGCATGCGGCCGCTGCCGGTATTTATGAGTATCCGCTCGAAACCTGGGAGGATGTCGGCGGTTCTAAAATCAAGCCGCTCGATTTCTTCATTGCGTTTCGCGATGTTTGGCTCATCTATTGGAAATATCTGCGTGGAATTGCCCGCTGAAAACAGCGCTGCCTCAACGCCGCTCCAGATGGATAAACGCAAACATCGACCAATGATGAGGCCACCGCGCCAGCCACGACTCAATCCGGCGCCAGAGGCCAAACGTCGCTGCCGGCATTAGCTGGCGCATGGAAACCCCGCCGGAGACCAGATAGCGAAACGGCATAAAGGGCCGCACTCCCCGCAGCGTCAGTTCGGGGAAGCCGAATTCGAGTTCGTGCCGGTCCCGCTGAAAAATGATCCAAGGCAGCGCGCCATTAGCCCCGGAAAGCGGACCAGCGGCAGGGAAATTCCAGTCCTTTGCATCGGGTTGGAAAGGCTCATGATGCAAACCGCTGTAGATCGGCCGCGACCACGTGGACACCCAGGGCTCGATCATCACCAGCCTTCCGCCGGATCGCATGCACCTTGTCGCTTCTGTGAGGAACGCGCGGCTGTCGGGAATGTGGTGGAGGACATCCACCATCACGATCGCTTTCAAACTCGCACCCGTGAATGGCAACTGCCGGCCATCGAGTACCAGCTGTATATCCGGGCAGAGGAAGATCTCCGATGTAATGAGCCCTGGAATATACCGGGATAGAAACCCTGCTCCAGAACCTAGCTCGAGAACCCTGCCAGGTCCCGGCGGAATGGAATTGGATATCAATCGGTACCACTCATCATAGATGAGCCGCAAGAACGTGTTGCTCTGAATAATACCCCGCCGTCTTTCCGTGGTTCGCGGGTCATCGATGCCGATACCGCGAGTGCCGGGGTGCTCCAGCAGTTTTTTGATTGCCTCGATCATTGGAAAGCGGTTTGCACCAGTCTCCGGCCCCAAACGTTATCATAGGGAATCACCCGCTGAAACCGTCAAGGGCGCATGGAATTTAAATCACTCGGAACCACTTCGGTGCAAGTCCCTGCCATCGGGTTCGGCACCTGGAGATATACCGGCGGCCTCGAACCGCTTCGCGCGGCTTTGGATTGCGGCGCCTGCTTCCTCGATACCGCCGAGAATTATGGAACGGAAGAGCTGGTCGGAGAAGCCATTCGGGGGCGCCGGCAGGATGTCTTCCTCGCCACCAAGGTCGCTCCGCGAAATTTTCGCCGGGCCGATCTGATCCGCGCTGCTGAGAATAGTCTCAGGCGTCTGGGCACCGATTGGATCGATCTCTACCAGCTCCATTGGCCGAATGTCACCGTGCCCATCGCCGAATCCATGGCTGCCATGGAACACCTGGTAGATTCCGGCAAAGTTCGCTTCATCGGTGTCAGCAACTTCACCGCGCGTTACCTCGCGCGGGCTCAGCGCGCCCTCTCCAAATACAAAATTGTTTCCAACCAGGTTGGCTACAGCCTGATCGATCGAACCGTGGAGCGTGGTTTGCTGCAATACTGCCGGGCCAACGGCATTACACTGATCGCCTACAGCCCGCTCGGGCTTACTTTTTCACGGTTGCAGAGCGCGGACCAGGGCCGCGTCTTGTCTCAGGTGGCCGCTAAGGTCGCCAAAACCGAGGCGCAGGTCGCCTTGAACTGGCTTATCGCCAAGGAAAACGTAGTCGCGATACCCAAGGCCTCCAGTGTGGCTCATGCCCTGGATGATTGCGGCGCCGTTGGCTGGCGCCTGTCCCCCGAGGATTACGCGCTGCTCGACCGCAAGATCCCATACTACCGGCGTGGGCCTATCGATCCGCTCCTCCGCTATTGCTACCGGTACGTAAATCAATCGCTGGGCCGCGGTCTTGGCTAGTGGCGGAGGCCGCGATTTTGCATACGCGCGCCGGAAAGGAGCCAGGTTGAAAGATCTCCTCGTAATGAAGTTCGGCGGCACCAGCGTCGGTTCCGCCGAGCGCATGCGGGTCGCGGCCGCCCTCACTGCCCGCGAAAGCCGGAACCGCCCGGTGGCCATTGTCGTTTCGGCAATGTCCAAAATCACCGATCTGTTGCTCGCTACCATGCGCCATGCCGAAGCCGGCGACCATGCCGGGATCGAAGCCAATCTGGCGGCCCTGCGCGCTCGTCATGAGGACGCTTGCCGCGAATTGCTCCCCGAGGCGCGCCGTTCGCAGGTCTCGGCCAGGCTCCACGGTGTGATCCGCGAATTTGAGCGTATCGTCAACGGCATGGCGATGCTCAACGAACGCCCGCCCCGCTCCGTCGATGAGGCCGTCGCAGTCGGAGAGCGGCTCTCCGCCTTGCTCGTCTCCGAGTGCCTCATTGCCGAAGGCACTCCCGCCGAGCCGGTCAACGCCTGGGACGTCGTGGTCACCGACGCCGTGTTCGGCAACGCCTCTCCCCTGATGGAGCCCACCCGCCGCAAGGCGCGCCAGAAACTATTTCCCATCCTCGAACAGCGCATCGTCCCGGTAGTCACCGGCTTCAATGGCGCGACCGCCGACGGTCGTCCCACCACGCTCGGCCGCGGCGGCTCGGATTTCTCAGCCTCCATTCTCGCCGCCTCTCTCGATGCCTCCGAGCTTTGGATCTGGACCGACGTCGACGGCATCATGAGCGCCGATCCCCGGCTCGTCCCGGATGTTGCGGTCCTGCACGAAGTCACCTATGCCGAAGCCGCCGAGTTGGCGTACAACGGCGCCAAGGTCCTGCATCCCCGCACCCTGGCGCCACTGGCCGAAAAAGGAATCCCGGTCTGGAGCAAGAATAGCTTTGCGCCGGATAAGCCCGGAACCAAAATCGTCCCCGCCATCATCTCCGAGGCCGGCGCGCGCGCGGTCACCTCCATGGCCAATGTCGCTCTGGTCTCGATCGAGCCCGCCAGCCCCGAGATCAGCGGTGTGCAGGTGATGGCGCGAGCCTTGGACGCCATCGCGCGCCCCAACATCGAGGTGCTCGCCCTGTCCGGCTCCAGCTACCGCCAGAGCTTCTGCTTCCTGGTCCGCGCCGAAGAGTTGGATACCACTCTCCAGGGCCTCGAATCCGCGCTGGCCCTGGAATTGGCGCATGGCTACGTCAAACCCATCCAGGTGGATAACCAGGTGGGGCTGCTGGCCGTCGTCGGCGAGGGCATGCGCGGCAAAACGGGCCTCGCCGGCCGGATCTTCACCGCGATTTCTCGCGAGAACGTCAATGTCATCGCGATTGCGCAAGGCTCCAGCGAATTGACCATTGCCGTCGTGGTCCGTCGCGACGGCCTCGAGAAAGCCGTCCGCGCCGTTCACCAGGAGTGCGCCCTGGGCCGCTAGCCCGAAATCATGGATAACCCTGGAGCCTCGGCTCCCCGTGCTTCCACTCCGGCGGCAAAGCGAATCCATTGCGGTTCGGCATCTTCACCTTCGGCAGGCTCTGCGCGTCCATTACCTCGTCTTCTTTGATGACGTCATTCTTGTACAGCAGGAAGGCCGTCAGCGCGTACACCTCGTCAGGCTTGAGCGAACCCTCCTTGCCCAGCGGCATGCCGCGATTGATGTAATCCCAGATCGTCGTCGCGAACGGGGAGTGAATCGCCATGGTGTTGGAGTCGTTCACGCACGGCGCCAGACACATCGCCGAGGGCGCGTTCGCCGCCGCCGGCGGCGGATCTTTCCTGCGGATCAGCGTCGGAGCATGACCGCCGGAATATCCGGCCGGCCCGTGACAGCCCGCGCAGCCCTTGCGCACATACAGCGCCGCGCCCTCTTTGGCTGTGCCGCGGCCGGGCGGAAGCTCTTTGCCTTCCGGGCTGATCGAAATATCCCACGCCCGGATTTCTTCCGCCGTCGCGGTTCTGCCCACGCCGTAGTCCGGCGCTTGCGTCCAGGCCCCCGCGCAAATTCCCAGCGCCGCCGGAACCAGTGCCAACTTACGCCAGCCCATTGTGCACGCTCCCATCGCTGGCGATTCTCCACGGCTGCACCGAATTATCGGCTCCTTGGATGCGCAGATTGCCGTCTAATGGCTTGTTCCAATACTTCGCAATGTCGGCGCGCGTGGGCTGCACGGTGTCCAGTTCATCGGTGCAGCGCGACATCAGCATGCACTCCTTGCCGTCCCACTTCCAGTGCAGGCCGAAGCGCGTGTGCGCCATCGGGTAAGCCGGAGAACGAAGCTCGGCCGCCTGCCATTTCTGGCCGCCGTCGGTAGACACCTCCACGCCACGGATCGCGCCGGCCCCCGACCATGCCAGCCCCGTGATTTCGTAGAACCCCGGCCCCGCCAGTTGTTGCCCGCCCGACGGAAACGTGATCACCGATTTCGGTCCGATCTCGTGCGTTAACGCGGCGACCTTCGGGTCCGCGTTGATATGGCCGTAATCGTCATAGGTCAGGTAGTAGCGATCCACCACCTTGATGCGACGCAGGTATTTGACCTGATAAATGCCTTCAAAGCCCGGAACCATCAGCCGCAGTGGAAACCCCTGCTGCGGCCGGAGCGGTTCGCCGTTCATCCCGTAGCACACCACGCAATCGTCCATCGCTTTCGCCAGCGGAATGCTCGACGAGCCTTTCACTTCCTCGGCGCCCTCCGCCACGATCCACGAAGCCCCGTTTTGTACGCCCGCCTCCTTCAGCAGCAGCGAGAGCGGCACGCCGGTCCATTCGGCGCAGCTGGTCAACCCGTGCGTTTCCTGAACAGTCTTGTGCGTCGGCCGCGCGCGGTTTCCCAGGCACTCCACGAAGTGGATCCGCGATACGTAAGGCAGCCGCTTCAGGTCGTCCAGTGTAAAGACTAGCGGCCGGTCCACCATGCCGTGAATCATCAGCCGGTGCTCGCGCGGATCGATGTCCGGAACGAACGCCCCGCGGTGCGTGGCCGTATAGAACAGCGACGACGGCGTGATGATTCCGACCGAATCCTGCAGCGGAGTCAGTACATGGAAGGTGAGCCCGAATTCATCCGGCGAATGCCGCTCGGCGACCGGAATCCGGACTGAGGTGATGAACCGCGAACGCTCGCCATACGCGATCAGCTCGTCGATTTTCTTGGCGGGAGTCCCTTGCGTCTGGGCGCTGGCGCGGCCCGCGCCGCCCGCGGCCAGGCCGGCCAGCGCCGCTCCACCCTTGAGAAATCTCCTCCGATTCGATTTCTTTGCATCCATGTGCCCTCTCCTGGAAAAAAATTTTCCCCGAAATCAGCCTCGTGGCGTTCCGATGGTTGCAAGTATACACCGTAACGCCGGTTCCTTTGCTCCGCGGCTCACTCGTGTAGAAGATATTTCTAACTTAATATCTGCTAAAGTAACCTTCGGGAGAATGCCAGGTGTCGAATATACGATTGTTCTCTTCCACCCGCCTCACGTTACTCGCCGTCGTCGTGATGCTGCTTGGATGTTATGGCTCGGCCCAGAGCCAGGTAGTCATCAGCCAGGTCTATGGAGGCGGCGGCAACTCCGGCGCCACCTATAGGAATGATTTCATCGAGCTCTTCAATCGCGGTTCGGCCCCGGCCAGTCTGACCGGCTGGAGTGTTCAGTATGCATCGAGTACGGGCTCGAGCTGGACCGCCACAGCTCTGACCGGCACCATGCAGCCCGGCTCCTATTACTTGATCCAGGAAGCCGCCGGCAGTGGCGGGTCCACGAATCTGCCCGCACCCGACGCCGCCGGCTCCATCAACATGAGCGGCACGACCGGCAAGGTTGCTCTGGTGAACTCCACGACCGCGCTTACCGGTACGTGCCCTACCGGAGGCGGCATTCAGGATTTCGTCGGCTATGGCTCCGCCAACTGTTCGGAAACCTCTCCGGCCCCGGCACTCACTAACACGACGGCTGATCTGCGGAACGGCGGCGGCTCCGTCGATACCAACAATAATGCGGCCGACTTTACCGCCGGTACGCCCAATCCGCGCAACAGCGGAGGCGCACCTCCCCCGCCGCCAACCTGCACTCCCACCGCCACCATCTCGCAGATCCAGGGAACGGGCATCAAGTCGACCATGGTGGGGACCGTGGTTGGCGCCACCGGCGTCGTCACCGCGCGACGGTCAAATGGTTTCTTCATCCAGATGCCGGCCGGAGACGGGGATCCGAACACGTCCGACGGCTTGTTTGTCTTCACCAGCAGCGCGCCTTCGCCCGATGCGGCAGTCGGCAACCTGGTTTGTGTAAAAGGAACGGTTCAGGAGTACCCCGCGTCGACCGATCCGGCCACCGTTTCCCAAACGGAGCTGACGCAGATCTCGGCCCTCACCATCACCAGCACCGCCAATCCGCTGCCCGCGCCCGTGACGTTGACCACCTCCGATCTGACTCCACAGGGCGGCCCCTATCAGCTTTCGAAATACGACGGAATGCGCGTCCAAATCAGTTCGCTCAACGTGGTGGGCCCGACGCGTGGCACCATCGACGAGCCGAGCGCCACCGCCGCCAGCAACGGCATCTTCTACGGAGTCCCTCCCGGAACAGACCGCCCCTTCCGCGAGCCCGGTATTCAATCGCCCGGAACTCTGAACCCGGCCTGGCCCGCCAATATTCCCCGCTGGGATGGGAATCCCGAAGTTGTCTCCGTAAACACGCGTGCGCAATCCGGCGGCATAGCGCTCGACGTCACCACCGGACAGGTCGTGAACAACATCGTCGGACCTCTCGAGTTGAGCGGCGGTGTCTTTACCATTGATACCGATTCCGGCAATCCGCCATTCGCGGCGGCGACTCCTGCTCCGTTGACATCGCGCGCCGTCCCCGATCCAACCGGCGCCGAAATGACGATTGCCTCGATGAACATGCAGCGGTTTTTCGACACCGTCAACGATCCTGCGATCGATGACCCCGTGCTGACGCCGGCGGCCTTCCAGAATCGGCTTGCCAAAGCCTCGCTTGCCATCCGAAATGTCATGAAGATGCCCGATGTCATCGGCGTCGAGGAGATCGAGAATCTGTCCACGCTACAAGCCATCGCCGCCCAGGTCAGCACCGATGCCGCCGCCGCCGGCCAGCCCGATCCGCAGTATGCGGCCTATCTGGCCGAAGGCAACGACATTGGCGGCATTGACGTCGGCTTCCTTGCCCGGAAGACGGTGACCGTCCTCGATGTCACGCAGGTCGGCAGGGACACTACTTTCACGAATCCGACCACCGGCGGCCAGGACATCCTGAACGACCGTCCGCCTCTGCTCTTGCGCGCCACGGTCACGCGCGCCGGCTCCGATCAGCCGCTGCCGTTTACCGTGATCGTGAATCATCTGCGCTCGCTGACCGACGTCGATAATCCCACTGACGGCCGCGTGCGCGCGAAGCGCGAGGCGCAGGCCGAGTTTCTGGCCGACCTCATCCAACAGCGGCAGACCGCCGATCCGGCAGAAAACATAGTCTCCCTCGGTGACTACAACGCCTATCAATTCAACGACGGCTACGTGGACGTGATGGGAACCGTCAAAGGCATCCCCACTCCGCCGGACCAGGTGGTGCTGGCGAGCAGCGACCTCGTGAACCCGGATCTGAGCGACCTGACCGACGCCGCGCCGCCGGCGGAGCGTTATTCCTACTCCTTCAATGGCAGCGCGCAGGAACTCGATCACATCGTGGCGAACTCCGCCATGATGTCCAGGTTCAGCCGGTACGCCGTCGCGCGCAACGGCGCGGATTTCCCGGAAACCTATCGCAATGACCCCACGCGCCCGGAACGGCTCTCCGATCACGATTGGCCGATCGCCTATTTCACCATGCCGCTGAATCACACGCCCGTCGCCGCCGCGCAATCCGAGACCATTGCGTTCAATACTTCGCGCACCTTCGCGCTGCAGGCGAGCGATCCCGATTCGGGCGATACCTTGACGTTCGCGACCGTCACGCCGCCGGCGAAGGGAACCGTGACCTACGACAACACCGCGCGGACCGCCACCTATACGCCTTCCGCCGACGCCACCGGCGCCGACTCGTTCACTTATTCGGTGACCGATAACGGCGGCTTGCATGCCTCCGCCACCGTCACGATTCAGATTGCCGGTATCGTGACCACGACCGTCGTCAGTCCGGCCGCGGGTCAATACAGTGATGCCGTCACGCTGACCGCTACCGTCACTCCAACCAGCGCCGGAGCCCAGTCTTTAGCCGGATCCGTCACCTTCACGGTCGATGGAAACGCGGCCGGCAGCGCCCCCGTTAACGCCGGCGGCGTGGCGACGGTCTCCTATACGATTCCGCTGCCCGCCGGCGGTCACACCGTGGCTGCTCAGTTTGCTTCCGGAAATCCCGCGTTTGC
>Ga0070734_10001620_pt1 | contig 31522 bp, 23 predicted proteins | sample Coa_R1_8_FD_66444 | JGI IMG/M metagenome (GOLD analysis project Ga0070734, IMG submission 66444) | Surface soil microbial communities from Centralia Pennsylvania, which are recovering from an underground coalmine fire - Coalmine... | ecosystem: Environmental > Terrestrial > Soil > Unclassified ... | reverse complement strand
GGCGGCGATAGCGTCAACACGGCCAACTTTTATTACGACGACGTCTTCATCAACAACTTGGACCCGGACCCCAGCACGAGCACATCGGTCAGTGCCTCCCCGCCGAGCCCGGTGGCCGGTCAGCTGGTCACGTTCACCGCGACCGTGACGCCCAACGGTCTGGGCACGCCCACCGGCAGCGTGACCTTCTCTGACACGTACAATGGTGTGAACACGACCCTGGGAACGACCGGAGTGAACACCAGCGGTGGCACGACGACGGCGGCGATACCCATCCGGCTGGTGCTAGCCGGGACCCATACGATCACGGCCCAGTACAACGGGGACAATACCTTCACCGCCAGTATCTCGGCTCCGCTCCCCGTGAATGTCCAGCCGGCAGCCCTGGTGGTCCAGCCACCGGCCAACCAGACGGCAAGCGAGGGCACCGCAGATTCGGTGAGCCTGGGGAGCTTCAGCGATACGACGGGCCCCGGTCCCTGGACGGCCACCGTCACCTGGGGTGACGGCACGAGCACCACGCTCCCCGCCCCATCCGGGCCGGGATCGCTCGGAAACTATTCCCACATCTACACCGAAGAAGGCACATACACGGTGACCGTCTCCGTCACCAATACGGGCAACAATGCCTCCGCCTCCAGCGGGTTTACCGTGAACGTACTCGAGATGGCGTTGACGACCGCGTCCGTCCGGATCGGCGCTACGTTCGCTGTCCCCTATAGCGGAGCCGTCGCGACCTTTACCGATCCGGGTGGAGCGGAGGCCCTGGACGGCACGCACTACTCGGCCACCATCAACTGGGGGGACGCAACGGCCATTTCGACCGGGAGCATCAGCGTGAGCGGCGGCGTCTTCACGGTCACGGGCACGCACACCTACGCCGCCGTCAACTCCTACACCGTCACGGTTTCGATCGGCCACGAAGGATGGCTGTTCGCACTGGTGCAGAGCCCGGCCGCGGTGAGCAACTTCGTGCCCGCCAGCATGGTTAAGCCGACCAGCTTCTGGGAAGGGCTCCAGGGCCAGCAGCTGATCCGCCGCTTTGGCTTGACGAGCAGTAACCAGACCTTGGGCCAATGGCTGGCGGCCACCTTCCCCAACCTTTATGGCGGCAGCAATGGGGCGCCAAATCTGAGTCCCTTTACCAATTCCCAGGTTGGCAGCTATTACCAGAGCCTGTACCTGTCCTCCCAAGGGACCGGCTTGGATGTGGAGATCCTGGACACGGCCCTGGATGACTTCGGCACCAGTTCCTCCCTGGGCGGCACGCTCGGACAGAGCTATGGCTTTACCGTCAACAGCTACGGCCTGGGCGCCTACTTCTGGAACATTGGCATCAGTGGGGCAGCCTTCGGTACCCCGAATAACACGGTGCTCGACGTGCTCCACATCCTGCTTGCTGCCAATAACAATGCCGTGGGCGGTGAACCGTGGAACGGCAATACCCTGCTCCACGATGAGGGCCTGAGCGTCTTCCAAGGGATCAACGCCGTTTAATGCTCCAACGCCAAACCGGAAGCCAAGCCGGTGGGACGTTCGCAACGTTCCTCCCGTACGAACGCTGGGGGAATCTAACGGTGATCCTGCTGTGGGCGCACCTTACCGCCTACGAGCCCAGGCCGCTCCTTGTCCAACCCAGGATCGTCCTGACTAGGAAGCAATATCGCTCTTCCTTCTCTTCTCGCACGATTCGAGGTGAGCCCCCATCAATCGAAGACCAATAAACCCCCGCGCATTCAGTCGACTGCTCTTGCGGAGATCCCGACAATCATTAGGCTGGCAATCATGAGCATGCCGCCGGAACATACTCAGCTCGCCAGTGGACCTATCGAGAGTGGTCGTGTGCCGGGCCAGCGGATCCTCGGCATCGATCCCGGCCTCCAAATCACCGGTTATGCCATTGTGGAATCCGGCATCCACAGACCGGTGGTCCGCGAAGCCGGCGTCATTCGCAGTGCCGAAGGACGGACGCGGATTGATATGGCAATTCGGGTCCGTAATCTGTACGATAGTATAGTGGGTGTGGTGGATCAGTTCCGGCCCGAAGTCGTCGTGGTGGAGCAGCTCTATGCCCATTATCAGCATCCGCGCACGGCCATCTTGATGGCTCACGCTCGGGGGGTCATCTTCTTGGCGGCGGCTCAACGGCAGCTGCCGGTCATCAGCTACAATGCCACCCGCATCAAGAAGACGATCACGGGCAACGGCCGAGCGCCCAAGGACCAGGTGCAGCGCACCATCCAGCGCGAGCTGGGGTTACGGGACTTGCCCGAACCGCCCGACGTGGCCGATGCGTTGGCCGCGGCGCTGTGTCATTATTACGTGCAACGACTGCCCCAATGAAGGTGCCCATGATTACCAAGGTCAATGGCATTGTCAATCGTGTGCTGGATGAAGAGATTCGCCTCCAGGTGGGGGCATTCGAATACCAGGTGTTGGTGCCGGACTTTGTCCGCCGTCAGGTTCAGCTAAACATCGGCCAAGAGCTCAGCTTGCATACCAACGAATACCTGGAGGGCAACCCGATGCAGGGCCGGGTCGTGCCGCGGCTCATCGGGTTTTTGACGGAGGCAGAGCTGGAGTTCTTCGAGCTGTTCTGCACCGTCGATAAAGTCGGCGTCCGCAAGGCCATCAAGGCGTTGGTGCGGCCGATCCGGGATATTGCCGATGCGATCCAGCGGCAAGATTCGAAATGGCTGACCACGCTGCCGGGTATCGGTGCGGCGACGGCCGAGCAGATCGTCGCCACCTTGCGGCGAAAGGTGACCAAATTTGCCTTGATGCCCACGCGGCGAGAAGGAATCGAGGCAGCCCCCGCTCCCGTCGTGGTGGATGGCAATCTTCTGGAAGATGCGTACCAGGCCCTGCTCAGCGTTGGCCATAATCCGCTGGAGGCACGCAGCCGGCTGGATAAGGCAATTGCCGGCGGACGGTCGTTCAAGTCGGTGGAAGATATTCTTCTGGAAATCTACAAGCAGAATCCTTGAAACCCTCTTTGTCCGTGAAGGGATCCCCATGCCCCGCGAAGCCGTCTTGCAGGACGAGCAGCCCGAAGAACAACGTCAACGCGATGACGCCCTCCGGCCGCGTTGGCTGCACGAAGTCATTGGCCAGAAGGCGGTTGTCCAGCGCCTGCGCATCGTTCTGAACGCGTGCCAGCGGTTCAAAGAACCCCTGTCGCACATCCTCTTCGATGGCCCACCCGGCCTCGGCAAGACGACGTTTGCCACGGTCTTGCCCAACGAGCTGGGCACGTCCATTCAATTGACCAGCGGACCGGCCCTGAGCAATCCCAAGGATTTGATGCCCTTTTTGACCAATGCCACGGAGGGCTCGATCCTGTTTATCGACGAAATCCATCGCATGCCGCGCGTCGTGGAAGAGTTCATCTACCCGGCGATGGAGGATTTTCGCATCGATATCGTCCTGGGCGAGGGGATTAACGCCCGCACCCTGTCGATCCCCTTGAAACGCTTCACGCTCATCGGGGCGACCACGCGGAGCGGACTCCTCTCCAGTCCGATGCGCGACCGCTTCAAGATGAAAGAGCATCTGGAGTTTTACTCGGTCGACGAGCTGGCCGAGATCCTCCGCATCAACGCCCGCAAGCTGCGCACCGAGCTCACCGACGATGCGGCCCTGGAGTTGGCACGCCGTAGCCGTGGGACCCCGCGCATCGCCAACGCCCGATTGTGGTGGACGCGCAGCTATGCCGCCAGCGAAGCGGATGAGCGGATCACTCTGGACGTGGCCAAGGCAGCCCTTGCCATGTCCGAGGTAGACGGCGAAGGGCTCGATCGGCAGGACCGCCGTTATTTGGAAACGCTGGTTGGTGTTTTCGAAGGTGGACCGACGGGGGTCGAGGCCTTGGCCGCCACCATGAACCTGGCCACCGACACGCTCAGCGATGAAATCGAGCCGTACCTGCTCCGCGAGCAGTTCATCGTTCGCACGCCACGGGGCCGCCTGGCCACGCCGCGGGCCTATCAGCTCTTGGGGCACCCCCTGAAGCAGCCGCCGGAAGAGCCGTCGTTATTTGATTGAAGGATCCTGTACGATTGGTTGCACGGCGGTTCGGCGAACCGCCGCGCAACGATAACGGATGCGCTCCACCGGATCGGGGATTAACTACACCCCGACGTGGCTCCGCAGGTATCGCATTTGCAACACGTACCACTCCGGACCAGCGTCAATTGCCCGCACTCCCCACACGGATCGCCCTCATAGCCTTTCAGACGGGCCAGGCGGATCTTCTCGTCCCAAGAGCCGTTGGCCTTGTGGTGGTTGGCCGTCGTTTTGACGCCGTTGCCATTCTCGGGAAGTGGATGCAAATGGCCGGTTCGCGGCGTCGCAAATGCCGCGGACACCGGCACCGGCTCGACCACGCGCTCCGTGATCACCTCCTCGGATTCGAACTCAGGTTCGTTCGCTTCGTTGTGCATGGCGTCGCCGCGCAGGTCTTCCGCTTCGACATGGGCCAAATCATAACGGCCCAGATAGCTGATGGCCAGCTCTCGGAAGATGTAGTCGATAATGCTGGTCGTCATCTTGATGTGCGGGTTGCCCTGGACCATGCCGTTGGGCTCGAAACGCGTGAATAGGAACGCATCGACGAATTCCTCCAGCGGCACCCCGTGTTGCAGGCCGAGGGAGATGGCGATGGCGAAGCAATTGGTCATGCTGCGGAACGCAGCCCCCTCCTTGTGCATATCAAGGAAGATCTCGCCCAGGGTCCCATCCTCGTACTCGCCGGTGCGCAGGTAAATCTTGTGGTTGCCGATGCGGGCCTTCTGCGTGTACCCGGCCCGGCGATAAGGCAGCCGCCGCCGCCGGGCGATGTAGCGATGGACGATCTTCTCGGCAATGCGAACCGGTTCGGCCTTGGCCGCCTCGGCCGCCGGCTCTCCTTGATCGACGACGGAATTGAGCGGTTGGCTCAGTTTCGAGCCATCGCGGTACAGCGCGTTGGCCTTGAGCATCAATTGCCAGCTCAGCAGATAGGCACGCTTGATATCCTCCACGCTGGCTTCGTGCGGCATGTTGATGGTCTTGGAGATGGCCCCGCTCACGAATGGCTGAGCCGCGGCCATCATGTGGATGTGCGCTTCCGTGGACAAGAACCGCTGCCCAGTCTTGCCACACTTGTTGGCGCAATCGAAAACTGGATAATGGGCCGGCTTCAAATGGGGGGCTCCCTCGATTGTCATCGTGCCACAAACATGGGCATTGGCCGCGGCAATCTGTTCGCGACTAAACCCCAGGGCGGCCAGCAGATCAAAATGCGGGTCGGCAAGCTGTTCGGACGATAGCCCCAGTCGATTCCGACAGAAATCATCCCCAACCGTCCAGCGGTTTACGGCAAAAGAAAGATCAAACGCGGCCGGCAGCTGGACCTCGATGGAGCGCACAACTTCGTCGGTGAACCCTTTGGCCTCGAGGCTGGCGGAGTTGATGTGCGGGCACTTCTCCAGCGTCCCGGTGCCGCGGCAGTAGCGGATGATGTCGTCAATCTGTGCCGGCGCGTAGCCGAGCCGGGCCAAGGCAGGCGGGATCGAGGCGTTGATGATCTTGAAGTAGCCGCCGCCGGCCAGCTTCTTGAATTTGACGAGCGCGAAATCGGGCTCGATGCCGGTGGTGTCGCAGTCCATGACCAAGCCGATGGTCCCGGTCGGCGCAAGTACCGTGACCTGGCCATTGCGGTAGCCATGCTTCTCTCCCAGCTCCACCATGCGATCGCATTCCCGGCGCGCAGCTTCGAGGAGATAGGCCGGGCAGACCCGTTCATCGATGCCGACGGGCGTGGTGGTCAGTCCCTCGTACTCCTCCTTGGGCGTGTTGTAGGCCGCGCGGCGATGATTGCGGATAACCCGGAGCATGGCTTCGCGATTGATCTCGTAACGTGAGAATGGCCCGACTTCGCCAGCCATCTCGGCCGAGGTTGCGTAGGCCGTCGCATGCAGGAGCGCGGTCACCGCGCCGCAGTGGGCCCGCCCTTGGGGTGAATCATAGGGGATGCCCTGGACCATGAGCAGGGAGCCCAAGTTGGCATAGCCCAGCCCCAGGGTGCGATAATCGTAGGATTTCTGGGCCACCGCCACGCTCGGGAACTGGGCCATGGTGACGGAGATTTCCAAAATCAACGTCCACAGTCGGCAGGCATGGCGGTACGAATCGACATCAAACCGGCCGGATGCGGCATCGTAGAATTTGAGGAGGTTCAAGGAAGCAAGATTGCACGCGGTATCGTCGAGGTAAAGATATTCAGAACACGGGTTCGACGCATTGATCCGTCCTCCGGCCGGGCAGGTGTGCCATTCGTTGATGGTCGTATCAAACTGGACCCCCGGATCGGCACACGACCAGGCCGCGTAGGCAATCTGATCCCAGAGCTCGCGGGCGTGCAGGGTCTTGCACGGCTTGGGGGTACGGTTGTCTCGCTTCGCTTTTTCCTTCTCCGTCCGCCAGTACAGATGCCAGAGACCATCTCGGATCACCGCGTCCATGAACGCATTGTCGATGCGGACGGAGTTATTGCTGTTCTGTCCGGATACCGTGTAATACGCCTTGGAGTTCCAGTCGGTATCGTATTCCTCGACGTGCAGAGAAGTGAATCCCTGCCGCGCGAGCTGGAGGACGCGTTCGATATAGTTGGCCGGCACCAAGGCGGCGGCCGCTTCGGCGATGGCCCGGTGCAGCTCGGCATTACGGGCCCGGTCGAACCGCTCTGCCGGCTCCGGCCAGCGATGGCATGCCTGCAGAATGGCGTTGAGGTGTCGATTCAGTAGCCGGGAGCCGGCGACCAGGGCGGCAACCTTTTGTTCCTCGGTGACTTTCCAGTTGATGAACTCTTCGATATCGGGATGATCGAGATCAAGGACGACCATCTTGGCCGCCCTTCTCGTCGTGCCGCCCGACTTGATAGCCCCAGCGGCGCGATCGCCAATTTTGAGAAAACTCATCAGCCCGCTGGATTTGCCGCCGCCGGAGAGCGGCTCACCTTCCCCGCGGACCGCGGAGAAGTTACTCCCCGTACCCGAGCCGTACTTAAAGATCCGTGCTTCGCGGACCCACAAATCCATGATGCCGCCTTCGTTCACCAAGTCGTCGCTGACGGACTGGATGAAACACGCGTGGGGAGAAGGCTGCTCATAAGCCGACGTGGAGCGCACCATCTGCCCGGTCTTGGGATCAACCCGATAGTGTCCCTGAGCCGGTCCTTCGATGCCGTAGGCCCAGTGCAGACCGGTATTGAACCATTGCGGGCTGTTGGGAGCCGCCATCTGGGCGGCCAGCATATAGCATGTCTCATCGAAGAACGCCTGGGCATCGCTCTCGCTGGAGAAGTAGCCCCCCTTCCACCCCCAGTAGGTCCAGCACCCCGCGAGACGGCGAAACACCTGCCGGGCATCGGTCTCCTGACCCGCACCGTGGCCATCCGTCTTGGGCCGGCTGCGCTGGATCCAAGCCGGCACATCCGGTTCGGGGACGCGCTCCACCTCAGCGGGCACGCCGGCCCTGCGGAAATACTTCTGCGCTAGAATATCCACGGCAACCTGCGACCACTGGTCCGGTGCGAGCACATCCTTCATCTCGAACACCACCGACCCATTCGGGTTGACGATGCGCGAGCTGCGCGGGCTGAACGTGAAGGCGGCAAACGGGTCTTGCCCTGGGATGGTATAGCGGCGTGTGATTTTCATGAAGAATTCCTTGCTCCAGATCCGCTGGCAGGCAGCAGTCTTCTTGAGAACCGGCGAACAGGCGAATGGGAAGTTCTGTTCTCGCCTCCGCACCAATGCGGAAGCCCGCGCCATGGCCCATCCCTGCTCGGGATGGCCGGCGGCGATCGTCGGTGATCGTTACGGTTGATGGTTCGATCCGAGGACAAAGGGCAGCGTGAGGCCCTTCTGGTCCTGATACTTTCCTTTTTTGTCGGCGTAGCTAGTACGGCAAACCGCATCGCAGCGCAGGAAGAGGATCTGGGCAATTCCTTCCCCGGCATAAATCTTGGCGGGCAACGGTGTCGTATTGCTGATCTCGATCGTGACCCGGCCGCGCCATTCCGGCTCCAACGGCGTCACGTTGACGATGATGCCACAGCGGGCATAAGTAGATTTGCCCACGCAAATGGCAATCACATCGCGTGGGATTTCCAGGTACTCCACCGTCTCCGCCAGGGCAAAGCTGTTCGGAGGAATAAGACAGAAATCGCCTTCCATGTCCACAAACGAAGCGGGATCGAAGTGCTTCGGATCGACGACCGCACAGCGGGCATTGGTGAAAACCTTGAACCGCCGGCTGACTCGAACATCGTACCCGTAGCTGGTTACCCCATAAGAGATCGTGCCCGGACGCGGTGCCCCATCCGCGAACGGCTCGATTTTGATATCCCGCTGAATCAGCCAATCCGGCATGACACCCACGGTCGCTTCTCCCCATTCAGAATCACATGAACTGAACCGGTATACAGTTATTCTACCCAAGGTCAGGAATAGATCTAGTGAAATCGGTGACAGAACCCACAACATATAGTGGGGGACCCGCAAAATCAATGCCTCTCTGAGGGAATTGTGAAATCTGCGTGAATTTGTAAAGAACTGAGCCATTCAGCATCCGCATCGCACCGACCCCGGATCGCAGCTGGTAGGCAGCCTGACTCTTTTTTTTCGACCGTTTTGCTTCAGGACATGAGCCCAGACCCTGGACAGGATATCGGTACTAATGTACACTATATGTGGGTAGCGGAGCAGGAAGATGATGCAAACCAACCAAAGTTAACCAACACCCAACGTAACCAGCCATTCATCTTCCGCTCTGCCTCTATTCAAGGAATGCAGACATGCGAACTTCATCGAAGTCGAATCGAGAAAAGAGCCCTCCCCGAACCGACGTCGAGGCCATCACCAGCGCCCTGGCGGAGCCGTTCGATCCCTCGGAGGTCCGCTTCAAGCCGGTAGCGGTCAGCGGCAGCCGGGCTCTGGCCCTGGCCTATGTGGATGCCCGGGTGGTTCAGAACCGCTTGGACGAAGTGCTCGGCGTCGATGGCTGGCAGGACGACTACGAATGCCTGGCAGACGGCTCGGTCGTTTGCCGCCTGCGCTTGCGGATGGGCGGGGAATGGATCACCAAGGTGGATGTGGGAGGACCCAGTGAACAGCCCGACGGCGGCGACCGGCTCAAGGCCGCCTTCAGCGATGCACTCAAACGCGCTGCCGTCAAGTTCGGTGTCGGCCGCTACCTGTATCGCTTGCCGTCCCAGTGGATGGACTATGATTCGCAGCGGCGGCAATTCCTCAAGACGCCAACGTTGCCGGCGTGGGCCTTGCCCGGGAGGAAATCGCACTCAGCCGAGCCGGCAGACAGCGAGAGGCCGCCCGAGCCCAAGGCCCCTGCCAAGGCGGCTGGCCACAGCATGCCGGCCAACGGCGGCGAACTGCAACGCCGGCTTTACGACTACGATGCTCGTTTGGCAGCCGAAGGCCTGTGCCAGCGGGGCGACCTGGTCAAGCACGTCGTCCAGGCTGGCGCGAAAGCGGGCCACGATTCGGACCTGGCCAGCTGGATCGGCCCGGCCATTGCCTTGGCCGTGGAAGAGACCAAGGCGTTTGAAGCCCGCATCCGCCAGAAAACCGCCGATCACAAAAACGTCGCTTGAGCCGTGGGTCGGTGCCCGAGGCGGGCGCTGACGAGCAAATCCAGCATGGGATCGCCCCATGCCTCCACTACGGCTTCCCGAGCCTGGCGCGCCCTGGACGGGGACATCCCAGCGCCGGCTGCTTGACGGGGAACGAGTGCGCTCGTCTCGGTAACCACCGGCTGCACCACATCGGTCTGGCGATACTCCAGTCCGCCAGCCAAAACGGGATCCGAGCGGCCGGGAAGTGATGGGTGGATCGTGAGCAACCCCGGCGGAGCGGCCGCGTGTCCGCCATTTCCCCAATCGGCAGCATTGAGCAGAACGGTGACGTTTCCCCCAGCAACCACGGCCAGGTCGGGGAAACCGTCGCCATTGAAATCCCCCACGGCCACTGATATCGGAGCAAAGCCGGTGTCGTAGCTTTGGGGCGTTCGAAAGCTGCCGACGTTGCCGAGCAAGATTCCCACGTCGGCCGACTCGCCCGTTGCCACGGCAGCGTCGGGGATACTGTCGCCGTTGAAGTCGCCCACGGCCACGGATCGGGGGAAGAAGCCTACCGTGTAATCTTGGGCGGCCTGGAACAGCGAGTCCCCCCGTCCTGTGCTCACGAGGAGACTGACCGTGTCCGAACCGCTGTTGGCGACGAGCAGATCGGGCCGACCAGCGCCGCTGAAGCTCCCCACGGCCAGGGAAATAGGACCGTCGCCGACGGCGTAGCTGCCGGAAGGCTGGAACGCGCCATCCCCTTTACCAAGCAAAACGCTCACCGTGTTATCGGAAGCGTTGGCCACGGCCAGGTCGGCATGGCGGTCGCCATTGAAGTCGCCGACGGCCACCGCGGACGGGCTGTTGCCGACGGCATAGTCGACCGCGGGCTGGAACGTACCATCCCCTTTGCCGAGCAAGATACTCACTGTGTTGGAGCCGCTGTTGGCGATGGCGAGATCTACCGCGCTCATGCCGTCAAAATTCCCGACCGCCACGGAGATCGGATCGGGACCGACGGCATACTCTTGAGCCGCCTGGAAGGTGCCATCGCCATTGCCCAGGAGCACAGTCACGGTGTTCGAGACGATATCCGTCACGGCGAGATCGAGATGACCGTCGCTGTTGAAGTCGCCCACGGCCACCGCGGAGGGACCGCCCCCTGCGGCGTAGCTCTGAGCCGCCTGGAAGGTGCCGTCGCCATTGCCCAGGAGCACGCTCACCGTGTCGGCGCCTTCGTTGGCCACCACCAGGTCCGGGATGCCATCTCCATTGAAGTCTCCCACCCCCACGGCCGAGGGGCCTTCATCGACCGTGTAGCTTCGGGCGGCCAGGAAGGTTCCGTTGCCTTTGCCGAGCAGGATACTGACGGTATTGTCGTCCGAGTTGGCCACGGCCAGGTCGGGGCTGCCATCGTGATTGAAGTCCCCGGCCGCGACGGAGTAAGGCCCGTCGCCGACGGCCTGATTGATCGCGAGTTGGAACGAGCCGTCCCCGTTGCCCAGCAAGATACTCACTGTGTCGGCGATGTAGTTGGCAACGGCAAGATCGAGATGGCCATCGCCATTGAAGTCGCCCGCAATCACGGCCGAAGCCCCTGCCCCGACGGCGTAGGTGCTTTGCGGTGGTTGAAATGTGCCGTCCCCATTGCCGAGCAAAATGGCGGCCGTGCCGCCGTAATTGACCACCGCGAGATCGGGATGGCCGTCGCTATTAAAGTCCCCCACGGCCACGGCCCCGGGAAGGTAGCCGGCCGCATAGCTATGGGCGGGCCGGAACGTGCCGTCGCCATTGCCCGGCAAAATGCTCACCGTGTTATCGAAGTAATTGGCCACGACGAGATCGAGATGGCCATCATTGGCGAAGCTATCGACCGCGATGGCATACGGGCCCGAGCCGGCCGCGTAGTTCTTGGCCGGCCGAAAGGTGCCATCCCCCTTGCCCAGCAGGACGCTCACCGTGCCCGAGAAGTAGTCGGCAACGACAATGTCCAGAATGCCGTTGCCGCGGAAATTCCCCACGGCCAGGGCGGAAGGACCGCCGCCGACGGTGTAGTTGACCGCCGCGGCAAAGGAGCCGGCTCCCTTGTTCAGCAAGACACTCACGGTGTTCGAGCCATAGTTGGCCACGGCAAGGTCGGGGAGGCCATCGCCATTGAAATCTCCCACAGTCACGGCCTCGGGAAGGAGTCCAACGGGGTAGGTACGGGGGAATGCAAAGCTGCCGTCGCCCCGGCCCAGCAAGACACTGACGCTGTTCGAGCCAAAATCCGCGATGGCGAGCCCCTGGTTGCCGTCGTGGTTAAAGTCTCCCACGGCCACCGACCACGGAGCATTGCCGGCCGTGTAGCTGGGAGCAGTGATAAAGCTGAGCAGCGTGCGGTCTTCGAGAATCTCGATGCGTGGCCGATGGGTGGTCACCCGAACGCGCGGCGCGGTTCCAGCGAAGGATTTCCGAAGCGACATGGCCAGGTCTCCGTAGGTGTTCGTCTGCCCGATGAGTTCAGCGGCTCCCCGACAACGGGGGTAGACAGGCCAATCCAAGCCGCCGGTTCAAAGAAACAGCCCGATTGTGTGCTGGGGCGCGGCGCTTGTCAAGCGGCGGATGAAAAAAGGAGAAGCAGCTGGGCCGAAGAACGATTTAAACGGCTGGACAACTCCTTTTTACCTGCTACGCTAGAGTCTTGGAGTGTGGCGCCTGGCACCACCAGCATTCATGTATCGTGGACAGAGATCGGTCCTGTCTTACATGTTCTGTCCATGCGGCGGTACCTTCTGCACTGCTCCCCGGCACCACCCATTCGACGATGGCCGAAGCAGCCGGCAGCGCACGAATCCGAAATCAATGAATCCAGCAAGTCCCGACGGAAGCTCTTCCCATTGGATCGGAGTCGCCTGATGTTAACTCCCCAACAAAAGGAACAATATTTCCGGGATGGATTTCTGCTCGTGCCCAATGTGTTGACAGCGGACGAGGTGGCCTGGCTGCGTGCCTTTTTTCGTCCCAAGTTTGACGCGCCCAAGTTCCTGGCCGACACCCATCATTGGCTGCTCGATATCTTTGGCCGGTACCCTGAAGTCCGCTGGCTCTGCTTTCACGAGCCGACGCTCCAGATTGTGCGGTCGCTGTTCGGCGAGGACGCCGTTCTCCTTCCGGAGAGCACGGCCCATTTCAATTATTTTGGCGGCTGGCACAAGGACACCGGTACGTTTGACCGTGCGGGGCGTACGTTCTTCAAGGAAAAAGGCTACGAGATGTGGACGGTGGCATATTACCTCCAGGATAATACCGAAGAGTACGGCGGCGGCCTCGACGTGGAACCGGGAACGCACCGGGAGCCGGAAGATCTGATCATTCGTCCGCCGGCCTACCGCACGCGCGGCCTGGTGGAAAAAATCTGGCAGCAAATCTATCGGCCGGCCCACCGGAAATACTGGCGTGCCTGGATGGAGTACGATCAAGATGGTTACGTGCCGAAGACGCTGTTCTCCATCCCCTCCCTGGCCGGCGACGTGGTGGTGTTTGATTCGCGGTTGAATCATCATGCGACGCCGGTGAAAGGGATTGTGCCGGACGGCGGCTGGATCCGGCGCGGGGTTGTGCCCGTTGAACATGAAAAATTGGCGATTTTCAGTGCCTGGTCGCGCAACAACGCCACCGCCCGGGCCTATCTCGATTGGAACAAGACCCGCAAAGAATATCCGCATCTGAAGGATTTCGCGTACCCGCCGGATTTTCTCCAAGATGCGGAGAAAGCAGGGGTCAAATTGATCTATTGAGGGATTCTGCGAACTCCCGCAGTCTTGATCAGGGAGCAAGGGAGGAGGGCATGACATTACCGGTGGTCGTGGTCTTTCCGCTTTTTGACAGGCCGGTGCGCGCCGCGCTTAAAATTGGTCGGGAAGCGAAAGGCGAACAGGTGCAAGCCCTGGCGGGGATCGTGCACAAACATTTACTCGCATTGGCTCCGATCGTGGACATCCTGAAGCGGGCTGGCTGGGAAGTCCTGATCCACGAAACCGCCCTCGTTTGCCGCCATCCCTCCGTCCGAACCCGCGCCATGGCCGAGGTTGCGTTATGCCAGCTTGGAGTGGAATCCCAGTGGTTTCGCGTTTACGATTCCGCCGAAGTCGAACCGCGCGGGCCAACGGTGACCCAGAATGGAGCGATTCCACATCCTCGGCCGTTGCCGTCTCCGACGGATCCCGGCGGTCCACGCAATCCACTTCCTCCGCAGCCGTGAGCGCAGACGGTTATTCGGTCTGCGTAACCTCCAGAAGGAGATCGACCTCATCACGGCTGCCGACGATCAAGGGCGTCCGTTGGTGCAAGCTTGCGGGCGTCCGATCCAGGATATTCATCTTCCCATCGACGGCTTTTCCGCCGGCCTGCTCGGCCAGCAGGGCGATGGGGTTGGCCTCGTACAACAGGCGGAGCTTGCCGTGCGGATGCTGCCGCGTAGGCGGATACAGAAATACGCCTCCTTTGAGCAGCGTGCGGTGGAAATCGGCGACCAGCGAGCCGATGTAGCGGGACGAATAGGTCCGGCCGGACTTGCCCGCTCGCAGATCCGCAAGATAGCGCTGGTACGATTCGGGAAAGGTATCGGCGTTGGCTTCGTTCACAGAGTAGATGGAGCCCTGCGGCGGCATGGTGATGCGTTGGTGACTCAACAGGTAAGCGCCGATCGACGGGTCCAGCGTAAACCCATAGACGCCATTGCCGGTGGTGTAAACCAGCATGGTCGAGGAGCCGTAGACGACATAGCCGGCGGCCAGCTGACGGCGACCGGGCTGAAGAACGTCCACGAGCGGATCGCGGCTGGCGGCGGGGTCCGGTTCCCGCCGCAGAATGGAAAAAATGGTGCCGACGCTCACATTGACATCGATGTTGCTCGACCCGTCGAGCGGATCGAAGATGACGACGTATTTGCCGTCCTTCCGGTCGCGGGGCACCACAATGGGTTGCTCATTTTCTTCCGACGCCATGACGGCGACATTGCCGCGGCTGCCCAGGCAGTAGAGAAGGGCTTCGTTGGCCAGGACATCGAGCTTTTGTACGGTTTCCCCCTGGATATTGCGCTGCCCATCCGAGCCAAGCACCCCGGCCAGCCCGGCGCGGCGGACCTGGGCGGCGACGATCTTGGTGGCGAGCGTGATGCCGGAGAGCAGCCAGGAAAAATCTCCTGTCGCCTGGGGACTGTAGCGGCGTTGCTCTTCCTGAATGTGTTGCTGGATCGTGATGAGTGGCGGCTCGTGCATAATGAACCTCCGCTTACCGGAAATCTTGCACCCCAAGCTCCCAATGGCCCTGTAGGAATCGGCAGCGTACAAGCCTGATCCCGCACAGTGAATTAGAATATGCTTCGAAGGCATAGAGCGAAGGAGTTTCACCCCTTGCACCGATCCATGAATCCCAAACCGCTCATCGCGCTGAATCAGTGCATCATCCAGTGCCGGCGATGTCCGCGCCTCGTGGCCTGGCGCGATCAGGTCGCGCGCACCAAGCGGGCCGCCTATCGGGAGGAAGAGTACTGGGGACGCCCCTTGCCTGGTTTCGGCGATGCCCGCGCCCGCTTGCTGGTGTGTGGCCTGGCGCCGGCAGCTCACGGCGGCAATCGCACCGGCCGGTTTTTCACGGGTGACCGTTCGGGCGCTTGGCTGTACCGTGCCCTGTATCGAGCCGGCTTCGCCAACCAACCGACCTCCACCCACCGCAACGATGGCCTGTCCCTCTGCGATTGCTACGTGACGGCTTGCGTCCGCTGTGCGCCGCCGGCCAACCATCCCACGCCGGAAGAACGCGATCATTGCCTGGCTTATCTGGTGGACGAGCTGCGGATCCTGAAGCGCGTCGGCGTGATCGTGTGCCTGGGGGCCTTTGCCTGGGACGGCACGCTTCGGGCTTTGCGCAGCCTCGGCATCGTTCTCTCTCAAAAGCCCCGCTTCGGGCACCAGGCCGAAGTTGCCGCGGGTCCTTATCATCTCCTCGGCTCCTATCATCCGAGCCAACAAAACACGTTTACCGGCCGGCTGACGCAGGAAATGTTCGATGCGGTCTTCGAGCGCGCCCGGATTCTGATCCAGGGTCGGAGCCGGCGGCCACAGCACGGCTAGGCACCGCATTGGGATTGCCGTAAAATAGCATCACCTGGTGGCCAAAGGATGCCACTTCGTCGTTAGCCTCTCCCTTTCCCTTTCCCATTTGAGGATTCGCATGTCCATGCCATTCCAGCGATTTCGACTCCGAATACGGAAACCAAGGGTCGAGAGCCTGGTGCTCTTTGCCATCGTTTCCCTCGCTTCGATCGGGTTCCCCCTGCTTGCCGACGAGGCGGGCCAGAAAAAAGCGGCCGGTCCTCTTTCGGGTGCGACGCTTCAGGCCGCGGCAGCCTTCTACGATGGCATCCGCACCGAAACGCTGCCCAACGGCTTGCGCGTCTATCTCAAGCCGGTCCCGGAGTCGCCCGTGGTCACGACCATGGTTGCGTACAAGGTTGGATCAGCCGACGAAAACCTCGATCACACCGGTCTATCGCATTACCTGGAACATCTCATGTTCAAGGGCACCGACAAGATCATGCCGGGCGACATCGATCGGCTAACGTTACGCAACGGCGGGGCCAACAACGCCTCGACCTCGGAGGACTGCACGGAGTATCACTTCGATTTCGCTTCCGACCGCTGGCAGGCCGCCTTGCAGGTGGAAGCCGACCGGATGCACAACCTCCGCATCGACACCGCCCATGAGTTCGAGCAGGAAAAGGGGGCGGTGATCTCCGAGCTGGAAAGCGACGAGGATGAACCCTGGGACCTGGAGAACAAAGCAATCCTTCCGCTGCTCTTCGGCTCGGGACCGTATGGCCATCCGGTGATCGGCGAGCGGGCTCATGTCCGCGGTGCCACCGCTGCCGTCATCCAGGCCCATTACACCAAATGGTACCATCCCAACAACGCCGTTCTCGTCGTTTGCGGCGGCTTCGATCCCGACCAGGCCATGGCCCGGATCAAGGAGCTGTTTGGCCCCATTCCTCGGGCCGAGCTGCCCGAGCGCAAGCCGGTGGCCGTCGTCAAGCGGCAAGGTTCGGTGCGCAAGGAAATCCCATCCAAGTTTGATGTGCCGCGCATGGTCATGGGATTCAATACGGTTCGGAGCGGCGACCCGGACTTTTATCCCCTTCAGGTGATTCAGAGTTTGCTCACGAGCGGCAAGACCGGCCGGCTCTATCGCAAGTTGGTCGAAGGCGAAGAGCTGGCCAGTGCCGTGGATAGCACGAACAACGCCGGCCGGTACCCCGGCTGGTTCGAAATCCAGGTCGAATTACTCCAAGGCAAAGACCGCGACAAGGCGGAGCAGATCGTCCTGGCGGAGTTGAAGTCCCTGTGCGATCAGCCCATCCGCGACGCCGAGCTGAAACGCATCAAGACCCGGCTGCTCGCCGGAGTCATCTTTGGCAGGGAAAGCGTCCATGCCCTGGCCGAAAGCATCGCTCGTGGGGTCACGATCAACGACCTCGACTTCCTCAAGAGTTACCTCCCTCGCATCCAGGCCGTGACCGCGCAGGATATCCAGGCGGCGGCCCAGAAATTCTTCGACCCCGAGCAGCGCGTCGTGGTGTGGTCGGTACCGAAAACGGCTCAGGGAAAGGGAGCACGCACCACACAAGAGCGACACGGAACGGGGCGCGCGGCGGCGCGGCGGCTGGCGGGAGGCATCGGCACGCTCTCCCTCCAGCAAGCTCAGCGCGTCGAACTGCCCAACGGCCTGACGCTGTTGCTGCTGGAGAACCATCGCTTGCCCATTGTCGTCGCCGATGCAACCCTGCGGCGAGTGACGGTGCTGGAGCCGGAAGCGAAAGCGGGGGTCGCTGCGATGGTGGGCGACCTGCTCGATGAAGGATCGACCCGGCACACGGGGCCGGAGATTGCCGATCTGATCGAGAATGTCGGCGGTTCGCTCTCGGTGAGCGCAGCCGGTGGCAGTGTCAAAGTCCTCGCGCCGGAGCGGAGCCTCGGTCTGGGCGTGCTCTTCGAATGTTTGTCGCAGGCGACCTTTCCGCAAGATGCATTTGCCCGTGAACAGGCCCAACAGCTCTCGGCCATCGCCGACGCCGAACGCCGGCCGGATGCGAAAGCCCAGATGGAGTATCGCCGGCTGGCGTATGGCAAACATCCCTATGGCCGGCCCCAGCTGGGACGGCGGGACACGGTCCAGGCGCTGACGCCCGAGGATTGCCGCACCTTTTATCGGCAGGTGTTTGTGCCCAATAACACCATCGTGGCCATCGTCGGCGACTTCGACAGCAAACAGGTCATCGACGAGGTGACGCGGCTCACGGCCGAGTGGAAGCGATCTGAGTTGCCCAAGCCGGAGTTGCCGGCGGTCGAAAAACCGAAGGAGTTCACCACCGAGATCGTGACCATCCCGGCGGCGGCGCAGCTCCACTTCTTCATGGGCCATGCCGGCATCCGCCGCGACAACCCGGATTATTTCAAGCTGCTCGTCATGGACTACGTGCTCGGAACAGGGCCAGGATTCACCGATCGGCTGTCGGCACGGCTGCGCGATCGCCAGGGGCTGGCGTACACCGTCTCGGCCGGCATCACCTCGTCGGCAAGCGAGGAGCCGGGACTGTTCACCTGTTACATCGGTACCAATCCCCAGTCCTTCGAGCGTGTCAAAGCGATTTTTCTGGAAGAAATGGAACGCCTCCGTAACGAGAAACCGACGGACGAAGAGGTGGAGGATGTCAAGAAGTACCTGACCGGCAGTCTGGCGTTTCGGCTCACGACCAACGCGCAGATCGCCTCGCAGCTGGTGTTGATCGAACGATACCATCTCGGCTTGAGCTATCTGGACAATTACCGCAAGGCCGTGAACGCCGTCACCCCGGCGGACGTTCAGGCGATGGCCCACCAATATCTGGATCCCCAGCACATGGTCTTAGTTGCCGCGGGCGCGCTGGACCAGAACGGCAAGCCGCTGGAGAACCTGCCGCCGCCGAAGAAGCCGGGCGACAGCAAATAGCCAATCCGCGCCGCGCAGCCGGCGGCTGCTATCATCGCCGGCTGCGCGGCTCCAATCGGGAAATCGACGAATTAGCTCTTGACGCACTAGACATGGTGTCTTATCCTGTCCTTAGACATTCCGTCTAGAAGTGAGGATTCCGATGGCACGCACGCCCCAAGATGTGACCGACGCGGAACTGGCAATCCTGCAAGTTCTTTGGGAACGGGGACCGGCCAATCGCCGGCAACTGACGGACCGCCTCTATCCGGGCGGCAATCCAGCCCACTACACGACGGTGCAGAAGTTGCTGGAACGGCTGGAAGCAAAAGGGTATGTCGCTCAGGAAAGCGGGCCCGGCGTGCTGACGTTCCGCGCTACCATCAGCCGCGACGACCTGATCAGCCGCCGGTTGCTGGACATGGCGGAGAAGCTCTGCGAGGGATCGGTCACCCCGTTGTTGATGAACCTGGTGCGCGCGAACCGGTTGAGCGGCAAAGAACTCCAGGAACTTCGCACTCTGATCGATGAGCTGAAACAACCCCCCAAACCCAAGCGTTCGCCCCGCTGAAAGGAGCCGTTCGTGGATACGCTCCTGCACGCTGCACTCAGCAATGCGGCCGTGGTGGCCATCCTGGCCCCACTCGTTTCCGTGTTCGCGCGTTTCCAGCGCCGGCCAGCCCTGGTGCACAGCCTTTGGCTCCTGGTCTTGCTCAAGTTGTTCACGCCGCCCCTTTGGCCTGTGCCGCTGTCGTGGTTGGTCCACTCCGACGCCTACCAGGCGGCGGCCAACGATCGGGCGGGCGCGGAGCCGGGGCTACCGGCGGAGTCCGTCGAGACCGCGGCACTCACTCCCGCGGTGCCCGAACGCGCCGAAGATGGGCTTCAGGCAATGCTGGGACCCGACCTCGTGGCTTCGGCACCGGTCGAGCCGGCGTCGCGGTTATCCGAGCAAGCCGCGGCGAGCCCTGCGGCCTCGGTTTTGGAACCGTCGGCCCCAGCCGTTCCGGCGGCGGTGTTTTCCTGGCGGGCTTGGTTGGCCGGCATTTGGCTGTCGGGTTCGGGAGTGTGGCTGGTGCTGGCGGGATGGCGCATCGCGCGCTTCCGCCGGCTGCTGCGTCTCACGCAGCGGGCTCCGCCCGGTTTGCAAATGCGGGTTCGCCGTCTGGCCCAGCGCTTGGGATTGACTGGTTGTCCGGATGTTGGGGTTGTGCCGGCATCGGTTTCGCCCTTGGTGTGGGCATTGGGCGGAGCCCCGCGGCTGCTCGTCCCGGAATCGCTCTTGCACCGATTGAGCGAGGAACAGTGGGATACCCTGCTGGCCCATGAATTGGCGCATTTGCGGCGGGGCGATCACTGGGTTCGGCTCTTGGAGTTGGCGTGTTTCGGATTGTATTGGTGGCATCCCGTGGTGTGGTGGGCGCGGCGAGAGCTGCGCGAGGCGGAAGAACAATGCTGCGATGCCTGGGTCGTGTGGGCGCTCCCGGACGCGGCCGAGGCGTATGCGTCGGCTTTGGTGGAAGTCGTGGCGTATCTCTCCAGTGCTCGGACCGCTTTGCCCTTGGCGGCCAGCGGGATCGGGCAGATGCATCCTTTGAAGCGGAGGTTGACCATGATCATGCGCGGAACAACTCCCCGAGCCCTTTCGGCAGCGGGCTCCTTGGCCGTGCTCGGCCTGGCGGCGGTCTTGCTACCTGTGTACCCCAGTTGGGCGCGGACAGAACGCGCTGGGGAAGGTACAGACGATCGACCGGCATCGGGCGATACGGCTCCCGCGAGAGGAAGAGCCGCGACTGATGGCGAGCGTCTCGGAGGTCCAGGGGATCAAGCTCCCGATAGGCCAGTTCCTGGCGCGGTCGCGAGGCCACGTGGTGGACGATTTGGGCCGGATCCCGACGGCGCTGTTGCTGGCTTTGGCCGTGGAATTGCTGGTGGGCGGGAACACGCCGAAACCATCGACGATGCTCAGGATGACCTCGATCTATTGAAGGTGCAGCTGCAATTGAGACAGGCAGAACGGCGCGAAGTTGAGGCTCGGCTACGGCAAGCGCAAAATGACAAGAACCGGTTGTCCCAATTGGCAACGACCAATTCCGTGGACCGTTCCGAAGTGCAGCGTGCCACAACCGAAGTGGAGGTCCAAGAGGCGCGCCTCGCCGCCAAGAATGCCCAGATCCAAGAAGCGGAGCTCCGTTTGCGCCAAGCCGCACGCCGGCTGGCGAAGCTCCGCGAGTCCCCACCGGCCACGGAAACGCGAATCGGAGCCACTGCTCCCGTCGGCGGTGGAGGTGGGAACGCCCCTGGCTTGTCGGGTGGATCGGGTGTAAGTGGAACTCCTCAAGGACAGACTCCTCAGCGCGGACCGGGCGGCGGGCGGTTCGGTGGCTTCGGCGGCAGTAGCGGCTCCATGGGGTCTGCGGGCAGTTCCGGTTCAGCCCCCCTGGGTGGAGAATCGGGGGGCCAGAGGAGGAATTTTGGCCAGGGCGGAGCCGGAGGCGGTGGGATTCCTCAGATGGGAGGTTTCCCCGGGGGAATTGCGGCAACCCCTGCCTCCTTCGATCGCCGCTTGCGTGAAGTGGAACAAAAGCTCCAATCCTTGATTGATGAGATGAAGGCTCTGCGGAAGGACCAACCGGTCGACCGATCGCCCGCGAAGAAGTGACGAGCTGTCCTCTCGGTTGCGGCTACAGACACTCAGAGGGATTCAGATTAGGATTAGGATTAAGCGGAGGAAGAGAAGGGCTCCGTTCATTTCCCAGTGATGGCTATCCTTCTTCCTCTTAATCCTAATCTCTTTACGTCTTCATCTCGATTCTCGGCCTCTCCATCCTGCACGCTGGGTGCTTCCCCTTCTCTCATGGTTCGGAGCTAAACTTCTGCGCCCATGTTGACGCGCAGAAAAAGAAGCGGTACGGTGAAGGAAGAGTACTCTTCCCTCTTCTTATCCACCGCTGGCCCTTGGAGGTTCTGTCCCATGGCCATGCCCCGCTGGCTTAAACAGATTCTCATTCATTACGGCGTTCCCTACGAGGAACATCATCATCCGCCGGCTTACTCCGCTCAGGAACTGGCCGAGGCCGAGCACATGAGCGGTTGGCGCGTGGCCAAGACGGTCTTCCTTTCCGATCATGGCCGGCCCGTGGGAGTGGTGTTGCCGGCCTCCGCACGGCTCGACCTTCCGCGCGTCCAGTCGATTCTCGGCATTCCCGACGTTCGCCTGGCAACCGAGCCGGAGATTGCCGCCTGGTTCAAAGGCTGCCCACCAGGAGCGGTGCCGCCGTTCCGATTGCGCGGCGACGAGCGCATCCTGATGGACCGATCCCTCGCCCATCTCGGCAGCATCCTCTTTCCGGCCGGCACGCTGGAAGAAGCCATCGTCGTTCGCTTCCGGGACTGGTATCGCGCCGTCCAGCCGGGCGTCGGTCGCTTTGCGTTGCCCGCTCCGGGCTCGAATGGTGCCCACGGACCACCCACGGTCATGGTTGTCGAGGATGAGCCCACAACCAACGAGCTGCTTTGCCGGCTCCTGGAGCAGGAAGGATTTACTTGTCGCGGAGTGGAAGAGGGCAATCGCGCCCTGGCTTTGGCCCCGGAAGTCCAGCCGTCGGCCATTTTGCTCGACTTGATGCTGCCGGACATTTCCGGCTTTGAACTGTATGAAAAGCTGCGCCGCACCGGGCCACTCAAACGCATTCCCGTCATTGTCGTGACCGCGCTGGATGATGATGCTTGTAGGCGGCGCGGGAATCAGCTGGGCGCCGACGCGTACCTGACCAAGCCCTTTCAACCGGCGGCTCTGGTTGCGGAATTGCAAGGAGCCTTGGAGGAGGTGTGAGCGGCGCGCTGCACCAGCATGGGGATGATGGATTATCAAGTCGATCTCGATATTTTCCGCGGACCGCTGGATCTCCTTCTCTTCCTCGTCAAGCGACAGGAAGTCGACATTAGCGAGATCCCGATTGCACGGGTCGCCGAGCAGTTTCTGGAATATCTGCGGGTCATCGAGCTGATCGACGTGGAGCGGGCCGGTGAATTCCTCGTAATGGCGGCCACGCTGATGGAAATCAAGAGCAAGATGCTCCTCCCGCCCAGCGACGATCCGGCCGAAGAGGAAAGCGATCCTCGCCTCGAACTCGTCCGCCAGCTAATTGAATACAAGAAATTCAAGGACGCTGCGTTGCTGCTCGAGGCCCAGGCTGAGCGCCAGCTCAGTCGCCTGGCCCGACAGCCGCTCGAAACGCCCGCCGAGCTGGATCCTGCGGTGCAGCCGCTTCGCCAGGTGGAGCTATGGGATTTGGTCAGCGCCTTCGGCCGGCTCATGCGCGAAACGCTGGCCCTGCAACCGCAGCAGCTGATCGCCGACGAGACCCCCCTTCATGTCTACATGGAATCGCTTCTTCATCAGTTGCAGAGCGAATCCCCGCGCGCATTCTCCGCGGTGTTCATCCCACCTCATACACGATCCCGCCTGGTCGGTCTTTTTCTTGCTGTGCTGGAATTGATCAAGCGCGGGCAAATCATGGCGGAGCAGCCGGAAACCTTCGGCGATATCTGGCTACGCCGGATCACGGAAGTAACCCAACCGCCGCCGGCTGCGGTCCCCGTCTCTCCATGAACGTCTTGGCACCTGGACATTTGACCGCTGGCGGATAATTTGCACTGTGCCAGAGCGGGCGTTGGCCTGGAAGAGCTCGTGTCCGGAAGCTTCCCGCTTATCCTCATGGAGAGGTGATCACCCCGAACTTCTTACAGGAAGGATGCTCTGATGACACAGATGATGGACCAGAAGGCCGCCGATACCCCTCCCGAAACCGATGTGGCTGCCGCGGTGATCCGCGTGTTGGCCGTTAGTTCGGGGCCCTTGACCGTCTCCAAGATTCGTGCCAAGCTGCCGGCTCCCTTCCGGTCCGCCAGTCTGGAAGAATTGACCGAGGCGCTTCAGCGTCAGGTCGCTGCCAATGTGCTCTTCCAGTATCCCCGGTACCGCAGCCAGCAGGATCGCTTTTGGGATCGACCGATGGAGGCTCACCTGGACAATTTGTTCCGCGAAGCACTCCAGGAGGGCCCGTTAGGTTGGGTGGAACTGCGTCGCAAGCTGCCGACCTATGCCGTCGATCCGCTGAGTCGGGCAGAGGCGGTGCTAACGGAACTGGTCGCCCGGGGAGTGTTACACAGACACCCTCGAACCGGGAAGCGCGGCAGTGACCGCTTCGGACTTCGGCCGCCCGATGCCAAGGAATACCTCCAATCGGAACTGCGGGAAGTCTTCCGCGTTTTACAACAGCTCGGCTTCAGTGAGGCACAGCTCCGTGCGGCTGCCCTGGAATTGCTGCACGATGAAGAATGGTCGCCGACGGCTCCCGCCGTTCAGCCGCAGTCCTCCACCCAGGAAACCGCCCAGACCGAGCCCAGGGAGTCCTCTGCGTCCACGCCGGATGAGACCGCCGCTTCTGCGGTACCGGTTCAAGGAGAGCCTTCGGGAGGAACCTCAATCCCCGGTGGGCAAGCAGCCAACCATGAGACACATCCCGGATGACAGGGTGGATCTCGTTTCGCGGCGGTCCGCAGTACCTCGAATGTGGAGGATTTCCATGCGCTACGCAACCATGATTCTGGCGTTCCTCTTCGCCGCCGCGCTCGGTTCGGACAGCCGCAGTGCGGATGCGGGCAACCATCCGTTCTTTAACGGAAAGAACATGGAGGGTTGGGACGGCCTTCACCAGTACTGGAGTATCAAGGACGGAGCGATCGTTGGCTCGACCTTTCCCAACGGTTTGACGTTCAACACCTTCCTGTGCAGCAAGAACCCGTACACCGATTTCGAGCTGCAGTTCAAGGTGCGTCTCCGCGGCCAAGGTTGGACCGGCAACAGTGGCGTGCAGATCCGCAGCAAAATCCGCGATTCGCAAAAGGACCGGGAAAACTTCGCTGTGGAAGGGCCGCAGTGCGACATGGGGGATCAGTATTGGGGGAGTCTGTACGGCGAACATTTCGGCGGCATGATGAAAGCGGCTCCGAAGGCGGTAGTCGAGCGGGCCCTGAAAAAGGAGGACTTCAACGATTACTACATCAAATGTGTCGGCAAACACGTGACCATCAAGTTGAATGGGGAAACGACCGTCGACGAAGATTTTCCCAAGCTTCCCGACACGGGCATCATTGCCTGGCAGCTGCATCAAGGCAAGCCGATGGAAGTGATCTTCAAGGATATCCAGTTCAAGGATCTGCGCAAGTAGCCTGCTTCAACCGTGAGACGCTCGTTGCTGATTTTCCGGTGGATCGGGTTGCATCCGGGAAGTGCTGTACGGCGGATGAAACGAGGGCGGCCGCCTCGCCGATCCTTCGCAATACCATGCACCATGCGCGAACGGTCCTCTGCGTCGTCTTCAGCCCGGACGGCAAAAATGCTGGTCTCGGGCAGCGCCGACAAGACAATCAAGTAGTGGGACATTTCGACGGGCACGGAACGAGCCAGCCTCCAAGGGCACTCACCGGGCGTCTTTTCCATAGCATTCAGCTCGGGCAGCGCGGACGATGCCGTCAACTTGAGAGCGATGGGATGCCGTTGGTACGGTGACTTGTTCTGGGCATGTCGTGAGCATCATCTTGCGGCTCTTGCGCCGGCCCGTTACAGTGACAAGCAGTACGAGGAAAACCGGCCGGGACATCGCTTGCTGCTGGGCCGGGTCGTTTTCTTGGACCACAAAGTGAGTGCAATCCCTGATGCCGTCTGCTACTGAGCCCATCTGCGTCGTGATCGGCCGAACCCGGCATAAGATGGTGCAGATCGAAATCCAGGAGGCGGCCAAGCGCGGTGCCCAGATGATCGAGCTGCGACTCGATTTCCTGGCCAAGGCGCCGGACTTCAAACGCTTGCTGGCCAATAAGCCCTGTGCGCTGGTCGCCACGGTACGGCGTCCGCAAGATGGCGGCCGATGGCCCGGTTCGGAGGAGGAGCGGCGCATGCTGCTGCGCCAGGCCATTGTCGGCGGCTTCGACTGGGTCGATGTCGAGACCGATATCGCCGAACAGATCCGCCGTTTCAAGGACGTGAAACGGATTGTCAGCTATCATAATTTGCGCGAAGTGCCGGCCGATCTCGAAAAAATTCACGAACGCATGTGCCAGCAGGACCCCGATGTCGTCAAGCTCGCCATCACGGCCCAGCATCCGGTGGATAACTTGCGGGTCCTCAAACTCGTCAAGAACGCGTCCCGGCCAACCGTCGCCTTCTGCATGGGCGACCTGGGCATTCCCAGTCGGATCCTGGGTGCCCGATTCGGCGCTCCCTTCACCTACGCCGCCTTCAACAAGGAACGTGGGATTGCGCCCGGCATCCTTTCGTATGAGGAGCTGAAACGTATTTACCATTACGGCCGGATCAACAAGGAGACCAAAAGCTTCGGCGTCCTGGGCGATCCGGTCGCACATAGTCTGAGTCCGTTGATCCACAATGCCGCCTTTGCTGCCCTTGGGATCAACGGCATCTACGTCCCTTTCCGGGTGCCCCGTGGGGGTCTGGAGGACTTCCTGAAGCAGTTCGATCAGCTGCCGGTGTATGGCTACAGCGTGACCATCCCGCACAAGGAGGCGGCCGCCAACCTGGCCCATGAGAAGGGGGAGGCGGTGGATCTGATCCATGCCGCCAACACACTCGTCCGTGGCGAAGCCGGCTTCATTGCTTACAACACGGATTTTCAAGCGATCCGCGACTCATTGCTGGCCAACCTGTCGGCGGATGGATTGCCCGCGTCCCTGCATTCGCGCACGGTCTTGATCCTCGGGGCGGGCGGAGTGGCCCGGGCGGTTGCCCATGCCTTGCAGCGCGCCGGTGCCGCCGTGGCGATTGCCAACCGCACCTATGACCGGGCGGTCAAGCTGGCGGAAGAGGTTGATTGCCGGGCGGTCGATTGGGCGGCCCGTCACAACGTGGTTTGCGACACCCTGATCAATTGCACGTCGGTCGGCATGCACCCCAATGTCGACGAAAGTCCGATTCATCCTAGCTTCCTCAAGCCCGGTTTGGTGGTGATGGACATCGTCTACACGCCGGAAACGACGCTCCTGGTCAAGGAAGCGCGGAGCCGCGGGTGCCGGGTGCTGACCGGCGTCGATATGTTCGTGCGGCAGGCAGCCTTGCAGTTTGAGCTCTTCACGGGCGAACAGGCTCCCCTGGAGCTGATGCGCCGCGTCGTCAAACGGGCGCTCTCACCGGTGGCGTTGCGTGATGAGGAAGACGTTTGATTGCGGATGGGCATGTCTGCTTGGAGTGCGCGATGGCACTGGGCAATCCGGCAATCAACAATCTCTTCCTGATTGGTTACCGCGGCACGGGCAAAAGCACCGTCGCCCGGATTCTGGCGGACAAGCTAGGCTGGAGTTGGATCGATGCCGATGCTCGGTTGGAGGAATGCTGGGGCCGCAGCATCCGGCAGATCTTCGAGGAGGAAGGAGAAGCCGGTTTTCGTCAGAAAGAAGCTGCCATTTTGGAAGAGCTTTGCCGCTCCCGAGAACACGTCATTGCCACCGGCGGGGGCGTGGTGCTCAGTGCGGCGAATCGCCAGCGTCTGCGCACGGCCGGTCGAGTGGTCTGGCTGACGGCGGATGCGGTCGTCCTTTGGCACCGCCTCCAGGCGGATGCGACAACTCGGGAACGCCGTCCACCGCTCGCCGGCGGCGGCCTGGCGGAAATCCAGAAGCTTCTCGAAGTACGCCGGCCGCTCTATCAAGAATGTACCGATCTGGTCGTTGATACCACGCACCGCTCGATCGATGCGGTCGCCAACGAAATCCTCGAGCGCCTGCGGAGCGCGTGAAAACGTGGGCCGTTCGGGATCCGGCTCGGGACACTCCATCCGGGGTAGCCTTGGACCTCACCCCTTTGCGGTGCGTGTCAGAGCGCGAACCCATTGCGCTAGCGGATCACGCTTCTGCCGCGCCAGCCGGCGAAAGACGGTCTTGAGGTTGAACTGAGCGGGGTCCAGCGCGGGTGTCAGCTCCCGCCAGCTCAGCGGCATGGAAACGGGCGCTCCGGGTATGGCCCGGAGGACATACGGCGGCACGGCATGCCGGCCCTTGACGTTTTGCATCACGTCGACATAGACGCGCTGGTCTCGTTTGGCCTTGCTCCGTTCGAGCGTGGCCTGGTTGGGAAAAGTCTCCACCGCACGTTCGGCCAAACCTTGGGCCCAGGTGCGGGCTGCATCGTAACCTCCCTCGGCTGTCCAGGGCACCAGGACATGAAGTCCGGTCTTGCCGGATGTCTTGATGAAGGCTTGTTTTCGCTCCGTTTTCAGAAGTGTGCGCAGCTCCTTGGCAACGGCGACGACATCGGCAAACGAGGCTTGGCCACGATCCAGATCGAACAGGACGAAATCGGGCCGATCGAGGTCCTGGATGCGCGAAAACCAAACGTGAAACGTCAATGTCCCTTGGTTGGCGAGATACAGCAGGGTTTCCAGGTTATTGACCAGCACGTACCGGACCGTCTCTCCCTCTTCGCTGGGCAGCTCGACGCGGGCGATCCAGTCCGGGTAGGAAGAAGGGGTATTCTTCTGCCAGAAATGCGGTGTCCGGCCGTTGTCGCCAAGGCCCTCCGGCAACCGCTCCAAAGTGGTTGGGCGGTCGCGGAGAAACGGCAACAAGTGCCGGGCAATCCGCCGATAGAAGGATACGACGTCGCCTTTGGTGATCCCGGCGTCCGGATACATGAGCTTGTCAAGATTCGTGAGGACAACCCCTTCTTTCGGTGGCCGGGAAGGGCGGTGCCGGGTCGCAGGCGACGAAGCCTTTGCCCGGGGTTTAGCCCCTGGCTTGGCGGTGGATCGGCCGTGGGCGCCGGGTTCGGGCCGGGCCGATTCATCCTTCATTTTGATGAGCAGCCAATTGTCTTTGCCACGCCCTTTCCCGTGCATGCGAACCAGCGCAAAGCGTCCGTGCAGCTTCTTGCCGTGCAGGGCGAACTCCAGCCGGCCTGCTTTGATTCCTTCCGTCATCGTCCGTGGGGTGGGCTTGTCCCCAAGGAGGTTTTCGTACGTCCCTTTATCCCAGATGCTGACCACACCGGCCCCGTATTGCCCTTCGGGGATCGTACCCTTGAAGCCGGCGTAGGCCAGCGGATGATCTTCAACGTGGACGGCCAAACGTTTTTGCGATGGATCCAACGAAGGTTGCTTGGGGACGGCCCAGCTCTTGAGTACGCCATCGGCCTCCAGGCGAAAATCGTAGTGGTGTCGTGTGGCGTAATGTTCCTGCACGACGAAAATGGGCCGCCGGTGCGGTTTGGCCGGTTCCGCTGCCGGCTCGGGGGTCTTGCGAAAGTTGCGCTTTGCTTGATATTCATCGAGGTGCATTGGCGAATCTCCCTTCAGAACGGTGCGACACGATAAGAATCAGCAGATCCGATGCCAAATCCCATCCTGGGCCACTGCCCGTTTCGAGGAAAGGGACGGCCACGCCGGCAGCGGCACGGTTTGTGTCGAATCCCGGCCCGGGTGGATGCCGTGCGAGGTAGCGAGGCTGCCGCGTTGCCTTGCGAGCCACTCCTCGGCCCGCTACAGTGACAAGCAGGTCAAGAGAATTGCTCGGGCGATGGTCCGGCTGAGGAAATGCGTTTTGGTTTCGCGGCGGTTGGCAGAGCCACGCGGTTGGGCGAACCGCCGCCAAACAGAGAGCTGAGCCTTTCTGCGTCGTGATCGGCCGAACCGGGCACAAGAGGGTGTAGCCGGATCCGCGCTCCTATCGAAACATGTGGACTCATTTCATGCTGGGCTTCTTGCTGGTCAACCTGTTCGTGCTCGGCACGATCGTGGGCAGCTTGTTAAATGTCTGCATCCATCGGCTGCCGTTGGAGAAAAGCATTGTTTGGCCGGGATCGCGCTGTGGCCAATGTTTTCAGGCTATCCGCTGGTATGATAACATCCCGCTGCTCAGCTATCTGATCCTGCGTGGCCGCTGCCGGAGCTGCGGCGCACGGTTTTCCAGTCGCTATTTCCTCATCGAGTTGTTGACGGGAGTTTGCTTCGCCGGCCTGTTTTACCTGGAGGTCGTCCGGGATGTGCACGGTCTCGATCCGCAAGGAATCCAGGCGCTGCGCATCGAACGGCTCACCTTGCCCTCGTGGCCGGCGTGGGTGGTATTTGGCTTCCATGCCATTCTCGTTTGTTTTCTGATCGTGGCCTCGTTTTGTGATCTCGACTATCGGGAGATTCCGTTTTCGATCACGATTCCCGGTACGGTGATCGGATTGGTCGGAGCGGTACTCTTTCCGTGGCCGTGGCCCTATCCCTATACCCATGACGGACGGTTCGTGCCGGCTTTAGCGGTCAAGGACATGCGTGCGGGCGAGCCCTGGTGGGAGGCGAACCCGAACCTTGGCCCCAAACCAGGTCTCTATCCTTGGCCGTTCTGGGGACCGTTGCCGGCTTGGTTTGGCGAAGGGGGAAACTGGCAAACCGGCCTGGTTACGGGCTTGCTGGGCGCCTTGGTCGGTACCCTCTTGCTGCGGATCATCCGGTTCCTGTTCGGGCTCGGTCTGGGGATCGAGGCCCTCGGGTTGGGAGACGCCGACTTGATGATGATGGCCGGCGGTTTTCTGGGTTGGCAGCCGATCGTGGTGGCTTTTTTTGTCGGCGTCTTTGTCGGACTCGTGTTTGGTGTGATTCAGCTCGTGGTGAGCGGCGATAACATGATGCCGTTCGGGCCGTCCTTGGCCGTCGGGGTCGTCGTGACCTTCCTCTGCTGGTACTGGATCGGCCCTCGGGTGCAGATGCCCTTTTTCAATAGCTTCGTGGTCCTTTGCTTGGCCGTGCTGGGCGGTGTGCTCATGTTTGTAGCCAGTTATGTGTTGCGGATTATGCGCATGTAACCGCGGAACCAAATGCGTGGGAGAAAATGGTGCAACCGATCGTGATTGTGGACTATGGCATGGGCAACCTGCGCAGCGTGCAAAAGGCGCTGGAAAAAGTCGGCCAGCCAGCCGTGATCACCGGCGATCCCAACCGCATTGCCGAGGCCACCAAAATCGTGCTGCCCGGAGTCGGCGCGTTTCGCGATGCCATTGCGCGCTTGCACGAAGCCGGCATGGTGCAGCCGCTCGCTCAACATATTCGAGCCGGCAAACCGTTCCTGGGCATTTGCCTCGGTCTACAGCTGCTCTTCAGCAAGAGTTACGAAGATGGGGAACACGCCGGGCTCGATCTCTTTCCGGGTGAGGTCGTACACTTTGCCGATGTGCCTGGGTTGAAGGTGCCGCACATGGGTTGGAACTACCTGCACATCCGCCGGCCGGCGCCGATCCTGAGCGAATTGCCGGCGGAACCCGCGGTTTATTTTGTCCACTCCTACCATGCGGTTCCCAAGGATCCAAGCCTTATCGCCACGGAAACGGACTATCCCACTCCGTTTACGTCGATGATCTGGCAGGACAACGTCTTTGCAACCCAATTTCATCCAGAAAAGAGTCAGCACGTGGGGCTGACGATTCTTCGCAATTTCGCGAACCTTCGGTAAGCCATCTTTTTCTCCTCTCTACGGGAAAATTTGCGGGTAGGCGATCCGTCGCGATAACTTATCGGAAGGTGTTGGGCACCGGAGATCGTCCTCGAAAAGAGCGAGGCTGTCATGAACAAATGCTGGCTCCTTTGTCTGTGCGTTTTGCTTTTGGCCGGGAGCGTGGGCTTCGTCGTGTACCCGCTTCTGAAGCCGGGCGTTCGCCGATACTGCTGGCTTTATTTCGGGCCGGAAACCAAGGTCTGCTTGTTGGTCTGCGTCGAAGGCGAAGCCATTTCTTTTGCTCATTATGTCGACGGTTCCTTTACAGGCCAGACGGAACGGTTTGGCGATCGGACGAAATGCACGAATCTCACGATTGCAGATCCCGATGGGGAGAATTGC